>Ga0247727_10002652_pt1 | contig 40568 bp, 34 predicted proteins | sample WisWelCaveWW1625_FD_202498 | JGI IMG/M metagenome (GOLD analysis project Ga0247727, IMG submission 202498) | Biofilm microbial communities from Wishing Well Cave, Virginia, United States - WW16-25 | ecosystem: Environmental > Aquatic > Deep subsurface > Groundwater > Cave microbial mat | place... | reverse complement strand
GAAGAGCCCCTACCTGCTCCAGCACGCCTACAACCCGGTGGACTGGCATCCGTGGGGGGAGGAGGCGTTCGGGAAGGCGCGGCGCGAGAACAGGCCGATCTTCCTCTCGATCGGCTACTCGACGTGCCACTGGTGCCACGTGATGGAGCGCGAGTCATTCGAGAACGATTCGGTGGCGGCGCTGCTCAACCGGTGGTTCGTCTCGATCAAGGTGGACCGCGAGGAGCGGCCCGACGTTGACCGCATCTACATGGCGGCGATGCAGGCGATGGGCGTGGGCGGCGGCTGGCCGCTCAACGTCTTCCTCACCCCCGAGCTGGAGCCGTTCTTCGGCGGCACCTACTTCCCGCCAAACGCCGTGGTGGGGCGGCCCGGTATGATGCAGATCCTCCCGCGCGTCCACGAGGCCTGGACCGCGCAACGCGAGGAGATCGAGCGCACCGGCAGGCAGGTGCTCGACGCGCTCGCGGGTCTCAACGCTCCCGAAGGCGCGGCGGCCGCGACCGACTCGCTGCTCGACCATGCGTATCGCGATCTGGCGCGGGTCTTCGATCAGGATCAGGGCGGCTTCGGCTCCCAGCCGAAGTTTCCTTCCACGGTGAATCTCAACTTTCTGATGCGCTACTGGGCGCGCAATCCCGAAGGGCGCGAATCCGCGCGTCTCATGGTGGCGAAGCAGCTCGACGCGATGCAGGCGGGCGGCATCCACGACCATCTGGGTGGCGGCTTCCACCGCTATTCGACCGACCCGGGGTGGCTCGTGCCGCACTTCGAGAAGATGCTCTACGACCAGGCGCAGCTCGGCTGGGCCTACCTCGAGGGCTACCAGGTGATGGGCGATCGGCGCTACGCCGCGACGGCGCGCGGCATCTTCGCCTACGTGTCGCGCGATCTGACCTCGCCCGAGGGGGGGTTCTATTCCGCGGAGGACGCCGACAGCGAAGGGGAGGAAGGCAGGTTCTACGTGTGGACGCCCGACGAGCTGGTCCGGCTGCTGGGCGCCGAGGAGGCGGAGTTCCTGGGCGGGCGCTACGGCGTGACCAGCTCCGGCAACTTCGAGCACGGCACGTCGATCCTGCACGAAGCCCGCGGCCTGGACGGGGTGGCAAAACCCGTCGGCCTGACGCCCGCCGCCGGCGAGGCGCGACTCGAGGCCGCGCGGAAGAAGCTGCTCGAGGCCCGCTCGAAGCGCGTGCGGCCGCATCGCGACGACAAGGTGCTCGCCTCGTGGAACGGGCTCATGATCTCCGCCTTCGCCCGGGGCGCGCGGGTGCTCGGCGATCCGTTGTTGGCGAAGCGCGCCGCGAGCGCCGCGGAATTCGTCTGGACGCGCCTGCGAGATTCGAAGACCGGAACGCTCCACCGTCGCTGGCGCGAGGGGCAGGCGAGCGAGGCCGGCCAGCTCGATGACCACGCGTACTACGCCCTCGGACTCCTCGACCTCTACGCGGCCACGTTCGAGCCCCGCTGGCTCGAGCGCGCGGTCGCGGTGACCGAGGCGCAGGTGGCGCGCTTCTGGGACGAAAAGGACGGAGGCTTCTTCGAGACCCCCGAGGGCGACCCGTCGATCAAGGTGCGCATGAAGGACGGTTTCGACGGCGCCGAGATCGCGGGCAACTCGATCGCGGCGCACAACCTCCAGCTCCTCGGCACGCTGCTTGATCGGGCGGAGTGGCGCGAGAAGGCGGCGCGCACGTTCGACTACTACGCGCGCCGGCTGTCCTCGGGCCCCACCGCGATGCCGCAGATGCTGGTGGCCATGGACCTCGCGCGCGCGACGCCGCGCCACGTCGTGATCGCCGGGAAGCCCGGCGCGCCTGATACCCGCGCCATGATCGCCGAGTTCAACCGCCGCTTCCTCCCCTGCGACCTGCTGCTGCTGGCCGACGGTGGCGCGGGACAGAAGGCACTGGCGCGCCTCGCGCCGTTCACCGCGCCCCTCAAGGCGCAGCAGGGCAGGGCCACCGCATACGTCTGCGTGAACTATGCCTGCCGGCTCCCGACCACCGATCCAGAAGTCTTCGCCGCCCAGCTCGACCCCGAAGCGGCCGCGCCGAAGCCACGCTGAGATGAGCCACGGATTCCGAAAGTCGCTGATCGCCGCGCTCTTCCTGTTGCTCGCGCCGCCGGGCGCGCGCGCCCAGACCTTCCCGGGCGCGCAGGCCATTCCCGAGCCCGCGTCGCTGGTGAAAGTGAGCGCCGTGGCGCTGGAGGTCCCGGCCGGCGGCTCGGCGGCCGCGCACATCCGGCTTTCGATCCAGCCCGGCTGGCACGTGAACGCCAACCCGCCGGCGCTCGACTACTTGATCCCCACCGTGGTGAACCTCCGGGGCGCCGATGGACTCGAGCCCGGCCGCCCCCGCTACCCGACCCCGCACCGGCAGAAACTGGCGTTCGAAGAGACCGAGCTGCTGGTCTACGACGGAGAGATCGAGATCGAGGTACCGATCGTGGCCTCAGCCTCGGCGACGTCGGGCTCCCACACGCTCGAAGGCAGGGTCCGCTTCCAGGCCTGCAACGACCAGGTTTGCCTCGCCCCCGCCACCGTGCCGTTCCAGCTGGTCGTGAGCGTGCGAGGCGGCGCCGCGCAAGGGAGCCCGCCCGCCGCGGATACCACCGGCGGGGGAGGCGCGAGCGACGCGATTGAGGGCGGTCAGGATCCGAACGTGGGCTCCGGGCCATCGCCCCGGGAGGGATTCAGCACCGCCCCGCCGCCGGGGTCTCACGCGACGTCCGGCTCGGTGAAGAACCGGCTCGAAGCCGCGCTCTCGCGCGGCGGGGCCGGCTGGTTCCTGGCGCTGTTCGTCGGCGGCCTGCTGCTCAACCTCACGCCGTGCGTGTTCCCGATGCTGGGGGTGACGGTTTCCATCTTCGGCGCGCGCCGCAAGGAGCCTCTGCCGCGCGTGCTCACCGCCGCAGTGCTCTACGTGCTCGGGATCGCGGTGACGTATTCGGCCCTCGGCGTGACCGCGGCGCTCACCGGCGGCCTCTTCGGCTCCGCACTCCAGAGCGCGTGGGTCAGCGTCGGCCTGGGCGCGCTGCTGGTGGCGCTCTCGCTCTCGATGTTCGGCCTCTACGAGCTGCAGCCGCCGGCATGGCTGCTGACGCGGCTGGGCAGCGCCAACGCCACCTCGGCATTCGGCCTGTTCCTTTCCGGCCTCGCGGTCGGCATCATCGCCGCGCCGTGCGTGGGGCCCTTCGTGGTGGCGGTGCTGGCGATCATCGCCCGCCGCGCCGACGCGCTGTTCGGCTTCCAGACCATGTTCGCGCTCTCCCTGGGGCTCGGCTCCCCGTATCTCTTCCTCGCCACCTTCTCCAACCTGCTGCAGAGGCTCCCGCGATCCGGAGACTGGATGGTGTGGGTGAAGAAGGTGCTCGGCGTGATCCTGGCCTCGGTGGGCCTCTTCTACCTGCTGCTCGGCCTCGCACCGGACACCTCGGTGTGGGTGCTGCCGATCGCGCTCATCGCCGGCGGCGCGTACCTGGGGTTCGTGGCGAAGATCGCGGGAGACAGGCCGGGGTTCCGTAGCCTCCGCCGGGCCTTCGGGGCCGCGGCCGCGATCGCGGGCGTGGTGGTGATCGGCGCCACGCCGCGCGTGAGCGTTACGTTCCAGCCCTTCGACGCCGGCGCGCTGCAGGGCGGACTCTCGCAGGGGCGGGCGGCGATGCTCGACTTCTCCGCCGACTGGTGCGTGCCGTGCCACGAGCTCGACCACAACACCTTCACCGACGCGCGCGTCCGCGCCCTGGCGAAGTCCTTCCTGACCTACAAGATCGACCTCACTCGCTACGACGCGCCCGAGTCCGAGGCGCTGCGCCGGGAATACCAGATCGCCGGCGTGCCCACGATCGTCTTTCTCAGCCCCGACGGGGGCGAGATCCGCGAGGCGCGCGTCGAGGGGTTCATGCCGCCCGAGCCGTTCCTCGAGCGCATGCGCTACGTCGCGGAGCGGACCGGTGTGGCCCCGGCCGCCGCGCGGTAGGCGCGGCGCCAGCGGACGGAATCCCGGCCTGCGACTTCAGCGTGAGCGGCTGTCTAGATCTTGAAGTTCCAGCCCACCAGCATCTTGAGCGTCGGGATGTCGCCGAGCCCGAACTTGAGCTCGCCGAAGAACCGGTTGCCCGATTGAGTGGGCACACCGGCCCCGATCATGAAGTTGCCCCCGACCTCGGTGTTGGAGTTGTCGACGAACGAGTTGTTGGTGTCGACCTCGATGAAGTTGAGGCCCAGCCCGCCGCCGACGTAGGGGCGCCACGCGGAGTTCTGGACGGCGAAGTGGTAATGCAGGTCGAAGTTGGCCGCGATCACCGTGACGTTGTCGCCGAAGCCGAACTCGAGGCTGGGATCGAAGGTCAGCTGGGGGGCGATCTCGCCGATGATGAGCTGGCCACCGAAGACGATCTGGTCCGGGTCCATGCTGAAGCCGACCCGGGGACCCATGCCGCCCACCACCGCCTGGGCGTGAGCCTGCCCGGTCAGTACGGCGCCGAGCGCGCCGATCAGAAGCATCCGCTTGAACATCTCATCCACCTCCATGGAAACGAGCATTCGGGGCAGGGGAGCGCAACCCGGGCGGAGCTTATAATGGCGACCGCGCTCTCTTCAACCCTCGCGGAGGCTTTCATGAGGAACTTCCCGCGCGTGATCCGCGCGCCGGCCGTGCTGGTGCTCGCCGTGCTGTTCATGCCGCTCGACGTTCGGGCGTCGATCACCCCCGAAGCCCGGGCCCTCGTGGAACGGTACCTGGCGGTTGTCGGCGGAGGGGAAGCCTTCCTGAAAGAGCGCACGGCCCGGGTCAAGGGCACGCTGTCGGCCTTCGGCCTCTCGGGCTCGCTCGAGCAGTGGACGGTCCGCCCCGACCGGAGCGCGAGCATCACGACCATCGGTCCCTTCACGCTGCGCGAGGGTCACGACGGCGCCGTGGCTTGGAAGGTGGACCAGAACGGGAAATTCGCGCGCCGCGACGGCAAGGACCTCGAGGACGCGAAGGCCTCGACCTGGTTCGCCAACGAGATGTGGCTGCTGCCGGACCAGGGCGGCGGGAGCGTGACTCTGGTGGGGACCGAGGAGGATTCGGCGGGTATCTACGACGTGCTCCAGATCGAGCCGCCGGTGGGGCGGACCCGGCGGGTGTGGTTTTCCAGCCGGAGTGGTCTGATCGATCGCGAAGTGGCGAAACGGGACGTCCATTCCGCGACCAGTCGGCAGTCGGACTATCGGAGAACGGCGGGCCGGCTGCGCGCCCACCGGACCGTCGTCGAAGTCGAGGGCATGCCGCTCAACACGGCCACCATCGTGATCGATTCGGTGTGGGCGAACCCCGAAATCGACCCGGCGGTGTTCTCCCCACCGCGCGAGGTGGTGGCGGACAGGCGCTTCCTGCGCGGCAATGGACCGGCGCGCCTGCCGTTCGTCTACGCTTCGCGCCACGTGTGGCTCAAGGCGTCGCTCAACGGCGGTCCCCCCGAAGACTTCATCCTCGACACCGGCGCCAGCATCACGGTGATCGACAGCGCCTATGCCGCCACACACGGCATCCGCTCCGAAGGGCGCCTCCAGGCCGCCGGCGCAGGCGCGACCGGGGGCGCGGCGCTTTCCAGCATCGATTCATTGAGGATGGAAGGCCCCGACGGGGACGGCGTGGCGATCGGCGGCCAGAAGGTCGCCGTGCTCTCGCTCAATCCGTTTCTCGAGCCGTTCTTCTGGAGGCGCGTGGCCGGGGTCCTGGGCTACGACTTCATCAGCCGCTTCGTCATGGAGCTGGACTACGACGGCGCCACGCTGGTGCTGCACGATCCGAAGACCTTCCAGTACGCGGGCGTGGGGAAGAGCGTGCCGATGACGATGACCGGCAACATCCCGGTGGTGAAGGCGAGGATCGACGGCCAGTACGAGGGCGAGTTCCGCCTGGACGTGGGCAGCGGCGCCACCGTGGATCTCCACGGCCCATTCGTGAAGCGCCACGCCCTGACGGAGAAGGCCGGCAGGCGATTCGAGGTCGTGGGCGGCGGCTTCGGCGGTACCTTCACCAGCTCGGTGACCCGCATGAAGAAGATGGAGATCGGCGGGTTCTCGTGGAGCGATCCGATCGTGATCCTGTCCGGCGCGGAGACCGGCGGGCTCGCGAGCGAGGACTACGCCGGGAACATCGGAAACCAGCTGCTCGAGCGCTTCAAGTGCACCTTCGACTACGAGCGGCGCATCGTCCATTTGGAGCCCGGCTCACGGTTCCAGCGGCGCGACCGGTTCTCGCAGGCCGGCTTTCAGCTCGGACGCCTCGAAGGTCGGGTGCGGGCCATGCAGGTGATCCCGGGCTCGCCGGCCGGGAAGGCGGGCCTGCGCGTGAACGACGAGGTGCTCGCCCTCGACGGCCGCGCGATCCAGTCCTACGAGGTCGAGGACCTGCGGCGGATGTTCGAGGAGGGCAGGCCGGGCACGAAGCACGTGCTGCAGATCGCGCGCGAGGGAAAGAAGAGGAAGAAGCTGAAGCTGACGCTGGAGGAGATGCTCTAGGTGCCGGAGACCGCGTCCACCTGGGGCGAGGAGGGAACAGGCTGGCTCGAGAATCTGCCAGCTCGCGTTGCGGAGCTCGAGCGGGCGTGGTCCCTGACCGCCGGGCGGGCGTTCGATGTGGACGACCCCGTCTCCTGGGTCGCGCCGGTCCAACTCGGGGAGGGCTCCGAGGCCATCCTCAAGATCAGTCTCCCGGACCGCGAGACGCGCCACGAGGCGGACGCGCTCCGTATCTTTGATGGGCGAGGCGCCGTGCGCCTGCTGCGAGCCTCCGACGACGGTTACGCGCTGCTGCTCGAGCGCTGTGTCCCGGGGACAAATCTGTGGTCGCTCGGCGAGGAGCAGGGCAACGCCGTGGGAGCGGAAATCCTACGACAGCTGTGGCGCGAGCCGCCTCCGGCGGCACCTTTTGCCGAGCTTTCGGATGTCGCTTACGAGTGGGGCGAGTCGCTGGCGCGCGAGGCGCCACCTAAAGGCTACGACGCGGCGCTGATAACTCGTGCCGTCGAAATGGCGCGCGAGCTCGCGGCGACGCAGCCGCAGAGGATGCTCCTGCACGGAGATTTCCATCCCGGAAACGTCCTTTCGGCGGCGCGCGAGCCGTGGCTGGCGATCGACCCGAAGCCGCTGGTGGGGGATCCTGCCTACGACCTGGCGCAGTGGCTCGGCAATCGCTGCGAGGCCGCGGAGCAGGCGTCCCACCCCGTCACCGCTATCCGGCAGCAGATCGACCGCTTCAGCGATCTCCTCGGCCTGGATCCCGCTCGCGTCGCGGGTTGGGCCTTCGTGAAATCGATCGGCTGGGATTGGGGAGCGCGGTCTGCGGGTGTCCTACACGAGGCGCTCGCGCCCTGATGAAACCTTGCAGGATCGGGCGGGCGCGAGTTCCTCTCGCTCATGCCCTCACCCCGCGGGCCAGACTCCGGCCCTCGAACGCCTCCAGTCGCTTCCGCAGCGATTCCGGCATCGGGAGGCTCTTCTTGGACGTGTAGTCGTAGCAGACCTGAACCGACGTGGCTTCCACCACCAGCCGCCCCGACGTCTTCGCGTGGATCTCGTACGAGAACGCGAACGACTTGGAGCCGATCCACTCGCAGCGGATGCCGATTTCCAGCACCTCGCTCACCAGCGCCTCGGAGCGGAAATCGATCGTGACGTGCGCGAGGATGAAAGGCACTCGGGCGTAGTCGCTCTCGCGATCGAGCTTCTCCCAGTACACCTGCCGCGCGACCTCGATGTAGGTCACGTAGACGGCGTTGTTGATGTGTCCCATCGCGTCGGTGTCGCGGAAGCGCGGAGGGATGTCGTGGATCACGGTGAACGGTGTGCGCGTCACGGTCTCTCCGGTGGGGTGGGCGGCGGACATCAGAAGGCGTTGAACTGGTAGATGAACGTCGGCCCGGCGCGGAACCAGCCGTCGAGGATCTCGGCCGCGCCCCCGTTGCTGCTCACGAGGCCGGCTCCGGCCGCGCGCGTGGGCGAGAGAGTGCCGGCGACGAGCTGCGCCAGCACGTCCACCGGCGCCGACAGGCGCGGCAGCCGGCGCGCGGGCTCCGCCGCCACGCGCACGCGGCCTTCGCGCGCCGCGAGCAGATAGGCGCGCACGTTCTGCGGCAGCACCGGGTCCTGCACCTCGAGCACGACCTCGCCCTTTGCCGAAGACGACACCGGGAACAGCTCGAAAGCGCCCTTCACGTCCGTGATCCGCAGCATGGCGCCCGCGCCGATCCCTCCGGTGTCGCTGAACGAGCCGATCTCGGCCCCCGGGCGCAGGTTCTGCGCCGTGCGCAGCAGGGTGATCCAGGTGTTGTCGCCGGGCGCGGCGTAGTGGATCTCCTCCACCTGGTCGCGTAGCGTGGCGAGGTGCCCGACCAGGCCACGATGGGCCTCGGGCGTGGCGGCGACGAACTCCGCCAGCGTGATCGCGAGCCGAAAGGGGCCGTGCGAGGTCTCCACTTCGTAGTGGAGATAGCCTTCGATCTGCCCGCGCCGGCGGCCCTCGTACACCACCCAGTCACCGGGGTAGGTCCACAGCCGGCGCGACCACCAGTCCGACGAGCGCAGCAGCGCGAAGTGCCCCGCCTGGGCCACCCGGTCGTAGAGCGCCTCCACGGCGGGGCGGTCCGGCAGCATCAGGCGGCGAACCCGGCGCGACTCGTCGGAGAGCGGCAGGTTCGCGGCGGCCACCGCCAGTTGGTGGACGTGCTCGATGACGCCGTAGCCGAGCTTGCGATAGTAGGAGTTGCGGAACGGGTAGAGCATCGAGAGGTGGCTGCCACGCTGGCGGAGCTCACGCAACGCCGCGCGCATCGAAGCCTCGCCCACGCCGCGGCGGCGATGCTCCGGCGACACCGCCACCGAACCTACGCCGGCGATCGGCAGCCGCTGGCCGCGCACGTAGGCCTGGAGTGGATAGAGCACCAGCGACGCCACGACCTGCCCCTCGAGCTCGACCACGCGTACGTCGCGAAGGCCGAAGCGCGGGTGTTCGGTGTAGAACTCGCGACGTTTCTCGACGCTCGCCACCCGATAGGTGCGCGACCCGAGCTCGGCCAGTGTCTCGACGTCGGTGCGGCGCGCGGGCCGGTAGCGAATCGCCTGTGGCCGCGGAGGGCGGGGGCTCATAGACGTTGATCCTCGGTGTGGATGAAGGCGGCTATGCCGTTGCGGCCGTACACGACCCCGGGCCCCCGCACCGCGCGTCCGTTATCGGTCGCCACCATGACCTCGCGAGGCTGCCAGGCGCTGTCGAAGTAGGTCACCAGCTCGACCCGGTAGAGTGCCTCGGGAAGACCGCCTTCGCCGCCCGAGAGCGGAACGGACTCGAACTGGCGGTCGCGTACCGCGAACTGAGTGCGGGCCAGAAACTCGTTGGACCCCGGACGGTAGAGGCTGAGCTGCAGGCGCGTGCCGTCCGGCAGCTCGATGCGGCCGCGCGCGCGAACGGCGCCGGTCGGATCGCGGAACACGTCGAACTCGGTGAGCAGCGGCGATCCCCGCGAGATTCCCGTGGTGTCTTCGAGCATTTCGAAGCTCAACGCGGAGTCTCCGCTGGCGGCCTGGCGGGAGAGCGGCGAGGATCGGCCGCAGCCCGCCAGCGCGATGAGGGCGAGGGCGAAACCCAGGATCCGGCACGTCACGCCCGCAAACTAGCGAACGACGCGCCCGGGGAAAAGCGGGAATCGCGTCCGCGGGCCTCCCCGGGGCCACATGGGGCCCGCGCGGCGATCGGCCTTGAGGGCTGCGGGGCCTTTTGCTAGGGTCCGCCCCCTCGTTCGAGCGCTTCGGACCGCGGCGGAAAGGAGTTTCGGGTGTCGTGTCGACCTCATGACCACCGGGTGACTTGGATCGCGGGGTGCCTGCTCGGGGGCCTTCTAGGCGTCGCGGCGTCTCCGGCCGCGGCCGAAGGACCCAACCCTTGGGCGAAGGGCACCCAGTGGCTCTCCGTCCGCTTCGGCTACGCCAAGTCCGCGGCCGAAGGCGCGGCCGACGGCAACCTCGGCTTCGGCTTTGGATACACCCGGTTCCGGAACACGAAATGGTCCTACGGGGCCCACGCCCAGATCGAGATCCTCGGGCGTTACGGGGATGCCGCGCAGATCGAGGTGCCCTGGACGGTCGAGATCACCCGCCATTACGCATGGAACACGCCGCTGCGTCCCTACCTCGGTCTCGGCGGTGGGATGTATTACAGCAAGATCTCGGGCACTGGCTTCGATGGCGCGAGCCTGATGGGCGGTGGATATCTCGCCGGCGGAGCCAACGCCCCGATCAGCGATCACGGCCTGCTCGGGCTCGACGTCCGCATGAACATCGTGGACATCAACAATCAGATGAACCCGGTGTTCGGAGGCGAAGCCACGACCGGCAAGCACCAGAACAGCGCGATCCACTGGGGCGTGAAGCTCAACTACGCCTGGGTGTTCTAGAGCCCGCGCGCTCGAGAATCGGCTGCCGGCGGTCGGGCAGCTACCGCCGGGCGTCCGGAGGATCGCCGCGCCTGCTTCATTCTGCCCCGTTCCCGTCACGCGGCGAGGCGCGGCGGTCCACGAACTCCAGCACGCCGAAGGCGAGGTAGAGGCCCATGGCGAGCAGGAGCAGTACGAACCAGCCGTAGTTGCGGGGCAATGCCTCCACCACCACGGCCATGATGCCGAGGAAGGCGCACAGGTACCAGAGCACGAACAGCGCCCGGCGCGGCGACAGCCCGGCGCGCAGCAGCCGGTGGTGGATGTGCTCCGCATCGCCGCGGAACACCGGCTGGCGGTTCTTGAGCCGGCGGACGAAGGTGATCGCGCTGTCCAGGATCGGCACCCCCATCGCCACCAGCGGGAACAGCAGCGTGATCGTGACGGTCCCCTTGCGGTTTTCGATCAGCGAGGTCGCGGCCAGCACCAGTCCGAGGAACTGGCTCCCCGTGTCCCCCATGAAGATGCGCGCGGGGGGAAAGTTCCAGCGCAGGAACCCGAGCGTGGACCCGGCCAGCACCGCGGTGAGGAACATCACGTAGAGGTCGGCGTGCGAGCGCCCCACCCACCACAGGGCCATGGAGGCGATCAGCACCGCGCCGGTCGCGAGCCCGTCGAGCCCGTCGATCAGGTTGATCGCGTTGGTGACCAGCACCACCCACACGATCGTGAGCGGCACGTTGAGCGGGCCCGAGGCGATCTGCCCCCCGAACGGGTTGGTGAGCGCCGGAATGCCGAACCCGAAGGACACGAGGGCGACACCCGCCACCGCCTGCACCGCGAGCTTGATGGGCGCGGAGACGCCGCGCAGGTCGTCGATCACTCCCAGCGCCAGGATCGGGATGCTGGCGAGCGTGAGCCCCAGCAGCGGCCACACGTCGAGGCGGACCAGCGGCCCCGGCAGCGCGTAGGCGAGCCATGCGGTGCCGAGCACCGCCGCCGCCATGGCGAGGCCGCCCAGCCGCGGCACCGGCTGCGCGTGGATTCGCCGCCCGCCCGGGTGATCGAGGGCACCCAGGCGCACGGCGAGCGCGCGCACGACCGGCGTCACCACCAGCGTGAGCACGCACGCCGAGACGAAGAGGATGAGCGAATACGGGATCCGCACCCCGAAGACGTGAATCAGGCCCAGGTCGATCGGCGCGGGCATCGGTCTAGCGTCCCCGGGGAAGCAGCGCGTTCCGGGTGAGCATCAGCCCCGCGCGCAGCAGGATGAGCGTGTCGGCCAGCAGCGCCACGGCCGGGTTCGTGGGGTGGTGTTTGTGAAAGTAGCGGATCATGCCCCTGTGGCGCTCGACGATGATCCGCGGCGCCACACGCCTGCGGCTCGCCCCCACGTGGTGCACCGCCACCGCGTCCGGCACGTAGGTGACCGACCAGCCCCCCTGCTTCATGCGCCGGCACCAGTCCACGTCCTCGTTGAACATGAAGAATCCTTCGTCCATCGGGCCCACGGACTCGATCGCTTTCCGCCGCACCAGCAGGCACGCCCCCGAGAGCCAGTCCACCTCGCGCACGCTCATGTGGTCCCAGTCGGTGAGCAGATAGCGGCGCGAGAAAGGGTTGTTCGGAAACAACCGGGTGAGCAGGGAATAGCGGTTGAAGAGGAAGGTGTAGTGGTTGGGGAACGCGCGGGCCGAGAACTCGAGAGAGCCATCGGGATTGAGGATCTTCGGACCCGCAACCGCGACACGTTCGTGCGCCCGCAGGTGGGCGACCAGCGCCTTTGCTGCGCCGGGCTCCAGGTAGCAGTCCGGGTTCATCACCAGGACGAACTCCCCCGAGGTCGCCGCGATCCCCTGGTTCACCGCCCGCGCGTAGCCCACATTGTCGCGATTGGTGACGAGCCGAACGTGCCGGAACTCCCGCGCGAGCACCTCGGCGACGCCGTCACCGGAGTCGTTGTCCACCACGACGGTCTCGAGCCCCAGCTCCGTCGTGTTCTCGGACAGGGCGCGGAGGCAACGGGGGAGGGCTCCGAGAGACTTGTAGTGAACGATGACGGCGGAGAGGTCCATGCGGGCCGATTGAGGCCTCCGCGGCGGGCGATGGGCAACCGAAAGCGGGAGAGAGTCTAGCATTGGGGAGGTGAGGGGAGAAGGCGCGACGGGGTCTGGCGCGGGCATCCCACGCCCGGAGGCGCCGGGCCCAAACGAGACTGCCGGTCCCGACGAGAAGGTCGCTCGTCGAGCCGGCAGCTCGCGCTGCTTGAGCGGTGGTTACTTTTTGGAGCCGCTCCCCACTTCTCTCTCCGGGCTCCTCCGGTCCATGCCGCTCAAGTCTTCAATTTTTCGGCCGCGTCCGGCACCACTGCTCATGGACCGAACGCGCGTTCCCTGCGCGATCCGTGGGCGTCCTCCAGTGCGCCCATTTCGGTCCTTCAGCTTCCGGGGACAACAGCAGCTAGAACGCGGCCGTTATCACGATCGTCAGGACTGCCGCGGCGAGTGCGATACGCGCGCGGCGCCCGTTTCGCTTGCGTCGCGCCCGCTTTCTCGAGGGTGCGTCCTCGAGTGGAGCGGAGCGCAGACGCGGCCATGGGCTTTTCCGGTTCGCGACGAACACCAGGGGTGCGGGCCGGCCGTGATGAGGCGCGATGCTCATGGCTGTGAATTCCCGAGTGGGCCGACCCGGCCCCGCGTGTGCGCGGGAGCCGTCGTGTGGGTTCCTGCGTTACTGATCGCCGCGAACCTGCTGGATCTGTTCATCGGATCCCTCAGTCGCGAAGGTCCGCGGCTTGCCAATGCCATTTCGGTGCCAGCGTCAGCCTGCGGTGCCGATTCGACCCTGACACGATTCCATTCCAGCAACTTGGGACGTTATCCACATGGTCAAGCGCCTCGAGAACGTGGCCAAAGGAGCGCTGGCATACGGCTCTCCACTAGGTAAAATCTTCCAGCTCGGAAAAAACGACACGGTTTCGAGCCATGGAGATAGAGCCTTGCGCGTTCTCGTCGTTGACGATCACCTCGCTTCCGCCGAGGGGCTTCGCGATTACCTCCAGGAATGGGGACACGAAGCCCGCTGCGCTCCCGGCGCCAACGAGGCGCTCGCGGACATCGAGACCTGGCGGCCCGAGGCGGTGGTCTGCGACCTCCTCATGCCGCCCGGACCCGGGGGACTGGAGCTGCTCCGGCAGGTGCGGAGCACGGACCCGTGGATCGGGTTCATCATGCTCACCGGCCACGGCACCATCGAGGATGCGGTCAATGCCATCCGCGAAGGCGCGTTCGACTTCCTCACCAAGCCGGTGGACCTGGATCGGCTGCGCCTGCTGGTCTCGCGGCTCGCCGAGCGCAACGAGATGCGCAGCGAAGTCGTGCGGCTGAGGAAGAAGCTCGCCACCCTGGGCGAGGACGGGGTCTCGGTCAGCCGCTCGCCGGCGATGCGCCGAGTCGTGGAGCTAGTGGAGCAGGTGGCACCCTCCTCGGCGTCGGTGCTCATCACCGGCGAGAGCGGCTCGGGCAAGGACTTCGTGGCCCAGCTGCTGCACGAGCTTTCCAGTCGCTCCGACGCGCCGTTCATCGCGGTCAACTGCCCGGCGATCCCCGAGACCCTGCTCGAGAGCGAGCTGTTCGGGCACGAGCGTGGCGCCTTCACCGGGGCGCTCACCGAGCGCGCGGGCCTGTTCGAACACGCCTCGAGCGGGACGCTGTTCCTGGACGAGATCACCGAGATGTCGTCGGGGCTTCAGGCCAAGCTGCTGCGGGTGCTCGAGACCCGCCGGTTCCGCCGCGTGGGTGGCCGCGAGGAGAGGCTGGCCGACTTCCGCGTCGCCGCCGCCACCAACCGCGAGCCCGAAGCGGCGGTCCGGGAAGGCCGGCTGCGCGACGACCTCTACTACCGGCTCAACGTGTTCCACATCCAGGTCCCGCCCCTGCGCGAGCGCCGGGAGGACATCGCTTCGCTGGCCGCGCGCTTCATCGCGACGTTCGCGGAACAGAACGGGCGTCCGGTGGAAGGGCTCTCGAACCAGGCGCTGAGCGCGTTCGAGGCCTACGACTGGCCGGGTAACGTGCGCGAGCTCCGCAACGCGATCGAGCGCGCGGTCGTCCTGGCTCGCGGAACTTCGATCGAGCTGTCCGACCTCCCGCAGCGGATCCAGCGGCCGCTGGTGGTGATCGAGCGCGGGGTCGAGCCGTTGCACGAGCTGGAGCGCAAGGCCATCCTGGGGGCACTCGCGAACTTCTCCCAGAACAAGACTCACGCCGCGAAGGCCCTCGGCATCAGCCTCAAGACCCTCCACAACAAGCTCAAGCGTTACGCCCGCGGGGAAACCGCGTGAAGTTGCCCATCAGCCTGCGCGCTTCGCTCTCGGCCTCGATGGTGGGGCTGGCGCTGCTGGTGGCGCTGATCGCCATCGCGGTGCACGCGGGCCTCGCGGTCAAGGGCACCGTGCAGCAGTCGGTGGATCGCGCCCGCGCGCTGGCCCAGCAGGCCGCGCTGGTGGCGAGCAGCGCCGCCAACGCCTCCCCGGTCAATCCCAACGCCGCGATCCAGGGCGACCGCGGGCTCGCCGCGCTGTTCGAGAGCGCGCTCGCCGGCGATCCCACGATCTACGACCTCGGGGTGTTTGATGCCGACGGGTTCGCGCTCATCCACACCGACCGCCAGAAGGTGGCGTTCCGGGTGGATCGACGCCCGGGGTTGGACGCGCTGACGAGGGGCGACGTGCTGCGCCAGGGGCTGCTGCTGCTGGGGCCGGCGGGGGCCTACGAGGAGCGCGTGCCGCTGGGGGCCGACCAGCAGCGCTTCGGCGAGGTCCGGGTCGGGGTCTCGACCACGCTCATGCGCGAGCAGCTGGTCTCCTGGCTGCGCGCCGGGCTGTGGGTCACGGGCGCGGCACTGATGCTGGCGGTCCTGGTGGCACTGGCGCTCGCGCAGTTCCTCTCCCAGCGGGTGCGCAACATGATGACCGGTCTCGAGCGCTTCCGTGAAGGCGAGTTCGGCTATCGCCTCGCGGTCGAGGGACAGGACGAGCTGGCGCTGCTGGCCTCGTCGATCAACGCGCTGGGCGAGCGGCTCGAGGCGCGCGCGCGCGCGGGCCACGTCGATCCCACCGAGCTGCTGGTCGCGACCGGGCAGATCTCGACTTGGGCCAGGGTGGTCTCGGGGCTCGCTCACGAGCTGGCCGACCCGCTGAACGCCGCGGCGCTCCATCTGGGGCAGCTCAAGAGGAAGTCGAAGCACCCGCCCCCCGAGACGGCACGCCACCTCAAGGTGCTGGAGGACGAGCTCAAGCGGCTGGAGCAGATCGTGGCCGGGTTCCGCCGTTTTACGGTGCTGGGCGAGATGCGGGCCCAGTGGTTCGATCTGCGGGGACTGCTCGAAGAGGTGGCGAGGCGCGCCCGCGAAGCCCCGGACCGACGCATCGAGATCAAGCTCGACGCGACCCTGGCGCCCACCCGGTTCTGGGGTGACCCCGCGCTCCTGAGGCAGGCACTCTCGAACCTCATGTCGAACGCCGAGCAGGCCATGCCCGGAGGAGGGAGGGTCACGCTGGCCGCGCATGCGATCGACGACGGCGTGGCGATCAGCGTGACCGACGAGGGCATCGGGATTCCGGAAGAGATACAGTCCCGGATCTTCGATCACTCGTTCACGACCAAGCTCGGCGGATCGGGAATCGGTCTCGCCGTGGTGCAGCAGGTGATCAAGCTCCACGACGGTCGCATCCGGCTGCGCTCTCGGCCGGAAGAAGGGACGCAGGTGACGCTCGAGATTCCGGTGAAGAGCACCGTGCCGCTGATGGTCCGTTGATGCCCCCGGCCCGACCCAGGGTCACGGCGAGGTCGCTCGCGCTCCTGGCCGCGCTGGCGGCGCTCGTGCTCGCGAGCTGTGCGATCCTGCCGCACCGCCGCACGCTGCCCGGCGTCCCGATCGAAGAGCGCCCCACGCCGCCCCAGCCGGCCGACACCGTGGCGACCGCGGTGGAGCCGGTCGAGGAGTCTCCTACAAAGAACGGCTCTGCGCCCGCGCCGACGGTGGAGCACCCCAACACCGCCCCGCCGCCGCCGGTACAGGCGGTGATGAGTCCCGAAGAGCGCAAAGCCACGCTCCAGCGCATCGTGGCCGATACCACCGCCGCCGCCGCCGCGGTGGAAAAATGCGCCGGCAAGAGCCTGCTGCCCGATCAGGAGTCGGTGTTCGAGACCACCCGCAGCTACCTGATGCAGGTGCGCGCGGCAGTCACCCGGGGCGAGTTGTGGAGCGCGGAGGGTCTGGCGCGGAAGGCTCGACAACTGGCGCTGTCACTCGACTGCAGGTAGCACCTTGGTGTCTGCCAAAGAGGGGCGGGCAATGACTCGGCACGACTCACACGACTTCGGCGGTCCACCACCCATTCCGCCCCGCGCGGCGCTCCGGCGGCCAGGACTTCGCGGCATCGACCGTCGGGAGATGATGCGGGTCGTCCGACGTGTTGCCGCTCCGATGGCCGGGCTGGTTCTGGCCCATCTGATTCTCGGTGGCTGCCAACGGAAGACGGAAGTCATTGACTATGACAACCCGAGCCGGCGTGTTGATTCGGTGAAGTTGATGATGGCTTTTCAGAATCATCCCGTAACGGCAAACCGCGATTACACGGGCCAGGTGATCGAAGTGACGGGTCAGGCACTTCGTGTGGAGAAAGACGGGATCGCGATGGGTGCCGACGCTTTTGGAGATCACATCTGGTGCGTGTTCGAGTCCGACAGCGCGCTTCGCCAGATCCAGATCGGCCAGGAGATCACCGTCGTGGGCCTGTGCAAGGGGCAGAACGGCCACCTCCTGGTCGACCGCTGTCGTCAGGTCGGCGACAAGAGCTAGCAGCAGCCTGCCGGACCCGGCCGGCTATCCGCCGTCTTCTTGCGCCGTCAGAGGGTGCCCCAGCGCGCGCTCGAGCCACGCGCGCAGGTGCGCGATGTGGGAGCCCTCCCAGTACCACTTGCCGCAGCCCGGGCAGAAGGTGAGCGCGCGGGCGCTGCGGAGCACCCGGCCCGGCACCTCCCCCGAGGCCTCCAGCGGATGCCGCTTCTGGAGCGCCATATTGCACTCGGCGCAGCGGCTGAACGGCGGTCCCGCCGGCTCGTTCGCCTCGGCCAGGACCCGGAGGGTCACGGCCGGATCCTCTCGCGGCACGTGTCGGACGGTCACGTCTGCGAAGCGCCGCGGGTGGCGCTCGCTGGTCGTGAGCACGGTCCGACTGTCGCCTCGTGCGGCTTCGAGCAGCTCCTCGATCCTCGCGCCCGGGAGCACGACCACGTCGTAGCCGAGGAACCGGAGCCGCCGTGCGAGAAAGGCGAGCGACGAGTCGGTGACGAAGCGGGCCGGCGCCATGCCGGCAAGCTATCCGCGGCCTCGGCGCCCGGCAAGCGTGTCCGTCACGCCCGCCCCGCCGGCCCAATCCGGAGTGCGGCCGGGGCTTGCGCGGCCCGTGTTGACGCAAGGGGGTTACTCCCCCAAGCTCCGGCCCTCATGAAACGGTCCTCGCAGGCCGATCACGCAGACCCATCCCGGCTCCCCCCGCCGGTGCTTTGCTACGACCGCCGCCGGTTCCTGCTGGTCGTGGGTGGGGCCGCCGCCTATGCGGCGCTGCGCCCCGGCCAGGCCTGGGCGCGCAAACTCGCCAGGCGGCGCCCTGCGCTCCAGCCCTGGGCGTTGCCTTCCAACGCCCCACCCGATCCGGTCGACCTCGCCCGGGCGCTGATGGGGGCGGCGATCCTCGCCCCCAGCCACTGGAACTCCCAGCCGTGGCGGATGGAGGCCAACGGGTCGTCCATCAGGCTGCTGGCCGACACCCAGCGCTCGCTGCCGGTCATCGATCCCGAGCGCACCGCCATGACGATCTCGCTCGGCGCCGCGCTCGAGAACATGCTGGTGACGATGCGCGCCTACGGGCTCCGCCCCACGGTCAACTTCTTCCCCGAGGGCGAAAAGGGCCTCGCGGTCGCCCACGTGAGGTGGGCGGGGGGCGAGCCCCAGCGCGACCGCGACCTGTTCGCGGCGATCCCCGAGCGGCGGACCAACCGGCGCAACTACGACGGCCGTGGCATCTTCATGCAGAACCGAGCCACGCTCACCGCCCTGATCCCCGAGGATCTCAGGATCCACTGGATCGACGACCGCGATCAGATCGACCGCATCGCCGATCTGGTCCACGATGCGACGCGCGACCAGGTGCTCGACCGCCGCGCCCAGGCCGAGCGATTCGCCTGGATGCGCATGGGCGACGACGAGGCCCGCGAAAGCGGCGACGGGATTACCGTGGACGGGCTCGAGCTGGGCGGTCCCGCGCGCTGGCTGGCGGGGCGCTACTTCAACCCGCGCAGCCGCTTCCTCGGCCTGGGAGCGGGGAGCGCCGCCAAGCAGGCCCGGGAGGCGGTCGAGTCTTCGGGGGCGCTGGCGCTGATCACCACGGCCCGCACCGGCGAGTCGCTCGCGCTGGTCGCGGGACAGGCCTACGAACGCTTCGCGCTGCGGGCCACACGGCTCGGGATCGCGCAACAGCCGATGCACGCGCCGCTCGAGGTCGTCAGCTACCGGCTGGATCTGATGCGGCAGTTCGGGGCCATGGGCGAGCGGCCGCTGCTCTTCGTGCGCCTCGGCCACGCGCGCCGCCCCGGGCACTCGGTGCGCCGCGGCGTGGCGCTGGTGGCGAGCTTCCGGAACAGCTAACGGGTGGCGCTGTCCGCGGGGGCGGCGGCGGTCACGGTGCGCAGGGAGTCGCCCACCGGGCCCTTCAGCCACTTCTCCACCGGGACCTCGATCTCACCCAGCGGCACGTTCGTGGCGGTCGAGTCCATCGCCAGCTTCCGCCACGGGGATTTCTTCCCGTAGGCGAACTGCCCGAACACCGCCACGGGGGTGCCGTGCTGAAGGATCCTGCGCGGGTCCTGGGGATCGATCTTCCACTGCTCCGCCCACTCGTACAACCAGATCGCGTCGTCTTCGAGCAGGCGGATGCAGGAGTGGCTGGCCGGGTAGCCGGGAAGATCGAACAGGTGGAAGGAGATGCCGAGGAAGTTCTCGATGTTGACGTACCACCTGAGCAGCCATTCCTCGTTGAACGTGCTGGTGCGTTCCTTGTCCTTCCAGTTGGTGTGATAGAGGCCCTCGAGCGTCTGGAGCGTTTCGCGCCCGGTACTCGTCGGCCCCCAGCGCACCAGGCGCCCGGTCTCGTAGGCGGCGAACGCCTGAACACGACGCGACACGAGGATGAGCTTCACGAAATCGCGGATCGAGGGTAGCTCGCGCGGGAAGGGCGAGAGATCGAGCAGCTCCGCGGTCGAGTCCGGGACCATCAGGCTGTCGCCGTCGCGCACGTGCGAGGAGTCCCGGCGATTGACCTTCAGGGTCAGCAGGAAGCGCTCGGGCCCGAGCTCCTTCCACAGACCCCGGAGCGCGCGGCGGGAGGGAATCTCGACCGAGCGGTAGCGCCCGGCGTGAACGGCGGTGTCCGGCGGCGGGACCATGGCGAGGGCGTCGGCGGTGACCGTGGTGTCGGGCGCGGGTGATGGGGCCTCCCGCGGCGACCCCGGCGCGCCGCAGCTCATGGTCCAGGCAACGGCGCCGGCCAGCACGATCAGCGCGCGGCCAGGCGGTGGAGGTGTCATCGGGTAGCGCATTCTGCCCGACTCGCCGCGAGGTTCCAAGGCGGCTTTCGACCTCGGAGCGGCTGCGCTATTCTCGCCGGTCGAATCTCAACCCCATGAAGACCGATATCCTCAACACCGTCGCGCTCGTGGTCGGCGTCGTCGCTCTCGCCGTCGTGGGACCGTGGCTCTGGGGCGAGCTCCGGAGCCTCCCGGGGAACCCCGCGCTTTCGGCGCGCGCGGGCGAGCGGGTCGTAACGCTGGAAGTGGGCGGCATGACCTGCGTGGGTTGCGCCTCCAGGGTGCAGGGCGAGCTGGCCTCCCTCCCCGGCGTGTCGGCGGCCGAGGTGCGATACGAGCAGGACCGGGCCTACGTCGTGTGCCGGAGCGACGTGGCCGACACCTCGCTGGTCTCGGCGGTTTCGCGCGCCGGGCCGGGGTTTCTCGCGAGCGTCGTCCAGAAGTGATTCGCCGCACCCTCGGGGTCGGCCTCGCGCTCAACCCCCTTGGTATCGTGCCTCCGACGCGGATCTGAATCGGCATCCGGGCCGCGGCGCCGGCGCTCCGGAGGCGCGGCCGCTGTGCTAACGTCGCCGCCGTGAGCAGCACGATGGAATCCCCGCTCCCGGAGAGATCCCTCGCCGACGACCATCCCGCGTACGCGCCGGGGGAGGACGGCTGTCTCGAGATCCTGTCCGACCGCCTCCACAACAGCCCGGGCGTGGTGGCGTTCGAAGCCAACTTCCGCGACGGGACGCTCACCATCCGCTACCAGCCGGCACTGATCGAGCCGGACCAGCTCAACGCGGTCGCCGAGGAGATCGCGGCGTTGTTCGCGCAGCGGGTGACCTACTGCGAGCGTCGCGAATCGCTGGGCTCGTGCGACGAGTGCGCGCTGCGTCTCGGCCGCGTTCCCCAGGGACGGGAGGAGTTCCGCGTGACCGCGGAGCAGGAGCGCGTGGGACTCTCGCGCCGGCACGTCCCTGCCGACACCGCCGAGCTGGTGCGGCCGCTGGCGCGCAAGCCCTGGGGCGCCCGCATGACGCCGGCGGAGCAGGAGCACCTCGCCAAGGGAAGGGCGATGGTCCTTCTCACCGTCGCGTGCCTCGGCCTCCTGGTCGCGGGCGCGGTGCTCGAGCGGACGCTGGCGCAGACGGCATGGCACCACGCCTCCTACGTCCTCTCGGCGTTGTGCGGTTCCTGGTTCGCGCTCCGCTCCACCCTGCGCGCGCTCGCGCGCGGGCGGCTCGACGTCAACCTGCTCATGATCCTCGCGGCCATCGGCGCGGGCGTGATCGGCTACGTATTCGAAGCCGCGGTGCTGATGTTCCTGTTCTCACTCAGCAACACGCTCGAGGTCTATACGATGGGCCGCACCCGGCGTGCGATCCACGCCCTGCTCAAGCTGCGGCCGGCCCGCGCGCTGGTCGTGCGCGGCAGCCAGGAGATCGAGATCGATGCCGAGGCGGTGCGGGTGGGCGACCGCGTGATCGTGAAGCCCGGGGAGATCTTCCCGGTGGACGGCGTCGTCGTGCGCGGCGCGTCGCTCGCGGATCAGAGCACGCTCACCGGCGAATCCGTCCCGGTGCCCAAGCAGCCGCAAGACCGCGTCTTTGCCGGCACGCTCAACCAGCAGGGATCGCTCGAGGTCCGCACCACGCGCGAGCACGGCGACACGACGCTGGCGCGAATCGTGGCGCTGGTCGAGGCCGCGCAGGAGCAGAAGTCGCGCACCGAAGAGGTGACCGAGTGGGTGGGCCGCTACTACACGATCGTGGTGGTGATCGCGGCGGCCCTCATGATCGTGTTGCCTCCGCTGCTCTTCGGCCAGGAGTTTGTCGGCTCCTTCTACCGAGCCATGACGTTGCTGGTCGTGGCCTCACCCTGCGCGCTCGTGATCGCAACGCCCGCCACGGTGCTCTCGGCCATCGCCAACGCGGCCCGAAACGGCATCCTCTTCAAGGGCGGGCGCTACCTGGAAGCCATGGGACGCGTGCGGGCGGTGGCGTTCGACAAGACCGGCACGCTCACGCGCGGGCGTTTCGAGATCACCGACGCGGTGGCGCTCGAGGGCGCCACCGAGGAACAGGTGCTGTCGTGGGCGGCGAGCGCCGAGCGCCGTTCGCAGCATCCCCTGGCCCAGGCGGTGGTGCGGCAGGCCGAGGCCCGCGGGATCGAGGTGAAGCCGGCCGAGCACCTCACCAACTATCTGGGCAAGGGTGTGGTTGCGCGGCTCGATGACGCCACCATCGAGATCGGGACCCCGGAGCTCTTCGGCCAACTGGGCCGTGACGTCCCCGCCGCGGGGCTCGCGCTCGTGGAACGACTCAGCCACGAGGCCAGGACCTCGATGCTGGTTCACTGCGGCGGAGGCTGGGGCGTGATCGCTGCCGCCGACCAGTTGCGCCCCGCGGCCCCCGAAACGGTGGCGGATCTCCGCCGCAATGGAGTCAGCGCCGTGGTGCTGATCTCCGGCGACAGCGTGCCCACCGTGGCCGCGGTCGCGAAGCGCGCGGGGGTGGACGAGCACCACGGGTCGTTGCTCCCCGAGGACAAGGTGCGGGTGGTCGGCGAGCTCGAAGGCCGCTACGGAGCGGTCGCCATGGTGGGTGACGGCGTGAACGACGCACCCGCCCTTGCCCGCGCCACCGTGGGCGTGGCGATGGGCGGCGTGGGCAGCGACGCCGCGCTGGAGAGCGCTGACGTCGTGCTCATGGGCGACGATCTCGCCGCATTGCCCTACGCGCTGCGGCTCGCTCGGCGGGCGCGCCGCATCGTGATCCAGAACGTCGCGATCGCCTCGGGCGTGATGCTGGGACTGGTGATGATGGTGTTCTTCGGGCACCTTACGCCGCTGGGAGCGCTCAAGCTCCCGGTCGCGGTATCGAGCCACGAAGGCAGCACGGTGGTCGTCATTCTCAACGGCCTCCGGCTGCTGGCCGGGAGGAGAATGCCTTCCGGCTGATGTCCGCGGCGCCTTCCCCGGTCCGGTGTGGAGCTTCAGCGCCGGTGTCCTGGCCGGGAGACCCCCTGGCATGACGCCGGCGGAGGCTGCCGCAAGCCCGCCCGGGATAAGAGCCGCCAACCTGCCGCCCGGAGGACTGTCTGTGAGGGTGCGAGACATCGACAGGCCCGGGAGACTCGCCGGGCATGCCGGGGAGGGAGACATGGCACATCTCAAGGTGAAGCACGTGAACGACGTCGCGATCCTCAGGCCGCACGGCTATCTGATGGGCGGCGACGAGACCGAGGAGTTGGAGAAGGCGATCGCGGACCTGCTCGTCGCGGGCAACCGGCGTCTGGTGGTGGACCTGTTGGAAGTCATTCACATGAACTCGCTGGCGCTCCGCGCCATGATCGATGCGCACAAGAGCTACGCGAACCGGGGCGGAAAGATCAAGCTCTGTCACCTGACCGACCGGATCCAGAACGCGCTCGTGATCACGAAGCTGGCGATGGTCTTCGACGTGTGCGGGACCGAGCTCCAGGCGATCGAGGGCTTCCAGTCCGAGGTGGCGCCCTCGAGCTCGGGCGCCTGATCCGGGGGTCGCGGCGAGGGGCGGCCTAACGGCCGCCCTCCGACCGGGTTTCGAAGGCGCCGAGCGGCGCCAACGCCGTCACGACCACGTTGTCGAAGTAGACCGTGCACTCGCCCACGCCGCCCGTGTAGGCGGCGAGCGCGATACCCCCGCGCCGGCGCGAGCGCTTCGAATCCATCTTGTCGAGCATGAGCGTGCCGTTCAGCCACACCCGGTAGCGGTGCTCCCGGGCCTCCACGCGCAGGTGGTTCCAGGTGCCGTTGGCGTTGATCGCGCGCACCTTCGCCATCGGCCACTCGCGGCGGTGCATCAGGAGGTCCTGGTAGCCGGGGCCGCGCAGGTCCACGCCGATTCCCGACCCGTCATCGCCGGGTGCACCGCCCCGCATCACCCGCACCGCCAGCCCCTTGTCCACGCCCCGCATCGCGCAGACGTCGAGGTCCACGGCGTAGTCGGTCCAGGCCGGATCCCCGGTGTAGAGGAAGGAATGGAGCTGGCGCTGGTTGGGCAGATCGGCGCGCAGGACGCCCCGGCGCACCGACCACACGCCCACCCGGTCGGCCGCCCACGCTCCCAGCTCGGCCTTGCTGAAGTCGTCGGAGAACAACACCTCGCCGGTCGGCTTTGAAGGCCGGGGCGGTGGCGGTGGCGCGGTCGTGCGCTCGGGGTCCGACGGGGCCCCTGCGCAGAGGAGGAGCGCGGCGGCGGCGCCGAGCATCGGCTTTCGGAGATTCCCCATGGTCGGGATCGAACCTGAGACCTCGAAAGAGCTGCGGTCAATAGGAATGCTTCGGCGCTCCACGCACGCAACTTGAGGCGGGCCAGAGCATCGGGCGCCGGCGCGGGCCGCCTGGGGGAATCACGCCCCCCCTCCCGATCGCATGAATCGCGGGCCGGGCGCGTTTGTTGCCCCCGCGAGGGCGCTGCTAGACTGCCCGCCCTGATGTCGATCCCCAAGCGCAGCATCGAAGTCATCGGCGTGCCCGTCGACCTCGGCGCCGGGCGCCGTGGTGTGGACATGGGCCCTTCGGCCATCCGCATCGCCGATCTCGAGGCCCGCCTCGAGCAGCTCGGCCACCACGTCGAGGATTTCGGCGACCTGGACGTCATGATCCCAGAGACCCAGCAGGTGGGGAAGGGGAGCCTGCGTTATAAGGAAGCCATCCTCAAGACCTGCGAGGAGCTGTGCCGGGAAGTCGAGCGGAGCCTCGGCGAAAAGCGCATGCCCCTGGTCCTGGGCGGCGACCACAGCCTGGCGATCGGCTCGATCGCGGGCTCCACCAACTTCTTCGCGAAGAACGGCGAGTCGCTGGGGCTGATCTGGTTCGACGCCCACGGCGACGCCAACACGCCCGAGACCACGCCGTCGGGCAACATCCACGGGATGGCGCTCGCGGTGAGCCTCGGGCTCGGAGACGCGGACCTCGTCAATCTGGGTGGCCGCGCCCCCAAGGTGCAGGCGCGCAACACCGTGCTCATCGGCATCCGCGATCTCGATCCCGGCGAGCGCGAGATCCTCAAGAAGAGCGGCTGCACCGTCTACACCATGCGCGACCTCGACGAGCGCGGCATGCGGGACGTCGTGGACGAGGCGATCCGCATCGCCAGCGACGGAACGGCGGCGATCCATCTGTCGTTCGACATGGACGTCATCGATCCCGAGGACGCCCCCGGCACCGGAACGCCGGTGTGGGGAGGGATCACCTATCGCGAGGCCCACCTCGCGATGGAGATGATCAACGACCGTGCGGAGATCGCGGCCATCGACCTGGTGGAGGTGAACCCGGTGCTCGACAGCCAGAACATGACCGGGATCCTCGCCGCGGAGCTGGCCCAGAGCGTGCTGGGCAAGCGCATCCTCTAGACTAGGAAGGGAATGGGATGTACTCCTATGGAGAAGGCTACAATCAGTGATTTGGACGGACTACGCGAACACGTAACCACGCTGCAGGGAGACATCCTCGACCGAGCCTGGGGCGCATTTACGGCTTCAAAGGGCAGCGAATGGCCTGCCGTTCGGGAGCTCACCCTCCTCCACGGACCTCAGGAGGTTCAGGTGGCCGCAGATGCGCTGCCGCCGGGGTCATTGTTCATCGAGCAAGGCCGTTTCCAATTGAGCCTGCTTGGCGTGCTCCTCGGGTCAGCAGGTGTTCGGCTCGAGAATCGTCTTGTCGAGATTCTCACGTGGCTTCAGGAGCGCGCCAAACAAGACAACAAGATCAGCCTCGTGAAATTCGAGGAGATGCCTGCAGCAAGATCTATCGAGGAAGACGAACGCCGGGATATTGGGCTGGCCCTATGGCAGCTGGAGATCCACGAGGGCCATCACGGCTTCGGCGGTCCCCGCTGGCACATGCGTGTCTCGGGGGAAATCGTCAACATTGCCCATTCGACCAATCTCCGAGAGTACCTGCAAGCGCGCGTCCAGGCGATTGCCCGGCGGATTGCAGTTGCTCGTGGCCTCATTGCCGCAGCCGAAAGCGACCGGGATATCGGCGAAGAGCCGTCGTCCCACCTCTCTGAGGTCACTAGGCGAGAGATCATTGACCGCTTCATGGCTGACAGGACTGGCTGGGCCGGCCGGCTCAACGAGGATGACTTCCTTTCCCGCCTCTACGACCTCAACGCCCTTCCGTCCAGCGACCACCGCTTCGAGACTGCGGCTGGGGACATCTGGAAGCACAGGGTCATCAACTCAGACTGGGAGCCCGATTGGGTGTTCTATGATCGCCGATTCAATCTCCTGCACGGATTTGATGAGCCATTTCTCCAGTTCCTCTGTCAAACAGTTCACCCCGCCGTCCGCCCAAACTCAGAAGAAGCCCTGCGCCTGGTCGGTGTCTTCAACGAGCAGCTCCGGCGCGATGGCTGGGAGCTGTTCCCGAAGCGTGAGATCTCGGGCCGGCCAGTATTCGCGGCCCGCCAGACGGCAGACGAGGTAGAGATCTTTGAGGAGCCGACAGGCTGGCCGAAGGTCGACCGTCAGGTAGGTGAGATTCGGCTGCGGCTCCGGGAGGCGACGGCTGAGGAGCAGTTCCAGGCTGTCGGCCATCTGTGCAGGGAGGCGCTGATCTCCGTCGCCCAGGCCGTTTTTGATCCGTCGCGTCATCCGCCGGTCGACGGTGTCGGGCCATCAGCCACGGACGCGAAACGCATGCTGAGCGCATTCTTCGCCGAGGTCCTAGCCGGATCTGGGAATGACAATGCCCGCAAGCACGCACACGCGGCATTCGGCCTCGCGAACGACGTGCAGCACGATCGCGCAGCGACGTTTCAGGATGCCGCCTTGTGCGCCGAGGCGACGCTATCGGTTATCCGGATCATAGCCATCGTGTCAGGAAGGCGCGAGCGGACAGACCTGAGTTCCTGAATTCACCAGCATGATGTGCGGTGGGCCACAAAAGGTGACGTCACCGGGGGATCTACGGGCAGACCGATCCCTGAGCCGGCGATCTGTCCACGTAACTCATCACGGACTGTACTTCGACCTCCCTGCACGACTGAGGTTTTCGCTGCCATGCTTCTCGCATGGAGCAGCACCGTGAGATACCCACCCAACCCTTCGGCGCCGCCCTTACCGAGGCTCAGGTTCGTCGTTTCCAGACCATCCTGCGCGAGCAATACGGTTCCGATCTGCAGCTCCCCGAGGCGTGGAGCCGGGCGATCGAGCTGCTCTCCCTTCTTGAGATGCTTCTGAAGTGGTGCGACGTGCCGGGTCAACCGCGAGATGAATCCACAGAGGTCGCGCTTCGTCGCTCTTGACCGCCTCGCGGCTTTGAGGAATTGATGAGGCTACCTACCTCCTAAATAGCCGCAGGCGCAGCCGCGCCGTCCGTTCGAATCCTAGGTCGGCTCCCGCCTCGCAATCGTGGCGACCGCGCGCCGCAGCTTCGCGTGCCGGTCGAAGCGCCGCACGAACTCGGACTCGAAGCGCCCGCCCTTGGCGCGGATGACCGCGACCAGCGCCCGTCGCTCCGCCGCGCTCCAGCGCGCGAGGCCCGGCAGCACCCGAACCAGCGGGGCCCAGCGCGCCCACGCCTCGCGCTCGCCCGCGCTCCAACCCGCGAACGAGCGCACGCCGAGGAGCGAAGCCGCCTCCCGAGCGCAGGCCCGGGCGCCGGCCTCGCGATCCACGCCGAAACGCCCGCCGAGGTAGCGCATCAGGCGCAGGCCCACGCTGGGAAGCGGCAGCTCGCCGATCACGTCGTCGCGCTCGCGCCCGAGCGAGAGATAGAGGTTGGCGCCGGCGAGCCGGCGCAGGGTGCCGAGGCTCGAGCGATGCTGCGGGCGGCGCCCCAGCCGCCGGAGCTCGGCGCGCATCAGGCGAAGCGTGGTCCGCTCGCGCGGCCGGAACCCCATCTTCTGGTAGAACCACCACGCCCCCGACTCGATGGCTTCGTCGTTCCCTTCGCCCAGCTGGTAGGGAAAGATCGTGAAGGTGTCGGACCCGAACAGGTGCCGCGTCATGGCCAGCACGCGGGCGTAGATCCATCCCGCCTCGGCGCCGCGGAAGGTGTCGAAGACGTTGTAGGCGATCTCCGCCGATCCGAACAGCGCGCTCGTCAGCACGTAGCCCACCGGCACGCCGTTCTTGAGCGTCAGGTAGCCGTACACCGCCTCGAGCAGCAGCCGGCGTCCGGGAATCGCGCCGATGCACGCGAACTGCAGTCCGTCCTCCCAGTCCAGCATCCGCACGTCGCGCGGGTTGCCGTAGGAGAACACGTCGAGGTCGCGGCTGCGCGTCGCCATCGCCTCGCGCGCGAGGTCGATGAGTCGCGCGCCTTCGCGTGCGGACACCAGACGCACGCGGCGCGGCCGCAGGCGCAGGACGTCGCCGGGCGCGGGGCGCTCGCGCGACAGGGGGCCGCGTTGAAAGGCCGGCGCCGCGTCCGGGCGCCGTAGCTTCGCGTGCGTCCGGGTCGGCGTTCCCGGACCGGGAGACAGCACGAGCGGCGGATCGAGCTCGTCGTACAGGGTCTCGCGGGCGTGATCGTCCATCGGGAACCGCCCCAGGCGTCCGATGAGGAACCCGGCCTCGGACTCGCGCGGGCCCCTCATGCGGCGGATCCAGTCGCGCAGGGGCATGTCGTATTCGTCCAGCGCCGGGATCTCCGCGCCGTGGGCGAGCAGCGGCAGCCAGGTCTCCACCCGGCCGGCGTTCTCGAACTCCCGCCAGTCGAGCGCCAGACGGTCGGGCCAGCGCGTCGCGAGCCAGCGCGCGGTGGGTGCAAAGAAACGGTAATGGAACGAGGTGCCGGCCACACCCGAGTCGGTGAGCCGGCGGGCGTGGCGGCGCAGATCGGCACGCGCGGCGAAACGCCCGAGCATGCGCTCGACCCGGGCGAGCACCTTGCGATCGTCGGGATAGGCGCGCGCGAAGCACAGCAGCTCGTGGAGGCGGAGGACCTCGGCGGCGCGCGGGAGGGCCCGGCGCTCGAGCGCGCGCAACGCGCCGAGCCTGGCGGCGGCGGCCTCGGAGCCGAACGTGGTCCTGAGGCGTTCGAGGGCGCGGAGGATCGAGGTGGGGTTGCGGCGCGGGCGCGAGGCGGGCATCGGGGGTCTGCGGTGGAGACGGACGCGGGGGCGCGTCCGAACCTCAGCTTCCTCCCTTCGAGGCGCGCGAGCGCTCCGGTTTCACGACCACACGGTGCGCGATCGACTTGCCGCCCTCGTCGCGGTAGTACACCGTGACGCGAGCGCTTTTTTCGACCTCACCCTGGGTCTTCATCTCGGCGTGCCGCGTGAACACCACGGAGCGAGGCGCCTTCCCCCGCTTCTCCACCGTCAGCGTCGCCTTGTCGAGCGACGTGACGATGCCGGTGAACTGGTGCAGCCCGGGCTTCGCGGCCTTGCCCGCCGCGCGCGCCGCCTCAGCCACCGACGGCAGTCCCGCGGACAGGCTCACCGCCGCGACGCCGAGCGCCAGCGCGGCGCACGACGCCAACACATTCCAACCCTGCCTCATCCTCATCACCTCCCCTCGCCACCCCGAGGGCAGGGCGATACGGATGCTAGGGAGGTGCGCTTCGCGACGTCAAGGCTTCTTGCGCGAAGCGCGTTCGTCCACGCCGTGGTCGGCATCGTGAACCGCAGTGACAGCGGCCTCACTTGGCGGGGCGGTGAGGGATTGACCGGTCACGGGAGGAAGCGTAAGGATGCCTCGAGACAAGAGACCCTGGCGGGGAGCACTCATTCCCAGCATTCGACGACTGTTCCCCGAAGTCAGGTCAGGAGAACCTCATGCGCCGCCTTCTGTTTGTTCTCGCCCTCGTGCACGCAGTGCTCATCAAGGTGTGTGCTGACGAGTGCGCTGCCGCTCCTCTGTTTGACGCCACCGCCAACGTCCCGCTTTGCGTGGCGCCCGGGAACCAACTCTATCCGGCCATCGTGCCAGATGGCGCGGGTGGCGGCATCGTCGTCTGGACCGATGGGCGCGGCGAGTTCTTCGACATCTATGCACACCACGTGCTGGCATCAGGAGTAGCCGATCCGGCGTGGCCTGTGGACGGCAACATCGTGTGCGGGGCAGGCGGTGGGCAGTTGCTCCCTTCGATGGTCTCGGACGGTGCGGGTGGCGCCATCGTGGTGTGGTACGACTACCGCAACGGGGTGGGGGACGTCTTCGCACAACATCTTTTGGCGTCGGGCGCTATCGACCCGGTCTGGCCCACCGACGGTCTCGCGATCTGTACTGCGAGCGGGGAACAGATTCTGCCCCGGGCGGTCACGGACGGTGCGGGTGGCGCCATCGTCGCCTGGTTGGACTACCGCAGTAGGAATCGCCCAGAACTCTTCTTCCAGCGGGTGCGAGCCACCGGTGAGATGGACCTCGCGTGGCCCGCCGACGGGCTTGGCATCCCATCGGCAAGCAGCCCGCAACCTCCGGCAATCGTTGCCGACGATGAGGGCGGCGTCCTAGTGGCGTGGCAGGACATCCGTGAAGGAGGATTCGGCTATGACGTTCGAGTTCAACGCGTCACGGGCTCAGGCGTCATAGATCCTGAGTGGCCGAGTGGGGGCCGCGTCCTCGGCAAGATTAGCAGCCAATTCTCTCCGCAAATCACATCGGACGGCTCTGGAGGCTGTATTGTCGTTTGGCACTACTTCGTGAACGGCAATTTCGACATCTATTCACAGCGCGTGCTGGGCTCTGGCTTCGTTGACTCGGTGTGGCCTGAAGGAGGACGAGCCCTTTGCACGGCGCTCGGTACTCAGAATTATCCAACCGTCGTGTCAGATGGCGCGGGTGGCGCCATCGCGGTCTGGCAGGACCAGCGAGCCGGATCAAACTGGGACATCTATGCCCAGCGCATTCTGGGTTCCGGGGAAGTCGATCCCGCCTGGCCCAGCGATGGCACGCCGCTCTGCATCGCAACTGGTGACCAGAGGCTACCCGTGATCGTTTCGGACGGGAAAGGAGGGGCAATCGTCGGTTGGACTGACTATCGTGCCGGAGCCGGAGCCGATATCTACGCGCTGCGGGTACGGTCCTCAGGGACTGTCGATCCGTCCTGGCCAATGGATGGGCAGGCCGTCTCTCGCGCAGATGGAGAGCAAACACAACTCGTGATGGTCTCGGGTGTTCGGGGTGGTGCGATCGCCGCATGGGTGGATCAACGTACTGGGGCTGAGTCGGATATCTACGTCCAAGGTCTCAAGCCGGCGATCAAGGCATACGCGGGAAACGACACGATCGTGGAGTGCCTCTCCAGGGATGGAGGCAGGTCACTTGTGCGACTCGACGGCTCTGAGTCGGAGGGCGCGGAGCTTTCATTTCGATGGTCAGCCGGGGATGTGTTTTTCGATGACGCGACCTCCTCCCGGGCGACCGGCTGGTTCCCCGTTGGGGCCAGCGAAGTCGTGCTCGAGGTCAGCGCGGATGCAGAAACCTCGCGGGATACCGTCTGGGTAGTCGTCGCTGACACACAGCCGCCATCGTTAGCGGTGACGCTCGAACCGAAGCTCCTTTGGCCGCCCAACCATTCTCTCGCGAGCATCAACGCTTCCGTTGAGGTCCATGACGCCTGTGACGCGGCACCCAGGATCACCCTTCTTTCCATCACCAGCAACGAACCCGACGTCGGCAGTGATCCGGAGGATGTTCCTGGCGACATCGATGGTGCCATCGTGGGAACGAGCGATGTGGATTTCCATCTGCGCGCTGAACGCATGGACGATGGAATCGGTCGCACTTACACCGTGTGCTACGAAGCTCGCGACAACAGCGGCCACGCGGCGAAGACCTGCGAAGTGGTCGTTGTGCCTCACGATCGCAAGGGGCGCGCAACGCTTGCGTACGCGGGCGGGATCTGGGAATTGACCATTCACGGCAGCCCCGAGATGGCGGCGTCCACGGTGACGCCCAGCTCAGTCGAGGTGGCGACCGGGGCGCTTGTTCGACTTCAGCCGCGAACCGAAGCCATCTCGTATGACGATCGCGACGGCGACCTCTCCAGTGATCTGGTGTTGGAGATTTCCGACGACGGGCTGCGGGATCTCATCGCGCGCGGCGATCTTCTCTACGTCCGATGGGAAACCGCAAGTTCGGGCTACCAAGCGGAGCTGGAAGCGGGCTCGGTCACTTCGGTACGAGGTGAGCCCCTGGCGACGACGTTCGCTGCGATGGCGAGCCCCAACCCGGCGGTGGGAAGCGCCACGATCGTGCACTCAATACCACACGCGGGACGCGTGCGCGTTTCCATCTTCGACATGAGTGGGCGTCTTGTCTCCCGGATCGTGGATGGATGGCGCGCTGCGGGACGACATACGGAACGCGTCCGTTTGATGATGGGATCTCAGATCTACTTGTATCGTGTCGAGTGGGCGGGGAGAAGCTTGGAAGGAAAGCTTGCACTCATAAGATGAGCTTCGCGAAATCGCTCGCACCTGAATCTTGTTGACGGTTTCTGCCGCGATGTTTCGGCGAACTAGGTGTGGATTCCTCACAGGCGCGCCCGGCCCCAGCGCGCGGTCCACCACGCGGAACGGCCGAGCCCGCGGACCAGACAGAACACGAGGTAGAGGTAGCCCGCCAGCATCGCGGCGGAGAAGACCACCCCCGAAACCGCCAGGGACACACCGGAGAGCGCGTTCGATTCCGGCCAGGTATGGGCGAGCACGAACACCACCGCGATCGGGATCAGTGGTAACGCGAGCCGCCCCGGGCGGTAGATGCGGAAGCCGCCGCGCTGGTGGGCGAAGACGAACACCCAGCCGAGGATCAACGAGTAGACCGCGCTGGCGACGTAATAGAGGGGCTGGGGCGGCAGCACGTCGACGGCCTTCATCAGCGCGTGGATGGGGCCGAAGATCATCACCGCCGCCGGCCACAGCGCGAGCGGCGAAAGCAGATCGTAGAGCCGCGGCTTGGGGCCGAACTGCGAGAACGCATAACCCTGCACCTGGGCGCTCAGGAACAGCGCGAACAGCAGCAGCGCGACGAAAACCTTCGTCCAGTTGGGCCGCAGCAGGGCCTTGAGCACTCTCATCGTGACGGTCTCCGCACGCCGAGCTTGCGCATCCGTGAATGGAGGGTCGTGGGCTTGAGGCCCAGGATCCTGGCCGCCCCCTGCGGACCGCTCACGCGGCCCCGGGTGGCCTCCAGGGTCCGCTCGATGGTCTCACGCACGACGGCCGCGAGCGAGCGCACCGCACCCGGCGTGTCCCCCGCCGCCGGGCGGGGCCGTGGCGCGATCGCCAGGGCCAGAAGCTGGGCGCCGGCCGCGAGCCCCCGCACGTCGGCTTCGCTCAGCGCGCGCCGAGCGAACAGCGCCAGCACCCCCGCGCACTCGCCGTCGCGGAGCAGGGGCACGGCCGCGAAGCTCTCGACCCGATGCATCGAGAGCCACAAGGGCTCGGCGAGGCCGAGTGGACCCAGGTCGCGGTTGGTCACGAAGGGCCTGCGCTCGAGCACCACGCGTCCCACCTGGCGCGCGCCGACTGGAAAACGGCGAAAGGGTCCGTCCAACCGCGCGGTGAGTCCTACGCTGGCTTCGAGGTGGAGGCACCGAGTCTGATCCGGACATTCGTTGCGCATGGGGCAGGAAGAGCATAGGTCGCCCGGGCCCAACATCCAGACTCTGGCGAGAATCGCATCCAGCGGGGCGACCAGGTTCTCGATGATTCCGAGGAGATCCGGGGTCATTTTGACGATATGTCGTTGCTAGTTTTCATTCGGAATCACTCCATTTCGCCAATCAGAGCGCTGACCGCATTTCACGTGTGACGAAATATCGCTAAAACGGTCGAGAGTCAACTCCTTTTCTTCATGGTTCCCAGGGAGAGCACCATCGCCTTTCCGGCTCCCGGGCTAAGGGCCATCGCCCTATCTCCCTGCACCGCAGGAGTTCGGAATAATGGGGTCGGTTCCGACCGCGGGCCTCTTGCGGCTCCGTCTTCGTTCGAGGAGCGTGTGTGTGCTTCGGTTATCTTCCCAACGTGCTCGATTTCGATGACGGCGTCCACCTGATCGGCACCAGCATCTTCCTCGACGCCCGCCGGGCGCGCGACCGCGCCATTGTCTCCCACGCGCACAGCGACCACGTTGGACGGCATCGCCGGTGGGTGGCGTCGCCGCCCACGGCGGCGCTGTGCGCGCGCCGTTGGGGCGCGGAGGACCTCGAAGTCCACCGCTTCCACGAGCCGTGGGACGAGGACGGTGGCCGTGTAACCCTGCTGCCGGCCGGCCATATCCTGGGCTCCTCCATGGTGCTGGTCGAGCGCGCCGGGACGCGGGTGCTCTACACCGGGGACTTCCGGCTCAGGCCGTCGGCGACCGCCGAAGCCTGCCATCCGGTAACGGCGGACACCCTGGTCATGGAGTGCACGTACGGCGAGCCGCGCTACCGCTTCCCCGACCGGCTCGAGGTGCTGGATCGGCTCTGCGATTTCGTCGAGGAGACGCTGGGGCGTGACGCGGTTCCGGTGCTGCTCGCCTACTCGCTCGGCAAGGCCCAGGAGATGGCGCGGCTGCTGAGCGATCGCGGCTACCGGCTGTGGCTCCACGACGACGCGTGGGCGATGCTCGAGGTGTACCGCGAGTTCGGCATCGAGTTCCCGGGGTGCCACCGCTTCGAGATGGAGATCCCCGCCAACGGCGTGCTGCTGCTCCCGCCCGGCCCGCCGTCGCGCGCGGTGCTGCGCCGGATCCGGCGCAAGCGCACCGCGCTCATTTCCGGGTGGGCCATGGACCCCGGCCGCCGGATGCCCTTCGGTCAGCGCGGTTTCGCGATCAGCGACCACGCGGACTTCGACGAGCTGGTGGAGTTGGTCTCGCGCGTCGGGCCCCGCAAGGTCTACACCCTCCACGGCCCCGAGCGATTCGCGGCGCACCTGCGCTCGCGCGGCTTCGACGCCGAGCCCGCCACGCTCGCCGCGCAGGGAAGCCTCTTCTAGAGGCGCGGCGCCATTCTGGGCGCGCTGCGCCGATGTGCTTGGGGCCGCAGGCGGGATGAGGAACGCCACGCGCCGCGTGAAGTCCTTGCCGCCCGCGCGGCGGCTCCGGTAGCGTGGCGGGCGCCGCGCGCGGCCTTGGGACCGAGATCGTCGCCCCAGGCGCAGAAGGAGGTTTCGATGACCGAGCCCATGTTCCTGGAGGCCCCGGAGCGCGGCGCGCCCGCGGGGTCCTACGCCGCGACCATCCGCGCCCTGGAGACAGCGGGGGCGCCGGTGCCGCAGATCATGAGGCTGTTCGCCTACAAGCCCGATCCCAACCAGCATCTCTCGCGCTTCACCCACGGCGTCATGCGCGGGCCTTCCCCGCTTTCGCCGGGGCTGCGCGAGCTGATCGCCGCCTACACCTCGAAGCTCAACCACTGTCCCTTCTGAATCCTCAGCCACGCCGCGGTCGCGGCGGAGCTGCTGGGGGACCGGGGCCGCGTCGACGCGGTGCTCGCCGATCCGCGGACCGCCCCGATCGAGGAGCGGGAGAAGGCCCTGTTCGCCTTCGTCGAGCGCGTCAACGGCGCCTCCTACACGCTGCGGCGCGAGGAAGTGCGGGCGCTGGTGGGCGCCGGATGGTCCGAGGAAGCTATCTACGACGCGATCACGGTGTGCGCGCTGTTCAATTTCTTCAACCGCTGGTGTGACGCCACCGGCGTACATCCCATGGCGCCCGAGCACCACGCGATGAGCGGTCGGCGCATGGCCGAGAGAGGCTACCTGCCGCCCGAGGGCTAGGGCGCCCGCCCCTCACCGGCCCCCACCGCCGCCTCTGGGCCGCCGCGCAGCACCAGCACGACCGTGCGCCACGGATCGGCCTCCCGGATCCCGCGCGCCAGCGCCAGCTGGCGGAACAATGGCAGCACCGCGCACAGGGCGAAGAGCGCGTAGAACATCGAGTAGCGCACCTCCAGGAAGCGCAGCACGCCGTCCAGCGCTGCGATCAGCAGCCCCCAGACGATCCGCGCACCGCGCGTGGGTGGATTGGTCTTGGGGTCGGGGATCATCGAGAACGTGAACAGCGCGAATTCGGCCCCGGTCAGGGGGCCGAGGGCGAACACCAGGCCACCCTGACCCAGGGCCACGCGCAGCAGGCTCATCACCGTGTAGCCACCCAGCCAGGCCAGCACCAGGTCGAGCCTCTGGACGCGCTTCATCATCGCCAGCCCCAGCGCCATGATGAGCGCCGCCACGCGGTAGTCGCCCCCCCACTGGGAGCCGGGCGCCACGGTCGCGGTGCCATGCATCAGGGTGACCGCGGCAACGATTCCGAAGTTCGAGGGGTTGAAGTAGTGACGGTCCCCGGCGCGCAGCAGGTACTTGGACGCGATGCTCCAGAGCGAGGCGATCGCGAACACCCGCCAGTCGCTGCTCGCGATCAGGATGCCGATCGAAAGCGTGGTGATGTAGGCGCTGATCGGGACCAGGATCTGCCGGTGGAGGGCGAACGCGAGCAGCATGTCCAACGCGCAGCCGGCGCCGACCGCGACCGCGATCTGGCCCGGGTCGCGGTTGAAGTAGAGGAAGGTCTGCCCCAGGACGGTCCATAGACTGAGGGCCACAGCCAGCATGAGGCGCGGATCGCGAAGGCCGGGGGCCACGACCTGCAGCGGTTTCGTGGGCATCGCGCTCCGCTATCGCCACATCACGGAAAGATCCGTGAGCGGCTGCTCGAGGTCGAGCAGGCGGCCCTCGAGCTCGGCCTCGAGCCGGTCGAGCATCTCGTCGTCCTGCCAGGCGAAGCGGCGGCGGATCGACTCGAGGAGCGCGGAATCACGGCTCGAATTCTGCGCGATCTGCCACCATGAACGTGCGTGCCCGGGCCGGCCCTCCTTCGCGTAGGCGTCGCCCAGCGCGAGCGCGAGCGTGGCGACCAGGCGGGGCGGCGCGCCGCCGATCCGACGCCCGATCGCCACGCACAGCGCCAGGTCCCGGCTCGCCGCATCGGGAGCCGCCTTGCGGGCCTCGGGCCACACCAGCCGGGCAGGCCGGTGCAGGTAATTGAGCCCGCGTCCGTAGAGGGCCGGCACGTAGACCGGGTCGCTCGCCAGCACTTCCGACAACAGATTCACCGACTCCACGCTCGCCGGGGCCTGGATCTCGAGCGCGGGAAACAGCATCAGCTCGTCCACCCACGCCAGCGCCAGCTGCAGCGTGGTTTCGCGGCTCGGATGCTCGCGGCGCAGCCGCTCGAGCGTGGCCACCGGCTCGCGCTCGAGATAGGGCGGAAGCCGCTTCGCCAGAGTCTCCCGCCGCGTGACGTCCGCCAGCCACGTGCGGCGCAGATGGAACACCGCCATGCGATAGGCGTTGCCGATCACCAGATCCCGGGGCTTGCGGGAGAGCGCCTCGCACAGCTTCTCCAGCCCCTGCTCGGCCTCGCCGCGCCGCACCGCCGCGAGCCCTTCGGCCGCCAGTGCCATCGCCGGGTCCACCCCCTCATCGTGCCCGGCCGGCGCTTCGAGCCTCAGGGCGCGGCCGCGCAGGAGTGCGAGGTCGGCGAGGCCGGCCTGGGAAGCCGTGAGGCCGGCAGGCACGCCGGGCAGGTCCAGCATCCCTCCGCGCCACAGCGCCAGCCCGGCCAGCGCCGCGACCGCCGCCAGCCCGATCACGACCGTGGTGGGGGAGAGCCGCACCCGGGCGCGGTTCGCCGACCCGGTCACGGCGCGACTCCGCGGCCCGCGACCTGAGGCTCGCCGCGCTCGAGCGAGGCACCCTCCACCAGCCGCGCGTAGGTACCGAGGCACGCCTCGAGCGCGGGACCCTCGAAACTCTGCACTCGCCCGCTCGGCCAGCGCACCCGCAGGCGCTCGGGGCGCCCGCCGCGGCCGAGGCCGAAGTGCAGGCGCGGCTCGCTCTGAGAGGCGTATCCGGAGCCTCCGCTCACCTCGCGCACCTGCGTTCGGCCTCCGGCGTCGAGCTCGACGCGCGCTCCGACGGCACCGGCGGTCGAGGCCAGCATCCGCCCGCCCACCTCTCGCCGCAGGTCGGGGCGCCCCTCCAGCCGCAGTCCGAGCCACCGGCGCCCCGGAGAGACCCGTTCGAGCCGGTTGTGGTAGAGCAGCGACGTGGCGCCCTGGTTGGCCACGTAGAGATCCAGCGCACCGTCGTCGTCGAAATCGATCACCGCGACACCGCGCCCGTTGTCGAGATCGTCGATGCCAGCCCGCGCCGCGACCTCGGCGAAGCGCGGGGGACGCGTTCCGCTCCCGTTGCGCCGGGGCGCGGGGTCCGGCGGGAGCTGGACGAAGAGGCGGCTCCGCTCGTAGCCCGAGAGATCCCGGTCCGCCATGGGCGGCCAGTCCGCGGCGTCGGCGGCGTTGTTCCGCGTCTGGGTCACCATTTCCTGGAGCGCGAACCAGTAGGTGTGATTCACGTCGCCGTTGACGAATCCGTTGAGCGCGAAGATGTCGAGCAGGCCGTCGTTGTTCGCGTCCAGGAATTTGGCGCCCCAGCCCCAGCCGCCGTCGTGCACGCCGCTCGCCTCGGCGGCGTTCCAGAACCGGCGGCCGCCCGGTGACACCGGGTCCGCCACGTTCAGCCACAGCATGTTGCCCTCGTCGGTCTTGTAGCGGCGCGCCAGGATGTTGGTGACGTAGAGGTCCAGGTAGCCGTTCCCATCCACGTCGCCGAAGTCCACGTTCATCCCTTTCCACCAGTCGTCGCCGATACCAGGATGTGCGGTGGTGTCCACCACGCGGCGGAACCGCGGTGGCCACTCGGTGGCGCCGGTATTGAAGTAGAGCTCGTCGGGACCGAAGTCGTTGGCGAGGTAGAGATCCGGCCAGCCGTCGTTGTTCAGGTCCGCCGCGCCCACCGCGAGCGTCCAGCCGCGGAACCGCAGGCCCACTTCCCTCGCCACCTCCTCGAAACGCCCCCCGCCGATGCCGCGATAGAGCAGGGTGCGGCCGCCGTTGTCGGCGTGCGTGAACGTGCTGTGCATCACCCGGGTGGTGAGCGGGTCCCAGAGGTTCGAGCGCGCCATTCGTCCGGTGCGCGGATCCGGCAGCGAATCGGCGAAGTAGTTTCCGACCAGCAGATCGAGGAGGCCGTCACGGTCGTAGTCCACGAACGTCGCGGCGTTCCCGTAGCCCCAGTAGCCCACTCCGGCCTCCGCCGTGGCGTCCCGGAAAGTTCCGTCGCCCCGGTTGATGAAGAACTGGTTCTCCTCTGCCCACTTGACGACGTAGAGATCGAGGTCGCCGTCGTTGTCCACGTCGCCGAACACCGCGTGCATGCAGGCGCCCTGGCGGTTCCCGCACGCCACCCCCGCCCGCGCCGCCACCTCGTCGAACGAGCCGTCGCCGCGGTTGCGGAACAGCCGGTTGGGGACGTCGCGCCCGGAGCTCGTGCAGTAGAGATCGGTGAGGCCGTCGCCGTCGAAATCGACACCCGCCACGGCGGCGCCCACCGAGGAGAGCCAGGGCATGATGTTCGCGAAGCGCGGCGAGAGCTCGACCAGGGTGTGAAGGTGCCGGCACCCGGCCCGGGCGCCGATCTCCTCGAAGCGCACGCCCGGGTCGAGCCGGGCGCCATCAGGGGGGGTCAGCCACGCCCACCCCGTGGCCAGGAGGGCCAGCATCACGAGCGTTCGCTTGAGCGGGGCGTGCATCGCGGCCTCCCTCGGGGGGCCGGTCGCCGTCGGCCTGCGGCGTCTCGCGCCGTCAGGTGGGGGGCCGGCATGCGACCGGGCCTTGGACGAGCTCCAGGAGTCAGGGACCGGCGGCCGCCCGCGGCGCCAGCGCCGGAGAATCGCTTGACGGAGGGCGGGGTCGGGCCGAAACTCTACACCCAACGCACCGCTTCAGGACACAACTTGCGAGGCCAATCCGGTGCGGTGTCGGGCTCGCGCATCTTCGCGCCGCTCCGCACCCCGCCCGTCCGGTCGTGCGGTCACGGGCTCGGTGTCGCGCCGGGCGGCCGGGCTCACGGCCCCCCGCGGATAGAAAGGCGCATCCCTTGGGCGCGCTGAGCCGCATGTTCCTCGGCATTCCGGTCGAGCAGACTCGCTTCGAGCGCCGTGGCTTCCGCGGCGGCGACGCCGGTGCGCGGGAGCGCTTCGAGGCCATCGGTGCCGCGTTCGTGGATGGCTACCACGCGGCGCTGGAAGAAAGCCGACCCCTGCCACTGGCGACGCGTCTCGAGAACGTGGATCTGGAGCTGCGCGGGTTCGCCTACGAAGGGGCCGCCATGGGTCTCACGCTCCTCGATGCGCTCATGCCATGGCGCCGCGAACGCTGGCGGTCGTTCCTGGCCGGTCCGGGAGGATCGCACGCCTATATGGTGCACGTCGGGGCGGGGTGGGCATGGGCCCGGCTCGGCGGCGACACCGAACGCATCCTTGCTCGTCACGATCCCCTGCTGGGCTGGCTGGTCGTCGACGGCCGCGGCTTCCACGACGGCTACTTCCGCTGGCCGCGCGCGATCGCCAGCCGGGAGATCCCGCGCGGGCTCTCGGGCTACGCCGGCAGGGTTTACGACCAGGGGCTCGGGCGCGCCCTGTGGTTCGTGGACGGCGCCGAGGTGCCGCGCGTGT
>Ga0247727_10002651_pt1 | contig 40570 bp, 37 predicted proteins | sample WisWelCaveWW1625_FD_202498 | JGI IMG/M metagenome (GOLD analysis project Ga0247727, IMG submission 202498) | Biofilm microbial communities from Wishing Well Cave, Virginia, United States - WW16-25 | ecosystem: Environmental > Aquatic > Deep subsurface > Groundwater > Cave microbial mat | place... | reverse complement strand
GAGCCGAATCTCCTGCAGAATCCCGGGTTCGAAGACGCTCAGGATTGGTCGCGGCATTGGACGATCGAGAACACCCAACGCAACGGTGCGCCGTATTGCTATCCGATCGGCCATCAGGGCGGCGGGCTCAGAAACTGCGCTTTCGGCCCTACAAGATGCGCGCGATGTTCTCAGCGCAGGGGTTACTGGAAGCGGGGTTGTACTTTCCGCCCGAATGGGCGAAAGCCGCCTTGGTGTTGGCGTTGATCAGCATCTGGGTCGTGATCGCGTTGTTCGCCTACCTGAACCGGATCACCCGCCAAACGTATTTCAGCGCGTGGACGGTGGCGTGGATGTTTTACGCCGTGTATCTCGCGGCGTCGATCGGTCTGGAGGAATCGCCAAGCACGCCGTGGTTGATCCTGGCGCGGCGGGCGTGCATTGGGATCAGCGCGTTGTTCATGTTCTAGGGGAGCTTTCAACTGACCGGCCGCGGGCGGAGCTATCGCGAGGTCGGCATCGGTGCGGCGCTGATGGTGGTTTGGAGTTACATCGCGGCCTACAAATTCACCGAGGCCCGGCTGTGGATCACGCTGCCGGTGTTCACGCTGTTGGCGGCGGCGGGCGTGTACACGGGCGTGTTGTTCCTCCGCCGACGCAAGGCCCACAAGGGCGCGACGATTCTGGGACTCGGGTTTCTGTTCTGGGGACTGCATCTGTTGGCGTTTCCGCTGGCGGAATCGTTCACGCCATTGGTGACCCTGGGTTACCTGGTGTCGGCGGCGCTGGCAGTGATGATTTCCGTGGGCATGATCGTGGAACAGGAAAGTGTGATTTCCCAGCAACAGTACCGGGACCTCTTCGATTCGGCGAGCGACGCGATTTTCCTGCTCGACCCGGCGACGCTGACGGTGCTGGAAGTGAATTGCGCGGCGCAAACGCTGACGGCGCGGGCCGAACCGGAGTTGGTGGGTCGGAAATTCCTGGAGCTGTTTCCCAGCATCGGCCACCAGTTCGACGGTCAACCGGCGGCGGCGGCGTTCATCGAGGTGTTGAACCGGCCCTGCCGGGAGTTTCAGGCCGAACGGGCCGACGGGGAGACGGTGTTCTGTGAAGGGCGCGCCAATCTGGCGGCCTGCCCGAAAGGGACGGTGCTGCAAGTCAACGTCCGCGACATCACGGCGCGGATGCGGGCCGAGGAAGCGTTGCAGGAATCCGTGACGAGCTTGAGCAGCACGGTGGCGGAATTGCGACACACCCAGCAGCAGGTCATCCAGCAGCAACGGCTGCAGGCGTTGGAGCAAATGGCCAGCGGCGTCGCCCACGATTTCAACAACGCGCTCGCCAAGGTGCTCGGTTTCGCCGAGTTGTTGTCGGTCCAGCCCGACAACCTGCGCGACCCCGACAAGGTCAAAAAGTATCTCCAGATGATCAGCGCCGCCGCGCTGGACGCGGTGAAGATCGTCAACCGCCTGCGCGAGTTCTACCGGCACCGGGCCAACACGGACACGTATGCGTCCGTCAATCTGGAAGAGATCATTGAGCAGGCCATCACCTTGACCCAGCCCCGCTGGAAAGATCAGGTGCTGGCGCGCGGAGTGACCATCCAATTCAATCTGCAACTGCAACCCGTACCGGTCGTGCGGGGCAATGCGGTCGAGCTGCGCGAGGCACTGGTGAATCTGATTTTCAACGCGGTGGATGCGATGGTGGACGGCGGCACGATCACGATGGCGCTGCGAATCGAGCAGTCCACCATCCTCCTCGAGGTGACCGATACCGGCATCGGGATGACGGAGGAGGTCCGTCAGCAGTGCCTGGAACCGTTCTTCTCGACGAAAGGCAAAGACGGCACCGGCCTGGGGTTGGCGATTGTGTACGGCATCATTCACCGCCATGGCGGGACGATTGAGATTCGCAGTGCGCCGGGGCGCGGCGCAACGATCACGGTGAGCCTGCCGCCCCAGACCAGTGAGAAAATCGTCGCGGCGGCGTTACCGTTCGCCGCGATCGGTTGCCGCACCCTGTTGGTCGAAGATGACGCGCAACTCCGCGAGATCCTCACCGAGTATCTGGCGAGCGACGGTCACGGCGTGGTGACGGCCAACGATGGGAATGACGGATTGGAGAAATTTCGTAACGGTCACTTCGATCTCGTGGTCACCGACCAGGCGATGCCGGTGATGAACGGTGACCAGATGGCGGCGGCGATCAAACTCTTGGCCCCGCAGGTCCCGATCGTGATGGTCACGGGTTTCGCCGACACCCTCGACGCCGAATCCGCGCGCGCGCGGGGCATTCAGGTGATCCTGCCCAAGCCGGTCACGCCAGTGGCGCTGCAACAAGCGATCCATCAGGCCCAAGAGGACTGCCGGCAGCAATTCCCGCAATCGGTACTGGAAATCGCCTCATCGAACTGAAGGAGATCCATCATGGACACGACCAACGACACCACCCCCAAAAAACGCCTCCTGATCGTGGACGACGAACTAACGGCGGCCCAGTTGCTGAAGCTGTCCCTCGAACAAACGGGGCCGTTCGAGCGAATGGTGGAGAACCAGAGCACCCGCGCGCGCGCCAAGGCCCGCGAGTTTCAGCCCGACCTCATCGTGCTCGACGTCTGCATGCCGTACAAGACCGGCGATGAACTGGCCGCCGAGCTGCGCCGCGACCCGGCGCTCCGCAACGTGCCGGTCATTTTCCTGACCTCCATCGTTTCAGGGAAAGAAGCCGGCGGGCAGCCAATGCGTAGCGGCGGTTACACGTTCCTCGCCAAACCCGTGAACGTCGCCAAGCTGCTCGAAGTGATCGGGCAGCTTCTCGCCGCCCCCGCGCCGGCGCGTTGACCACCCGTAACACCGTCGTTGTGCCGGGGCGGTTGACCTGCTTTAATGGCGGGGCACGATGACGGAATCCAAGACCGACGCGCTGTTGCAGCAGGCTTTCGCCCGGCTGGACGCGACGGCGCTGGGCGTCGCCGTGGGCGTGTTGACGGGCGCGGGGTTGTGCGTGACCACCGTCGTCCTGCTCCTCAAAGGCGGCGAACATGTCGGCCGCAACCTGGCGCTGCTCGGCCAGTATTTTCCCGGCTACCGCGTCACGTGGCCGGGTGCGGGGATCGGGTTGGGGTACGGTTTTGTGGCCGGGTTTCTGGCCGGTTGGCTGTTGGCCAACGTCCGCAACCTGGCGGTGGCGTTCTACCTGCACCTCGTGCGCCTGAAAGCCGCGGCGGCGGCGGCGCGCAACTTCTTCGACAACGTATGAGGCAGCCCGCCCAGCCAGTGGTGATCATCGGCGGCGGGCCGGCCGGGCTGACCGCCGCGTACGAACTTTCCAAGGCCGGCGTCCGCTCCGTCGTATTGGAAAAGGACACCGTGCTCGGCGGCCTGGCGCGGACGGTGAACTATCACGGCTACCGGTTCGACATCGGCGGTCATCGGTTCTTCACAAAAGTGCGGGCCGTCGAGGAGTTGTGGCGCGAGGTGCTGGGCGAGGCGGATTTTCTCCGGCGGCCGCGCCTGTCGCGCATTTACTACAACAAGCGATTTTTCCACTATCCGTTGCGCGCCTGGAACGCCCTGCGCGGGCTGGGTCTGTGGAACAGCGCGCTGATTTTGGCGAGCTATCTCCAGGCGCAACTGTTCCCCCAGCGGCCGGAGCGGACGTTCGAGCAGTGGGTCTCCAACCGGTTCGGCGCGCGGCTGTATCGCACGTTCTTCAAAACCTACACGGAAAAAGTCTGGGGCATCCCCTGCCACGAAATCTCCGCCGAATGGGCCGCGCAACGCATCCAAGGCCTGTCGCTGCTGGCGGCGGTGCGCCACGCGTTGCGCCAGCAGCCGACGGCTGACAAGAAGCAGGTGATCAAAACGTTGATTGATGCGTTCGACTACCCGCGGCTCGGCCCTGGCCAGATGTGGACGACCGTCGCCGACATCGTGCAGAGCCGGGGCCACGAAATCCGGCGCGGCGCGGCGGTGGAAAAGATTCTGTGGGCCGACCACCGCGTGCAGGCCGTGGAGGTGCGTCTCGGCGACCGGACCGAGTTGGTGGCCGGCGCGCATTTCATCAGCAGCATGCCGCTGCGCGAGTTGATCGAGAAATTGTCGCCGGCCGCTCCCGCAAACGTCCGGCAAGCGGCGGCGGGACTGAGCTATCGGGATTTCCTCACCGTGGCGCTGATCCTCAACCGGCGGGAGGTGTTTCCCGACAACTGGATCTACATCCACGACCCGGACGTGAAAATGGGTCGCATCCAGAATTTTAAGAACTGGAGCCCGGACATGGTCCCGGACCCGAACACGACCTGCCTCGGACTGGAGTATTTCTGCTTCGAGGGCGACGGCTTGTGGACGATGGCGGACCGCGAGTTGATCGAGTTGGGAAAACGCGAACTGGAAACACTCGGCTTGGCGAGCGCGGCCGATGTCACCGACGGCACCGTCGTGCGGATGCCAAAGGCGTACCCGGTGTATGATGCGGCGTACGTCGAGCACCTGGCCGTGGTCCGGCAGTTCCTGGACCCGCTGGATAACCTGCAAGTCGTCGGCCGCAACGGGATGCACCGCTACAACAACCAGGATCACTCGATGTACACCGCGATGCTGGCGGTGCAAAACATTCTCGGCGGCCAGTACGATCTGTGGCGCGTCAACGCCGACCAGGAATATCACGAGGAAGTGACGCGGCTGGAATCCACGCAACCGCGTGTGCCCACCCGCGTGGCCGTGCCGCAACCCGAAAGGAGGAGTTATGTTGGTGGAAACAAAAAACGCAACTGACGAGCAACTCACCCGGGCCGTCCTGCGCCTGAACGGGACGATCATGGGTTTCGCCGTCGGCATCCTGGGGGGGTTGACGGTGTTTATTGCGACGATCTGGCTGGTCGTCAAGGGCGGCGACCGCGTTGGACCGCACTTGAGCTTGCTGCGGCAATTCTTTATTGGTTATTCCGTCACCCTGCCGGGAAGTTTCATCGGACTGGCGTACGGGTTCGTGACCGGCTACGCGGCCGGCTGGGTCATCGCGTGGATTTACAATCGAATCGTCATGCTGAAAAACCAAAAAGGAGATCCTTCATGAAGATCATCATCAACGATGTTCCCAACGGCCCGAAACCCGCCGGCCCCTACTCGCTGGCGGTGGTCGCTTCGGGCAAGTTCGCCTTCATCGCCGGCCAAGGCCCGTACGACCCCAAGACCGGCAAGTACGAGCGCGGCACGATCGCCCAGCAAACCGAACTAACCCTGCAAAACATCCAACGCATCGTCGAAGCCGCCGGCGGCAAGATGGAAAACGTCGTGAGCTGCCGCGTGTTCCTCCAGCCGATGACCAGCGAAACATTTCAGCAGATGAACAAGGTGTACGAAAAGTTCTTCCCGAGAACCCCGCCCGTCCGCACCACCATCGGCGCGCAAATGTTCAACATCGACGTCGAGATCGACTGCATCGTCGCGCTCGATTGACCGCCGTCACCCGTGGGGAGCAAAGAAATCTTTCGGGCGCTGCGACATCGCAATTACCGGCTTTTTTTCGCGGGCCAGGCGGTGTCGCTGGTCGGCACCTGGATGCAGATGATCGGCCAGAGCTGGCTGGTGTATGAGTTGACCCATTCCTCGTTCTGGCTGGGGGTCATCGGGTTCGTTGGATCGCTGCCGATTCTGTTGTTCTCGTTGTTCGGCGGGGCGCTGGCGGACCGGCTGCCGAAGCGGCGGTTGATCCTTGGTTTCCAAACCACGCTGATGGTCCTGGCGCTGGTGCTCGGCGTGTTGACCGCGCTGCGCTGGGTGACGGTCGGGCAGGTGGCGGTGCTGGCGTTTTTCATCGGGCTGGTGGGCGCGTTCGAAATCCCGGCACGGCAATCCTTCCTGATCGAGATGGTTGGCAAAGAGGACATCGGCAACGCCGTGGCGCTGAACTCGACCCTCTTCAACGCGGCACGGCTGATTGGGCCGGCCTTGGCGGGGGCGTTGATTGGGTCAGCCGGCACGGCGGTCTGTTTCTTTGTGAATGGCGCGTCGTTTCTGGCGGTCATTGCCGGGCTGCTGATGATGAAGTTGCCGGCGCGCGCATCAGCGTCACGGAGTACGTCTGTGTTTCAATCCACGCTCGACGGGTTGCGCTACATCCGCCAGACGCCGGCGGTGTTGGCGCTGGTGATCATGGTGGGGACGGTGACCATCTTCGGCTGGTCGTACACGGTGGTGATGCCGGTGTTTGCGGATGAGATTTTGCACGTCGGCGGCCGGGGGTTGGGGTGGTTGGTGTCGGGCAGCGGCCTCGGCGCGGTGATCGCGGGGCTGACATTGGCCGCCATTGGCGACAAGTTGCGGCCCCGGCGGTTGGCGTTCACGGGCCTGGGGATTTTCTGTGTGGCGGTGACGGCAATGGCGCTGTCGAAGACTTTCTGGTTGTCGGTGGCGTTGATGGTGCTGGTGGGGTTTGGGCAGGTGACGTTCTTCGCGACCTGCAACACGACGCTCCAGCGGCGGGTGCCGGACGAGATGCGTGGCCGGGTGATGGGCATCTACGCGTTCGTATTCATGGGATTTTTTCCGCTGGGGAGTTTGCAGGCCGGGTTGTTGGCGCACTGGAGGGGCGCGCCGTTCGCGGTGATCTGCGGGGCGGTCGTGTGCGCGCTGGCGGCGATCATCGTGGCGCGGCGCGTGCCGCCGGTTTGAAAAAAGGGGTTGCATTCGTTTTTGCGACGGTGGTAGTCTGCCAACGGCGTTCGGGTCTGGTTGTTCATGGGGAAAATCCAAGACGCACGGCGAGGCGTCCAAGAATCGCGCCAACCATGATGAAACGCTCAGTCTCATCCTACCGGCTTGCAGGGCGGCGTGTCCCTGCGTTTAACCCTCTGAGAAAGGACTCAGTCATGAAAAGCAGAATCATCGCGGTGGTGTGCGGGGCACTTTTGTTGGCGGTGGCGATGCCCATCGTTTCGGCGCAGGTGACTTCGGAAAACCTGCTGAAGGCGGGCGACGATGCCGGCACGTGGTTGATGTACGGGCGGGATTATCGCAGCACGCGGTTCAGCCCGCTGGATCAGATCAATGAGAAGAACGTCAAACAGCTCGTGCCCAAGTGGACCTTCCAGACGGGCGTGCTGGACGGATTCGAGTGTACGCCGTTGGTGGTGGACGGTGTGATGTACATCACCACGCCGTGGAACCACGCGTACGCCGTGGACGCCAAGACGGGGAGCGAATTGTGGCAGTATCAAAAGCAACTCCCCGACAATCTCGCGCTGTGCTGCGACGCCGTGAACCGCGGCTTCGGCATGCTCGGTGATAAATTATATATGACCACGCTCGACGCGCACCTGGTCTGCCTGGACTCGAAGACCGGCAACGTCGTGTGGGACAAGGAAATTGGCGATTACCAAGCCGCTTACAGCGCGACGGTGGCGCCGTTGATCGTCAAAGACAAAGTCATCGTCGGCATCTCGGGCGCGGAGTACGGCATCCGCGGTTACATCGACGCTTATGACGCCAAGACGGGTGATCTGGTGTGGCGGTTCAATACCATCCCCAACAAGGATGATCCCGCCGCGAAGACCTGGGAGGGTGATTCGTGGATGAACGGCGGCGGCTCGGCCTGGGTCACCGGCTCGTACGATCCCGAACTCAATCAGCTCTACTGGGGCACCGGCAATCCCGGCCCCGACTTCAACGGCGACGTCCGCAAAGGCGACAACCTCTACACCGTCGCAATGCTCTCCCTCGATCCCGACACGGGCAAGCTGAACTGGTATTACCAAGCCAGTCCGCACGACATCTGGGATTACGACGGCGTCAATGAGCCGGTCCTGATTGACGAGGAAATCAACGGCAAGCCCACGAAGGCGCTTGTCCAAGCGCATCGCAACGGCTACTTCTACGCGCTCGATCGCACCAACGGGAAATTCCTCTACGCCAAACCGTTCTGCGAGATCACATGGGGCAAGGTCAATCCCGACGGCGCGATCTGGGTGGACCCGAAAGCGATGCCCACTCCCGAGGGGGCCAACGCCTATCCCGGCGCTGCCGGCGGCAAGGAATGGGTGCCGATGGCCTACAGCCCGAAGACCAAGCTGGCGTATATCCCCGTGATCGAGAACGGTGCCAAGTTCACCTCGGGCAAGGTCTTCTACAAGAAAGGTCTGCCCTACTGGGGCAGCTCGCTCACGCTGATCGCGGACAAAGCTTGGGGCGCGTTGCGCGCGCTCGACGTGCGCACGGGCGATCAGAAATGGGAGTTCAAAACCCGCTCGCCGATGGTCGCCGGCGTGCTCGCCACCGCGGGCAATCTCGTGTTCACGGGCGACGCCGAGGGTCACCTCATCGCCTTCAACGCCGCGACCGGCAAGGTCCTCTGGAAATTCCAGACCGGCTCCGGCATTCACGCCCCGCCCATCACCTATTCGGTGGACGGCAAACAGTACGTCGCCATCGCCTCCGGCTGGGGCGGTTGGACAGCCGGTTTTGCCGGCGACGGCGCGCCGTGGCTGAAGAACGCCCGCAAAGGCAATACGATGTACGTCTTCGGCTTGTTCGGTGACGACAAGAAAGTGGCCGCCGCCGAGTGATGACCAGCTCGGCGGGAATGCGCAGGCTGGGTTGCTTGGTGGGCGGGCTGCTGTTTGTTCAGTCGTCGGTAGTGGGTGCGCCGTCTGCGCTCGAACGGATCAAGGCGGCGGGCGTGGTCGTCATTTGTCTCGACCCGGACAACCTGCCCTATTCCCATTCCAAACAGACCCCGCCCGGCTTCGACGTGGAAATCTCCGAGTGGCTCGCCAAGGAACTCGGCGTGACCGCGAAATTCCACTGGGTGGACACGATCCGCGACACGGCCCTGGGGGAACTCCTCGAAGGCGCTTGCGATTGCGCCCCCGGCACCGCCATCGACACCAGCGCCGCCGACGAAATGGCCAACCTCGGCGAAAAAGTCCTCTTCAGCTGGCCGTACTACAGCACCGGCTATGTCGTCGTCACCAAGGACGGCGGCCCGCAGCCGAAGGCACTCGCCGAGGTCAAAGACCGGAAAATCGGCGCGGAAGCCGGCTCGGTCGCCGATTACCATCTCAACCTCAAAGGCTACGACCGTCGCCTGTACCCGCGGCAGGAATCCATCTTCAGCGGCCTGGATTCGGGCGAGGTGACGGTGGGATTCATGTGGGCGCCCAACGTGGGTTGGATGTTGAAGACCGATCCCCAACTGAAATTCAAACTCGTGGACGGCTATTCGCCGGAGCCGGATTTCCGCTGGAACGTCGGCGTCGCCGTCCGCAAGAACGACCCCGACCTCAAGGCTGCGCTCGACACGGCGATCCAAAAGTTGGTGGCGACACAGCAGGCCCAGCGGATCATCGCGAGCTACGGCGCGCCGTATTTCGCCCCCTTCCCATGAAGCCCCTGGTCCTGGCGGTTCTTCTGGGCCTCAGCCCGGCCGCCGCGCGGGCGCAGTACACCACCCTCGACCGCATCCAGCAGCGGGGCGTGATCACCTTCGGCGTTGACCCGAACAATCTCCCCTTCTCCAGTTCTACGAACCAGCCGCCCGGCTTCGACATCGAGATCGCTCACCGGATCGCCGCGGGGCTCGGCGTGCAGTTCAAACCCGTCTGGGTGCGGTCGCAACATCCGTCGTTTCCATCGCAATTGCTGAAGAAGAAATGTGATGCCCTGATCGGGATTGCGCCCGAGTCATTTGCCGACGCCAAGGGCATCACGTTCACGAGGCCGTATTTTGGCAGCGGTTTTATCCTCGCGGTGCGACGCGGCGGCCATTCCGATCGAACGGGACCGGTCGGGGTCGAACCGGGCGTCGTCCTCACAAAAACCCGGTTGTCCAATCCCCGCGAATATCCCAGCCAGGCCGCCATTCTCACGGCCATCGCCCAGGGCGAAATTGCCGCGGGCTACGTGGGTGCGGTGCACGCCGGTTGGCTCCTGAAGAACCATCCCGAATGGCCGGTCGAACTGGCGAAGGAAGCTCCCCAAGACCACTGGAACATCGTGATCGCGGTCCGCAAACAGGATGTGGAACTCAAAGCCGCCCTCGACAAGGTCATCCAACAAATGCTCGACCACAACGAGATCGCCTCCATCCTCCAACAGTATGGCATCCCATTCTATCCGCCGTTTTAGCGTCCTGTTCCTGCTGTGGGCCTTGCCGGCCGCGGTCGCGCAGACCAATCCCTTCGCCGGCAAGGACGAGGCGATCAAAGACGGCGGCGACATGTATCGCGGCTACTGCACCGGCTGCCACGGCGGCCTCGGCCATGGCGGCAAATGCCCCGATATCACCGATGACATCTGGGTTCACGGTGGCGCGGACGCCGAGGTGTTTCAGACCGTGAGCAAAGGTGTCCGCGGCACCGAGATGCGGAATTTCGACGCCGGCCTGACGGCCGACGAAATCTGGAAAATCATCGCCTACATCCGCACCCTGGCCGTCACGGGCCAGGAATCGGGCTGGAAACAATTTGCCGACGGTGACCCGGCGCGGGGCAAAGCCATCTTCTCCAATCCCCGGGGTGCCGCCGTGTGCTATCGCTGCCACATGATCCAGGGCGAAGGCGGCCGGCTGGGGCCGGATCTGTCTCGCGTCGCCGCCAAACGCACCCCCGCGTACATCTGGGAATCCATCGTCAATCCCAACGCCGACCTGGTCGAAAATTACCAGCCGTTCGTGGTCACGATGGCGGACGGCACCAGGTACGAAGGCTACCGGCGCAACGAAGACAACTTCTCGATGCAACTGATCACGACCGACGAGCAATTCGTCTCCCTCGACAAAATGGAAATTGCGCGCGTGACCACCAACCGCGGTTCCGCCATGTTCAGCAATTTCGAAGAACTGCTCTCCCCGCGCGACCTCCACGATCTGATGGCCTACCTGCGGACGCTCACTGGCAAGCCGCTGGGAAAAGAGCAAGCTCACGATCCTTGATGGAAATCCGCAAATCTGCTTTCATGAGGCGCGGATAATGAAAGGACTTACAAAATCCACCCGTGCACGGTGTTTGTCCCATTAACAATGTTCGGCGACACGATGGCAAAGTCTCACAAAAAGTTGAAACTGATTCGCTTTGAGGGGGAGTTACTGCCCCAGTGGGCACAATTGCTCGACCTTGCGGCCGTGCTCGGTCAGCTTCCAGAGGGGACGCGTCGGTGGTTTTCCAAGTTTACGAATTGCTCCGGCGTGGACGACGCCAGTGAGGTGATCGAGCAGTGTGGTCTCCTCCAAGCAAGCATCCGGGAGTCCCGCGAGATGATTGCCGCGGAGCTTCAGCGACATCGTGATGATGGCCAGCCGTCGCAGATTCTGGACGCCTGGTCGTATGCGTTGGACGTCATGATCGAGGAAGCACGCGTCAAGAAGACCTGCTCGTGGGTCGTCGAGGGAGCTGAAGATACGGACGCGCATGACTCAGATGGCGGCGGTGATATTACGCTCCACCGCGTATGACGACACAACGGCCGAACCAGGCAGTGCAGCCAACAGTCGCCCTGCGGACGACAGTGGCTAGACTTTTCACGTTACTGACGCCCCGAGCCGCAGGGACTCGCTGATGTTGCGATAGATCAATTCGGCGGGACAATCCGCCGTGGTGTTTTCACCCACCGCGCGCTCGATCAGGTCGTGGTGCGGCGATAGCGAACAGACCGGATCGGTCACCGTGGCGTCACCCGTAACCAAAAACGCCTGACAGCGGCAACCGCCGAAATCGATTTCTCGGCGGTCGCAACTCCGGCACGGCTCCGGTAGCCAGTCCGTGCCCCGGAATTTGCAGAACGCCTCCGACTCGAACCAAAGCTCATCGAGCGCGCGACTGCGCACGTTTTCAAATCGTAGTCCGCGGATTTCCCGCGCCGTCTGACACGGCAGCGCGGTGCCATCGGCGGTCACGGTCAGGAAGACCCGGCCCCAGCCGTTCAGGCACGGCTTTGGGAATGACTCGAAGTAGTCCGGCAAGACGTACAGGATTTCCATCTTGCCCCGGAGTCTTTGCCGGGCCGCTTCCGCCACCGTGGCTGCGTGCTCGACCTGGGCGCGCGTGGGCAGCAGCGACGCCCGGTTCTTGAAGGCCCAACCGTTGTACTGCGTGTTCGCCAACTCCAGCCGCTCGGCGCCGAGTTCCTCGGCGAGGACAATGATCGCTTCGATCCGGTCGAGGTTCTGGCGGTGGAGCACCACGTTGACGGTGAGCGACAGGCCGGCTGCCTTGGCGAATCGTGCCGCTTGCATCTTCTTCGCGAAGGACGGCGCGCCGCCGGCGAGACGGTCCGAGTTGGCGGCATCCGCATCCTGGAAGCTGACCTGCAAACTGTCCAGCCCGGCCTCACGCAGCGCGCGGGCCAGCGTCGCCGTCAACAACGTTCCGCCCGTGCTCAGGTTGCTGTACAGATCCAGCGCGCGCGCGCGGGTCACAATCGCCGGCAGATCGGGACGCAACAGCGGTTCGCCACCGGAAAAATGGACTTGCACAACTCCCAACGCCGCGGCTTCGGTCAGCACCCGTTCCCATTCCTCGGTGCGCAACTCCTCCGTGTGACGCGCGAAGTCCACGGGATTGCTGCAATACGGACATTGCAGTGGACAACGATACGTCAGTTCGCAGAGCAACGAGTACGGTCTAGGCGGTAGCATTGAGAACCACCAGACCCCTTTCTGCGAGTTTCGACAGCAACTCCTGCACGTCTCCGCTGACGTCGGTTTGATATTGATCGCTCAACGTTTTCGTGATCTCCGCGATCGCGTGTCGTCCGTCGCAACGTTCGAGAACCGCCTGCGCGGTCGGATTGAGCACGAGCAGACCTTCCGGGAAGAGCAACAAATGCTTCTGCCGGACTTCGTCCCATTTGAGCCGCGCTTTGGCGGCGAGCCGGGGCTGGGCGGTGTCCGGGATCGCCGTCATGCTTTCCCACAGGCCAGATAAATCGCGTCCAGCATCGCCCAGAGCAGATCGCACTTGAACTTCAGCGCGGCAATCGCGGCTTCCTGTTGCGCGCGGGTCCGGCAACGCTCCACGACCAGCGCCAACGCGAAATCGGTGTCGCGTGGCGCCTGCGTCAGTCGCCCGCGAAAATAGCGCAGCCCATCCTGGTTCACCCACGGGTAATGTTTCTCGAACGCCGCGATGCGCTTCGCCATCAGGGCCGGCGCGAACAATTCCGTCAGCGACGACGCCACGGCCTCGATCCACGGTCTGGTGCGGGCAAAATGGACGTAGGCATCCACCGCGAAACGCACGCCGGGCAAGAGCCGCGTCTGGTCGAGCATCTCTTCGCGGGTCAAACCGACCGCCTCGCCCAGGCGCAGCCACTTTTCAATGCCACCCTCGTCGCCGTCCGCCCCATCATGATCGAGAATGCGCTGAATCCACACCCGCCGCACGTCGCGCTCGGGACAATTGGAAAGGATGGCCGCGTCCTTGATGGGGATTTGAGTCTGGTAGTAAAACCGGTTGGCCACCCAGCTCTGGAGTTGTTCGCGCGTCAGCTTCCCCGCGTTCATCAACCCGTGGAACGGATGCTTGTCGTGATAACCGACATCGCCCACCGCGCGGAGGCGGGCCACAAACTCGTCCGGGGAGAGTGGCAGCGTATCCATACCTCCATCCTTCCAATCTTCCATACTCCGGTTCACAGCCGGATGTCCATCCCATCGTCCGCCACCTCGACCCCGGCCGCTTCGACATCGCGCCGGGCAGATGAGCCCCGACGCAGGATCGGATTGGTGTTGTTGATGTGAATGTAAACTTTGCGGGGCACATCCAGTTGGCGCAGCCACGCCAGGCTGCCGTCCGCGCCGCTGATCGGCACGTGGCCCATCTTCCGCGCCGTGCGCCGGGTCAGCCCCAACCCGGTCATCTCGTTGTCCGCCCAGAACGTGCCGTCCACCAACAGACAATCACTGCCGGCAACCAATCGGTTCACTCGCTTCGTGATCGCGGGCAGACCGGGGAGATAGACCAACGCTTGTCGCCGCTGCGTGTCTTCAATGCGCAGCCCGACCGCCCCGCCCCGCCGCGCATACGGCGGCGCCTTTCCCGAGACCTCGAGAGCCGACAGGCGCAGTCCCGCCAGCCGCGCCGGAAAGCTCGTGTGCTCGATCCGCGCGTACCGGCGCAAGGCCGGCAGCAGCGGAAAATCCTGCGTCAACAACCGGCGCACAGACCGGGTGCAGACCAATCGCAAGGCCGACGCCTCGCGGAGCGAGAGCAAGCCGGTCACGTGATCCAACTCGCCATCGGTCAAGACCACCGCCTCGATCGCCGAGCCGCGCAATGTCCGACGTGGCGTCAAGGCCGCGAAACTGGCAAACTGAGTGCAAAGATCGGGCGAAGCGTTTAGCAAGACCCAGCGCTTTTCATCGGCGCTGACGACCACGGAGGACTGCGTGCGGCGAACACCGTGGCGTCGGGCCGCGCGACAATTCAGACAACGGCAGTTCCACTGCGGCACGCCGCCGCCGGCCGCCGACCCGAGTACATGAATGCGCATGCGGGAGAAAACAAAGGCAGGACAACACAGGTTGCCCTGCCTGAAAAACGAACCGCGGCCCGAGCGTTACGGCTTCACGACGTTGGCGTACGCCGTGACTTCCATGCTCAGGCTGATCTCTTCGAAGTCGGGCTTAACCCATGTCATGGTGTGGTGCCTTTCGCAGTTAACAACGTAAGCAGATTACCGAGCCTCGGCCCCCTATTGCAAGACTTACTTTCGGCGCGGCGCTCCCTCCGGGCTTTACCGCCGGCGCATCCGTGTGCCATAGTCGCGGTCGTGGGCGAGGCCCTGCCTGAGACCAAAACCAGCCTCTCGGCCGAGACCCGGTACTGGGAATCCGTCGGGGAAGAATGGGACCGGACGCATCCCGACGCGTTGTGGCGGCGGCATTGCGACGCGGTAAACCTGCGGCTCCTCGCGCGCTGGCTGCCGGCCATCCCTGTGACGCGGCTGCTCAAGACCGATCTTTTCGATGAAGCCGTCAGCGGCGGACTACAGGCGCTGTTGCAGACGCGCGCCCGCGTCGTGGTTGGGATGGACTTGTCGCGCGTGACGGCGCGCGTGGCGCGGGCGCGTTGCCCGGATATTCAGGCCGTCTGCACGGACGCGCGCCGGTTGCCGTTTAGCGACGGCGCGTTCGACGTGATTGTGTCCGACTCGACGCTCGATCATTTCCATACCGAGGCGGAGTTGGTCGGCGCGCTGCGCGAACTGCAGCGGGTGACGCGGCCGGGTGGGGTGTTGCTGTTGACGCTGGATAACCCCGCCAATCCGGTCATCGCGCTGCGCAACGCCTTGCCCTTCCGGCTGCTCAACCGGCTGGGGATCGTCCCCTACTATGTGGGCGCGACGGCCGGCCCGCGCCGGCTGCGGTGCCTCTTGGAGCAAACCGGCTGGGAAATCCGTCAGACCGGCGCCATCATGCACTGTCTGCGCGTGGCGGGGGTCATGATCAGCCGGATCGTCGAACGCCGGACCGGCCGGGAGACGCACGAGCGATTGTTGCGCTGGCTGATGCGCTTCGAGTCGTGGGAGCACTTGCCCACGCGGTTTCTGACCGGCCACTTCGTCGCCGTTCTCGCCACGCCCGTGCGCGCGGCCACAACGCGCTCGCCTTGAGAATCGCGGCGTGGTACCCTCCACCCCGGGCAATGAAAGGAAGGGCGTCCTGAAAACGATCCAAATCTCGTTGTTGCGGGGGATTTGTCAGATCCCGGCGTATGTGGCGTTTGAGAAAGGTTTTTTTGAAGAGGCCGGGCTGCAAGCCCGGCTGGAAGTGGCGGCCACGGCCTGGTTGGTGCCGCAGAAGTTGATGCAGGGCGAAAGCCATTTCGCCGTCATTCCGTGGACGCGCGTGGCGGCGGCGGAAGCCAACGATCAGCCGCTCGTGCTGTTGGCCGGGTCGGGCTGCGAAGAGGCCGCGATCGTCGTCCGCCGCGGACTCCAGCCGACCGATGTCAAGAAAGTCGCCATCCCCCTGCGCGGCGGGATGAAAGACCTCACCGCGATGGGATTACTGGAAACGCTCGGCTGGCAGGACGTCGAACAGATCCGCATGCCGTCGGGCGACGGCGCGATTTTGGCGCTGGTTGGCCAGGGCGCGGATGCGGCGTCGATGATCGAGCCGTACGCCACAATGCTGGAGGCATTGGGAATCGGCACCGTGGTGCGCCGCACCGGCGACGTGTGGAAAGGCGCGCCCGGCTGTTCGCTCACCACCACCGCCCGGCTCAAACAGACCGCCCCCGCCCTCGTGCAGGCGGTCGTCAACGCCTTCGTCCGGGGCGCGCAATTTGTCCGTCAACACCCCGACCAAGCCGCCGCGATCGCCGCCGACTACATCGGCATGAACCCGACGTTTATCCGGCAGGCGCTCCAGCACAACTGGCCAAACGTGGACGCGATCCGCAATCGCGAGGCGATGGACCAGGTCTTGTCCCTCATGCGCCAACTCGGCTACCTCAAACGTCCGCCGCAGAATTTCATGGACCTGAGTTTCCTCGACGCGGCCCAAGCCGCCGCGCCCGCCTGAAATGAAAGCGCGTCAGCTCCCGCAACTGGCGCGGCTGGCGCTCGCGCTGCCGGCTCATCTGCGCCACCCGATCACCCCGGAGCAGGCGGCAACCCGGCTCGGCCGACAGTTGGCCAACCGCCACGAGAATTTCCTCACCGTCGCCCGCCGCATGATCTACGAGAATCCCGTCAGCCCCTATCGCCGGCTGCTGGCCTGGGCCGGCTGCGACTTCGCCGACCTGCGCCAGAGCGTTCAGGCCCACGGATTGGACCGAACGCTCGAACGATTGCACGCGGCCGGCGTCCACCTGACACTGGAAGAATTCAAACTCCAAACGCCGATCCGCCGGCCGGGACTGACACTTGAACCCCGCGAAACCGATTTCGACAGCCCGCTGCTTGCCGGCGACGGCATCGCCGGCACCACCAGCGGCAGCCGGGCGCGCGTCACACGCGTGCTGTACGATTGGGAATTCATCGCCGAGGAAGCCGCGCACGAAGCGGTGTTGTACGCCCACCACGGCGTGTTGGATGCGCCATTGGCCTTGTGGTATCCCGCGCCGCCGGGCGTGGCGGGCGTGCACAATCTACTGATGAACCTGAAACTCGGCCGCCCGCCCGCCAAATGGTTCTCGCAGATCGACCCTGTTACCTCTCCCATGCCCGGCTGGCATCGGTGGGCGTTGCGCGGAATCCGCTGGAGCGGTCGCACGGCCGGGCTGAACGTCCCGCGACCCGAATTCGCCGACCTGGCCCAGGCCGACACCGTGCTGGATTGGCTGCGGCAGAGCGGCACCGGTGTCTTGCGCACCTTCGCCAGTTCGGCGGTGCGACTCGCGCAGCGCGCGCGGGAGCGGGGCATTGATTTGCGCGGCGCAACCATTTTCACCGGCGGCGAACCGCTCACCGAAGCGCGCCGCCGCTTCATCGAGTCGGCGGGCGCGAACGTGTTCCCCCGCTACGTGGCGACCGAGCCGGGACTGATCGCCGCCGCCTGTGCGCGCCGCGCGCGCAGCGATGACATGCACGTGTATGTCGATCGGATCGCTGTGATCCAAGGCCCGGAGCGGCTCCTGTTCACCACGCTGTCGCCGCATGCCGGCAAAGTGTTGTTGAACGTCGATTTGGGCGATGCGGGTGAACTGACCACGCGGCCCTGCGACTGCGAGTTTGGCCGGCTCGGTTTTGACGTTCACGTCGCCCGCGTGAGCAGTCAGCAGCGGCTGACCGTGGAAGGCATGACGGTCCTTGCCTCCGAGTTGGAGGCCATCCTCAATGCGATCATCGCACCCGCCGGCGGCAGCCCTGATTCTTACCAGTGCCGGCAGACGCCGGACGAACGCGGTCTCAGCCGGCTGGTCATCGCCGTCAGTCCCGACGTGGGAAATCTCGACGAGCAATCGTTCGTGGAATCGGTCTATCAAGGACTGCGGGCCCGCGGGCCGGGCTTGGCGGTGGCCGCCGCGATCTGGAAACAGGCCGGCGCGATCCAGGTCGTGCGCGAACAGCCCCGGCTCAGTCGCGGTTGCAAACTGTCGCCGCTGGCGCGCGCCCCATGACTTTGACGTTCGATCCACAAGAGTGGCAGCGCGTTTACGATGTGCCATCCGCGGCCGGGCAGGCCTACGTGTTCCGGCGCAGCAGCGACCTGGCGCGCGAACTCGCCGCCCCGTTTCTTCGGCCGGGCCAGCGCTGGCTGGACGTCGGTTGCGGAACCGGTCAGGTGACGGAGCAGCTCGCCGGCACCGTCAACGTGATTGGCGTGGATGTGGACGTGGAAATGCTCCGGTTCGCGAAACGCCGGGCGGGCCACTCCGGGCGTTATCTGGTTGCACCGGCGGAACGCCTTCCTTTCCCGGACAATTCCGTGGACGGCATCGTGGCGGTCTCCCTGGTGGGTTGCCTCGCGTCGCCGCCGGAGTTTTTCACCGAAGCCCACCGCGTCCTGCGTCCAAAGGGCGTGGCCGTGATGACGTTTACCAATCGTGCCAGTTGGCTGCTGCGGCTCAACCACCTCCTGCCGCGGCGGTGGATCAGCGCCGAGCCTCCGCGGGCCTACCGGCTGTTCACCGCCGGCGAAGTCACGCGCGACCTGATCAGTTCCGGCTTCGTGGTGCGGCGGGTGATGCTTTACAATTATGTGCTGCACGCGGGTCGCTGGCTTATTCCGCCGTCGCGCGTGGCCCCGCAGTTGGACCGCTGGGGCATTGGTTGGTTGGCCCGCAATTTCATCGTGATTGCCCAGAAGACAGCATGAACACCTTGGCCGACATCTTCGGCGCGAACGCCCCCGCTGTGATCGTGCCCGGCGGTCGCGCCGTGTGCCACACGGAATTGCGCGAGGCAATCGAACGCGCCAGCAGCGGCTTCGAGCACGGACAACCCGTCGCCATCGTCCTCGGCAACAGTCTGGAATTTCTCGTCACCTTCCTCGCCGTCACCCGCGCCGGCGGGATCGCCGCGCCGCTGAACCCGGCCTACACGGAGGACGAGTTTCATTTCTACATGCAGGACCTCGGTTGTCGGCAATTGGTCACGGCCCCCGACAACGTCGCCGCCCGCGCCGCGGCCAGACGCCTGAACATCCCCGAGACGACAACAGCGAAGCGCGCCGCGTCTGACGCGTCGCGACCGGACGATGTCGCGCTGCTGCTCCATACTTCCGGCACCACCAGCCGCCCGAAGGCCGTCCCACTCACACATGCCAATTTGATGGCGTCGGTGAAAAGCATCGTCGCCACCTACACGCTGACACCCGACGATGTCGCGCTGTTGGTCATGCCGTTGTTTCACGTCCACGGGTTGATCGGCGTGGCGCTCGCCACATTGTCCTCGGGCGGAACGCTGGTCGTGCCACCGAAATTCAGCGCCAGCCAGTTCTGGTCCGCGCAACGTGAAACCCGCGCGACGTGGTACTCCGCGGTGCCGACGATCCATCAAGTGTTGCTCCAACGGGCTGACGAAGACGGCGCACTGCGTCGGAGTTTCCGGTTCATCCGTTCCAGCAGCGCGGCGCTGGCGCCGGCCACGCAGCGGCAACTCGAAGACCGATTCGGCGCGCCGGCGCTCCAAGCGTACGGCATGACTGAAGGCGCGCACCAAATCGCCTCCAACCCGCTGCCGCCCGGCGAGCGCGTGCCCGGCTCCGTGGGCCACGGCACCGGCGTGGAGATCACCATCGGCGACGGTGGCGAGGTTCTGCTCCGCGGACCAAACGTGACCGCCGGCTATCTGCGCAACCCCGAAGCCAACGCCGCGGCGTTCGTGGACGGCTGGTTTCGCACCGGCGACCAAGGCGTTCTCGACGAAAAAGGCCGGCTCAAACTCACTGGCCGCCTCAAGGAGCTCATCAACCGCGGCGGCGAGAAAATCTCCCCGCTCGAAGTGGACGCCGTGCTGCTCCAACACCCGGCCGTCGCCGAGGCCGTCTGCTTCGGCGCGCCCGACGTGAAGTATGGTGAAGTCGTCCACGCGGCCGTGGTGCTGAAGAAGGATTGCGACGCCGAAACACTGCGCGCCTTTTGCCGGGAACACTTGGCGGAGTTCAAAGTGCCGACCCGCGTCCACGTCACCGACCACGTCCCGCGCACCGCGACCGGCAAGATTCAGCGCCGCCACGTGGCCGCCGTGTTCCAGTCCCGATGAGCGCCAATCCCCTCCAACGCGCGTGGCGGGTGCTCCGCGAGGAGGGCTGGCGCAGCTTCTGGTTCAAGCTGCTCGGCGACCTCGGCTACCGCCGGCTGTGCCTCTTGGAATGCTCGCTGACCGAACCCATCCAGGTCGTGAAACCCAAGTTGGCGATTGATTTGGACTGGCTCAAACCGAACGAACTCGACGAATACCTGGCCGTCCAACCGGTGCGCACGAGGGAATTGTTCGCGGACCGTCTCACGCGCGGTGACTGTTGTTTGATCGCCCGGCATCAGGGCCGAATCGTGGCGGGCATGTGGGCGTGCCGTCATCAAGCGCGGATCACCTATCTGGAGCGGGAACTGCGTCTGGCCGACGGCGAAGTCTATACGTTCGATGCGTTCACCGCGCCGGAATTTCGCGGTCAGGCCATCGCCCCGGCACTCAGCACCGAACTGCTGCGTCGTTTCCGCGACGCCGGCTGCCAGCGCGCCCTTCGCGCCACTGCGCCCGAGAACCAATCCGCCCTCCGCGCCCACGCCAAAGCCGGTTTTCGCCCCTACGCGCGGATCGGTTATCTCAAGCTTGGCCCCTGGCGGCGGGAGTTTTTTCGCGACCGACACCGTGGTCTTGTGAGATAGTCCTCCCGCTGTGGATCCGTTACACGTCGGCATCATTGGCTGTGGCCATCTCGCGCAGTGGGTGCATCTGCCGGTGCTGGCGAAATTGCCGGGGGTGCGCGTGGTGGCCGTGGCCGACGCCGATCCGCAACGGCTGCCGCCGGGCCTGCCGGGGTTCACCGATTATCGGCACCTGCTCGCCCAACCGAATCTCCACGCGGTCATCATCGCCGCGCCCAACGCCGTCCACGCCGAAATCGCCATGGCGGCGTTCCAGCGCGGGAAACACGTTTACCTCGAAAAACCCATCGCCCCGTCGCTCGCCGAAGCGGAACGGATCGTGGCGGCTTGGCGTGCGGCCGGTACGGTCGGGATGATCGGATTCAATTACCGGTTCAACCCGCTCAACCAACAGTTGCGGCAGGCGCTGCGCGCGGGGCGGGTGGGCGATCTGGTGACGGCGCGCTCGGTGTTTTGTGTGGCGTGCCGCACCTTGCCGGATTGGAAACAGAGCCGGAAAACCGGCGGCGGCGTGCTGCTCGATCTGGCATCGCATCACGTGGACCTCGTGCGCTTTCTCTTTGGCGAGGAGATCCGGGTGGTGTCGGCCACGGTCCGCTCGATGCACGCGGAAGCGGACACGGCCACACTGGAGTTGCGTCTGGCCAATGGGTTGCTGGTCCAATCGTACTTCTCCTGGGGTGCGGTCGAGGAAGACCGGTTTGAGGTTTACGGGACGGCCGGCAAGTTGGTGGTCGACCGATACCGCGCCGGTTTCATCTATCGGTTGCGGAAACGGTTCGTGCCCGGCCGCGAACTGTCGTATCTCACCGCGCTCAGTCAGTTTGTGGACGCCGTGCGCACCCGGCAGCCACTCCAGCCGGATCTCGCCGATGGCTACCGGTCGCTGGCGGTGATCATCGCGGCGGAGGAGTCGGCCCGGACCGGACGAACCATCGAGCTGGGAGCCAACCATGAGTGACCCGCAACTCGCCGTGATTGTCATCACGCCGGACAACTATCAAACCGTGCGCCAAACGATGCGCCATCTGCGGGCGCAGACCGCGCGGGAACAGTTGGAAATCGTGCTCGTCTGTCCGTCACGAGCGCAACTTGCTCCCGACGAGGAGACACTCCGCCAATTTCAGGGGCACCGAATCGTCGAGTTCGACGTGGCGTGCTCCACCGCCGCCGCCCGGTCTGCTGGCGTACGTGCGGCGACCGCGCCGGTGGTGGCGTTTGCCGAAGAACACTCGTTCCCACAACCGGGCTGGGCCGCGGCCTTGATCGCCGCACACCGGCAACCCTGCGCGGGTGTCGGCCCGGCCATCGGCAACGCCAATCCGCGGACGCTGACCAGTTGGGCCAATCTGATCATCGAGTACGCCCCGTGGCTCGATCCCGTGCCGGGCGGTCCGGTGGAACACCTCCCCGGCCACAACAGTTCCTACAAACGCGCCGGGCTGCTGGAGTACGGTGACCAACTCGAAGCCATGCTCGACGCCGAGAGCGTGCTGCACTGGGACCTGCGCGCGCGGGGACAACAGCTCCTCATTGAGCCGGCGGCCAAAACCAGCCACTTCAATTTCTCCCGGCCATTGTCCAGCATCCCGCTGCGGTTCAATGGCGGCCGGTTGTTCGCCGCCGCGCGCTGCCGGCAGTGGCCGTGGTCGCGGCGGCTGCTGTACATCGTCGCGTCACCGTTGATTCCGCTGGTGCGGTTGGCCAAGCTCATCCGCGAGATGGCGCGGCCGGGGCGGGCAGCACGGTTGCCGTGGCGTGTGTTGCCGCTGATGTTGACCGGCTTGATCATTGACGGCTGCGGTGAGTTGGTCGGCTATCTCTGCGGCCCCGGCGATGCGATGCGGAAGCTCACCGATATGGAGTTCCATCGGCCACGGTTCCTCACCACCGCTGACCGCCGCGCGTTCGAGGGCGTTTCGGCCGCGAACCCGGCATGAACGAGTCGCCGATTTTCATCGTGGGCTGTCCGCGCAGCGGCACAACGCTGTTGCGCAACCTGCTGCGGTCCCATCCGCGGGTGACGTTTCCGGCCGAATCGCATTTCATCCCGGCCTTTTACCGGGGCTACGGCGATCCCCACAGCGACCGGGAGGCCATCGACCTGGCGCGCCGGATCCTGGGTCTGGAATGGATCCGCCGGTGGAATTTGACACTGGACCCGGTCGCGTTTGCCCGGGACCGGTCGTTCCGGCAGGTGATCAGCCGACTGTATGAGGCCTGGGCGCGCCAGGAAAACAAGCCCCGCTGGGGCGATAAGACGCCACATTACGTGACCGATATCGGCGCGTTGGTGGAACTCTTCCCGGCAGGCAAAGTCATTCACATCGTCCGCGACGGCCGCGACGTGGCGCTGTCCTGGCTGAAGACCGACTTTGAGCCGCGCAATCTGTTCACCGCCGCCCACGCCTGGAACCGTTACGTCCGGGCCGGGCGCGCGGCGGGAGCGGCATTGCCCCGTGACACCTACCTCGAAATCAAATACGAATCGCTGCTCAGACAGCCGGTTGACACGATGCGAGCCGTCTGTGCGTTCATTGACGAGCCATTCACCGACGCCGTGCTGCGGCCCCGTCCCCTGCCGGGCATCTTGCGACCGGCCCTCTTCGGCAAGCGAACGCTGGTGATCGCTTCGCAATCGGAACTCGTGTCCACGAATCAGGCCAAATGGAAGACCGAGCTGGCCGCAGCCGATCGCGTCCTGTTTGAATCCGTCGCCGGCGAGTTGCTGACCGCACTCGGTTACGAGACGGAAGCGGTCCGGCGGCCGATTTCCGCGCTGGAGCAGGTCGCCTGGCGCGTCCACGACAATTTCTGGTGGGCGATGGCCCGGCTGAACACGCAGGGCAATCACCGCTGGCTGATGACCGACTGGCAGATCCGGCGCGCCCGACGACGGGCCCGCCGGCGATGATCTCCGGTGGAATCGCATGGACGCCAAAACACAGTTTAACAGGGTCGCCTCCGCCGGTCGCCACACGCTGGACGGGACGATCCGGGTGTTTCTCGCCGAGTCGCTGATCCTGCCGACGGGGCTGGTGACCCTGGCGTTTCTGACGCGGCGGCTGGGGGCGACCGATTACGGTTTGTTCGCGCTTGCCGCCGCGGCGATCACGTGGATCGAGTGGAGTCTGACGACCATGTTCGCCCGCGCTGTCAACAAGTGTGTCAGCGAGGCGGCGGATTGGCAGCCGGTGGCGACCACGGTGCTGCGGCTCCATCTGTTCACCAGCGTGGCGGTCGCGGTTCTCCTCATGATGGTGGCCGGTCCCGTGGCGACGGGACTTGGGGAACCGGCCCTGGCCGATTATCTGCGGCTCTTCGCGCTGGACATCCCGTTGTTCAGCCTGGCACACGCGCATCGCAACATCCTGATCGGCATCGGTGACTATCGGCAACGCGCCTGGCTCAGTGCCGGCCGGTGGCTTGCTCGGTTGGTGTTGATCGTGTTGTTGGTGGGCGTGGGCTGGTCGATCCACGGGGCCATCGTGGCCATTATCGGCGCGTCCGTCGTGGAGTTGGTCATGGCGCGCCGGTTCATCCGACCCTCGCTGTGGCGTCCCTCGGGTTTCCCCGTCCGGCGGCTGCTCCTGTCGGCGCTGCCCCTGCTCGTTCTGGGTGTCTGTCTGCGGCTGCTCGGCAAGGGTGATCTGTTCATCCTCAAGGCGCTCGGCGCGACCGCCGCCCAGGCGGGGCTGTACGGCGCGGCGCAAAATCTCGCCGTCGTGCCCGGCTTGTTCGCGCAGGCCTTTTCGCCGCTGCTGCTTTCGACGTTGACGCGGTTGCGGCGCGACGGCCGGCTGCAACAGGCGCGTAGCATGGCAAGGGACTCGATCCGGCTGGTGATCCTGTTGTTGCCGTTTGCGGCCCTGGCCGCCGGTGCGGCCCCGGAGATCGTCCGGCTGGTGGCCGGCGCACAATTCACCGGGGCCTCGGTGCTCGTGCAGTGGTTGATCTTCGCCGCGCTGGCGTTCGTTCTGATTTCCGTCGCCACGGTGATCCTCGTCGCCGCCGATCGGTCGTGGTGGGCGGTTGCCGTGGCGGGGCCGATGGTCCTCATCGCGCTGGTTGGGCAGTTTTGGGCAATTCCACACTGGGGCGCGCGCGGGGCCGCGATGGTGACGACAGTCTGTGCGTGGCTCGGGGCGTTGATCGCGGTGGGACTGGTCGCGGCGGACTGGCGGGTCGCGCCCCCGCGGTGGTCGGTGATTCGCAGTGTGGCGGTGAGCGGTGCGGCGTACGCGTTGGCGCAGTGGTGGCCGGCCCCCGGCTGGCTCGTCATGGTGAAACTGGCGGTCTTGGTAGTGACCGTGCTTGTCGCCTACTTCCTATTGGGTGAGTTTGACGCGCGCGAGCGGGCGCTGGCGTGGTCATTGATGCCGTGGCGAAAAGCTGGTGGTGCAAGATGAACGGCGGTTTTTCGGACAGGCTGCGGGGTTGGTGGGAACGGCATCGGCTGACGGTGTTACGGTCGGCGGTGGTCGTGCTCGCCGTGTTCGCGGTGCTGAAGTTGGGCACAGAGTTTTACCGCTTGCTTGGGGAGAGCCGACGCCAGGGCGCGGTTGACCTACACCAGCGGCACACCGAGGTGCATCAGTGGTTTGCCGGCCAGGTCGTTTACGGTGCGATTCGTACCGCGACTTATCCGCCGGCCAGCTATGCGATTCTGTGGCCGTTGGTCGGCTGGCTGGAGTTCACTCCGGTCCGTTGGTTGTGGGCGGCCAGCACAGTGGCCGCCATCGGCTGGCTGATTTATCTGATCGTGCGGGACAGCGGGGCCACCACACGTCTGGAGCGAGTCTTCGTGGCCTTGCTGCTGCTGTCGATGAACGCGACGGGCGTGGCGATTGGCAATGGCCAACTGCCCTTGCACGTTCTCCCCGCGCTGGTGGCCGGGCTGGTCCTGTTGCAGCGTGCGCGTGGCCAGTGGCGCGAAGAACTTGCCGGCAGCGTGTTGATCCTCGCCGCCTTCGTGAAGCCGAACATGGCGATCCCGTTTTTCTGGCTGGTGCTTGTTGTCCCCAGGAATTTTCGACCCGCCTTGCTGGTGGGGGTGGGGTGCGTCGCGCTCACGTTACTGGCGGCTTCGTTTCAGGAGGCCGGACTGGTGCCGCTGTTACGGGACTGGGTGGCTCGCGGTGTGGCAACCTCGACCCGGGATTCAGTTCAGTTGAGCTACGGCAACCTTCACAGTTGGGCCGCCGCCCTTGGGCTGGAAAGGTGGAACACGCCCGCCTCACTGGGGCTGCTGGCGGCCCTGGGTGGCTGGGTGTATCACCATCGGCACAGCGATCTGTGGCGGTTGCTGGGCGTGACTGCGTTGGTGGCGCGGCTCTGGACGTACCACGGACTGTACGACGATGTGTTGATCCTGCTACCAATGGTGGCTCTCTTTCGCATCGCCAAACAAAGTCCTGCGACTGATGGCGCTGCCGTGATCGCGGGCGTGTTGCTGGCCATCACCACACTGGCCATGCTGGCCCCGGCGCGGTTGTTCCACGGGCCGCCGCCTGGATGCTGGCTGTTCAGCGCCGGCCACACGATGGTTTGGGGTGCCATCTTCATCTTCCTGCTGGATCGCACCTGGCGGGACCTGCGCCGGAGGGGTAGTTCGTGAACTCGACGTCGGCTGGTTCGGTCAAATTCTCGATCATTGTCCCCACCCATGGCCGGCCCAGTCAACTGGCAGCCTGCTTGGAAGCGCTCAGCCGCCTGGATTACCCGCGGGCACAATTCGAGGTGATCGTCGTGGACGACGGTAGCCCGATACCAGTGGCGGCGGATCAAGGCCCGATGGCGGTGACGGTTCTCCGCCAGGCGCACGCCGGCCCGGCCGTGGCGCGCAACACCGGCGCGGCGCGGGCGCGCGGCGAGTTTCTCGCGTTCACCGACGATGACTGCGCGCCGGCCCGCGACTGGCTGGCCAGACTGGCGAACCGGTTCGCGGATCGCCCTGACCACCTGCTGGGCGGGGCCGTGGTCAACGCACTGCCAGACAACCCGTATTCGGCCGCCAGCCAACAGTTGGCCGGCTACTTGTACACCTATTACAACGCCGATCCGAACCGGGCGCGCTTTTTCACCTCCAATAACATGGCGGTGGCCACCAAGCTGTTCCGGGAAGTCGGCGCGTTCGATACGACCTCGCCACGGGCGGCGGCGGAAGACCGTGAATTATGCGACCGGTGGCAGTATTCAGGCCGGCCGATGACGTACGCGCCCGAAGCGGTCGTCCATCATGCCCACGTGCTCACGCTGGGAAATTTCTGTCGGCAACATTTCAACTACGGGCGCGGCGCGCATTATTTCCATGTGACGCGCGCCCAACGCGGCCGCGGCCCGATCCGGGTCGAGCCGTGGCGGTTCTACAAGAACCTGCTGCGCTACCCGTTCACCATGTCGCATCCGCAAGCACTCCGGCAGTCGGGCTTGATGCTACTCTCGCAGGTAGCTAACGCACTGGGGTTTTTCTGGGAAAGGGCCACGGCGCGCCGATGACGGTTTCGGTCATCATCCCGGTCCACAACGGCGGCGACGCGCTGCGCCGGTGTCTGCGGGCGGTGCAGGAGGACGAAATCATCGTCGTGGACGACGCGAGCACGGATGGTTCGGACCGGGTCGCGGCGGAGTGCGGGGCGCGCGTGATCCAGTTGCCGGGATCCGTTGGCCCGGCGGCGGCGCGTAACGCAGGTGCCCGCACGGCGACCGGCGAGATTTTGTTCTTCGTGGATGCCGACGTGGTGGTGCATCCCGACGCAGTCGCGCAAGTCGCGCGCGTGTTGCGCGAGCACCCCGAGGTGGCGGCGGTGTTTGGCAGTTACGACGATTCTCCCGCCGCGCCGAATTTTCTCTCGCAATACAAGAACCTCATGCACCACTACGTGCATCAGACCGGTCGCGAAGAAGCGGCGACGTTCTGGGCCGGCTGCGGCGCGATCCGGCGGGAGGTGTTCGAGAAGCTGGGCGGGTTTGATGAGCATTGGCGACACAAGATTGAGGACATCGAACTGGGCTACCGGCTGAGTCGCGCGGGCTACCGGGTGCGGCTCGTGAAATCACTCCAGTGTACACACCTGAAACGCTGGACCGCCGGCTCGCTGTTGTACGCCGACTTTTTCGTGCGGGCGCTGCCGTGGACGCGGCTGATCTTGCGCGACAGACGCATGGTCAACGACCTGAACCTGCGCACCTCCCGCCGCGTGTGTGTGGTGTTGAGCTGGGTGTTGCCGGCCGCGCTGCTGCTGGCGTGGTGGTGGGTGGCGGGCGCAATTGCGTTGGCGCTGCTGGCGCTCAACGCGGACGTGTACCGGTTCTTTCTGAGGAAACGTGGCGTCCTCTTCACCCTCGGCGTGATCCCCTGGCATTGGTTCTACTATTGGTACAGCGGCGCGGCGTTCGCGGTGGGGGTGTGGCGCTACAAAGTGCTTGCACCGGATTCCAGCGCCGACCATTCTCCCCGCCCATGAACCGCGTGGATGACCGTCGCCCGGCAGAACTGCGCCCCGTCAAGATTCAACCCGGTTACCTGAGTCAACCCGAAGGCAGTGTGCTCATCGCGATGGGACGGACCCGGGTGGTCTGCGCGGTCTCGGTGGAAAACTCCGTGCCGCGCTGGATGCGCGAACAGGACCAGACCGGCGGCTGGATCACCGCCGAGTATTCAATGCTGCCCTACTCGACCAGCCCGCGCAAACCCCGCGAACTCGCCCGCGGCCGCCCTGAAGGTCGCACGCAGGAAATCCAACGGCTCATCGGCCGCGCGATGCGCGCGGCGGTGGACCTGGAAAAACTCGGCGAACGCACCTTGTGGGTGGATTGCGACGTTCTGCAGGCCGACGGCGGCACGCGCACGGCGGCGATTACCGGCAGCTACGTGGCGTTGGTGCTGGCGCTGCGCAAGCTCCAGGAGCGCGGTCAGCTCGCGGAATTACCGGTCACCACGGCGGTGGCCGCTGTCAGCGTCGGCTTGCTGGACGGTCAGCCGATTCTGGACCTGTGCTATGAAGAGGACGCCAAGGCCGCGGTGGATATGAACGTGGTGATGACCGGCAGCGGTCAGTTTGTGGAAGTGCAGGGCACCGGCGAGGAGGCCACGTTTTCGCAGGAGGACCTGACATCGCTGCTCACGCTGGCCGGCGCGGGGATCAAGAAGCTGCTCGCCGCGCAGGTCCGGGCGTTGAAGTGACCGGGGCGGTGTCTCAGCCGAGGTGGGCGGCGATTTTTTTCTCCAGGTCCTTCTTGCCGGTCATGCCGACGATCTGCTCTTTGACCTGGCCACCCTTGAACAGCAGCAGCGTCGGGATGGCGCGAATGCCGTACTTGCCGGCGAGCTCCTGATTGTCGTCCACGTTGACCTTGGCAATCTTGACCTGGCCGGCTTTTTCCTCGGCGAGTTCGTCCAAGATGGGCGCGATCATTTTGCACGGGCCGCACCACTCGGCCCAGAAATCCACCAGCACGGGGCCGGCGGACTTGAGGACTTCCTGCTCGAAGTTTCCCGCGGAAATGGTGACAACATGCTCGCTAGCCATAAATCGGTGGTTCCTCTTGGGGCGACGCGCGGCGGCGCGATTACCCAGACGACAATATGAACAGATATCCCGCCGACGCGATTGCCACCACCATCGCGGCCAGGGCGAGAGCGGCATCCGCGGCGTTTGGTCCCGCCACCATCGCGACGGCGGGTGCCGGCGCGGGGGCGCTCGGTGCCGCGGCCGGAGCCGGCGCTTCCGGCTGTTTGAGTTTGACGGTGGGCCGGGGCTGTTCGGGCGTGCCCGGTTTCGCGGCGACCTGGACCCGCGAGGTGTCGGACTTCGCTTTCGGCACCGTGGCGGGGCGGCCCATCACGGCGGTTTCTTTCTTGGACTCTTCCTCGGCGGAAATTTCCTGGGTGGCGGGTTTCAGTTTCACTGTGGCCGGGCCGCCGGGCGCGGGTGACGCGGGACGACCGGTCAGGCCCGGGGGCAGATTGATGCGGACGGTGTCTTTCTTGCTTTCCTCGTCGGGGGTGATTTGATCTTTTTCGTCGGCCATGACTGTGATCCTCCAGAAAGTTGACCAACCATAGTCCCGACCCCGCGGGTGTGTCAATGCCGGTTTTGCCGAGGGCGACGATCCGTGCGCGCTCGGCGAAACGGGTGGCAATGCGGGCGACGGCTTGCTACGCTGTCGCGCATCCGTGAAAACCTGCTGGCCACTCTCGATTCTGCTCGCGCTGGCCGTGTCGGCCCGCGGCGAAGTGACGCTCCACCGCCTCTTCTCCGACAACGCCGTGTTGCAACAACGCGCGAAAGTGCCGATCTGGGGCACGGCACGCGACGGCGAGAAAGTCACGGTCCAATTCCAAAAGCAGCGCGTCACCACCATCGCCTCGAACGGCCAGTGGCGCGTCACCCTGAAACCACTGCGTGCCGGCGGACCGTTCACGCTGGTCGTGACTGGCGACCCTTCGACAGGCTCAGGACGGGGCAATACCCTGACTCGCACCAACCTCCTCGTCGGCGAAGTCTGGATTTGCAGCGGTCAATCGAACATGCAATGGCCGCTCACGCACTGTGAGAACTCGCAAGCCGCGATCTCCAACGCCACTGACCCGCAGTTGCGGTTGTTTACCGTCCCCAACGTAGCGGCCAACGAGCCGCAACGGGACGTGAATGCCAACTGGGTCGAATGCACGCCGCAGACGGTAGCCGGATTCTCCGGGGTCGCCTACTATTTCGGCCGCGATCTGCGCGCGGCGCGCCGGGTGCCGGTGGGGCTGATCAACACGTCGTGGGGCGGTTCGCCCGCGGAGACGTGGGTCCCGCGGTCGTATCTCGCGGCCGATCCGATTCTGAAACCGAGTCTCGACAGTTTCCAGCAAGCGGTGGCCAGCTACCCGAAGCAACTCGAACAGTACCAGCAAGCCGAGCCGGCGCTGACGCAGAAACACGCAGAGGCCGTCGCCCAGGCGGCAGCCGCAGGCAAACCGGCGCCGCATCCGCCCGCGCCGCCCGGCGACCCCGCGCAGAACGCGCATCGGCCGGGCGCGCTTTACTACGCGATGATCGCGCCGCTCCAGCCGTTCGCCATCCGCGGCGCGATCTGGTATCAGGGCGAGTCCAACGCGGGCCGCGCCTGGCAATACCGGACACTCTTCCCGACGATGATTCGGGCCTGGCGTGAGACGTGGGGCGCGGGAGCCCCTGCGACAGGCTCAGGACAAGTCTTCCCGTTCCTGTTTGTGCAGCTCGCGCCCTGTGGCAGCGCCGCCCTGGGCGTCAGCGCGTGGGCGGAACTTCGTGAGGCGCAGTTGCGCACCACCCAAACCCTGCCGGCCACCGCGATGGCCGTGATCACGGATGCCGGGGATTGCGCCGACATTCATCCCCGGCGGAAAGAACCGGTCGGCGCCCGGCTCGCGTTGGCCGCGCGCGCGCTCGCGTACGGCGAACGAATCGAATCCTCCGGCCCGCTGTATCGCGCGATGACGGTCAAGAGCGATCGAATCGCCCTCACCTTCTCCCATGCGCGCGGAGGACTGGTGACGAAAGCTGGTGAGTTGAAGGGATTCATCATTGCCCGGGCCGACCAGAGATTTTTCCCGGCCAAGGCGGAAATCGAAGGCGACAAGGTTGTCGTGTCCAGCCCCGATGTGCCGCAACCGGTCGCCGTGCGTTACGGCTGGGCGGATTGTCCCGACATCAATCTCTACAACCAAGCCGGCCTGCCGGCCTCGCCGTTTCGTACGGATGATTTCCCGATGATCACCCAACCGCGCTGAACCGCCGCAGATATCTCAGGGCCACCTCGATGTCTTTCGGCAGCGGGGCCCTGATCGTCAGCGCCGGCTGGACCAGCGTCACCGCCGCGGCGTGCAGGGCCGGGCGGGCGAGGAGCGGCCGTTCCTCAACACCGGGTTTCGGCTTGTAACCCGGCTTGAGGTCCGACAGCCGTAGTGGCGCGCCGCCATAATCAGCATCGCCCATCAGCGGATGGCCGATGGCTTGCAGGTGGACGCGAATCTGATGCGGCCGGCCGGTTTCAATTTCCACCTCCAGCCAGGCATAACCGCGAAACTCCTCGCGCACGCGCACGCGGCTGCGCGCGGGCTTGCCATTCTTCTCATCAATCCGTGAATAGCCCGGCCGATCAGGGCGCTCGCCGATCGGCCGGTCAATCACCTGATCGGCCGGGCGGCCCTGATAAATCGTGGCATACACCTTCCGCGTCTGCCGCTCGCGGAACTGGGCGGTGAGTTGCCGGTAGGCGTCGCTGGTCTTCGCGAAGATCATCACGCCGCTGGTGTGCCGGTCGAGCCGGTGGACGTTGCCCAGGTATTGCCCGACCCGATTGGCCCGAAGGAGATCAAACAGGTTCGCCTTCGCCTTGTCGAATCGGTCCGGCACGGCGAGCAGGCCGGCCGGCTTGTTCACCGCCAACAGGCCGTCGTCCTCGTGGAGGATTTCGATGTCGCTCTGCGTTGTCATCCGAACCGCGACTGTTTATAGTCCATCCAATGGCAGACTGGAAATACGACGTGGTGATCGTCGGCGCTGGCCCGGCCGGCATCACCGCTGCCATCACCCTCGCGAAGGCGCAAATCCCCGTGCTCGTCCTCGAAGCCGGCGTATTCCCCGGCGCGGAAAACTGGTCGGGCGCGGTCTATTTCACCGAAAACCTCGCCCAGTCTGACGTGCTTGGGGAAGAAGCGGTCCGCGAATCCGCTTGGGAACGCCCCGTCACCAAACGCGGCATCCATATTTATAATGGCCACTCCCTCGTCGGTCTGACCTACCGCAACCCGGATACCTTCCGCCACTGCTACACCGTTCTCCGCCCGACGTACGATCATTACCTCGCCGAACTCGCCAAATCCTTCGGCGCGACCATCCTCACCGAAACCACCGCCGATGGCCTGCTCCGCGACGACGTCGGCAGGATCATCGGCGTCCACACGACCCGTGGCCCGATCTACGCGAATGTCGTGTTCCTTGCCGAAGGCGACGCTTCGCATCTCGTCACGAAGGAAGGTTACGAGCGGTGCAAGGCTGCCGGCAGCCCGCATTTTCTGCAAGGAATCGCGGAAGTCATCGAACTCGATCCCGCCGACATCGAGCGCCGCTTCGATCTTCCCGCCGGCGGGGGCGCGGCACTCGAAATCGTCTTGCGCAATCCCTCGATCCACAACCGCCCGGTTCAACTCAACATGGGCGGGTTCATCTATACCAATCATTCCAGCCTCTCGCTCGGCCTCGTGCTGCCGCTCGACAATCTTGCCCGCGAATTCAGTGGCGACCACAACCGGCTGATGGAATGGTTCAAATCGCTGCCGGAAATCAAGCGCCTCACCGGCGGCGGACGCTCGGTCGCTTACGGGACCAAGATCATTCGGGGCGGCGGTTTCAAGGAACTCCCCCAACTCGTGGACCACGGCCTCGCCCTCGGCGGCGCGTGTACCGGCATCGGTCTTGATTTTCCCTACCCCAACTTCACCGGCCCCGCGACTGCGATGGGACGCTTATTCGCGCAGGCCTTCCGACAAGCCGGTGGCGACTTCAGCCGGGAACGGCTCACTGAACTTTACGAGAAACCCCTCCGGCACACGCATTACTTCAGGAACATCGAATTTCTCCAGGATTGGCCCCACTACGTCGAACACACCCGGGTCTTCTTCGGCCGCGCCGCTGATCTCGCTTGCGGTTCACTCCACATCGCGAGTCACCCCGACCTGCACGCCGGCCAAATGCTCTGGCAACACGCCAAATTCCTTCGCGAAACTCTGCCGCCCAAGCGCTGGGGCGAATTCTTCCGTGACCTACGCGAACAACGCGCCGCGCTCGGTCTCAACCGAATCCAAAATCCAAAATCCAAAATCCAAAATCCGGGCCAAGGGGAAGTCTCCCTCACCTTCTCTGTGGACGGCCAATCCCGCCACCTCGCCTTCTTCCACAAACTCGCCCCGCACCTTCGCGGCTCCGCCGACCACCTTTACCGCAATGACGACACTCCGCTGCCTCACAAACTCAATGCCGCTCTCCGCCATGCGCCACTGCTCCCCATCCTGCCGTTCGCTCTCTTCTCTCTTCTCTCGTCCCTCCTCCTCCCGCTCCAGTGGCTCTGCGAAATGATCGGGCTGCTTCTCACCCGCCCCTCGCCCGAGAAATATCTGTCCTCCTTTTTCCAACGCACTCGTGCCCTCGTCCGCCAACGCCTCAACCTCGACGCCGTCCCTGTCGCCCAACCGATCGAGGAAAAACTCTCACTCATCCGGTACTTCTCCGAAAAGACCAGCCACATCAAAGTCCACCGCCCCGAACACTTCGAGCAGCGCACCGAGATCGCCAAGTCCCCTCTCTGGCATGTCTGCCCCGCCAAAGTGTACGAGCAGCACACCGACGACCTCGGCCAGGTGCAGATCGTGGTGAATTTCGAGAACTGCATCAAATGCGAAACCTGCTGGCGCGCCGCCCCCGCCGACGTGGACTGGACCCGCCAGCGCGAGCAGCGTCTCATCTTTAGCTCGCCCACCCCGGCAAACCGGAAGCTGTTGGAGTTGCTTCAACAAAGTAGGATAGGCTTCCAGCCTGTCCATCCGAAAAAGGAAGACAGGCAAGATGCCTGTCCTACTTTGCAGACCGCCAAACTCCGCCAATTCTGCGCCGATGTTTACCGTGGCCCGCGCTACTTCGACACCGCTCGTCGTCGCTGGCTGCTCTCACTCCTCGAAGACTCCGGCTGCGCCCGCGCCCTCGCCCACGCCCGCGCCGGCCGGTTCTTCTGGGCCGAAGCCGAACTCCGCGTGGATGGTGTTGTGCGCAGGTCTCCTGACCGCGCACCCCTGCCGACCGAAGGTCTCCCGGACCTCGACCGCCTCTTCCCCAAACAAGCCATCAAAGACCTCGAACACGGGAAACCTCTCTCCGTTGAACAGCTAGATTTTCTGAAGTCCCTCCAACCAACTCCCGACACCCTCCGCCTGCTCGCCCGCAAAGACATCTCCCTCGCCCTCCTCGTCTCCGGCATCGCCCACGCCCAAGTCACTGCGCGGCCGGACCTGGCCGAGGTCGAATGGATCGGCCTCAACACCGCCCGCCGGCACGCGAAGGAGTTTGGTGGGAGCGACATTCCTGTCGCGACACTCCGTTCCATCGCCCTCGGCGCGGGCGAGATGCTATTGGAACGCTGCCGGCAACACGCCACCACGCGGGTCCAATTCCCGGGCCTGTTCAAGGACGAAGATAACCACGATGGCATCGCCAAATTCGGTGCCGTCAAGAAGCTGCTCAGCGAGATGGAAGTCGAAGTCTGGCGGCTCCGCAACGATTCCGGCGCCGATCCCCGCGAAGCGCTCCTCACCCTCGCCTACAACGCCGGCCAGATCATCGGCGGCAGCGCGTACAGCGAGGACGACATCTTCTCCAAGTACTACCGCGACAGCGTCATCTTCGCCCAACTGCTCCCCAACACCAAACCATCGGCGCCGAAGCTGGCCGCCAATCCGTTCACTGAACTCGAATCGGAAATCCGCAAGATGGCAGGAGCCCCGACAAGCCTGTCGGGGCGACAGGACCTCACTGCGCTCGGCACTCGAATCCTCACCCACGGCTACCTCCCCGAACACCCGCTCCAATCACCGCCGCACTTCTCCTACCGCACCGAACTCGACAAACCCAACCCCTACGACTACGGCGATTTCCTGACCAAGCCATTTGACCCGGCCGGTTGGCGGTACGTTCCTGAAATGCTCCACACCGACCCCGAACTCCGGGCCTACCACGAGGAACTGTACCGGTATTTCACCGACAATTTCCGGGACAAACGCTTCGACGGCCTGCCGTACTACCGGCTTGTCGAAAAACTCCATCAGGTTCCGCTCGCGGACGTCCGTGACATGATCGCCCACGGCTTCACCCGCATGTACATCCCGAAAGAATTCGGCGGCGAGGGACTGCTCAAAGCGCACTACTACATCCTCTGCCCGCTCTCGATGCGGTACGCCGACCCATCCTACGCGCTCACGATCATGGCCCACTCCAGCATCGGTACGACACCCATCCTGCTCGGACTTTATCAGGATATTCCACGCGCGAAAGCCGACTTGCAGGCGTTCCTCTCTGACCATTCCGCAATCCAAAATCCAAAATCCAAAATCCAAAATATCCTCCGGATGCTCGACTCCCCCGCCGCGCTCAAGGTCAAGGAAGCGTTCACCGCGCTGGGCGAAAGGGTGAAAGCCGACATCGGCAAGAAACCGATGCTGCGCGCCATCGCGAGCGACTTCCTCCAGCATTTCATGGATGCCGGCCGCGCGGGGCTGCGAATGGATCTCACCACTTTCAAATCCGAACTTCAAGAAGCTCTCACCGCGCTCGACTCGCTCCGCCCGCGCGCCGAGGCTGTCATCGCCGAACTCGACCGCCGCGCCGACGCCGCGAAATTCTATCTGCGTTGGATCAGTGCCGGTCAGATCAGCGCCTTCGCCCTCACCGAACCCAATGCCGGCAGCGATAGCGGCGGCGTGCAGACGCGCGCGGAGCTGAAGCGCGTCGAGGTGTTCACCGATTCCGACGGCTCAAAGTATTTCCTGCTCGACGGCCAGATGAAGCCGATCCTCGATACGGCCACTTTTGATGTCCGGCAAACCACGAGTCACGACGTGGCACAGATTCGAGTTGAAATGGGATGCGCGTCCCGCGTGTCCTCCGTGGGGGAGCGGACAACCGGGACGGCTATCCCACTCGACAACCGGGACGGTCGTCCTACTGAGTTCTACGAATACTACGAGCTCAACGGCGCAAAAATGTGGATCACCAACGGGCACGTGGCCGGCGTCTTCTGCCTGTACGCGCGCACCAAGGAAGGCCCGACCGGCTTCCTCGTCAACCGCCACGCCGAAGGACTGACCGTCGGTCGCGACGAAGAGAAGATGGGCCAGCGCGGTTCGCCGACCAATGAGCTGAGCCTGAACGCGGTCCGCGTCCCGCGGGAGAACATCATCGGCATCGAAGGTCGCGGCCAGGTCAACGCGCTGGAGACGCTCAACGTCGGCCGCACCGGCCTCTGCGTCAGCGCCGCCGCGATGACCGCCAAGATCATCGAGCAGACCTGCGCGTTCGCGAAAGAGCGCGGCTTGGACAAGGAACCGCGCGTGCAACAGCTCATCGGCGAGATGACGATTGAGCATTACGCCACCGAATCGCTCGCCTACGAACTCATCGGTAGGTTCGATCATCACGACACGAAATCGGCCCGTACCGAATCGGCCATCGGCAAGTACTACGCGAGCGAGGTCCTCCATCGCGTCATCCGCGCCGCCGGGCGGATTTACGGCCTCGAGGGCTGCACCCAGTTGTACGAACTGGAAAAACACTGCCGCGACGCGCGCGTGCTCAACATCTACGAAGGCACGAACGAAGTGCAGCGGTTTCTCATCTTCCGCGATTTAGTGGATCACGTTTTGCCCAAAGTAGGACAGGCTTCCAGCCTGTCTCTCTCCGAAGATGACAGGCAAGATGCCTGTCCTACTTTGACGGAAGCCAAGGCCACGCTGCTGCGTGCCGTGCGTCGCGCGGTGGACGCGTTTGGACCGCAGACGTGGCAACATGCGAATTTTCAACCGACGATGTTCAAGCTGGCCGAGATTGCTGGCTACATCAAAGCGATGGATTCCGCCCTCTGGCGCACGGAGTGGTTGCGTCGCAACACGACTGATGCCGATGCGCCGCACCGGCAAATCGCCGAGTCAGCCTGCACCGGCTATCTCGACCTCGCCCGGCAACAGATCGACCGCTTGCAGGCCGAGTTCGAGCGTGACTTCACCTTGCTGAAACAAGGACTCTACCCGCCCGAAATCCGCGTCGCGATGCTCGCGCTGCAAGATGCCGAGGAAAAGCCGGCGTCTCTTCGACAACCGCCCGCGCACCTGACGACTGCGCCGCAGCACACCATCGTCGTGATGAACGTCGTGCCGGTGCTGTCACCGAAGCCGCGCGTGATGGGTGGTGATTTGCTGGAGACGCATTTTGATTTCGATGCCGCCAGTTGGACGGCGCTCGAACGGGCGGTTGACATTGTAGGGGCACGGCATGCCGTGCCCCCACGGGTTAGTGCTCTCGCCGTCGCCCCCCGCTATGCCACCGAATCGCTCCGTCGCTCCCTGGCGCTTGGGGCGGACGATGCGGTATTGCTGGAGACCGACGAGCTGCCGTCGGATCCGCACGCCGCCGCGCGGCTGTTGGCCGATCACATCGCGCTGCAACAGATGCCGGCGGATCTCGTGGTGTGCGGCGATCCCATTCTCGCCGCCGTTCTGGCCGGCAATCTCGGTTTCCCGCTCAACAGCTCCGATCTGCCGAGCGTTCGATCCATCGCCGCCGGCGACGGGAGTCGTGACTTTTCCATCGACGACTATTTCTCCGCGCTCGCGAAGCCGCTTGAGATCATCGACGCCCGTCAGATCACGGCCGAACCGCGCACCGAATCCCGGTTTGTCGTGCCGGAATTCGCCGTCACCGACGAACCCGCCGCCGCGACTCCTGAAACGGCGGCCGAACTGGCCCGCAAAATCACCGGCGTCGCCGGTGGCGGCGTGGGAGGCGAAGTCTCTTATCCCGGCAAGATCACACTCACCGACAAGGCGCGCGTGCCGACGCGCGACAGCGCCGTCTTTCTCGCCACCCCGGATCACATGGAGGGCGTGGACATTGCCGCCGCGTGCGCGGCGGCATTGGGCTTGTCATTTCACGTTGTCATTGCCGCCAACCCCGATGAGTCCACGATGCGTGCGCTCGCCGCGAAACTTCCGGCGAGCGATGTCTGGTTCATCACCAGTGCGCACCTGCCGGCGGCGGTGCTGCCGGCACTGCAAAGTCTTTGGAAAGACACGTTGCCATCGGTCGTGGCCGCCGGCACGTGGGCCAATGAGACGCTGGCGCTGTTTGCCAACACATTCCCGCGCGTCCAAGCCCGTTACAACGTGGCGAGCGTGCACCAACCCAACGACACGCTCGAACTCGCCCAGCCGGTCTATGGCGGCAAGGTACAGCGGGTCGTCACCGTCGCGCCCGTAACCGAACACCCGCTGGTGATCACGCTCGCGCCCGGTGCCGCGTTGAACATCAAAGCGGCCCCAACGTCTCGACCCAAGGTTATCTCCCACCTCCCGCTCGAACTTGCCCCTGTCTCCGTCGCGTCGCCCCCCGCGGCGGAAAGGCCAATGACGATTGCCGATGCCGATGTGATCATCGACGTCGGCTACGCGATTCGCACCCGGGAAAGTTTCGATCTGGTCGTCGTTCCATTGAAGAAGCGGCTCGAAGAGATTGGCGTGAAGAACGTGATGATCGGCGGCACGCGCAAGGTGGTCGAGGAGTTGAAACTGCTCGCGCCCGACCAGCAGATTGGGCAGACCGGCACGGCGGTGAATCCGCAACTGATCATTTCGCTTGGCGTCAGCGGCGCGCCGCAACACGTGGATTACATCGGCGAACGCGCCACGATCATCGCGTTCAACAAGGACGCCGACGCGCCGTTGTTGACGCTGAACAAGCGTCGCGCCCGGCCGAAGGTCGTGCCGTTGGTTGGTGATTTGTACGAATTGGTCCCGCAGTTCACCGCCGCGCTCAAACGGTAGAATTTCCTTGAAAAACGGCGGGGCTTCGGCCACTCTGTCCGCCGTCGTGGAGAAGCGGAGGGAGGGCACATGAAAAGGAATCTCGTTCGTGGCGTGTGGCTGTTGGTGGCGATCACCGTGGTCTTTTCCCACCGCGCGTGGGCGCTGACCAACTCGCTGACGCTGATCAATCTAACCGGCGGCATCACTAACTTCACCGGCACAGGCATCCGTATCGGTCAGGTGGAAGGCACGGGCGTTCCCGACAGCAATCACGTTTATCTGCTCGGCCAGATCGCGTTCACCACGAATATCGTCGGCGGCACATCCGGCACGCTCGCCTCCCACGCCACTGAGGTGGCCGGCGTGATGGTTAGCACCGACGCCGTTTACCGCGGCTTCGCGCCCGGCGCGCGGGTGTACTCGGCGGAAGACCCGTCGCCTTACGGACCGAGTGCGCAGACCAACACCATCCAAGCCGCCTGGTACGTCACCACCAATCAAAACGTCCGGGTGATCAACATGAGCGACCGCACGGTTACCAATCTGCCGACCCTCGGCACTGATTACGCCTCTCTCGGAGTGGATGCGCTCGTGCGTTCGACGGGTGTGATCTTCGTCAAATCGTCGGGCAACAGCGGTCCCGGCACCAACACGATCAGCGAGCCGGGCGGCGCGTTCAACATCATCGCCGTCGGCGCGATCTCCAATCGTGGCACCACGGCGACCAGTCCCGGTGTCGGGGTCGCGGATTTCAGTTCCCGCGGTTATCTGGGCGACACCCGGTCGAAGCCGGACATCGTCGCGCCCGGCGAGTACATCGCGATGCCGACGTTCACCAACGTGCCTTCCGCGCCGTACACCAACCGCGCTGTCAATGACGGCACCAGTTTCGCCGCCCCGCACGTGGCGGGCGTGGCCGCGCGTCTGTTGCAGGCTGGCTCAAACCTCTTCACCGGCACGACGCGCACCGACGCACAGGACGCGCGCACGATCAAAGCGGTGTTGCTTAACTCAGCCACGAAAATGTCAAACTGGTCGCCCGGCACCACGTTCACGCTGACTTCGGGTGGCCCGGACGTGCGCCAGCCGCTCGACCGCCATCAAGGCGCGGGCCTGCTGATTCTAATGCGCTTTCAAGATGAGACTAAATGTGGTACGGTGGCGCATGGCAAGACCACGCCGGATTGATCCACTCATCGTGAAACGGGCGCCACTGA
>Ga0247727_10002650_pt1 | contig 40571 bp, 37 predicted proteins | sample WisWelCaveWW1625_FD_202498 | JGI IMG/M metagenome (GOLD analysis project Ga0247727, IMG submission 202498) | Biofilm microbial communities from Wishing Well Cave, Virginia, United States - WW16-25 | ecosystem: Environmental > Aquatic > Deep subsurface > Groundwater > Cave microbial mat | place... | reverse complement strand
CCGCATGTCCCAGCAACCCCGCCACCTTCGTGATCGCCGCCGTCAAGGTCGTCTTGCCGTGGTCGATGTGCCCCATCGTCCCCACGTTCAAGTGCGGCTTGCTCCTGTCAAATTTTACCTTCGCCATAATAAATCTCCTTGAATTATAAAAACGGATTACGCTTTCAAAATTTCTTCAGCCACTGATTTCGCAACAGGTGCGTAGTGGTCAAACTCCATGTTAAAGACGCCGCGTCCCTGTGTTGCAGAACGAAGTTGCGTTGCATATCCAAACATTTCCGCCAGGGGAACCATCGCCTTGATTGCCTGCGCATTGCCCAGACGAACTTCCATACCTTGGATCAAACCGCGGCGGCTATTGATCTGCCCCATTACGTCGCCAAGGTACTCTTCCGGGACAACCACTTCGACCTTCATCATCGGCTCAAGCAAAATAGGATTTCCCTTTTGCACGCCTTCCTTGAAGCCCAAGATTGCCGCCATCTTGAATGCCATTTCATTTGAGTCAACCTCGTGGAAAGAACCGTCAATCAATGTGACTTTTATATCAACGACAGGGTACCCGGCAAGCACACCCCCATCAGATGCTTCCTTGATGCCTTTTTCAATAGGGCTAATAAATTCTTTGGGAATAGCGCCGCCCACGATCTTATTGACAAATACAATACCGCTTCCACGCTCACTCGGCTCCAGGGAAAATACGACATGGCCGTATTGACCTTTACCACCGGATTGTTTCGCGTACTTGTAATCAACTTCCTTAACCACCCTGGTAATCGACTCGCGAAATGCAACGCGGGGAGCGCCGACATTTGCCTGCACCCTGAATTCGCGCAACAACCGATCCACGATAATATCGAGATGCAACTCACCCATGCCCCTAAGAATGGTCTGTCCAGAATCTTCATCGGTATTTACATGAAGCGTAGGATCTTCTTCAGCCAGCTTGCGAAGGGCTTCCCCCATCTTTTCCTGATCGGCGGAACTCTTTGGCTCAATTGCAATCGAGATAACTGGTTCGGGGAAGGAAATCGTTTCAAGGACAAGAGGTTTTGTATCACAAAGCGTATCGCCGGTGAAACTATCTTTGAAACCTAACACAGCGCCAATATCGCCAGAACGTATCTCAGATACATCTTCACGATGATCGGCGTGCATACGGATCAATCGCCCAATACGCTCTTTCTTTCCTTTTTTGGTTGTATTCTGCACAGTTTGCCCCTGGCTTAGAACGCCGGAGTAAACGCGCACATAAGCAAGGCGGCCCACATAAGGATCGGTTACGATTTTGAATACCAGCGCGCCTAAAGGACCGTTGTCCTGCGCGGGTATTTCAAAAGTATTTTCCGGCTCATCCGGCTCAGATACTGTAATGGTTGGTTTATCTGCCGGGGAGGGAAGATAATCAATTACCGCGTCCAACAACACCTGAACGCCTTTATTTTTCAGGGAAGAGCCGCAGAAAACCGGCGCGGCTTTAACATTAAGAACGCCCTTGCGTAGTGCGGTTTTCAGTTCGTCAATGCTGATTTCCTGCACTTCAAGAAATTTGAGCGTCAATTCATCGTCCAGTTCGGCAATCTTTTCCACCATTTTTGCGCGGGCTTCTTCAGCCTGTTTTTGCATGTCAGTGGGGATGCCAGTGATGATGGGGTCTTTGCCCAAATCGTCTTCCCAAACAATGGCTTTCATTGAAAGAAGATCAACAACACCTTTGAACGTTGATTCAAATCCAACGGGAATCTGCATCGGGATTGGATTCGCGCCAAGACGATCAATGATCGTCTCAATCGTCCGTTCATAAGAAGCGCCAACCCGATCCATTTTATTAACAAAACAAATGCGCGGCACGCCATAACGATCAGCCTGACGCCAAACGGTTTCGCTTTGAGGTTCCACGCCCTGCACGGCATCAAAGACCACAACGCCCCCATCCAGTACGCGCAGAGAACGCTGAACTTCGGCGGTAAAGTCAATATGCCCGGGAGTATCAATGATGTTGACTTGATAGCCCTTCCACTCCGCTGAAACAGCCGCCGACACGATGGTAATACCGCGTTCGCGTTCCTGAACCATCCAATCGGTCACTGTGGTGCCATCGTCCACAGAACCAATACGATGTGTCATGCCCGTATAGAACATAATACGCTCGGTTGTCGTGGTTTTCCCGGCGTCAATGTGGGCAATAATCCCAATATTTCGATACTTTTCAAGCGGAAATTCGCGAGCCATTCTCTTAGAACACCTTTATCACTTAAGAATCAATATTAAACACGGTAATGTGAAAACGCACGATTGGCTTCTGCCATCTTGTGAGTTTCATCGCGCTTTCGAATTGCGGCGCCTGTTTCGTTGAATGCATCTATCAATTCGCCAGCCAGCTTGTCAGGGAAGGATTTCCCGGACCGGTCATGTGCCGCAGACAAGAGCCATCGGATTGCCAGCGTAGTTCGGCGAGCCGTTGAAACTTCCATAGGCACCTGATACGTCGCGCCGCCTACGCGGCGTGGACGAACTTCCATCACGGGCGAAACATTTTTAAGCGCGCCTTCGAAGACATCCAACGGATTCTTCTCTGTGCGCTCTTTGATCAAATCCATGGCGCCATAAATAAGACCGACAGCAACACTCTTTTTGCCGCGCTTCAATACGTGCTGTACCATGGTTTGAACATGCACACTGCTATAACGCATATCGGGAAGGATTTCCCGTTTCTCGGGTTTTGCTCTACGCATTTGTTAATTACTCCATTAATTTACTTGGGACGCTTCGCGCCGTACTTTGAGCGGCCCTGCTTGCGATTCGCGACGCCGGTAGTATCCAAAGAACCTCTTACAATGTGGTAACGCACACCAGGGAGATCTTTTACACGACCGCCGCGCACCAAAACCACGGAATGTTCCTGTAATTGATGACCTTCACCCGGAATATACGCCGTGACTTCAATTCCATTTGTCAGACGCACGCGAGCGATCTTACGAAGGGCCGAATTCGGTTTCTTCGGGGTCATTGTGCGCACAATCGTGCAAACACCGCGCTTTTGCGGCGCGCCTTTATCCTGCCGCACGCGGCGTTGCTTGTAGGAGTTTAAAGTATATTGCAAAGCGGGCGCTTTGCTTTTTGCTTTCTTATTCTTGCGGCCCTTGCGGACCATTTGATTGATTGTCGGCACGATCAGCCTCCGATTCCTAAATTCTTTATCATGATTTTTGCATGAAGTGAGGCCATCACAAGGATATTGATGGCCTCACTATTGTAGTGTCATGCCTTCAGCGGGAGTCATCGCCGCTTTTTCGATTGGCAACGGAACGTGATTTTATCACGCACTTGTAATACTCGTCAAGATTACCGCTTGGTTATCAGGTTGTCTCCGATGCCAAGCAGACCTGTGTCCATTTTTGGCGGATGCTGTTTTTCCTCATCCTTGCCAAACTTGACAATATCTCCGCCTTCATTCACCGCTTCAACAGCCAGACCTAGTGACTGCAACTCCTTGACCAACACCCTAAATGATGCGGGGATGCTCGGCTCTTCAATTGGTTCGCCTTTTACGATCGCTTCATAAGTATTAACGCGACCCTGAACATCATCGGATTTAACAGTAAGCATTTCTTGCAGTGTATATGCCGCACCGTATGCCTCAAGCGCCCACACTTCCATTTCGCCAAAGCGCTGGCCGCCGAACTGCGCCTTACCACCCAGGGGTTGTTGTGTCACTAAACTATAGGGACCTGTTGAACGCGCATGAACTTTATCCTCAACAAGGTGGTGCAATTTCAAAACAGTCATCACACCAACTGTCACAGATTGATCGTATGGGATGCCTGTCTTGCCGTCACGCAATGCTTGTTTACCGAGAATCGGTAATGGCAAGCCAGTTGAGTGAGTAATCTCCTGCGCCACTTCCATAACCCTTGCTTCAGCGATCCTGCCAGTGTGGCCATGGCTTTCAACCCACAAACGCAGGCAGGCGCTGATTGCGGCTTTGTTATATTCCTCACGTTCACGCGGATTGATTTCCTCCGGATAAAAAATCGTATCCGGGTCATAGCCGCGATCACGGACCCACTCATAAGCAGTCGAGTGACGCGCGTAATCCACATCATTTAAATCATACGCATCGTATTTGCGTTTGCCCAACCATTCTTCAAGATACAGGCGGCGAACTTCATCATCATCCTGAATGGATTCAGGGTCGTATTCCTGTTCTTTGAGCCAATCCCAGGCGGTGACAGCGACATCTTTCCAAGCCTGGTCAACGATCCAGGCGCGAGCGAGTTCAGATTCGATCTCCTCTTCAGAGGCGCCGTCAAACACGGGAGTCACCGCGCGATAGCCAAGCCGCTTCGCCGCCCATCCGAGATGGACTTCCAAAACCTGTCCGATGTTCATACGACCCGGAACACCGAGGGGATTCAAAATGATGTCAACAGGCGTGCCGTCTTCAAGGAAAGGCATATCTTCAACAGGCACAACTTTCGAGACAACGCCTTTGTTTCCATGGCGACCCGCCATCTTGTCGCCCGCCGTCAACTTACGGCGCTGGGCAACAGAGACGCGAACCATCATATCCACGCCCGCAGACAGGTCGGAATTTTCTTCGCGGGTGAAAACTTTTACATCCACAACCTTGCCGCGTTCGCCATGCGGCATACGAAGCGATGTGTCTTTCACGTCGCGCGATTTCTCGCCGAAGATCGCGCGCAACAAACGTTCTTCAGGTGTAAGTTCTTTTTCACCTTTCGGCGTGATCTTCCCAACAAGGATGTCGTTCGGGCCAACTTCAGCGCCAATGCGAATGATGCCGTTTTCATCTAAATCCTTGATCGCATCTTCACCGACATTGGGAATATCGCGGGTGATTTCTTCAGGTCCTAATTTTGTATCGCGCGCTTCCACTTCATATTTTTCAATATGAACAGACGTGAAACGATCTTCCTGTACGAGACGCTCGGAAATTAAGATGGCGTCTTCAAAGTTGCCGCCCTCCCATGAAAGGAAAGCCACAACCACATTTTGACCAAGCGCCAATTGACCGCTTTCAGTGGACGAAGAATCAGCGATGATATCGCCCTTCTTGATCTTTTGCCCTTTGACAACTGCCGGGCGCTGATCAATGCACGTGCTTTGATTGGATCGCTGATACTTGCGGAGTTGATACGTTCGACCGCCGCCTCTTTCCTTGACGGTAATTGAGTTGCCAGTAACAGACGTTACCTCCCCGTCAGCCTCTGACACCACAACCTGACCCGAATCCAACGCGGCGTGATATTCCATGCCCGTCGAAACAAGCGGAATCTCAGGACGCACAAGCGGGACAGCCTGCGCTTGCATGTTCGATCCCATCAACGCGCGATTGGCATCGTCGTGTTCAAGGAATGGAATGAGCGCGGCGCTGATACCAACCACCTGATGAGGAGCGACATCCATGTAATCCACCGCATCCGGCGTGGAGAAAATAAAGCCGGAGTGATAACGGCAGGACACGCGTTCGCGCACAAATTCGCTCGTACCCGTCAACGGTGCATTCGCCTGAGCGATGACGTACTTATCTTCCGCATCGGCGGAAAGGTAATCAAATTGATCGGAGACATGCGGAACAATGGCAACAGGACTACCGATTTTGACAATCTTCTTTATCATCTTTCCATCAATGACTTCGCCGGCTTCATATAATACTTCTTCCGACTTGGGGTCAATGACTTTCTCGCTCAGGGTGCGTCCTTCGAGACGTTCATCCTCTGCTTCCATGGTGCGGAAGACTTTTCGATAAGGAGTCTCGATAAATCCGTATTCATTGACACGCGCGAACGAAGCCAGACGACCGATCAAACCGATGTTTGGACCTTCAGGAGTTTCAATCGGGCAGATACGTCCATAGTGTGAGTGATGCACGTCACGGACGTCGAAGCCGGCGCGCTCGCGGCGCAGACCGCCCGGACCCAACGCAGACAATGTTCGTTTATGGCGCAACTCTGCCAGCGGGTTGGTCTGATCCATAAATTGTGAAAGTTGCGATGAACCGAAGAACTCGCGCAACGCTGCCACGACAGGACGAATGTTGACAAGAGTCACGGGTGAGAGCTGTTCCTGATCGCGAATGGACATCCGTTCCTTGATCACGCGTTCCATGCGTCGGAGGCCGATTCGCAATTTGTTCTGGATCAACTCACCCACCGTCTTGACGCGGCGGTTTCCCAGGTGATCAATATCATCGGGCGGTTCGACTCCGTTGTTGATCTGGATCATGCGTCGGAGGAGTCGAATCACATCGCCTTTTGTCACAGTGCGATGTGGGATCGGGATATTCAAATCAAGTTTTTGGTTCAATTTATAACGACCCACCCGTTCGAGATCGTAATGACGCTGATCAAACAACTGTTCTTGAAGGAACTGGCGGGCATTTTCAAGCGTGGCAGGGTCGCCCGGGCGCATCTTCTTGAAGAACTCGATCAATGCGGCTTCGGCGATGCTCATCCCGCCGGCGAGATCCCATTCGGGTTCCTGCCTCAGTGTTGACGCAATAAACATGCGTTCAGGATTGTTATCCACATCCGCGAACAAACTCAGCAACTCTTCGTCGGTTCCCAACTTGAGCGGTGAATCCTTGATGTCGTCATTGACTGCCGCCAACGCGCGCAGGAACACGGTGATGGGAACAGTGCGCTTGCGATTGAATTTCAATATGATGTAATCAGATTTGCGAGTCTCGAACTCCATCCACGCGCCGCGGTCTGGGATCAGTTTGGACATGGCGAGCGGCCGTCCCGTCGCGCGATCCGTGGGCGCTTCGAAGTAAACGCCTGGGGAACGGATCAACTGCGAGACGACGACACGCTCCGTCCCGTTAATAATGAAGGTGCCTTTATCCGTCATCTCAGGGAAGTCGCCGAGAAAAATATCCTGCTTGATCGGTTCGGGGACATCCGCGCCAGCCAATAGAACAGAAACATATAACGGGCTGGCAAACGTGAGATCGCGCTCCACGCATTCTTCAATGTTGTGCTTGGGTTCGCCAAACCAATATTTGAGACCCCATTGTTTGGATTCGGGACCGCGGCTGGGGAAATATAACTTCATCCCCTTGTTGTAAGACTCAATCGGCGAAACCTCGTGAAAGAGATCGCCAAGACCTTCGCGCTTGAGGCGCTCGAAAGAATCAAGTTGGACTTCTATTAAATTTGGGAGTTTGATATTGACGGGAATACGCGCATACGTTTTACGGGGTAAAGAAGAAGACATTCGGTTCGCTCCTGACCTTGGACCTGTTCGCCGTTTACGAAGTGCCGCATCACATCCCAAACTTGGTTCCTGCCAAATCGCAGGTAAATTTCAATTTCCCAAGATCGTGAAACATGCGGCGACACACGAAACCATCCCGCGATGTTTTGGCGGGATAGCGAAAAGTGATTATATATGAAGGATTATATATACGCAAGGGATTTTTGCATCCAATTTCAACCCCTTCTCTGTTCATATTTATCCCGATTCTAACAACAAATCAGGTTTTCCGCAACTTACAAAGGTTACGCGGGGTTTAGATTCGTAGCACGAACAACACTTTGCGGGAGGCACAATGACCACACCACAAGCAACCGTGAACGACAAGCGTGAAATCTTCGGCTGGGCAATGTATGACTGGGCGAATTCGGGGTTTACAACAACAGTGGGAACCGTTTTTCTTGGTCCCTACATTGCGTCGCTCGCGGCAGAAGCGGCAACAGCGTATCCAGATGGAATGGCTCGCTTCCTGGGCATTCCGGTTGCTCCAGATTCGTTTATTCCGTACTGCATTTCATTTTCAGTGGGACTTCAAGTTTTATTTTTACCCATTCTTGGCGCAATTGCAGATTATTCCCACCTCCGCAAGAGAATGCTTCAAATATTCGCCACAATTGGCGCATTAGCCGCAATCGCGCTGTTTGTTGTGACAGGGAGTCTGTGGTGGCTTGGCGGTATCTTATTTATCATCGCCAATCTCGCGTTCGGCGCCGCCCTTGTTTTCTATAACGCCTATCTGCCTGACATTGCAAACGAGGAGGAACGCGACGGCGCGTCTTCGTATGGTTTTGCGATGGGCTACATGGGCGGAGGAATACTACTTGCCCTTAACCTGGCTTTCTTTATATTCAGTGAAGATATCGGTGTGCCCAGCGTTCTCGCAGTTCGGATCAACATGGCGTCTGCAGGTATTTGGTGGATCGGGTTTTCCTTCATCACATGGGCGCGCTTGAAACCGCGTCACGCCGCAAAACCCCTGCCTGCCGGCGACACATATATCAGTATCGGATTCAAACAACTCAGGCAAACTATCCGTGAAATCAAACATTTTCCTGAAACACTCAGATTCATTTTTGCTTATTTCCTCTATAACGACGGTATCCAAACTGTGATAGCCATCGCATCCACATTCGCGGCGGCGCCCATCATTCGCGGCGGTATTGAACTTTCACAAGATACGCTGATTGCTTTGATTTTGATGATTCAATTTGTCGCCTTTGGAGGCGCGCTATTCTGGGGCAAACTCGCCAAGTGGATCGGCGCAAAGCAATCCATTATTGTCAGCCTTGTGATTTGGGCTGGCGTGGTGATTTATGCGTATGGCGGTATGAAAGGCGAAAACCGTGTGACAGAGTTCTTTATCCTGGGAATTTTCATCGCCCTCATCCTCGGTGGGTCACAAGCGATCAGCCGCAGTCTCTTCTCGCAAATGATCCCGAAGGGAAAGGAAGCGGAGTTCTATTCGTTCTATGAGGTCAGCGAACGCGGAACTTCATGGACGGGTCCTCTCGTCTTTGGACTCGCCAATCAAATATTCGGCAGTCTGCGATATGGAATTCTTGCGCTTATCTTCTATTTCATCGCAGGCTTGCTGATACTGCCATTTGTCAATGTAAAGAAAGCGATGGACGATGTGAAGAAGTACAACGCAACACACTAAAACACAAAGCCAAACAAAAAAGCCGTGAATATTTTCATTTCACGGCTTTTTTGTTTATGGCTTGTCTCAAAATACCATGTCACTCTGAGGGAGCGGTTGTTGCGACCGAAGAGTCTCATGTTTTCGGGTAGAGACCCTTCGTGGCGCGAGGCGCCACTCAGCGTGTCATTTTGAGATGGCTTGTAGTTACAACTTCGGCAAAACAATGGACTGTTGCTTCTGATACTTCCCCTTCTTATCTGCATAAGAGATTTCGCATTCTTCATCCGCTTCAAAGAATAGGACCTGCGCCAGCCCTTCGTTCGCGTAAATCTTCGCGGGCAGAGGTGTTGTGTTGGATATTTCAAGTGTGACATACCCCTCCCACTCAGGTTCAAATGGCGTGACGTTCACGATCAATCCGCAACGCGCATATGTAGACTTCCCCAAGCAGATCGTCAACACTTTGCGCGGAATGCGAAAATATTCAATCGTACGCGAAAGCGCAAATGAATTAGGCGGGATTACGCATACCTCCCCTTTAAACTCGAACATGGACTTCGTGTCAAAGTTCTTGGGGTCAACGATTGCCGAGTGGACATTCGTGAAAATCATGAACTCGTCTGCCACGCGGATGTCGTATCCGTATGATGAAACGCCGTAGGAAATCACTCCCTGCCGCACTTGTTTATCAACAAACGGTTCGATCATATGTTGTTCAGTCGCCATCTTACGTATCCAGTGATCAGGTTTGAGTCCCATGGTTTCTCCAAACTTAAAAATTTGCTCAAGTCGCCGTCCTCGGCGGCGAGGACACCGCCGAGAGCTAACTTATTCAACAACAATCATGACCTGCGTGAGTTTTCCCGATTCTACATCAACCCAGCGTTCGTAAAGATGGCTGTTATGTATCAAAGTGATTCGATACCGCCCTGAGGGAAGATCATTGATCGCGGCATTTTCGTCACTGCTCGTCATTTGGGGATGATAGGTATCGAGATAATACACTCCGAGAATTTCATTCGAAGCAGAGTAGTAATGAACTGTGATTTCTGCCTTTTGAAATATTGAATTCGCATCCAGGATTGAAAGTGACATTGCGCCAAAGGATTGACGGGGAATCAGCCACAACTCAGGATTCTCTGTTGAAAAATAATCACTCACATCCCCGCGGCGGACTTCAAAATGGAGGTGGCTTCCCGTTGCCGCGCCGCTTTGCCCCACTTCGCCAATCTTTCCCCCCACTTGAACATCCTCACCCGTTTCGACATCAATCTTCGACAGATGCGCGTACAAGGTGAACAATCCATCGCCATGCTGGATCACAACCAGATTGCCATAAAAATTTTGCCACGGACTGTAAACCCCCTCTTTATCTGGACCTGCAAAGATGACCGCCCCTTCTGCCGCCGCGTGGACGGGTGTGCCAAAGCTATTCTGGAACTCAACCCCATGGTGCGGATCACGCGTCCCGTCGGCTGTTGAGGCATACGGATACGTTCGATCCACCGAATCATTCGCGGGAGAGAGGAATGGTCGCTGGAGGAGGAAGTGTCCGTCCGTGATGCAGAAGTCCGCAGTGAAGGGGTCGCAGGGAATTGCTGTGTTCGTTGGTGTAATGGATGGAATGATCGTTGCTGATGGAAGAACAGTCGTGAAAGTCGGTTTGAGAGATGGTTGAGCTATGGATGTAATTTCGACAACAGGAGTAATTGTTTGGGACGGAGAACAAGAAACGATGAATATCAGACTAATAAAACAGGTAATAAATTTCATTTGGGTTTTGCAAACCCCGAAGGGGTAAAACGATTATAGATTGTGGGATAAAATTTTTCCAACCCTGAAAGGGTGTCATTGATTGCGCAAAATTATGACATCCCTTCGGGATTGTGATTTTATGTGAATACCGTATCTAGAATCTTGTCATCCCTTCGGGATTTATTTTCGGTGGGTGGAATTAAATCCCGCCGCGTTCTTTCATCACGGATTGGATTTCTTTTTCGAGTTTATCGGCTTTGGATTCTAATTCAGCCAATTCTTTCAACATCTTCTCCCCTGCGGATTTGTCTTCGAGGGAGTTGATGTTGATCCGCACGTTGTAACCCGCGGCAGTGAGCGCGGCTTTGGACATGGCAAAGCCCGACATCGAGTCGCTGATGGCGTTGAGGTTGGCGTGTTTAGCGCACTTCAAGGCAAGTTCCATCACTTTGACCGCGTCCTTCGCGACGTGAAGTGGGACATGCGCGGCGTTAAGTGTCGCTTTGTGGATCGCCGCAGAGCGCGCGGCTTTTTGTTCGTCAGTGTCTTTTGAGAGTTTAAATGTAGCCATCAATATTTCAAATGAAGAAGCGTCGTCATCAACTGCTTGAGTCAGTTCCTTGCGAAGTTTTTCAGCCATGACTCGTATCGCTTGCATTTCGGCTTCAACCTCGGCGTATTTCTTTTTGCCGATGGTGAGTCCTGCGACCATTGAAACGAGACCTGCGCCCATCGCGCCTGCATACGCGCCCGCGGAGCCGCCGCCTGGAGTCGGTGTCGGGGAGGCTAATTCTTCGATAAAAGAAACAGGCTGAGGCTGGGAAGGAGTCGAGGCGGAGAGTGTAGAGAAGAGTCTGGATTCAAGAATCTGTTCGGGTGAAAATGAATCTAGTTGGGTGTACCACACCGCCGCATCCACCAGAGCCTCTTGCGGAATCAATCCGACGAGTTCGCTGTGATGAACGCCGACGCCGTATCGCTGTGCCTCGCGTCGAATGAACTCGACAGCGCGTGCAATGGGCGTTTCGTGGAAGTTAGTGAGATTCATAGAGACTTGCGCGCGTCCATCCACGAGCAAGCCGAGCCCCTTGACGTGACGAAGCCCGCCCGAGGAATGGCGAATGGCTTTGGCGATTTTCTTGGCGATGCTGGCGTCGTCGGTGGTGAGATAAACATTGAAGGCAATGAGCGGATTGCGCGCGCCGATGACAGTTGCCCCTGCCTTCGGCAGTTTGTTCGGACCATAATCAGGTTTGCGATTCGGGTCGGACTCGATTTCGGTTTTCAAACCTTCGTATTGTCCCTTGCGAATGTTTTCGAGATTGGCGCGTTCGGGACGAGTTGCCGCCGCTTCATATAAATAGACGGGAAGGCTGAGTTCGTCACCCACGCGTTGACCTAATCTCTTGGCGAGCGCGACGCAATCATCCATGCTGACACCGCTCAACGGGACGAAAGGAACCACATCCGTCGCGCCAATGCGTGGATGCGCGCCTGTGTGTTGGTTTAGGTCTATCAGTTCAGCGGCGGTCTTGATGGCAAGGAAGGCGGCTTCTTCCACACCCGCGGGTGAGCCTGCAAAGGTAAGCACCGTGCGGTTGTGGTCGAGGTCGGAGGAACGGTCGAGGAGTTTAACATCGCTGACCGATTGGATGGCGGCGACGATCTGGTCAATGACTTCGGGCCGCCGCGCTTCAGAAAAGTTGGGGATGCATTCGATGAGTTGGATGGTCATGTAGTCTCGTGGTTGGGTAGTTTATAGTACAGCGATTATAAGCGGTGAATTGAGGCGATGCGATTAAAAATCAAGCCTTCGCCAATTTGACGAAGGCTTGACTATCATTTTGCCCTGGATTGTCGCCGTTTCATGATTTCCTTGCCAATTTCGCGGACGGATTTCTTTGGCAGGATTTTTCGGCGGTCACGGGTGTAGTCACCGCGCCCTGTTTCATATTGCTGGATAAATCGGATTGCCCCCGCGGGACCAAGTTCGCGGAGCAGGGCCTCAAAGCCGATGGTTCGAATTTCATGGAGAGAAAGGGTTTCAGTTCTCATTTCAATACCTCTTCCAGCCACGTGACTGGATTTATCACCTTAAAGGAAAACATATCTTTATTTCGGTTTGCGGTTTTCTGCAAATTGTCATCGGTTGTCAGGAAAACATCCGCATTTCCGCTTTCAGCGGATGCAAGGTGGATGGCGTCGAATTCGTCAAACCCAGAAGTTACGAGTTTTTCGGCTTGTTCCAAAACCTTGTCGGTCATCTCAACAGTTTGATTGGATGCTCCAGCCAAAAGTGTCAATCGTTCCTTGCGCTCAGTATCTATCGTTTGTTCGATTTCATAAACCAAGGCATCGCTTCCAACCCATTCCCATACCTGCTGGTGGATTTTCTCAAGAATCAAGGTCACTGCCTCTGATTCAAGGCGGATACGGGGTTGGCGCTGGTCATCAAATGGGCGGTTCAAACAGCTGGTGTCCAAGTAAATCTTCATTGCGATTCGAGTATAGCATAATTTGAATACTTGCCAAAATCCCGAATTACATCAAATGGCGGCAACGATCTGGTCTATCACTTCAGGTCGCCGCGCTTCGGAAAAGTTGGGGATGCATTCGATGAGTTGGGTCATGGGATCTGAGATTGGAGATTGGCATTTGGTGAAGGTAATTATAAGGGAAATATGACGAACTCAGCAAAATCGCTTGCAATCGAATAGGCTTTGCTGTATTATATCCATAATGGTTTTTATCCTTTCTAAATAAATAGGAGAAAATCTCATGGAAGTATCAGTCGCAGTAGTAATTACAGTAATAGGCGGCATAGCACTCCTTGTTGGCATATTCGGAGGAGGAATTAAGCTAGAAAGAATCGAAATTCCCCCAATACATCCAATCATCAGAATCATCTCATCCATAGTAGGAGTCGCCCTTATTGCCCTGGCTATTTCGCTATCAGCACCTGAACAGATAGGGGCATCTCAGCAAAGTTCCCAACCAACATCCAAACCATCAACTTCTGTTTGTAATAGTAAAGGCGATATCCCGCCTTTACCCGTATCTCCTTCAAGTGGTTGCATATTAGTTGTAGAGTGGTGGATACCACCTGCTGTAGATAACGAGCATTGCGGAATATTCATCACTACAAACACAGTTGATGTTTCTATTGAAGCAATCGGAACTTGGTATTACATCTACCCTAACAGGGTAGATAGTCATATCAAGGAATTTCAACAAGGCAATCCAAATTGTACAATTGACGATCGGAGATAAAGAATTCTCAATCGTCAGGCGAATTGAATATGTCAAAGAAAAAAGAAAACTCAAGGCATGTTAGCGCGGCTTATTTAGGTGGACTCCTTTTGCTACTATCAGCTTGTAGCTTTCAAAATGGAAGTCAGCCAACACAATTCGCACAAACTACTGACCGTGTAAATGCAGACATCACAGAAGTTGCCCCACTGCATAAATCATTTACCCAAGCAGACATTAATGAAAAAATAGGGGTGGGGAATTGGCATTGTATTGACGGCTACCCAAGCGGAATCAGTATAGATAGTGTGCCTGAAAATTTTATTGTACAAGCACCTTTCATTCGCGTGGACAAGAATGATGTGCTTTATCTTCCTGGTGATGCCGTCCCAAGTGCTGGTCCCGCTACAGGATGGTTACAGAATGATTTACCGAACAGCAATTGTTCTATTGCACAACAAAATATCACAAAAGATGATATTGATGCCGTTCTAGGAAAAGACAATTGGTCTTGCCTGGACCAACAACCAACAGCAGTAAGGGTAAGAGATGTACCTTCAAATTTTGTTGTGCAAAACCCAGCACTATATATTGATAAAAATGATATTAGATATTACAAAGGTGATATAGTTCCAAGTGGAGGTACTGCTACTCTATGGTTTTCAAACGAGATACCATCTGGAGATTGTCCATAACAAAGTATTCTTAACATCGACAAACATATTCTAATCTGTACTTCAACGGCCAACAATTGCCTATGCCACCTCGTGCCTCTAAACGAAAAAAAATTTCGCAGACAATTTGGGCTGCGATAATTTTGGTTATTGGATCGATTGCAGCTGCTATTATTCAGAGACCCAATACGCCAGCAACACTTGAACCAACTCAAACACCCATCGGAGACTGTTCACAATATACTGAGTTGGGTCCTTGGGATATATACGGAAACGTTTTAATAGATGCACGAGATGGTTGGGTTCAAGCAGATTTCTGGTCGCCTAAACGTACTCTGTATGATGGGTATGATGAAGTATCTGTAATAATTGAGCCGGGTCTAAAGGTTGAGGTAATTGGAGTTCAAGGGAATGGATTTAAATACGACCGCGATTGGACAAAACAAGATGTCGAACGTTGCTTAGAAAAACACATCACAGATAGATGGAATATTGCACAGAGAAAACTCAAATACATAACATCGACAGAATTATGTGCAATAACTGTTTGCAGATAAATGTCACTGTAAATCTCCTGTGCAATGGGAGATTTTTGTTTGTGGGGTTGGGTGAATAGGACCTCACCCCCAGCCCCTCTCCTAGAAAGGAGAGGGGAGTCTGTCCGCTGAAAATCGTGTATGATTGGGGGAGGAGAAATTGAATGCCCGCCAAGATTCGCAAGGTGCTAAAGAAACTAAAGAAGGAATTGCTCCGCACGTATGGCGGGGAAAACGTGGACAGCATCATTCTGTACGGCTCACGCGCCCGCGGTGACGAGCGTGAAGATTCGGATATTGACATTCTGGTCGTGCTACATAAGGACTTCAACTACAGCGAAATGCTTCGCCTGAGTTCTGATCTGGTTGCGTCTCTTTCGCTGGAAAATGACGTTGTCATTTCGCGGGCGCTTGTCACAAAGGCTCAATACGAGAAATTGCAAATTCCGTTCCTGATGAATGTCCGTCGTGAGGGAGTGCTGGTTTGAATCCCGAAATAAAGGCTTTGATCGAGAAGGCGAAACGCAGTCAAAAAGCCGCCTCAAAATTATTCAAAGGCGGCGACGTTGACTTTGCCGCTTCACGCGCCTATTATTCGCTTTTCTACACAGCCTCAGCGTTGTTACTTTCGCGCGGGCTTTCGTTCTCAAGTCACTCTGGTGTGATTGCAAATTTCGGAAAAGAATTCGCTCGAACAGGCGCGCTCAATCCAAAATACCATAACTACTTGATTGAGTCACAGGACAGACGAAACATTGGAGATTACAGCCTCGTTGCCGAGGTCACGGAAGAACAGGCGCAAGAGATGCTGGAGTGGGCAAATGAGTTTATCCAGGCGGCAGAAGATCATTTGAAGCAACCGTTTTAATTTTTAGGACGATGCTTTTTTCGTAGCCTCCTGCCCTTGCGGCGGGAGATTTTTATTTGTGGGGTTGAGTGTATTGACCTCACCCTCGTCTCCTTCGGCGTGCTTCGCGACCCTCTCCAAATGGAGAGGGGAGTCAGGCCTGACATGTCAGGTATCTACTTTAAACGCCATTGTGCTTCGATACGAAATTCTTTATAATGGCTCAATCTCATCCCAAGGCATCAATGCATAATGACCCCAGTGACTCGCAATCAAAAAATCTACTTCGCCGCCGTTGGATTACTGGCTCTCTGGGTCGGTGTGTGGGGATTTTTCATTCCAGACCGTGTAGATAAAGCCATCCCGTGGCTGGTCCCGCCGTTTCATGCCCGTTTTATCGGAGCCATTTATCTCTCCGCTGTGATTATCATGGGAGGCTCCATGATGGCAAGTTATTACAAAGAAGTGCGCGTCGCTACGATTATGGTCTCGGTTTGGACGGGTTCGCTTTTTATCATCTCGCTCTTCTATTTGAATGAGTTCAATTTCAGCCGCGGCCCCGTCTTGTTCTGGTTTGGGGCATATATCGCCTATCCCATCATTGGATTTTGGTTTGCACGGACGAATCGCAACATAAGCGGAGAGTCCGCTGGCGTTGGTTTGCCAAACTGGATCCGAAATTATTTTCTTGCGCAAGGCGTGATCATCACTGCCCTGTCGCTGGTGTTGTTCCTGGCTCCCGATTTTATGTTAACCGTCTGGCCCTGGAAAGTTACCCGTATGCTCGCTCAAATTTATTCAGGACCATTTTTGTCTTTTGGCATCGGCAGTCTATTGCTTAGCCGCCAGCGGGACTGGTCAGAGATTCGCGTCGTGGCGGCGGGATATTTCGCCTTCGCCCTCGGTGTGCTTATTGCGTCAGCGATTCATCGTACACTGTTTTCATTTTCAAATCCCGCAACGTGGCTTTGGTTTAGCGGATTTTCATTGATACTGATAATCCATTTCTCGATGATCCTTCTCAATAGAAACGAAGCAACCAAATGATCAAACAACCTGCCCGTCTCTATACAGCAGTTTCTGGTATTTTCTTGTTGTTGCAAGGCACAAGCACACTGGCTTTTCGGCTTTATCCACCTTTGGATCATGCCTTCCCTGCATTGTTAGCCATCACCCAAATGATTCCCATCCATTCGATGTTACATATTGTCACTGGCATACTGGCGGTTGTGATTCTCCTTCGCGGCGGAGAACGCGGCGCATTCTGGTTTGCGCTTGGTTTCGGTCTCTTTTATCTCGGTCTGGGTTTGGCAGGCGTGCTCAGCGGTCATCCAATGGGATTGGGACTACAGTCGTTCGATCATCCCATTCATCTGGCGTTGGGCGTGGCGGGCATCTTCGCCGCTTATCTTTCAAATCGCACAAGAAGGGTTTTATCATGAACACACAAGGAACGCCCATCGCCCTGCCCCTGCGACTCTGGCTGGGGGTCGAAGTCCTCTTTGGTATCGGCGCGGTGCTGGCAATCGGAGTCTCCCCAGCGGAAACAAAAACAAATTTCGCATGGCCAATTCAACCCGTTGTCATGGCGGCGGTGTTGGGCGCTTTCTATATGTCCTCTGCGTTGCTGTTCCTGCTCCCTCTCTTTGCAAAACGCTGGGAGATGATCCGCGTCATGATCCTGCCAACCGCCGTCTTCTCCACCGTCCAATTGATCGCGACGTTTCTGCATTGGGATAAATTTTCAGTAGGCACAGTCCCCTTTTATGTCTGGTTCGCCAGTTATCTGTTGCCGCCGCCGATCTTCGTCGCCGCGTACTTGTGGCATCAACGCCGCCGAGCCGTGCCGCAAAACACAAATTCGGATTCCCCCCTGCCCTCCTGGATTCGCACCATATTTTGGATCAGCGGGATTGGACTGGTACTGCTTGCGACGAGTGCGTTCATTCTCCCCTCATTGCTGATTCCAAATTTCCCCTGGCAGTTGACTCCGCTGACAGCGCGTTCGCTCTGCGGTTGGATCTTGATCCTCGGCGTACTATTGATTGCGATGGTCCGCGAGAACGACAGGGCACGCGTCCGCTTCGGGACACCGTTCCTGATCCTCATCCTGCCAACCATCCTCATTCAAATGTCGCGCTATGCCGATCAAGTCAATTGGGCAAGTCCCACGTTATGGATTGGATTGATTCTTGCCGCGATTTTAGGATTGTGCGGATCATATTTGGCAATCGGCAGTTGGAAGGAATCGCTGACTTAAGGTGAGTACATGCCAGGGCTAACCACGCTTGGAGCATTTCACACGGCTTTCGCCCTGGTCGCATTGATCTTTGGGTTCATCGCGCTGGTTCGGTATAAGGAGATCTCTCCGCGGAATCGAAGCGGGCTGGCGTACATCGTAACGACTGCGATCACTGCGGCGACCTCCCTCGGGATCTATCAACATGGGGGCTTCGGTTTTCAGCATGTTCTCGCCATCCTCACTCTTGTGGCGTTGGGGATCGGCACCCTCGGAGCGCTTGCAACATTATTCGGGGCTTCCTCCCGAACCGTTCAAGCCATCAGCTTTTCAACCACAATCCTGCTTCACTTGATTCCAGGCGTGACGGAGATGTTAACGCGCCTTCCACTGGGTCATCCTCTGGTAACATCCTACTCTGCGCCAACATTGAAGGTTGCCCTACTCTTATTGCTAGTGGCATTCTTGGCGGGCATGTCGTTACAAATGAGATGGCTGCGTGGAAATAAAGTTAAGTAGCTGAACCGTTCCTTTCTCAAATCTCCCGTCGAAACGGGAGGTTTTTGTTTTGAGGAACAGGGCTTATATTAAATTGAAGTAGAATCAAAAAATCATTCCTATAACGAAGAGATAATCCATGAACAACTCAGACATCGCGCATAGGCGGCTTCTTCAACAGGGGCTTTCCAAAATAAGATTTACAGACGCAAAGGATGTGGTGACTCAATTGGGTGCGGTTCAGGCACAGGATTACGCAGGGGCAAAATGGGCACTCGGTCAACGATTGAAAGATTCATCGGATGCCGCTCTGGACCAGGTATTTGCAGACGGCTCCATCCTCCGCACACACCTGCTTCGCCCCACCTGGCATTTTGTCTCACCTGACGATATCCGCTGGATGTTGAAGTTGACCGCGCCGCGCGTCCATGCGGTGAACGCGTACATGTATAGCCAATCTGGATTAGACAAAGCGACCTTCAAGAAAAGTAATACTACGCTGGAAAAAGCGTTGCGAGGCGGAAAACAGCTCACGCGCACAGAACTTGCTTCCGCGCTCGATAAGGCTGGTATCTCTGCAGATGGCTTCCGATTAGGTTATTTGATGATGTACGCCGAATTGGAGGGAATCATCTGTAGCGGATCGCGACGCGGCAAGCAGTTTACCTACGCCCTTCTAGAGGAGCGCGTGCCGCAAGTCAAAGCTATAAGCCGCGACGAAGCGCTCGCAGAACTCGTGAAGAGATATTTCAAAACACGCGGTCCTGCAACACTACAAGACTTCACGTGGTGGTCCGGACTGACAATGGCAGATACAAAGAACGGCATTGCAATGGTCAAGTCACAATTTGTGAATGAGACCATAAACGGTCAAACGTATTGGTTTAGCGAATCCAAACCTCCGGCAAAAACAAAATCTCCAACTGCATACCTGCTTCCGAATTATGACGAATACTTTATTGGCTTCAAAGATCGAAGCGCCATCGGTGATGTCGCGAAACAAGCCGGAGTCAAAGGGGATGACCCTGCACTCATTGCACACATTATTATTCTGGATGGTCAGATCGTCGGCGGCTGGCGGCGGACTCTGGAGAAGAACGCGGTGACTGTTGAGTTGATCTTGATCACAGACCTGACGAATGCTGAAAAACAGGCAATCGCCGAGGCGGCAGAGACGTTTAGCAAATTTCTTGGGCTTCCCGTCTCATTAACCTACAAGGGACACACGAAAGATCGAGGAAAGACTCGTACTTTTTAGAGATGAGGATATATACTGACAAAATACGCGGCATTCCTGCGCGCGATCAATGTCGGCGGGCATACTGCTAAAATGGATCACCTGCGCGAGCTCTTCGAGTCGCCTGGGTTTCAAACTTCGAAACATTCACCACCCTGCGCAACATGACAACGGTCAGAAAGATCGTCGAGAAATATCAATGAAGGTTCTTGAAACAGAGAGACTGGCTCTCCGTCAATTCACAGCGGATGATGCGGAGTTTATCCTTGAGTTGGTAAATGAACCGTCCTTTATTCGAAACATCGGCGACCGCGGCGTGCGGACGACATCTGACGCGATCAAGTATATCGAAACAGTACCAATTGCCAGCTACGCGAGAAACGGGTTTGGTCTGTATCTGGTCATGTTGAAAGAGTCTGGCGAGTCCATTGGCGTGTGCGGATTGATCAAACGCGATGCGCTGGATGATGTTGACATCGGATACGCATATCTTCCAAAGTTTTGGCCAAAGGGATATGCGGTGGAAGCCGCGCTGGGAGTGAAGGGGTTTGCGAGGGATGTCGTGAAATTGAATCGCATCGTCGCCATCACAGACCCGCAAAATCAAGGCTCGATCCGCCTGCTTGAAAAGATTGGGTTCACGTTTGAAAAATGGTCAAGCTATCTGCCGACGATATTGAATTGAAGTTGTTTGCATGCGATTTAAATAACACACGGTCTCGTTGACGTTTCGCCTGAGACCGTGTTTTTATTTTATGATTTGTTTTTTGATTCGTATTCCGTCCAAAGCCTGTTGACTTCCTCCCTTGCCTGCTGGCGGGTAAAACCATATTTGACCTGGAGCATGGTGACGAATTTATCGAACTTGACCTCCGACTTGTCCACTTTATTCAAGTCATATTCCGCCATCAGGCTCCAGCGCGCCGTGGACTGGCTTCGAATCAACTTCCACTTGTCTTCGAACATTGCTTTATTCATCATAATATACTTCTCCTCAACTTCCCTTCCAGTTCAAAATACATTTTGCAATAGACCTCTTGCATAAGTGACCATTTCTTAGCCACAGAGTTCACTGAGACCTTTGAGAAAAACTTATTTTCTCTGTGATCTCTGTGGCGAAAATGACTTTCGCAAGAGGTCTAATATAGTTTATGAAGGGCGTTTCTTTGAATTCGATTCGCTTCCCACGACGTTCATTTTTCGGGCTTCCTGCTTCACCTTGCGGTTATGCTTGCGCATCCCTTTGGATGGCCGCTTGGGTTTGGTCTTGCTTATGGGCGTATTCAATTGTGTTGCTCCTTAATTTCTGATTCTATGTTTGGATGCTTTGATTCAACTCGTAAGGTTGATTATACATGATGAACCAAATCCCCCGCATATAGGCAATGTACTACCTGGTAACCTGAGTTCATTGTACTACGTACTGTGGATTATGTCAGTGCGGGGATGAGTTGGGGTGCACTAAAAGTTTGTAGATGAGTTTGCTTCCTGCGCCGTCCTCGGCGCAGGGTTTACCCGAAACGCCGCCGAGGACTGCGGCTTGAGCCTATTTACTAACAAACTTTGAGTGGTCCCTATGCCAACATCCCCACTTACCCGGGCGGCGGGATCAGGTTCATGTACGTTTCAAACACTCCCTGGGAAAATGGGTTGAAGACATCTTATCCGCCCGGAAAAAATAATTACATCAATCCTGAAATCCACAAGGCGGCGATTGCCCTGCCTGAGTTTTTCAGGAAAGAGTTGTATGGGTGATCTCAAATCTCCGAGTTCTTCAATAACTCGGTGATTTTCTTGTCAGCGCGGTTTCACAAATGCCTACACGCTTCTTAGCGTATGGTATCTTCCTATAGAAATTGCATTGATTTAACTATGGATTCAACAATCTAATCTCTCTATACTGAAAATATATATCAAAACATATTGTACGCGGATATGGTTTTAGGGAACAAGTTCGATGAGGAAAGATAAGATGAAACCCAAAACGTTGAAGTTTTTTTCAAAAGGCGTTGCCATACTTGTAACCACAGCTTTACTGACAAACTCGTTTTCAGGCGTGGCGTATCCCGTTAAAGCAGCCCCGGGTGACGTTACGCGAGTCTCTATAGATTCAAGCGGCGCACAGGGAAATAACAGCTCCAAGCGCGCCTCCACCTCTGGCGATGGGCGGTTTATCGCTTTTGAGTCTGATGCAAGTAATTTGGTTATCGGCGATACAAATCTCAGCACCGATATTTTCGTCCGAGACCGCCAGACGGGTGAGACGACTCGCGTATCCGTCAATTCAAGCGGGGTAGAGGCAAACGAAGGTTCCGGCGGCAGTGCCATCTCCAGCGATGGACGTTATGTCGCATTCGTTTCAGATGCGAGCAACCTCGTCACCAACGACACAAACGCCACAACCGATGTATTCGTGCGAGATCGTCAACTGGGTGTGACAACCCGCGTCTCGGTCAGCTCGAGCGGCGAGCAGGCAAATGATTTTTCAGATTTCCCCTTATCCATCTCCAGTGACGGACGATTCGCAGCATTCAATTCGGACGCAACCAACCTTGTCGGCAACGACACAAATGGCGTGACCGATATCTTTGTGCGCGACAATCAAACTGGTGTAACAGAGCGTGTCTCAGTCGCCAGTGACGGGACTCAATCGAACGCCACATCATTTGTTCCATCCATCTCAGCCAACGGGCAATATGTGGTGTTTACATCCAGAGCCACAAATTTGGTAAGTGGAGATACGAACAACAAAACAGATATTTTTGTCCGTGACCGTCAAATCGGTACAACGACGCGCGTCTCGATCAACTCCAGTGGAATGGAAGCGAATCAGGGTGCTCTAGATGGATCCATTTCTGCGGATGGGCGTTATGTGGCATTTTCCTCCTCTTCGACCAATCTTATGAGCGAAGAGACATCTGGTCTCGATTATGTCTACATCCATGACCGCCAGACAGGCACGACAACACTTGTCTCCGTTTTTTCGGATGGATTTCTCATGGTAGGCAGATCTCACACGCCTTCCATATCTCTAGATGGACGCTATATAGCTTTTCAATTCGACGATAAATCGGATGGCCAAGCACTGCATGAGATTTATGTCCGTGACCGACAAACAGGAGCAACGATTCGAGCTACACGCGGCGGAACAGGCGGTGAAGACTCATCCTTTGGTCCGACTATTTCAGCCGACGGTCGTGTTGTAGCGTTTTGGTCCATTTCCAGTCGCCTCGTTACAGGAGACACAAATGGGACAAGTGATGCCTTCGTATATGAGGTTAGCTTCGGACCTGATCTCAATCCCACAGTTGTTTCGGCTGGTCCATTGTGTGGAGCAGGCTGTTCGTTCCCATCCCTATCCAGCGTATCATTTAGAGTAATCTTCTCGGAAGTCGTCACCGGAGTCACCGTAGATGATTTCGCGCTGACAACCGGCGGCAGCATCTCTGGCGCTTCTGTAACAGACGTAAGTGGGATCAACAACAGGTACATCGTCACGGTTAATACTGGTTCCGGGGAAGGAAATCTTCGTTTGGATGTAATTGACAATGACAGTATTCAAGACATTACGCCGAACCCGTTAGGTGGGATTGGCGCAGGCAATGGCAACTTCACTACAGGTGATTTGTATGTTATTGACAAGAACATTCCGGTTGTGACGAGCATTCTGCGCGCTGACGCAGACCCCACTGCTTCTGACACTGTCCATTTTACGGTCATTCTCTCAGAGCAAATTAGCGGCGTAGATTCAAGTGATTTTGTTTTGGCAACTACAGGTGGAATCACTGGCGCAACTGTGACGGAGGTCAGCGGATTGGGTAATACCTATACAGTCGCTGCCAGCACTGGAACAGGCGATGGTACCCTACGCCTTGACTTGCTCGATAATGACAGCATCCTGGATCAAGTGAACAATCCATTGGGAGGGATGGGCGCAGGCAACGGAAACTTCACAACCAGCGAGACGTACACAGTCAACAAAAACGCACCATTCCTGACCTCAATCCTGCGCGCCAACCCGAACCCTACTACAGCCGCGAACGTTGACTTCACTGTAAATTTCTCTGAGGCTGTCGGCGGAGTGGATGCAAGCGATTTCACACTGGCAATGAGCGGCAATGTTGTCGGTGCGAGCATAATGGGAGTAACCGGATCAGGCAATTTTTACACCGTGACGATTGGAACAGGGACAGGTACAGGGAGTCTCCGCCTCAACCTCATGGATAATGACAGTATCATGGATACATTAGGTCTTCCGTTAGGCGGAGTGGGTGCAGGGAACGGCAACTTTGGCGGAGGCGAAGAATACACAATCAACAAAACTGTCGTTACCATTATTACGGCGAGTTTCAGTTCCAACGGCACGAATGATGGTTGGATCGTTGAGTCAACCGAAGACAGCAATCAAGGTGGTTTAAAGAATGCCCATAGCACGATCCTTAGACTCGGCGACGATCCGCAGGATCGCCAGTACCGCGCGATTCTGCATTTTCCCACATACTATCTGCCTGATAATGCAGTGGTCACAGAAGTTATTCTAATGATTAAAAATCAGGGAGTCATTGGGGCCGATCCTTTTACAACGCACCAAAATATTTCGATAGACATCCGCAGCGGGGTCTTCGGTAATCTTGGTCCTTTCGGCATTAAGGCGTTGCAGGCTTCAGATTTTCAAAACCCTGCCAGTATGTATTCGGCGGGCACCATCCTCAACACCCCTGTCAGAGGCTGGTACTGGACAACACTAAACGCCACAGCAAATCAGTTTATCAACCTGTATGGTATGACACAATTCCGTCTTGCATTCCAGCTGGATGACAATGACGACCTGGGAGACGATTTCCTGACATTTTACAGTGGCAATTACGACTCGCTTTCAGATCGCCCTCATTTGGTGATCAAATATTACATACCGAAGTAGGTAATCTTATTTCAAATCACCTCTGATTTCATTCGCCTTTTCACATAGGTGATGCGCACGCGCCTACTCTCTCCGTGCTTGGCAACAACATGGTCCCGCCTTTAATCAATTGAATCTTTATCCCAACATCGAGACCGTTGGTGTCGCTGACGCGGTGGTCAACGGAGATGGTGGCTTTCATATCTTGTAGTCTGATAATCCTGATATAATGCCTTAAACTATCGTTCAGTTGTTTACGCTTGGAGGAATAATGGCTACTGAAAAACACCGGCGCGCTTTTATCAGCTATTCACGCGTCAACAAAGAATTTGCCACAAAGCTCACCAAGGGACTAAGGTCTGCGGGGTTCCCAGTCTGGTTTGACCAGTTGGACATTCCCACTGGCGCACGTTGGGATGATGAAGTGGAGAAAGCCTTGCGGGAGTGCTCCATTTTTATGGTTATCCTGACGCCTGCGTCCATCGCTTCTGAGAATGTAAAAGATGAAATCGGCTACGCCATTGACCATGGCAAACGTATTTTGCCCGTATTATTGGAAGACTGTGATGTGCCATTGCGATTACGCCGCTTCCAGTATGTAGATTTCACGACAAAGAGTTTTGAAGAGGGTTTTGAGAGCGCCAAGGAATTACTGGGCGATCTTGTTGAAGAAGTATCAGTGCCTGTCCCCGTCGGGGCAAAGACTCCAGTTGTTGAAGCTCAAATAGAACAGAAGGCTGAACGCGAGGACAAAGCCGAAGCGGAGCGCAAAGCAAAAGAAAAAGCGAAGCCTGCGCCAGCCATGTCCGCTGTGATGAAAGCAGAGACGGTATCAGCCGATGCCACTCAAAAGAAACCAGTTTCCAAGGGACTCATTATTGGTATCGTTGCTGTTGTTGTACTTGTCATTGCAGGGATTGGATTTAGCGCTCTCTCGAATCTTAGAAACCCACCAGCCACCGAAGCGCCAGTTGTTGAAATTCCCACCGCAGGTCCAATAACATTGAATACATTAAGTGCCTCAGAGATAAATAAATTAGGTGAAAGCACAATGAGCCTTTGGGCGCTTGCATCTGATAAATATCCAGATACGCTTGACGAAATGATAAATAACCATACTCCGTTTGAAGTAGAAAACTCAACTTTAGAACCACTTATGCTTCATGGTGGTGGTATTTGCGCAACGACCCAAGCTATTTTGGAAGAAAATTTATTACACATTGAGAACACTTTTGAATTCAACGGACAAACGATTTCTGACAGTAAAATTGCACCTTATGATTTTAAATCTGTTGATGGAGCTCCTTGCCGGGAGTATTTTGTTATCCTTATTAATTGGGAAACAAATTCTAAACACACCGTCGGATTTACGCATAATGTTACGACATCATATAATAATGGCGAAGGTGATGTCCCGCCGAGTAGCATTACCTACGAATGGATTATTTCGACACCGTAAAGCCATAATTAAATCAAGCCAAAAATGCAAGTAAAACAATTCAAACATAAAAATACGGATGGAAATTCGCCATCCGTATTTTTATGTTTTTTATTACACCAACATCCTCACAGGATTTTCCAGGAACCCTGCTAGTGCTTGCATGAACTGAGCTGCCTCTGCGCCGTCGCTGACGCGATGATCCACTGAAATCGTCGCCTTCATTCTCCAACCCACTTTCAACTCACCACTTTCCACAACAGGCACTTCTCTTGCAGAAGAGACTGCAAGTATCGCGGCTTCAGGTGGATTCAGGATCGCGATGAAATTTTCCACATCGTACATACCCAGATTTGAAATCGAGAAAGTGGAACCTTCGATGTCATCGGGCTTAACCTTGCCTCCGCGCGCGCGCGCGACCATGGCTTTCACTTCGCCTGAAATCTGACGCAACGGTTTTTGGTCGGTATTTTTATGGGCGATAGTCAACAATCCATTCTCAACTGCAACCGCGACACCCACATTCACCGCGCCATGACGGACGACTTTATCACCAGCAAAGGTCGCATTGAGATTCGGGAACTCGCGCAGAGTCAACGCGACGGCTTTGATGATGAAATCATTGACCGATAGTTTTTCGTTATCGGGCAAATATTCATTGGCTTGCTTTCGCATCGCCATGACCGCGTCCATTTTGTATTCGTGAGTCACGTAGAAGTGCGGAACCGTTGTCTTGGATTCGGTCATGCGGCGCGCAATTGCCTGGCGTAGTTTTGTCAGTTGAACAACTTCATCTTCATGCGAAACAGCCATAAATGATGGAACAGGCTGTCGGCTGATCACTGATGACTGATTACTGGACAACGCGGTCTCCACATCTTTACGAACCACGCGTCCGCCTGGACCTGTGCCTTGCACACGCGACAAATCAACCTGGTTATCTTTGGCGATTTTCTTTGCAAGCGGGCTTGCTTTGACAGAACCAGGCTCCAGATGAGATGAGGCTGGTTGAACAGGAGCAGGCGTCGGTTGAGTCTGAGGCGCAGGCTTTTCATCCGCAACTTTTTTACTGCTCACTGTTGACTGCTCATTGATCACTTCACCAGCAACACCCACAACAGCAATCGGCGCATTGACGGGCACCATCGTCCCCTGCTCAACAATGTGTTGCAGAACAACGCCGCTCGCCGAAGATTCAACTTCAACAGTGGCTTTGTCGGTTTCGATCTCGGCAAGCACATCGCCCTTGTTGATATTTTCGCCAACCTGCTTGACCCAACGGACGAGCAAACCCTCAGCCATATCGAAGCCGAGTTTGGGCATTGAAATTGTTTCAGACATTATTTCAAAACCTCCTTCGCCGCCGCGATGATGTCTGGCACTTGCGGGAGCGCGGCTTGTTCGAGCGTGCGATTGTAAGGAAGCGGCACTTCTTTTTGCGCGATGCGGAGGATGGGCGCATCAACATAATCAAACGCTTCTTCATACATGCGGCTGACGATTTCACTGCCAACGCCGTACGACTTCCAACCCTCTTCAACGACGATGGCGCGATTTGTTTTCTTGAATGATTCTAAAACGGGTTCCATATCAAGCGGGCGCAATGTGCGCAGGTCAACGATCTCGGCTTCGATTCCTTCTTTGGATAATTCTTCCGCGGCTTTCATCGAAAGTTCAAGCCCTTTGCAGTATGTGACAATCGTCAGGTCTTTGCCTTCACGCTGTACTTTGGATTTTCCAATCGGGATGAGATACTCGCCATCAGGGACATCGCCGCGGACTTGATACATGGTCGCGTGCTCGATGAACAAAATCGGATCATTCGACCGAATGGCTGATTTCAGTAATCCTTTGGCATCTTCTGGCGTCCCAGGCGAGACAACCTTGAGACCAGGGAAATGCGCGAAGATCGCATCGGGAGTCTGTGAGTGCGTCGCGCCAAGTTGACGTCCGCCGCCGCCGACCGCGCGAATCACTAATGGTAAGGTGAACTGCCCGCCAAACATATAATGAAGTTTCGATGCCTGATTGACAACGTAATCCATCGCGGAGAATGCAAAGTTGATGGTCATCAATTCCGCAACAGGGCGTTGACCCACCATTGCCGCGCCGATGGCTCCACCGATAATGGCGTTTTCTGCAATCGGGGTGTCTTTGATACGGTCGGGACCATATTTATCATAGAAGCCTTTGGTCACGGCATACGTGCCGCCCCAAACCCCCACCTCTTCACCCATAATAAAGACGGCGGGATCGCGGTCCATTTCTTCTGATAGCGCTTGCGAGATTGCCTCGCGCATGGTTATCTTTGCCATATCAAATCCTTTAACCACGAAGGACACTAAGGGCACTAAGGTTGGATGAACTACGAGCGAATAGCATCTCCATAGATTTTCCCTTGTGTACTTCGTGTCCTTTGTGTTTAATTGTCCGCATAAATATCCGTAAACAATTCCGACAGCGCGGGTTCGGGTGAAGCTTCGGCAAACTCGACCGCTTTGTTCACTTCTTCTGCCGCGCGCGCTTCGATTTCATCCAACGCCTTCGCATTGGCAACTTTCTTATCAATCAAATACTTGCGGAAGATTCCAATCGGGTCGTTCAATTGCCACTGCTTGACTTCCTCCTGTTTGCGATACCGTTCAGGGTCACCCATCGAATGACCGCGATAACGATAGGTCACCACCTCAAGGAAATAAGGATCGCTATTCTTGCGTACATAATCAATAGCTTCTTTCGCGGCGTCATAGACTTTCATCACGTCCATGCCATCCTCAACCTGGCTGTGCTTCATTCCGTAGCCTTCAGCCTTCTGGTGAATATCCATGACTGCCGAAGCGCGTTCCACTGATGTACCCATGCCATATTTATTATTTTCACATACCCACAGCACGCGCAAACCCCAGGTCTTCGCCAAATTCAACGCTTCGTGGAAATAGCCGATATTCGTCGCGCCGTCGCCGAACATACAAATCGTCACGTTGTCATTCTTTGCATACTGGTCGCCGACAGCAAGTCCCGCCGCAACGGGTAAATGCCCGCCCACGATGGCGTGCCCGCCCCAGAAATTTTTCTCCACGCTTGCCATGTGCATCGAGCCGCCCTTACCCTTCGACATACCCGTTGATTTGCCAAGCAATTCCGCCATCACTTGATTGGGGGAGAGTCCGCAATTCAACGCAACGCCATGGTCGCGATAGGCGGTGATCACACGGTCACGCGGTTCACGCGCCGCGATCAACCCTGTTGAAACCGCTTCCTGCCCGATATACAGGTGCATGAAACCGCCGATCTTGCCTTGCTGATACAGTTCCGCGCCGCGCTCTTCCACGCGGCGGATCAAAACCATTTGATGGTACAAATCCAGTTGTTGTTCTTTCTTCATTGTTACTCCAAAAGGAATATAAGAACCGTCCCGCAGGTTTTGTTCTTAACCGCTTTCCATTAATTCTAACCTGCGGGACGTTCGTAATACAGGCAAAATAACATGGCGCTACAAGCGCCACGATGTGCTTTTCTCTTTCCAGGCAAAAATTATATCAGAGATTTTAAGCCCGATTTTCTTCTCAGACCAACTGCGTTTCAAAGTAAAATAACATCATGGATTGGTTCACCGGCGGCAAACAAAGCGAAGCAAAACGATTCATCGCTCAACTTTCAGATGTAACGAAATGGGATCGTGCCGCGCTGGATTTAATTCAACTCGATGCGGATGCCGTGCCGCCCTCCTCGAATCGCTTCAGACTCAAGACTTGAGCCTGCTCGCCATCTATCAGCAGATTCTCGCCCGTATCCCCTCCGCCTCCCCCGCGCTGACAAAGACTCTCGCAACGGCTCATCCAATCATTTGCGCTCGCAAAACAGGCGATGGAGAAATTTGGATAACGTGACGCGATTTTCGTTACGGGGAAATTGGCTTGATGTTGCTGGCGGCTAACGCGTTTCCGTCTGCATCGTAAGCCACGACCGCCCACGAATATCCGGCTTCTATGGAAGGACCACTACTATCCGCGGCAGGTTCGAAAGTTACGCCTCCGATGTAAATCTGTGTGGATGTTCCTTCCCATGCCCAGTATGGCTCGCCGGCTTCATCGTAGAGAATCAAATGATAGCGCGCCGCGCCAGTCACTGCCTCCCATTTGAATAAAGGCTTTTCTCCCGCTCCATTCACATCAGTGAGGAGTTTGATGTCTCCAACACCGGGGACGGAGAGAAACGGCTCGCCCTGATCTTCACTTGAGTCGTCGGCAACCGGAGTAGGTTCGCCCACATCGGTTGGCGTGCCACATGCCAAACTCACGCTGAGCAAAAGAATGAGGGCAAAAAACAGGTGGATATGTTTCATCATACTGCTCCTCAACAAACACTTGCTGCCACATCGCTTGCCTGCTGTTTCAGCGCCGCGTCGCCAAGCGCTCCCGCCGAAACCAGGATCTGCGTCGCCTCACTGCAACTCTTGTTGTTTTGCGCGTCATCGAGACGGTCGCTGAACTCCTGCAAAAACTTTGCCTTCAGTTCAGCCGCATTTTGAGGGTTAGCCGCGCCGGAGCCCAACGCGCCAACCTGTAAGGCAACGAATGCAAGCCGGCTCAACTCTTGCGTGGTAAACAAGTGCGGATTCTGCAATGCAAAGGTAGCCAGATCAGCGATGACGTCGGTAATGATCGTGAGGAACTGTTTTTTGCCGCCCTGCCCGCAATCCAGATTCTGTTTCAAGGCAGTGGACAGGTTCCCGGCTTTTGTAACCAGGCTGTTCAATATTTCGAAGTCCACACCATTTTCCTTAATGGTTTTCTGTTTTAGGTCCTCCGCTTCAGCAATCAGATCACCGGCCTCTTTCATGTAGTCGGTTGCATCCTCGGCGGAAAGATCGCCAACCCGAATCGCAACGAATGAACCTGTGACCGTTGCGGGAATACCCGCAGATTGATAGCCGGACATTGCAGGAGTAACGATATCAGCGGTAACCTGGTTGCACGTCGCGCTCAGAAGCGTGAGACTCATTGAGCCTCCGCCACCCATATCCACCGACTGCGATACCGCTATCCCCGATACGACAATGTCCAAGTTAACAACAAACGTGCTCGTCTTGATGGCTGGGTCAAATGAACTTCCTCCGATCTTTCCACTGCCTGTGAAGGTCGCGGTGCCGGAAATGTCGCCCGCGTATGCTCCTATGCCGTTCAGGGTCCACTGGCCATCCAATTCGCCGCCTGAAGAGATGAAGTCCATATCTCCGCTATAAACTGCTTCCAGTGTCGTGATGTCCGTCGGCGCAACAGAAGTGACACTGAATTTAGCTTCCCAGTTCCCATCACTGAACGATGGGGAACCGATTGCCGCTCGTGTTGACCTAACGGAGAATATCTGGGAACAGAGTATGAACAAAACGAGATACGCCCTCCCCCACTTACCCGGTTGGAATCTTTTCATCGCAACCTCCTGGTGAATGGTCGTTCACCAAAGGCTATTATAATATCGTTGAACTGAATCCGGTGAGGCTGAAGCCCCTACGAAATATCACGAGGCGCAAATATGAAACGCATTCACATTTTACTCGGCATTCAATCCCTGCTCGTAATTTTCGTTTCGATCAATCGTCTTACCGATTGGTTTGTAGGTTACGTTCTCCCAAATGAATTCCTTCGCTGGTTAGATTTCAACAATATGCTCGTCATCCCGTTGATCAGTTTAGTGGCGACCTATTTGCTCAAGAAGACAATCGAATACAACTCCCCTGCCCGTGAGGGACGTGCGCACACCGCATGGAATCTGGTTTTCATCATCGGCTTGTATCTCACTGCGGCGAGTTACGGCGATCATGAAGTGACGAATTATTTACATGTGCGATTCTGTCTTGAAGATACAACAAGCGACTTGTGCCGCATTGTCATCTTCAACGATGATGAATTCAGTCATTGGGTATTCTTTACCGGATTTATCATGGTCAACGCCGCGATCCTATTTTTGCAAAACATTTTTCCGCACAGGGAAAATCTCAAAGGCTTGGATATTGGGTTGCTTTTGTTGAACTCCCTGTTTTTAGGAGCCGGTGTGTTTGCAAATCTCGGCTTTGAAACCATCGGGCTGGATCTGTACGTGGTGGCATTGCTCGCAATTGTTTCCGCGTTTTTGCTTTGGAAGCGCGGCAGGCAACCGATGTTTATTTATTACACGTCCGCGTACTGGCTTGGGTTGATCGGCAGTTTGATCGCACAAACCATGCGATAACATCGTTCAAGGCAATTCTATTGTCATAGCCATGAAAAGGAGCATTCCATGAATCTTGATACCATTCTCGAAAACGCCAGTGACAGACTACTTGGGTGGGCTGTGGAGGCAAATCTCTTTGCGCTGTTCCGTGCGATGTCAACTCTTTCAGGGAGCCAGATCGAAGAAACCACAAAACTCTCACGGCATCTGACTTCGCCCACTAATCCCATGTACAAAGGCGTGTGGGGAACAAATCTCGCGCCTGATGAAATCGAATCCTCCATCCACGAAACAATTGATTGGTTTAAGTCGCGCAACGCGCCATTCTTCTTCTGGTGGACGGGTCCTGGCACTGAACCCGGCGATATTGGAGAACATCTCACCGCACATGGATTGATTGATATGGAAGGTCAGACTAAAGAGATGGCGAATTATATTATCTCCACTGCGTCTGGCGCGCCGGGCATGGTGGCAAATTTACACAAGATGAATGAAAGCGTGCTTGAAAAAGTTCCGTTGGGCTTCGAAATAAATGATGTGCAAGATGAAAAAGATTTGCAGGATTTCAAGCAAGTATTGATTGATGGCTATGATATCCCTGCGCCGATGGCGGACGGCTGGGTGCAAGCCGCGCACGAATTTGGAATTGGCAAAACGCCCTGGAGAATGTTGTTAGGGCGATTGAATGGTGAACCGGTTGGAACCAATGTCATCTTTAATGGCGCTGGAGTGGTCGGCGTGTATGGGATTGCAGTGGTTCCATCTGCGCGCGGAAAAGGAATCGGCGCGGCGATCACGCTCAAGCCCTTGCTGGAAGCGCGCGATAAAGATGGATACAAATACACGGTTCTTTTCTCGACCGAAATGGGCGCGCCCGTCTACGAGAGAATTGGTTTTCGCTTGACGGATGTGCGCATCAATCGCTATCTGTGGCGAAACACATAAAATCCAAGCAACCGATCACTAAGGTTTGGTGTTTCCATAGTTAGAATCACAAGAGGAGAGAGCAATGAATATTTACCTGATCTGGTTATTGCGCATCATTCATATCGTGGCTGGCGTATTCTGGGTCGGCGGTACATTGATGATGACCTTCTTTATCGCTCCCACCGTCGGCGCCACAGCAGAGGCTGGGCAAAAATTTGTCGGTCACTTGATGGGCAACCTGAAATTCAGCATCAGGATGTCCGCCGCGGCGGGCTTGACCATTCTGGCAGGCTTGATCCTCTATTGGAACGACTCAGCCGGCTTTACCTCCGCGTGGATGACCTCCGGCGCGGGCAAAGGTTTTGGCATTGGAGCGGGTTTCGCCATTATTGGCTTTATTTTCGGCATACTCCTCGGCAACACAACCAAAGCTATGGCGATGCTCGGAGCCAGGATTCAAGGCAAGCCTTCCCCTGAGCAAATGACACAAATGCAGGCGCTTCAAAAGAGGCAGGTAACGTATTCCTATCTTGCGTCCGCCATGTTGCTTCTTTCCCTTGTCTTTATGTCCATTGCGCGGTATCTGGTTTTCTAATCAGGCTTTGGAGGCACAATGTCCAGTCTTGTTGGTTTTCTGGAAGAGATCGAAAAATTAGCCTATAAACTTCTGCTGTGGGTGATTCTGATTCCAAAGACCATCGCGAAGATCATCATTCAACCGCGTTGGGCGGCGGGGTATATCAGGAAGGAATTAACCAAGGACGCCGAATCACCCTTTGACGAATACATCTCCCCCATTATCCTGCTGCTGGGTGTGGCGCTCCTGCCGGCTGTGTTTGTGAATTTCCTGCCCAGGTTCGGGACGACCGTCCTCAACCCGGTGGATGGGTTTATTGAAGGCAGGGTGGTTCAAGTGGAGGTTGAGTCGGTCTTCCGCTCATTTTCCTACAATGTGTACAACCAGTTCGATTGGGCTGTGGCGAAAATCGAAACCGACGAAGTGGGGTCAACCTTTATCACGGTGTACGACGAATTTCACAGTGATTATGACGGGACCGCTAGTTTTATTTATGTGGACGAGAACAAGATCAGGGATACATTTGCCATTGAATTTACAGAACCTGGGGAATATTATATTGGCTTAACTGCGAGCAAGTTAGACCCGGAAAACCTGACCCTCCCCATCGAAACCCAATATGCGGCGGTCAGCGTGTTTGTCCCCGAAAACCCTGAGGAGCAGGTCTACGTATCGAAATCGGACGGGACCGCGTTTACAAGCAATAGCGTGTACGCAAGGTTCGGACCGCAACTAAACGACGATAGACCGGTAACTGAATTTGTTGCCGACCGGCTCACTGATGAATCGACAATTCTGCTTGCACTGGCTCTGTTGCTCCCACCTCTGTTGTTTGCGCTTGCCACAAAACTCTTCACCGAGCACGCCGTCAGCGAAAACACTCTCAGGGAAAGTTTTTATGCGCAGTGTTATTATTTTTCGCCGCTGAGCCTTGCCATTTGGGGGACCTATTACGCGAACTACTTCGTCACGACGGATATTTTCTTTTACGGCGGTGACCGTATAAGCCAGTTGGTCCTTTTCATTCCGCTTGGTCTTGCCTCCCTGTGGTTTATGGTCGCGGAGATCAACGCCATCATGCTGGAAAGAGAAACAACGCTTGGCGCTTCGCTTTTCATTGTGCTGGGTTGCATTCTGATTATTGTGTATTCAGGTGATTTCTTTCTCAATTTTACGGGCAAACGCGAAGTCTTCCGGGTTGGCTCGATCTGGGCATACCCGTTATTGACTGTGCTCGCGCTGGCAGGTTTTATCCTTGCGAGAATTCGGAAACGGATCAGGCGTCGCTGAGAAGGACGCGCTCAAATCACTTGCCGGTTAAAAAATCGGTCGGGTAAACAAATCTTTTGACTGGAGTACATCCATGAAAAGTATTTTCACCGCCTTTTTAGATATCGAAAGACTGATCTACAAAGTATTGATGTGGGTCATCCTCGTCCCCAAGACCCTCGTGCAGATCACGCTCAACCCCGCCTGGGCGCCCGGCTATGTGAAGGATGAACTGGAAAATGACGAATCGCCGTTCGACGAATATATTTCACCCATCATACTTTTGTTGATCGTGGCGTTGATCCCGGCGCTGACTTTCAGTTTCCTGCCGACATACGGCGCGACGATCAGTTCGCCTGCTGAAACTCAACCCACCACTGACAGGATCCTTTCCTTCGATGTCCGCACCGACTTTCGCTCCTCTTCCGCCGAGATGGAGTATTTCCACGTGTGGTCGGTGAGCAGAATTGGGGAACAACCGCCGCCGGTTATACAGGAAGATGGGACTGTGACACTGGTCTCGGGAGGCGTGTTTCAATTTTCGCCGGAGGTCCATTATCCTGGGAGCCCGAAAAACCTTGTCACAGAGTTTGACGAGAAGAACACCGCAGGGGATAAATTCATATTTACATTTCCCGATCCCGGCGAGTATGTCATCTCAGTCACCGCGGGGAAATATGACCCGGATCGCTTCGACCCGGAGACCGGCGCTGGGGTTCCCACCGAGACGTATTCTTCATCGCTGAGAGTCATTGTACCGACAATAACTGACCAACAGATCGTCATCTCGAACGAACAATCCGCCAAGTCTACGGAAGCGGTAAAGACCCCGAGGTTTGAAACCTTCACAGCCCAGGTGCAAAAAGAGAACACGATCTTCCTCGCGCTCGCTTTGATGTTGCCGCCGCTCCTCTTTGCCATCGCCACCAAATTGTTCACCACTGACATTAGCGAAGAAGCGCTCAAGGAAAATTTCTACACCCAATGCTATTACTTTTCACCGTTGAGTCTGGCGATCTGGGCAAGCTATTATGCGAGATACTTCTTTACCTCTGACGCGTATTTTTATGCCAACGGGGATTTCGCCATTCAGGTCATCTGGCTGCCGCCGTTGTTAGCCGCGTTATGGTTTATCCGCGCCGAAGTGAAGACCATCGAAGACGCGCGCGGGATCAACAGCCTCCGCTCGCTCATCATCACCCTCGTTTGCATCGCCATACTTTTACTTGCGGCAAGTGTCATCTTCCGGTTTGCGACGCTCCAGGACGATATGCGGCTGACCGCCATACGCGCATTCCCACTCTTCTCGGCAGCGTTGATCGCCGGCTTTGGTGTCGCCTGGTATCGAAGACGCAGAGCCAGGAAAGAAAACATGACCGGCAGTCACTTTTTCTGGATCGGCGTGAATGCCGTGGTGCTGATCGCGCTATTGAGTTTCGTCTCGGTGCGCTTCGGAGCACAGACCCAGCCTCAGGCTGTTTCACGGACCATAGTACCGGACGCGTCCGCAACCGCTTTGGTTGGCGCCTCTGACTCGCCCACCTCAACCAACCTCCGAGGAACGCCGACCGCTCAAATCTCTGTGGTTGAGAACTCGCCAACCCCCGAAGCCGCTTCAACGGTTGTGATCGAAAGCCCGACACCGACGCCAAATCCGTTCTTTACCGAGGAATTCAACACAGACCTCGCCGCATGGTTCGAATTCATGACCAGCGGCGACTCGCGCATGGTGGAATGGAAAGTAGAGCGCGGCGTGCTTACAATCCAGCTGATTCAGGTGGAGGATAAAACTCCCAAGTTCTATCTCGTCAACGATGCGTTTCCCTACTCGGATGTCAAAGTTGAAGCGGTCGTGACCAACCGCGGCAACAACACAAACGGTGTGGGCTTGATCTGCCGGTACAGCGACATCGGCTGGTACGAAGTTCAGGTGTCCAACTCACAGATATTTTCTATGTATGTGGTGGACAACATCGGCATCGTCAGCCAGGGATACAACGAGGTGGCAAGATTCGAATCGACCCAAATCCTGTCGGGTCCCTCGACCAACGTCTACACCCTGACATGCAAAGGGAATGTTATCAGCCTGTTCGTGAACAACGAGCTCTTGTATGAGTACACCGATACACAGTTCGGGTTTGCAGACGGTAAAGTTGGGCTTTCGGTCTGGTCGCCGCAATCTCTGCCAGTCAATGTGGACATCGAGACTCTAACCATCAGCGCGCCGTGAGAAGGTAAACAAGGAAACACGTAGACACGTAAAAGAGCGATGAGCCTGAAAGCCCATCGCTCTTTTTTCGCCAAACTGAACACTGATTACTGATCACTATCTTCAATCCATCCACACCGTGCGATCCTCGAACGAAGGGCGCGGTTCATGTTCAGCCATGAATTCCGGGTACCCCATATAAAGAAACGCGATCAGATGCTGGTCTCCTGAAAAACCTAAAAACTCTTTCACCATCAGATCCTGCGCCCATTCGCCTGTGCGCCACTTCACGGCGAGTCCTTCCGCTTCTGCGGCAAGCAAAAGATTCTGACAAGCGGTTGCAACAGCGACAACGTTTTCAATTTCTAAAACTTTCTCTTCAGTGGATTTATCCACACCTACCGCGATCACGACGGGCGCTCGAAGCGGCAACGCGCGGGATTTGTCGAATGCCTCTTGCGGGAACTCAGGATGACGGTCCCGTAGCGAAGCGGCCATTACGTCTCCAAGCTTACTGCGCGCATTTCCCGTCAATACAACGAATCGCCAGGGTCTCACCTTATAATGATTCGGCGCCTGCACCGCCGCAGATAATAATTTTTCGATCAACGCGCGCGGCAACGCATCCTGTTTTACTTTGGCTTGCATGTGCCTGTGATGAATCGTTTCGAATACATCCATGTTTCCTCCGTTCTCTTGATACAATTGGTATGCACGTTCTTACGGAAATGACATGAAGGTCTTTTATTCTGAAGCGCATCGCCAGCACGACCCGCAGTTTGAAATCTTCGATGGCGGTTTGCGAATGCCGTATCTTGAAAACCCCGACCGCATGGATCGAATCTTGAACGCGTTGCGCGAAACGGGTTGGGCGGAATTTCATGAGCCAGCGGATTTTGGACTCGACCCGATCTACGCGGTGCACGATAAAGATTATATTAACTTTCTCGCCTCCTGCTGGACCGAGTGGCTGGATTCAAAACCCAAAGATTCCTCTGTCTTTTTGCCTGCCACGTTCGCGCTTCGGCGTCAGCCCCAAAAACCGACTTCGCTGCTTGGGCGCGGCGGCTATTACATGATGGACTTGAGCGCGTGCATCGTCGAAGGGACTTTTGCCGCCGCGCGGGCTTCTGCAAATTGCGCGTTGAGCGCGGCACAGGCAGTTGCAAACGACGAACGATCTGCATTCGCATTATGCCGCCCGCCCGGGCACCACGCCGGGAAAGACTACGCAGGCGGGTATTGCTTCATCAACAACGCGTCCGTTGCCGCGCATTCGATTTCATCGAATGGCAAGGTCGCCCTGCTCGATATTGATTATCATTGCGGCAACGGCACGCAGGATATTTTTTACAGCCGCGATGACGTGATGACCATTTCCATCCACGCTGACCCCGATTATGAATATCCACACTATATCGGCTTTGCCAATGAACGCGGCAGAGGGAGAGGCTTTGGCTTTCATCAAAACTTCCCCCTGCCCGCTGGCACGGACGACACCAAGTATTTTGCAATATTAGATCGCGCACTGGAATTAATCCGTGAGTACAAACCCACATACCTGGTCGTTTCTGCCGGCATGGATATTTATGCCGACGATCCGCTTGGGACCATCAAAGTGACAACAGATGGCATATGCGAGATCGGCAAACGTATCGCGGCTCTGGACCTTCCCACTGTGGTTATCATGGAAGGCGGTTACAACAACGACGTGTTGGGCAGAAACATTGTCGCATTTCTTTCAGCATTTACGTAACGCGACATTCATGTCGCTATATGGTGAAAGGCGACATCGCGTAGCGTGTCGCGCCACACTTTCGCTCCATGCTCTCGGCGGCGTCCTCGCCGCCGAGGCTTGTACTGACGGTTCGTCTTTCGCTCACCGTGTCGAAGTGACGGCGGCTAGAGCAAAGTTTTTTGGAGAATCAAAATGAAATTTCATCGGATTATTTTTCTCGTTTTCCTGCTTGTATCGGCATGTGGACCCTCCCCCGAAGAACAGGCAACGCTGACGGCAACATCCATCACAGCCACTGCCGCCGCGTGGACGAAAACGCCTACGCCAACATTAACTTTCACGCCCACTGAAACATTTACGCCAACGCTTACTTTTACCCCCACGATCACACCGTCGCCCACCATTTCAGCAACCCCGACATTTTCCTTTCCCTCCGTCACAGTCAACAAGCAGGCGCATTGCAGGTACGGTCCATCTGCCGCCTATCTCCACGCCGCCGATCTGTATCCGGGCGACATTGGCACGGCGCGCCAACGATTTGTGTATAGCAAATGGTTGTATGTCAAATTCGACAAGCTGAATTACTTCTGCTGGGTCGCGCCATCCGTTGTGGATGTGGTCGGAGATGTCTCCACCCTTGCATACAAGGAACTCAACCTGCAATCCATCGGGAGCAATATGTACGGTCCGCCAAAGAATGTGTCGGCGATTCGCGATGGAAAGAAAGTAATCATCACCTGGGATCAGGTCGTGATGACCACGGACGACGACCGCGGCTACCTGCTCGAATTGTTTGTCTGCCAGAACGGCGCGTACATCTGGTGGACAGATTCCTATCCCGATCAATTCACAACCAGTTACACCGTGCAGGATGAAGCCGGTTGCGCCCTCCCCTCCTCCGGTAAACTGTACACCGTTGAAAAGCACGGGTTTTCTGAGGCTGTGAACATCCTGTGGCCCCCACCTTAAATTTGTTTGGCGTTTGAAAACTAGGCGCGCTCCTCACTGCCCAACACGGTGTTAGACTATACGTATTCAAATGAGGACACCATGAACAAGCGGTTGATTTATCTGATAACGACTTTCCCCGTGATCATTCTTCTCTCAGGGGTAATTACCAATTGCGCCAGTTTAACAGTTTCACGCGACCTGCGCACAGTCACGATCGCGGTTGTGGAAAACGATCCCCTCACAGCAGATGGAAGCATAAACAACCAGTCCATTTACGCGGGCGTCAAACTCGCGGCGGATCAAATGCAGGAACTTGGGGGGCGAACCTTGAAATCGAACTGTACGATGACGACAATAACCCCGCGAAGGCGGTGCAAATCGCGGAACAGAT
>Ga0247727_10002649_pt1 | contig 40573 bp, 30 predicted proteins | sample WisWelCaveWW1625_FD_202498 | JGI IMG/M metagenome (GOLD analysis project Ga0247727, IMG submission 202498) | Biofilm microbial communities from Wishing Well Cave, Virginia, United States - WW16-25 | ecosystem: Environmental > Aquatic > Deep subsurface > Groundwater > Cave microbial mat | place... | reverse complement strand
ACCGCCGCCGCGATCCAGGCCGCGGCGGCGTCGGACGACTCGAAGTGGACGACCTCGCGGACCCCTTTGCGGGCCGCCTCCGCCGCCCGCCGTGAGAGCGGGCCGACGGCGACAAGCAGGTCGATCCCGGCGCGCGCCGCCTGCTCGCCGAGGCGCGTGTGGGCGCGCGAGGCGTACGGGCCGAGCTCCAGCATGTCGCCGGAGGCCAGGATCCGCCGTCCGCGCGGCCGGGCCTCCTTCAGGAGATCGATCGCGCGCTCCATCGCCGCCGGGTTGCTGTTGTAGGCGTCGTCGAGGATCTCGACGCCGTCCGGTCTCCTGTGGAGGACGCCGCGCATCGGCGCCGGCCGGACCGTCTGCAGGCCGGCCGCGACGGCTTCTCCATCCAGGCCGCAGGCGTACCCGGCCGCGGCCGCGGCGAGGGCGTTGTAGACGTGGTGCCGCCCGGCCAGGCCCAGAAGCACCGGGGTGCGCTCCTCCCCGCGCCGGAGGACGAAGCGCGTCCCGGCCAGACCGAGGGGGTCGATCTCATCGGCGGTCACCTCGCGCCCCCGGGCCGTCAGGCCGTACGGGATGGATCGTCCCGGGAAGGCGCGGCCGATCTCGGCCACGCGGGGGTCGTCGCCGTTGTAGACGGCGACCGCATCCTTGCGCATGCCGGCGAACAGCTCGCCCTTCGCCGCGGCGATGCCGTCGAGGCTCCCGAAATGCTCCAGGTGCACGCGCAGCACGTTGAGGAGCACGCCCACGTCCGGGTCGGCGATCTCCACCAGCCGCGCGATTTCTCCGCGGGAGCTCATCCCCATCTCCAGCACCGCCGCCTCGCAGCCGTCGTCCATGCGCAGAAGCGTCAGCGGCAGGCCGTAGGTGTTGTTCAGGTTCCCCTCCGAGCGATGCGTCCTGAGCCGGGTCGAGAGGACCGCGGCGGTCATCTCCTTCGCGGTCGTCTTGCCGGCGCTGCCGGTGATGCCGATCACCTTGAGCGGACGTCGCCGCCTCACGTGCGCGCCCAGGTCTTGCAAGGCCCGCGTCGTGTCGGCCACCCGGATCACCGCTGGCGCCTCCTTCCAGGTGGCGACTCCGCCCCGCGCCACCACCACGGCCGCGGCCCCCTTCTGGACGGCGGCGGCGACGAATTCGTGTCCGTCGACCCGCGGTCCGATGACGGCGATGAACAGGTCGCCCGCCACCAGCGTGCGCGAATCGATGCTGTATCCCCCGACCACCCGGTCACCCGGAGCGGTCGCCTCGCCTCCCGCGGGCACCGCCGGCCCGCCGCCACCCGGTTTCAGATCGCCTTGCACCGCGGCGGCGATCTCCGCCAGGCGGAGCCGCGCCATGCCCCGTCACACCGCCTTCCCGCGCCGTCCTCGCCGCAGCCCGGCGAGGGCATCGCGCGCCACCTGCCGGTCGTCGAACGGGACGGTTCGATCGGCGAGAATCTGGTACGGCTCGTGCCCCTTGCCAGCGATTACGACGCAGTCGCCCTCTCCCGCCATCTCGATGGCGCGCCGGATCGCCTCGCGCCGGTCGGGGACCACGCGGCAGCGCTCCTCCGGGAGGGCCCCAGGCTCGCCACCCGCCGCGAGCGCCCGCCGCACCCCCGGCAGGATGCCGTCGATGATCGCCAGCGGGTCCTCGCTGCGCGGGTTGTCGGAGGTCACGACCACGACGTCGCTCGCGGAGGCGGCGGCGAACCCCATGCGGGGGCGCTTCTCCCGGTCACGATCGCCGCCGCACCCGAACACCGTGATGATGCGGCGCGGCTTCAGGCTACGCACCGCGCGCAGCAGCTGGCTCAGGGCGTCGTCGGTGTGGGCGTAGTCGACGAGCACCAGGAACTCTCCGCCGTCGTCGACCCGCTCGAACCGTCCGGGCACGCCCCGCACCAGCCCCAGGCCGCGCGCCACGGTCTCGACCGGCAGGCCGATGGCGAGCGCGGCGGCGGCGGCCGCGGCGAGGTTCCGGGCGTTGAGCGCCCCCAGGAGCGGCGAGGCGATCGTGAGAGTCCGGGCGCCGGAGGAGTCGGGCGCCACGCCGGGTCCGATCTCGAGCGTCACCTCGGAGCCCGAGGCCGTGGGGCGGTGGGCCGCGATCCGGAGGTCGGCGCCGGCGGACTCGCCGAACGTCACGACGCGGGCCCGCGTCACGGCGCGCATCGCGGCGGCGGCCTCGTCGTCGGCGTTCAGGACGGCGACCGCGGTGGGCGGCAGGCTCCTGAACAGGGTCGCCTTGGCGTCGCGGTAGCGCTCCATCGTGCCGTGGAAGTCGAAGTGATCCTGCGTGAGGTTGGTGAACACGCCGGCCCGGAAGGCGATCCCCGCGACCCGTCGCAGCGACAGAGCGTGCGACGACACTTCCATGGCGCAGGATCGCGCCCCGGCCGTGGCGAAGCGGTCGAGGTGACGGTACAGGTCGAGCGATTCGGGGGTGGTGCGATCGGCGCGCACCTCGTCGCGGCCGCAGCGGTAGACGATGGTCCCCAGGAGGCACGGCTTGAGGCCCGCCTCGCGCAACACCGCCTCCAGGAGATAGCAGACGGTCGTCTTGCCGTTGGTCCCCGTCACGCCGATGGTCGTCAGGCGCTCGTCCGGGCGGCCGTAGTAGCTGCGCGCCATGAGCGCCAGGGCGCGGCGGTCGTCGTCCGCCTGGACCCAGGCGACGCATCCGGTGGCGGCGGGCCGGGACGCGAGCACCGCCGCGGCGCCGCGCTCGATCGCCTGATCGACAAAGTCGAGACCGTCCCGCGCCCCGCCGCGCAGGGCGGCGAACAGGTAGCCCTGCTCCACGGCGCGCGAGTCGTACGCCAGGCCCCGGATGGAAGTCTCCGGATCTCCCGTCAATCGGGCATCGGGGAGGTCCCGGAGCAGTTCTCTGAGCTGCACGCTGTCACCTCGGCGGCCTCGCCGCCACATCGGCTTCCCTACTCGTAGACGACCGCACAGCGGTCGCCGGCCCGCACCGGCGCGCCGGGACCCGGGTCCTGGCCCGTCACGCGCGGCCCGCGGCGCTGGCTGCTGCAATTCAGCCCCAGCCCGGCGAGTGTCTCGGTCGCCTGCCGCAAGGTCATTCCCGTGAGATCCGGCATCGGCGGCCCCCCGGCGGCCGCGAGGAGCGTCGACCCTCCCAGGATCGCCGCCTCCGCCTGACCGTGCTGCCCGACCGGGCGCGCGACCTGGCGCCTCGCGGCCGCGACCGCCACCTGATCGCCGCGCTTCGGGCCGGAGGCGCGCAGCGGCGCATCGATCACCAGGCCCGGCTCGCGGTCGGACGGCACGCCGAGGTACTGCAGGACGGGCAGGGCGACGCGCGAGAAGACGGGCGCCGCGACGTCGCCGCCGTGGAACTTCGCGCCCTTCGGCTCGTCGACCATGACCACGATGACGAGCGCCGGCCGATCGGCCGGCACGAATCCGGCGAACCAGGCGACGTGGCGGCCGCGGGCGTACCGCCGCGTGGCGGGATCGATCTTCTGGGCGGTGCCGGTCTTTCCGCCGGTCGAGTATCCGGGGACCTTGGCCGCGGTCCCGGTGCCGTCTCCGGTCACCGACTCCAGCATCCGGCGGAGCGTGCGGGCCGCCTGCCCCGACACGGCGCGCCGGCCGCCGCCGTCCCGGTCCTGGCCTTCCGGAGGGACGCGCCGGCCGTCCGGCTTGGTGAACGCCTCGATCAGGCGCGGCGGGTTGTAGATCCCGTCGTTGGCCACGGCGCCGATGGCCGCGGCCAGCTGGATCGGCGTCACTCCGATCTCCTGGCCCATCGCGATCGAGGCGTGCGAAAGCCCCGACCAGTCGTCGAGGCCGCGCAGCAGCCCCGGGCTCTCGCCCGGCAGCTCGAGCGCGCTCTGGCTCCCGAAGCCGAACCGAAGGAGGGCGTCGTGGAAGTCCGCGGAGCGCAGCCGCTGCGCCACCTTGATGGTACCGATGTTGCTCGACTTTGCCAGGACCTCGGTGAAGGTCAGGTCGCCGAAGGGGAGGCGATCCTCGCGGTACCGGTGCTTCGCAACCACGTACGAGCCGTTCTCGCAGAAGATGACCTCGCCGGGACGCACCTTGCCGGCGTCCAGCACCGCCGCCGCGGTGATCACCTTGAATGTGGACCCGGGCTCGTAGAAATCGCTCACGGCGCGGTTGTGGCGCGCCGACTCTCCGGCCTTCGGGTAGAGGTTCGGGTCGAAATCGGGGCGGCTGGCGAGCGCCAGGATCTCCCCGGTCTGCGGCCGCAGGACCACGATGGCGGCGCCCTCGGCGCCGGTCTCCTGCATCGCCGCGTCGATCTCGCGCTCGGCGATGTGCTGGATCGTCTCGTCGAGCGTCAGGTTCAAGCCGTCGCCGGGCACCGGCTCGACACGCGATCGATCGAGGACCCGGCCGCCCTTGCCATCGCGCACGAACTGCAGCCGGCCCGGCGTGCCGGTGAACTGGTCGTTGAAGGCGAACTCGAGCCCGGCGAGACCCTGGTTGTCGACACCGCAGGCGCCGATCGCGTGGGCCGCCAGGTCCCGCTTCGGGTAGAAGCGCCGGCTCTCGCGCACGAAGGCGATGCCGGGAATCCGCAGGGCCTCAACGCGCTTCCGGAGGCCGGGGTCGATCTTGCGCTTCAGCCAGACGAAGTGGCGGTCCGACTCGAGGCGCTCCTTGAGCGCCGCGGACCTGAGCCCGAGCACTGGCGCCAGTTTGCGCGCGGCGGCGCCCGCGTCGCCGATCTGCGAGGGATCGGCGAACACGGAGTCGACGTCGAGGCTCAGGGCCAGCTCGCGCCCGTTGCGGTCCAGGATCGGGCCGCGCTGGGGGTCGAGGGTGATCTCGCGCTCGTGCTGGGCGCGCGCCAGCTCGAGGAGCCCCGGGGCGCGGAACACCTGAAGGTGCACGCAGCGCGCCGCCAGGCCGGCCATGCCGGCGATGACGCCGACGACGAGCACCCCGAGCCGGGCGCGGCGCGCCCGGTCGCTCGGGGCCGGGGCGGCGCGCCGGCGGCGGGTGGCGTTCGCGGCGCGGCCCGTCCCCGGCGAAGGTCCGATCGCGGAGGCGGTCCCCGGCAGGCGCTGGAAGCGCGCGCGGAGGCGGCTCACCGGGGCGATCCCCCGAGACCCGGGATCGATACGACACCGGCCTCGATCGACCCGTCCACGGCGCCGACCCGTCCGCCGAAAGGCTTCACGCGGCGCACGTCGGCCGCCGGAGGGTCGATCATGCCGAGCTCCTTGCGGGCCTTGCGCTCGATGCGGGTGTTGTCGAGGAGGGTCGCGCGCTCGAGCGTCAACTGGTGCTCCAGCTCCGAGAGATCCTTCCGTCGCGCCTCGAGTTTTTCGACCCGGTAGGAGACCCGCAGGAAGTCGACCCGCTGCCAGACATAGCCGAGCAGGGGGACCACGATGGCCGCGCCGTACAGCAGGAACCTCACCAGCTCGCGGGATCGGGCCCGGTCCTTCTCGCGCACCATCCTCCGGTTGAGCTGGACCCCCGTTCCCGCGGCGCCCTTGCGCGTCATGCCGGGATCCTTCCGTCCGCCGGGCTCACGCCGCCGTCTCGAGTCGCTCGACGCAGCGCAGCCGGGCGCTGCGCGCGCGGGGGTTGTCGCGCACCTCGGCCGGCCCGGGGCGCACCGCACCCCGGGTCACGAGCCGCACCAGGTCGGGCCGCCCGCACCCGCAGCGCGGCAGGTCGCGCGGGCAGACGCAGCGGTGGGCCATCGTCCGAAAGGTCTGCTTGACGGCGCGATCCTCGAGCGAGTGGAAGGCGATGACCGCCAGCCGGCCCCCGGCCCGCAGCCGCGCGACGGCCGCCTCGATGAGGTCCGCGAGATACTCGATCTCGGCGTTGACCGCGATGCGCAGCGCCTGGAAGGAGCGCGTCGCGGGGTGGATCGAAGCACCCGGGGGGGTGGCGCGCCCGCGCCGTCCCGCCGCACCGCGGGCCCCGGCGGCCGAGGCGATCACCTCGGCGAGGCGCTGCGTTCGCGTGATCGGGAACTGCTCCCGCGCGCGCGTGATCGCCCTGGCGAAGCGCGCCGCCTGCGGCTCCTCCCCGTAACGCGCCAGGAGGTCCCGCAGCTCGCGCTCGGAGAGCCGGTTGACGAGGTCGGCGGCGGTCGTCGCCTGCGTCGAGTCCATTCTCATGTCGAGCGGCCCGTCCATGCGGAACGAGAAGCCGCGCCCGGGATCGTCCAGCTGAATCGACGAGAGCCCGAGATCGAGCAGGATTCCGTCCACCTCCCGAAGAAGGGCCTCGTCCAGGATCCGGGGCAGGTCGCGGTGATCGGCGTGACGAAGCACGACGCGCTCGCCGAACGGGGCCAGCCTCCGGCGCGCGATCTGGAGCGCGGCGCCGTCGCGGTCGCAGCCGAGGAGCCGGCCGCCGGGCGCGGTGGCGCGCAGGATCGCCTCGGAGTGCCCACCGGCGCCGACCGTGCCATCCACCCAGACACCGCCGGGGCGGCAGGCGAGCGCCTCCAGCACCTCCAGCGGGAGGACGGGACGGTGCGCGACCTGCTCCATCGACTCCCCGTCAAGACGGCTCCTAGAGACCCAGGCGAGCGAGGGCCGCCCGATGCTCGTCGGTGATCGGCTGTGACTTCAGCAGCGACTCGAACTTCTCCGTGCTCCAGATGTCGAGGTGGACCTGGTTCCCGAGCACGGCAACCGAGCCGTTGAGACCGCTCGACTGTCGCAGCACCGGGTGGATGAGTAGCCGGCCCTGATCGTCCATCGCGGCCACCTGGCCGTAGTAATTGACCATGTTGGTGAACCGCGTGATGGCGGGGTCGATGGACGGCGCGGCGGCGATCTTCTTCTCGACCTCGAGCCATACGGGCATCGGATAGACACGCACGAACTCGCCCGATAGCGACGTCACGAAGAACTCGCGCCCGTACTTCTCCTCGATGTGGCGGCGGAACGAGTTGGGGATCTTGATCCGTCCCTTGGCGTCGATCTTGGCCGGACAGTTTCCCCGCAGCATCGGTCCTTCCAATGCCTCCCGTCCGGGCACGAAGAGGGCACCCGCCGTCGGATGCCGGGAACCGCGCCGGAGGCCCGGTGGTCGAGACGTCCCGCACGTTCCGTTTCGAGCTTTTGTCTGTCAGGTTTTAGGGCGGATCACCCACAAAATTCCACCCCGCTCCACTGGCGCACTATAAGGAGGCCACTCCGGACTGTCAAGGCCCTACAGCAACTTTTCTTTGTGGAACCCGAACATTTGAAATGGGATAGAGGTCAACAACCGGTTGGGACGGAGCGACCCGGTCCCACGAGATGCTGTGGCCGACCTGAAGGCACCGGAATTAGATTGCCGTGTTGCTCCGTTCGAGCGGTCACCGTACCATTAGGCGCCATGCCGGTCCGGCGCCTTCCTGTCCTCTGTTTATCCCTGCTGGCGGCGGGTCTGTTCCCGCTCGGAGGCTCCGCGGCTCCTCACGATGACGCCCTGGAGAAAAAGCTCGATCCCTTTCTGCGCCGCGTCGCGCACGGGGTGCAGCGCCTCCAGGGACCGATCGCGGATCGTCTCCCGGCCCGCTCCCGCGAGGTGTTCGGCTCGCTTCCGCCGTTCGTGCTCTTCCGCCGCGATGCCGCCGCCCCGGACGATCCGGTCGTCTACGTGAAGGCGCGTCTGGCGGAGGGGGCCGGCGGAACTCACGGCGCGCTTTCGGACCGGCTGCGATCGATCGGCGTCGAGATCCGGGCGCGCGCCGCCGGAGGGATCGCATCGCTCGCCGTCCCGGCCACGGCCCTCCACGCGCTCGCCGCGGTCCCGGAGGTGCGCTGGCTCAAGGTGGCGCGCTCGTATCGGCTGGCGAACGAAATCAGCACGAGCGACGCCTACACCGGAGCGCGCACCGAGCGCGCCGTCTTCGGCAACTCCGGAGAAGGCGTGATCGTCGCGGTGATCGATACCGGCATCGACTGGGCGGATGACGATTTCCGCCGGACGGATGGCGGCACGCGCGTCCTCGGCATCTGGGACCAGACGGTGACCGACGGGGCGCATCCGCCCCCGGACGGCTACACCTTCGGCGCCTTCTACAGCCAGGCCGACATCGACGACGCCCTGACGAACGGTACTTCGCTCGGCACAACCGACGGACACGGGCACGGATCGCATGTCGCCGGCACCGCCGCCGGCAACGGCCGGCATACCGGGAACGGCGTGGCCGCGGGGACCTTCGCCGGAGTGGCGCCGGAAGCCGATCTCCTGGTCGTGAGGGTGTTCGACAGCACCGGGACCTTCTGCGACGCCTGCGACCTGACGGCCGCGAGCGTTTTCATCGATCAATTCGCCAAAGCGGCGGGGAAGCCCTGGGTCGGGAACATGAGCCTGGGCGATCCCGTGGGCGGCGCCCATGACGGCACCAGCCCCGACGAGCTGGCGATCGACGCTCTCGTCGGACCGGGGCGCACCGGCGCGCAGATGGCGATCGCCGCGGGCAACGAAGGACGCTCGTCGCGCCATTCCCACTGGGAGGGGACTTTGGCGACGGGCCAGACCTTCACAAACACCTTCCTCCTGGACGCCTCCACGCCCACGACCGGGAGCGACAACGACTTCCTCTGGCTCGACCTCTGGTACGAAGGCGTGGATGACGCGACCGTGGAGATCCGGACGCCCGGCAACGAGACGGTCATCGCGGCGCTCGGGGCCGACAGCGGAATCGTCTGCACGTCGTCGGGGGCGGTCCAGATCGACGCCACGAACGCTCCCGATCCTGAGAACGGCGACAACGAGGTGCTCGTCCAGATCTGGGACAGCGCCTCGTGCAGCCCCGTGTCGGCCCCGGCGTCCGGCCTGTGGACGATCCGGATCGTCACGAACAGCGTCGGCGGCGCCGCCGGCGGGACATTCGACCTGTGGAACTCGGCCGACACGCCACGGGCCGCCGGTGCCGGCGATTACGTCGACTTCTCCACCTTCAGCCCGGGGAAGATGGTCTCGGTACCGGGGACCAGCCGCAACGCGCTGACCGCCGGCTCGATCGTCGGCAAAAACTCCTGGATCAACGCGGCGCAGGTTCTTTTCACGGCGTCCACGAGCGCCACCGTCGGCAGCCTGTCGGCCTTCTCCAGCGCCGGCCCGACGCGTGACGGCCGCATCAAGCCGGACATCGCCGCCCCGGGGGAGTACGTCGCATCGTCGCGAAGCGGCTCCGCCGGGTACAACTCGCAGTTCGTCGAGCGGGACGGCGTGCACGCCAACAAGAGCGGCACCAGCATGGCGACGCCCCACGTCGCGGGATCGGTGGCGCTCCTGTACGGCATCGACCCGGCGCTCGACGGGGCGCAGGTGAAGGCGGCCCTGCAACGCGCGGCCCGATCGGACCTCCAGACCGGCGCGGTCCCCAACAACCGCTATGGCGCGGGGAAGCTCCGGACCCTCGACGCGGCGTATGACGCGGCGTCGATGGTCACCGATCTGGTGACGGGAGCGGCGCCCGACACCTTCTCCTGGGCGGGCCACCCGGTGATCGACTCGTGGAATGTCTACCGCGGCGCTCTGCCGGGCATCTCCGCCACCGACTACGGCCCCTGCTTCCTGAGCGGGCTGACAACACCGGATTTCTCGGATCCGGAGAACCCGCCGCCCGGAGGGGGCTTCCTCTACCTGGTGACCGGTGTCTATACGAACCCGACGACACTCCTCCGCGTCGAAGGAGCGCTGGGCACGGACAGCGCCGGCCGCATCCGGCCCAACACCGCGCCCTGCCCGTGAAGGACGGCCCCGGCCTCGTCCGCGCGCTCGGCCTCTGGGACACCACGCTCCTCGTCATCGGGCTGGTCGTCGGTTCGGCGGTCTTCATGGTGACCGGCGGCCCCGGCGGCGTCGCCAGCCTGCTGCCATCGCCGGGCGCGCTCCTGCTCGCGTGGGTCGCCGGCGGGATCGTCTCGTTCGCGGGCGCCCTGGTGTTCGCCGAGCTGGGAGCGGCGCTGCCGCACGCGGGCGGCCAGTATGTCTTCCTGCGCGAGGCGTACGGGGACCTGGTCGGGTTTCTCTACGGCTGGTCGCTGTTCACCGTCATCCACACCGGGACGCTCGCGGCCCTGGCGGTCGGATACGCCGAGTACTTCGGGGCCTTCTTCCCGGCGCTCGGGACCGGGCGCGTCCTCGCCACCATCCCACTGCTCGCCGGCCACGCCCTGACGATCACCGCAGGCCAGATCAACGCCGTCTTCGTGATCGCGCTGCTGTCGGCGGTGAACTACTTCGGCGTCAAGGAGGGCAGCGTCTTCCAGGGGATCGTGACGGTGATGAAGATCGCGTCCTTCGCCGGCTTCGTCGTCCTGGCCATCGTCGTCGGGCGGGGCAGCCTCGGCCACTTCGTCCCGGTGTTCGATCCGGCCGCCGCCGGCGGGGTCACGTTCGCGTCGTTCATCCTGGCGATGGTGGCGATGCTCTGGGCCTACGAAGGCTGGAACAACATCACCTTCACGGCGGGCGAGGTGAAAGACCCGCAGCGCAACATACCGCTTTCGCTCATCCTCGGGATGTCGGCCATCACCCTCATCTACGTCGGCATGAACCTCGTCTACCTCTACGCGATGCCGGTCGGTGAGATGATCGCGACGCCGCGCATCGGAGAGACGGCGGCGGAGCGCCTGTTCGGCGCCGCCTTTGGCCGGGCGATGTCGCTCGCGGTCCTGGTGTCGGTCTTCGGCTGCATCTCGGCGACGGTCATCTCCGGCCCGCGCGTCTTCTACGCCATGGCGCGGGACGGGCTGTTCTTCCGGAGCATGGCCGAGGTCCACCCGCGCCACCGGACGCCGGCGCGCGCCATCATCTGGCAGGGGATCTGGTCTGGCGCTCTGTGCCTTTCGGGGACTTACGGCCAGCTCTTCACCTTCGTCATCTTCGCGGCGGTGCTGTTCTACGCCCTGGCCGGCGCCTCGGTCATCGTTCTGAGGATCCGGTACCCGGATTGGTCCCGGCCCTACCGCACCTGGGGCTATCCCTTCACTCCGCTCCTCTACGTAACGATGTGTGTCGTCGTCCTGGTCAATACGCTCCTCAGCCAGCCGGTCGAATCCGGCATCGGGCTCGGGATTCTCGCCCTCGGTCTGCCCGCCTACCTCTCCTGGCGGCGCAGGCGGTCCGAACCGTCGGGGATCGAGCCAGGCTCCTTGTAAGGTTCCCCTCGCGGTCGGGACTATCTTCCTCGGATGCGGCGCACGGGCGTGCGCCACGATTGGAGAAGGGGAACATGCGATCGCTGCGGCGGGCGGGTCAGGTCGCTTGCGGCACAGTCGCACTCGGGGCCGCCCTGCTGGCCTTTGCGCCCTCGATGACGAAGGCGTCCGGGGGATCGGCCGGTCCGGCGCCCCGCCCGGCGTCACCCGGGATCGCGCTCACAGCCTGCCACCTCGATGGCCTGCCGGAGGAGGTGCAGTGCGGGCGTCACGAGGTCTTCGAGGATCGGGAGCGTCGATCCGGGCGCGCGATCGAGTTGCACGTGGCGGTCCTGCCGGCGATCCGGCGGGAGGCCAGGCCCGATCCGGTGTTCCTGCTCGCGGGCGGACCGGGGCAGGGGGCGATCGACCTGGCGGGGGCCGCGGCGCGCTTCTTCCGGGAGATCCGCCAGCGGCGGGACATCGTCCTGGTCGATCTGCGCGGGACGGGCGGATCGCATCCGCTTGCGTGCGATCCCGGCGGTGACGATTTCATGTGGCTCGGCGGCGCCATCCCGCCGGCCCCTCTGCTGCGCTGTCTCGAGGCGCTCGATGCCGACGTCCGGCGCTACGGCACGGCGGCCGCCATGGACGATCTCGACGAGGTCCGCGAGCGTCTCGGCTACGATCGCATCAACCTCTGGGGCGGCTCGTACGGCACGCGGGCGGCGCTGGTGTATGCGCGCCGCCATCCAGGGAGCCTGAGAAGCGTCGTCCTCGACGGCGCCGCGCCGTTCGGGATCCGGCTGCCGATGCACAACGCGCGCGGCGCCCAGGCGGCGCTCGACCGCCTGATCGAGGACTGCGCCGCCGATGACGCGTGCAGCGTGGCCTATCCCCGTTTCCGGGAGGAGGTCGAGCGGGTCCTGGCACGGCTGGAGGCGGCGCCGGCGCGGGTGAGCCTGCGCCATCCCCGCACCGGGGAGCCCCGGACGGTCTCGATCATCCGGGAGTTCTTCGCCTCCGGCCTGCGGGGATTCCTCTACACACCGGGGCATGCCGCTCTTGTTCCCCTGGTCGTGCATGCCGCCGACGGCGGTGATTTCGCGCCGTTCCTGGCCCTGACGCTGGAGGTCGCGTCCTGGTCGGTCGACACGATGAGCCTGGGGCTGACGCTGTCGATGCTCTGCTCGGAGGAACTGCCGCGCATCGATCCGCCCGATGTCGATGCCGCCGTCCGCGGCACTTTCCTGCGCCGGAGCGAGTACGACGCCTGGTCGGAGATGTGCCGCGTCTGGCCGGGCGGCGCGACTCCGGGCGACGTGGACGCGCCAATACCGGGCGTTGTTCCCGCCCTCATCCTGTCCGGCGGTCTCGATCCGGTGACGCCGCCCGAATGGGGCGAGACGATGGCGGTCAACTTCCCCGGCAGCCGGCATCTCGTCGTTCCGGGCGCCGCCCACAATACGAGCTTCAGCAGCTGCCTCCCGGACCTGATTGCGCGCTTCATCGAGAGTGGCGGCGCCGGCGATCTGGACACCACCTGTATCTCCGAAGTGCGCCGCCCACCGTTCGTCCTGGGCGCGGCGGGGACGGCGCCATGATCGAGGTCCAGGGTCTCGCGAAGCGGTTCGGCGCCCGTGTCGCCGTCGAGGAGGTCACGTTCCGGGCGGCCGACGGCCAGGTCACGGGGCTCCTGGGCCCGAACGGGGCCGGCAAGACTACCTCCCTGCGGGTCCTCGCCGGCCTGCTGCGGCCCGACCGGGGCCGCGCCCTGGTCGACGGCGCCGACGTGACGCGCCAGCCAGCCGCCGCCCGGCGGGCGCTCGGCGTGCTGCCCGAGACGGCGGGGCTCTACGGACGGCTCACGGCGCGCGAGCACCTGGAATACGCGGGCCGGCTGCACGGTCTCGCCGGGCGCCGGCTCGAAGCGGCGGTGGACCGCGCCCTCTCGATTCTCGACATGGCCGGTCTCGCATTGCGGCGCGCGGCCGGGTTTTCGCAGGGCGAGCGGCGCAAGGTGGCGCTGGCGCGCGCCCTGGTCCACGACCCGCGGAACGTCCTGCTCGACGAGCCGACCAACGGCCTCGACGTCATGAGCATCCGCGCCGTGCGCCGCCACGTGCGCCGGCTTGCCGACGCCGGGAAGTGCGTCGTCCTGTCGACGCACGTCATGCAGGAAGTGACCGCCCTGTGCGATCGGATCGTCATCCTGGCCCGCGGGCGTGTCGTGGCCGAGGGGACGCCGGCGGAGATCCTCTCCGCCGGGGGGGCGCCCGGGCTCGAGGACGCGTTCGTCGCGCTCATCGGGACCGAGGAAGGGCTCAATTGATGCGCAGGGACGATGCGCGGGGCGGGGAGGGACCGGCATCATGATGCGCGAGACGCTCGCCGTGGCCTGGAAAGAGGCGATCGATGCGCTGCGGGACCGCCGGTCCCTGACGGCGGCCCTCGTCTTTTCCCTGTTCGGGCCGCTCGTGATGGGCCTCGCTTTGGCCGCCGTGGCGCGCGCCGGATCGGCCGCGGAGGGGCCCATCACACTGGTGGTGGACGGCGGGGATCGGGCGCCGTCGCTCGTGGCGTACCTGGCGCGGCAGCGTGTGCGCGTCGACCCGCCGCAGGCCGATCTCGATGAGGCCGTGCGCCGGGGCCGGATCGAGGCGGCGCTCGTCGTGCCGCCCGACTACCCGGGAGATTTCCTCTCCCTGCGCTCCGCCACCGTCCGTCTGCTGTACGATGCGTCGCGGGCCTCCGGGCGCGCCACGGCGCGGCGGACACGGGCGATCCTGGAGGCCTACGGGCGCGAGACGGCGATGGCGCGGCTGGTGGCGCGCGGCGTCAGCCCGGAAGCGGCGCGGCCGGTCGCGGTCGTCGAGGTCGATCTCTCGACCCGCGCCTCGCGCGCCGCCACCGCCCTGGCGATGCTGCCGATCTTCCTGATGATGGCGACCTTCGTCTGCTGCATGAACGCGGTCATCGACGCCACGGCGGGGGAGCGCGAGCGCGGCTCGCTCGAGCCGCTTCTCGCACACCCCGTGCCGCCCGCCGTCCTGGCGGTCGGGAAGTGGCTGCCGGCCGCGGCCCTGAGCATCATCGGAGTGGCGATGACCCTCGCGGTCTCGCGCCTGGTGCTCGGGGCCGATCGCATCCAGGAGATCGGCGTGCCGATCGGGCTCGGGTCGGGCGAGACCTGGGGCCTTCTCCTGCTCCTGCTGCCGCTCGCCTTCCTCGCCCCGGCGGCGCAGATGCTAATCGCCATCTTCGCGCGCTCCTTCAAGGAGGCGCAGACCTACCTGTCGCTGCTGCTCTTCGTCCCGATGCTGCCCGGCTTCCTGTTTTCGTTCGACGCCGTCGGGCAGGATCCCTGGATGCGCGCCGTGCCGATCGTGGGGCAGCAGATCCTGATGGCGGACCTCCTGCGGGGCGAGCCGGCGGCAGGCCGCGGCGCCGCCCTCCTGGCGGCGCTCACCCTGTTGTGCGCCGCCGCCTGCGTTGCCGCCTCCGCCCGCTGCCTGCGCGATGAGCGGATCGTCCTTGGACGCGCTTGAGGAGCGGTATGACCGGATCCTGCGCGAGCACGGATCGGCCCTCCGGCGCGTCGCCGCGTCGTACGAGCGCGAGCCGGCCCGGCGGGAGGACCTCTTCCAGGAAATCTGCCTCGCCATCTGGAGAGCGCTGCCGCATTTCCGCGGCGAGGCCTCGGTGCGGACCTTTGTCTTCCGGATCGCCCACAACCGCGGGCTGACGCACCGCTCGCGGCGCAGCCCCGCGTTCGGCGATCTCGATGCGGCGGCGCAGGTCGCCGACCCGCGCCCGGATCCGGAAAGGGAGGCGCTCGCCGGTCAGCGGCGGGATCGCCTGCGCGCCGCCGTGCTCGCCCTGGCGCTCCCCGCGCGGCAGGTGCTGACGCTGGCGCTCGAAGGGTTGAGCCAGAAGGAGATCGGCGAAGTGCTCGGGGTCAGCGAGAACGTCGTGGCGGTGCGGCTGAGCCGGGCCCGGGCCACGCTGCGGGGAATTCTCGGGGCGGGGCGCGGTGAGGGTGGCATGGCCGGGGAGGGCCGGGAGGCCGCAGGGAGTCCAGCGGGCGGGAGGACGCACGATGAAGACTGAGAACGATCGCGAATTGCGCGGCTGGATGGACGAGTGGCGGGATAACCCGGCGCCCGCCGCGGAGGCCCGCGCCGCCATCCTGCGCCACGTCCGGCGCCGCAGCCGCACCCTGGCCCTGGTGTCGGCCGGCGAGCTGGTCGTGACGGTCCTTCTGCTGGCGATGCTCGGCACCCTCCTGCTCAGGGCGCGCGAGCCGGAGACGATCGCCGTCGTGGTCGCCGGGAGCGTCCTGGCCGTGGGCGCGCTCGTCCTCAGCACCTGGAACCGGCGGGGAACGTGGCGCCCGTCGGCCGAGACGACGGAGGCTTTCCTGGAAATCTCGGTCCTGCGCTGCCGGCGCAGCCTGCGCGCGGTGCGCTACGCCTACGGCATCATGGTCGTCGAGGCGCTGATGCTCGTGCCGTGGCTGTTCATCGGCATCCGGCGCCATCCCGACCGCCGGCCGTTCGGCCACGACCCCTACATCTATTATGGTGCCCTCCTGGCGATCGTCTTCGGAGCGGCCACTCTCGGATGCCGCTGGTACGCCCGGCGCGTGCGGCGGGAGCGACGCGCACTCCAGGACACGCGCCGGGATCTCGTGTCCTGATCCTCCGGCCGGCGGCTATAATCGATGCATTCGCGGGGAAGCGCCATTGCGATTCGCGTGTCACCGTCGGGGGATGGCCCAAGGGTGCGTCGACGAGGTGTCGGTCTCATTCGCCTGTTGATGGTGGCCGCGAGCGTGGCTCCTTGGTTCTCTTCCTATGTCGCGGGTGCAGTCACCGCCACCGGCGAGGTGCGGCAGCCAAGGAACATTTACGAACTGGTGTATGCGTTCGATCACACGTTTGCGGGAATCCTCAAGGCAGAGGAGCTGAAACTCGTCAGAACTCGTAGTCCCGAGGAGATCAAGGAGACGCATCCTCAACTGTACGAGCGGATCAGTCGCGACGTCGTAGGGTGGACGGATGAGTGGCTCCAGGACGTCAGGAAGTCCATCGAGACTGTTTCGGAAAAACGGCTGAGCATCGCGCAGCGGACGGCGGAACAAGTCGATGGCATCCTGAGAAACCATTTCGCGGGCAGAGGTTTGCCATACAGGCGGATGCAAGTTGTGTTCCTTCCTCCGCGCCTCTTCCTCGATGAACGCAACAGGGGGAAACTGACGATGGGGATGTTCATCCCCTTCTACCCGGACGCGTTTTTCGTCGCTGTTGATTGGCCGGCGCCAATGGAGCTGGTCCTCGTGCATGAAAGCCTGCATTTCAACAGGACCGGTGTGCGATTGGGCCGGCCCTTGTCGGAAGGGATCACGGAAACCGCGACCAGGTATCTGGTTTTGAGGTATGGACTCCTGCCTCCGCGCGAAGTCAGTCGAACAACGGCCTACGCCTCGGAACGGAAAGGAGTGGACCTGATCCTCGAGGAGATCGTGAAGCGGACGGCGAGAAGCCGGGATGAAGCGACGGAGCTGTTCCTGGAGGCCTACCTGACAGGGAATCAGCAGGGCATGAACAATATCTTCGGGGTTGAATCCTGGGAGCGAGTCATCAAGCTATCGCTGTCGAAGGACGGTTGGCAAACACACAAGATCAAGCAAGCCCTGGGGAATTAGGCATCGAGCGAGGCAGCGCGATCATATGCCGGTGAAGCTGTCGGTTCGGGATGTCGGCGCCTTTGCGGCAGGGAAGCCCGCGGGAGAAGTCCTCATCAACCCGCCGGCCGCCCGGCTCGGAACGCGCCACGCGTTCCTCTGGGGGTGCGGCCGGCGACACCACGTGGCGGGTTTCCGGGGACCACTGTCGATCAAGTCGGTGATCCGCGGCCGAGCCACCTGGGAGACCGGCGGGCACCGCTACGAGCTCGGCCCGTCCTCATGGATCGTCATCAACGAGGACCAGCCCTATACACTCTCCATCGAGGCCGATGAGCCGGTCGAGACTTTCTGCCTCTTCTTCCGGCGCGGCGCGGTCGAGGAGATCGGCCGCGTCCTGGCGACCTGCGACGCGGCGCTCCTGGACCGCCCGGAGGCGGCCCCGGAACCGGGATTCACTATCCGGAACTTCGGGTTGCCGACCTTCCAGGCGCGCGACGCGCGCCTCCTCGACCCGCTGCGACAGGCCCACCGGTTGCTGTCGCGGGGCACGGCACCGGGGGCGTGGCTGGAGGAGCGGGTGGTGGCGCTGGGCGAGGCGCTGTTCCGGGTCGGGGACGAGGTGCGGCGCGAGATCGCCCGCGTTCCGGCGGCCGGCGCCTCCACCCGGGTCGAGCTGTTTCGGCGACTCCGGCGCGCCGTCGACTTCATCGAGGCCTCGCTCGACCAGCCGCTGCCGCTCGATGAGGTGGCGCGCGCCGCCTGCCTGTCTCCCTACCACTTCCACCGCCTGTTCACCGAGACGCACGGGGAGACCCCGCACCACTTCGCGAGGCGCCGCCGGCTGGAGCGCGCCCGGCAGCGCCTCGAACAGTCGAAGGACACGGTGGCCGACATCTGCCGCGACTGCGGCTTCGAGAGCGTTCCGTCGTTCAGCGTCCTGTTCCGCAGGCGCTTCGGCCTGCCGCCGGCCCGCTACCGCCGGGTCCACCGCGAGAATGGCAAGAACGGAGAAGAACGCCGCGCCACCTCGCGGTATCTTGGGTAGGACAGGAGGAATCCCACGATGAGCGCGGACCGAGGAGTCGGACTGGACAGGATCGGACAGATCGCCGTGAACGTGCACGAGATCTCGAGGGCCGTCGCCTTCTACCGCGACACGCTCGGAATGCGTTTTCTCTTCGAAGTGCCGAAAATGGCCTTCTTCGATTGCGGCGGCATCCGGCTGATGCTCGGCCTGCCGGAAGCCCCGGAGTTCGACCACCCCGCTTCCGTCATCTATTACAAGGTCGGCGACATCGAGGCGGTCCACCGGACGCTTCTGGAGCGCGGTGTCGCGTTCGAGGGCGAGCCGCATCTCATCGCCAAGCTCCCGACGCACGACCTGTGGATGGCGTTCTTCCGCGATCCGGATCGGAACCTGCTGGCCCTGATGAGCGAGAAGCCGAAGGCGTGACTGAGGCCGGCTTCAGAGCCGCGGGTGCTTCACGAAGGTGCCCTGCTCGTACTCCTGGAATGCCGTCCGCAGCTCGGCCTGGGTGTTCATGACGATCGGGCCGTACCAGGCGACCGGCTCCTGGAGGGGCCGGCCCGCGACCAGGAGAAACCGCAGCGGCTTCTTGTCGGCGGCGACGACGATGGAGCCGCCGGGGCCGTAAAGCACGAGGGTGTCCGCCCCGCACACGCACGGGCGCGCCATGTCGAAGTAGTTCTCGCCGACCGCCTCGCGAGCGAAGGGGTCCCGGCCCGCGTCGAAGTAGCCCTCGCCGTCCATCACGTAGGCGAAGACCGTGTGCCCTTCCTTGACCGGGTGTGTGAAGGTCTTGCCGGCCGGCAGCGATACGTCGAGAAGCTCGGGGTCGGTGACGATCTCCCGCACCGGCCCCCGGGTGCCGTCGACCTCGCCGCAGACGACGCGCACGGTCGCTCCGTCCTTCGTCGTGACCTCGGGAATGTCGGACCGCTTCACCTCGCGGTACCTCGGGTCCATCATCTTCCGGCTCGCGGGGAGGTTCGACCATAGCTGGAAGCCCCACATCTGCCCCTTGCGGTCGCCTTTCGGCATCTCCTGGTGGATGATGCCGCTTCCGGCCGTCATCCACTGCACGTCGCCCGCCGAGATGACCCCGCGGTTCCCCATGCTGTCGGAGTGCTCCACGTCGCCGTCGAGGACGTAGGTGATGGTCTCCATGCCCCGATGCGGGTGCCAGGGGAATCCGCGCCGGTAGTCGTCGGGGTTCTCCGAGCGGAACGCGTCGAGCAACAGGAATGGGTCCAGCATCGGCACCTCGCGGAAGCCGAACGCGCGCCGCAGATGGACACCCGCCCCCTCGATGGTCGGCTGGCTCTTCCAGACCTTTTTGATCGGTCGGCTCGGGCCTACTTGATTCATCTCGATCCTCTTGCACGCCGACCCATACCGGCGTCTAGCGCAGTGAGCTGGCGGTCTGAGCGAGGCCGCGGTCGAGGCGGGCGAGCAGGTCGTCGATCTCCGCCTTGGTGATGGTGAACGCGGGGGCGATGATGAAGTGGTCGCCGTCCTGGCCCTCGCGGGTGCCGGAGCCGGGGTAGATCAGGAGTCCTTCCTCGAGGCAGGCATCGTAGAGGCGGCGCGAGACCTTCTCGGCCGGCGGGAACGGATCGCGTGTGGCCCGCGACTTGACGATTTCGACGCCCCACATCATCCCCATGCCCCGGATGTCGCCGACGATCTTATGGCGCCGCAGGTCTTGCAGGCGCTTGCCGAGCGTCTTGCCGACGCGGGCGGCGCGCGCGATGAGGCCGTGCTTCTCGATGTAGGCGAGGACGGCGTTGCCGATGGCGGCCGACAGCGGGTTGGCGCTGTAGGTGAAGCCGTGCTCGAAGTAGCCGCGGCCGGCCTGGATGGCGCCGGCGACGGAGCCTCGGGCGATGACGGCGCCCAGGGGCGTGTAGCCGGCCGACAGCCCCTTCCCGGCGACGATCAGGTCGGGGACGACCTTGAAGTGATCGACCGCGAAGTTCCTGCCGGTGCGGCCGACTCCGGTCATCACCTCGTCGGCAATCAGCACCACATCGTACTTGTCGCAGATGGCGCGCGCCCTCTGCCAGTAACCATCCACCGCCGGCACGGCGCCCAGCGTGGCGCCGACCACCGGCTCGGCGATGAACGCCGCGACGGAATCGGGCCCCTCCTGGCGGATCACCCTCTCGAGGTCGTCCACGCAGGCGATGTCGCACGACGGGAACGTCCTCTCGTACGGGCAGCGGTAGCAGAAGCACGGCGCGATGTGCGGGGTGGCGGCGAAGAGCGGCGTGTACAGCTCGCGGCGCGCCACGTTTCCTGTGACGGCCAGGGCGCCCAGCGTGCTGCCGTGGTACGACTGCCATCGGCTGATGATCTTGAACTTCGACGGGCGGCCGCGCTCGACGTGGTACTGGCGCGCCATCTTGATGGCGGTCTCGATCGCCTCGCTGCCGCCCGAGACGAGATAGACGCGGCCCGTCTTCTTCATGTCGCCCGGGGCGAGGGCGGCGATGCGCGCCGACAGCTCCATCGCCTCGCGCGTGACGAACTGCGACGAGTGGGCGAAGGCGAGCCTCCGCGCCTGCTTCGAGATGACGTCGGCCACCTCGCGCACGCCGTGTCCGATGGAGCAGACGACGGCCCCGCTGCAGCCGTCGAGGTAGGTCTTTCCGCCCCGGTCGCGGATCCAGAGCCCCCGCGCGCTCACCGCGACGGGGTACTCGGTCTTCAGATTGCGCGGGAAGAGGTGCGCGGCCTCGCCGGGTGCTGTGTCCGGATCGCCGGCGCCAGCAATGCCGGGGGCCGGCCGGATGCGGGGACGTGGCGGACCCTGGGCCGGCGCTTTGAGGAAGTACTGGTCCTCCTCAGCCGTCTCTGGATCGTCCTCGCTCTCCTCCTCGCCCTCGTCGAGGAGCATGCCGATCTCCTCCGCCTCGGCGACGGCGTCCTCGGCCATGCGATCGGCGAGCAGCGTCTTGTTCCTCAGCTCGGCCCGCATGCTGGCCTCGGCACGCGCCGCCGCCTTGGCGATGGCCGCGTCGGCGAGCAGCGTCTTGCCGGGGCCGCGCTTCCGGCGCGCTGCCGCCTTGCTGTGTGGCGCCGCGGACCGGCCGGCCGGCGGCTTGCGCACCACCGTCTTGCCGTGCCGCGCCGCCGCCCGCTTCGCACTGTGTCGCTTCATGACGCCCGCCCCCTTATCCGGCCCGCGACCGCAGGAAGATCCCCTGCGGGTCGAGCTCCTCGCGGATGATGCGAATCTCCTCCGGCGTGGGTAGGGTCGTCTCCGGCAGCGCCGGGGCCACCTTGACCTCCCAGCCGGTGTTCTCCTTGATCTGCTGCAGCGTGATGCCCGGGTGGATCGACACCAGCACCATCTCCCGCGTCTCCGGGTCGAAGCGGTAGACGCCCATGTCGGTGATCACCAGCTCCGGCCCGCCCTTGAGTCCGAGCGCCTCGCGCTGGCGCCCGCCGCGCAGGTAGCCGGGGCTGGTGACGAAGTCGACCTTCTCGGGGAGCGTGCGCTTGGAGTTGGCGATGGTGATGACCACCCGCTTCGCCAGCGCCGCGATCTCGCAGGCGCCGCCGCTCCCGGGCAGCCTTACTTTGGGCTTGCGATAGTCCCCGATGACCGTCGAGTTGATGTTGCCGAAGCGGTCCACCTGCGCCCCGCCCAGGAAGCCGACGTCGATCTTGCCGTTCTGGAGGTAGAGATTGAACACGTCGAGCATCGGCACGACCGCGAGGGACCCGGTCACCAGGCACGGATCGCCGATCGAGATCGGCAGCCGCGTCGGGACGCAGCCAACCGCCCCCGACTCGTAGATCATGCAGAGGCCGGGCGCGTGCATCCGGTACGCCAGGTTGACGGCGAGCGACGGCACGCCGATGCCGACGAAGACGACGTCGCCGTTCTTCAGCTCCTTGGCGGCGCGCGACACCATCAGCTCGGAGGTCGTGTATTCGGGCATCGTTCCAATCCGCGCGAAAGCGGGCGCGCCTCCCTCAGAACCCGTAGTTGACCGGCGCGCACATCTGCCGGTCGGCTTTCAACGCCTCGGGCCGTGGCCCCATCCTCTTTATATAGGCGGCGCGGTCGGGCAGGCCGAAGACCCACTCATCCAGGTAACTCTTGAGTCCCGCTTCCTCGCGCGAGATCCCGTCCCATTCGACGTAGAAGTCGTTGTCCCGATCGTAAGCCCCCTGCACGAAGGACGGATGGGCGCCGAACGGCTCGCGCACCACGGCGCTGACGATCATCCCCGGTATGATCGTGCGGTTCGGGTCGGAGCGGATGACCGACGATTCGACCACCTCCTCGACCGTCACGATGACCCTCGAGCTTGCGAACGCCGCCTCCTTCTGCACCCCGTACAGCCCCCAGACCTGCGTGTTGCCGTCGGCGTCGGCCCGCTGCGCGTGTACCACGGTCACGTCGGGGCGCAGCGCCGGGACGCACCACAGCTCCTCGTCGGCGTAGGGAGAGCGGATCATCTTGAAATTCGGGTTGACGGCTGTCAAGTCGGTGCCGGGGTAGTTGCGCGTCGGCAGGAACGGCAGGTTCGAGGCCCCGGCCATGAACCGCAGGACCATGCCGAAGTGCGTGTACTCCTCGATCTCGAGCGGGCGCGGCGACCCTTTCTCGACGGCGCGCCGGAAGGCGTGCAGCGGTCCGACACCGGGGTTGCCGGCCCAGGAGAAGATCATCTTGCGGGCGCACCCCGCCGCGATCAGCTGGTCATAGATGAGGTCGGGGGTCAGGCGCGCGATCGTCAGGTCCTTCTTCCGCTGGCGGATGATCTCGTGCCCCGCCGCGAACGGGATGAGGTGCGTGAACCCCTCCATGACCAGGAGATCGCCGTCCCGCACGAAGCGGCCGATCGCCTCCTTCATGGTCATGACCTTGGACATGGGTCGCTCGTCAGTCCCGAGCCGCAAAACCGGCGTCCTGTGCGTGGAAGCGGATGATAACACAGGGCTCCGGCCCAGCCGGTTGCCGGACCATGCGGGCTGGGCTCGGGTCCGGGGGATAGACATCCCCGACGTTCAGTCCTACGATTTCGGTGAGCCGATGACCGGTCCCGAGAATCGCCTTTTGTTCACTCCGGGTCAGCCTTGGCGGGCCGAGGCGGGGCATCGCACTCCTCCAGCCGAGGGTCCTGGGTGCACAGCATGCCAAAAGCCAAGCATGAGAGCCGGGTGAGGTCGACGAAGAGAAAAGGGACGAGCGCCAAGCCAGGTGCTGCGCAGAACGGGGCGACCCTCGGCTTCGAGGCGAAGCTGTGGGCAGCGGCCGACGCGCTGCGCAACAACATGGACGCGGCCGAGTACAAGCACGTCGTCCTCGGCCTGGTTTTCCTGAAGTACATCTCGGACGCCTTCGAAGCCAAGCATGCGGAGCTCGCATCTCAGAAGGCCCAAGGCGCGGATCCTGAAGACCCCGACGAGTACCGCGCCGCCAGCATCTTCTGGGTGCCGAAGGAGGCGCGCTGGACGCACCTGAAGGCCAAAGCGCCGCAGCCCACCATCGGAAAGCTCGTGGACGACGCTATGACGGCCATCGAGCGCGATAACCCGTCGCTCAAAGCCGTATTGCCAAAGGACTACGCCCGGCCCGGACTCGACAAGCAGCGTCTCGGCCAGCTCATCAACCTGGTCAGCGACATCGCGCTGGGCAGCGCCGCCGACCGCGCCAAGGACACGCTTGGCCGGGTCTACGAGTACTTCCTATCGCGGTTCGCCAGCGCCGAAGGCAAGAAGGGCGGCCAGTTCTACACGCCCTCCCGCGTGGTGCGCGTGCTGGTCGAGATGCTCGCTCCCTACAAGGGCCGCGTCTACGACCCCTGCTGCGGCTCGGGCGGGATGTTCGTGAGCAGCGAGAAGTTCATCGAGGCCCACAGCGGCAAGATCGACGACATCTCCATTTACGGCCAGGAGTCCAACTACACAACCTGGCGCCTGGCCAAGATGAACCTCGCCATCCGCGGCATCGATGCTCAGATCGCCCACGGCGACACCTTCCACAACGACAAGCACCCGGATCTCAAGGCCGACTACGTGCTGGCCAACCCACCCTTCAACGACAGCGACTGGCGCGGCGAGCTGCTGAAGGACGACAAGCGCTGGGCCTACGGCGTTCCGCCCGCGAGCAACGCCAACTACGCCTGGGTGCAGCACTTCATTCACCACCTCGCCCCCACCGGGCTCGCGGGCTTCGTGCTCGCCAACGGCTCGATGTCGTCCAACCAGTCCGGCGAGGGCGAGATCCGCAAGGCCATCATCGAGGCCGACCTGGTGGACTGTATGATTGCGCTGCCGGGCCAGCTCTTCTACTCGACGCAGATCCCGGTCTGCCTGTGGTTCCTCGCGCGCAACAAGAAGAACGGCCGCTTCCGCGATCGGCGCGGCGAGACGCTCTTCCTCGACGCACGCAAGCTGGGCACGATGGTGGACCGCACGCACCGCGAGCTGACCGACGATGACCTCGCCAGGATCGCCGGCACCTACCACGCCTGGCGCGGCGACAAGGGCGCGGGCAAATACGCCGACGTGCCGGGCTTCTGCAAGGTCGCGAAGCTCGACGACATCCGCAAGCACGGCCACGTGCTCACGCCCGGGCGCTACGTCGGTGCCCAGGCGCAGGAGGACGACGGCGAGTCGTTCGAGGAGAAGATGAAGCGGCTCTCCGCGACGCTGCGCGAGCAGCAGGCCATGGCCGCGAAGCTCGACGCCGCTATCGCCGCCAACCTGAAGGAGCTTGGGTATGGCAGGTGAGGGTCGTCGCAGCACACTGGGCGACTACTTCACGCTTCAGCGCGGGACCACCTACAAGAGCCGGTTGCTTGGGCAACCCGGGCCGGTACTGCTGGGTCTTGCCACGATTCAGCGAAATGGTGGCTTCCGCACAGATTCTCTTCAGACCTATGGTGGGGAATCTCCAGACAAACTGCTCGTTCAGCCTGGCGACCTCTACTTGTCTCTGAAGGATGTTACTCAATCGGCTGACTTGCTTGGCGCCGTCGCGAGGCTCCCGCGCGATCATCCACTAGGGCGCCTGACGCAGGACACGGTCAAGCTGGATCCCAAGGGCGCTGACGTCCCGCTCGACTATCTCTATTGGTTGCTTCGAACCCCGCAGTACCGAAGCTACTGTCGCTCACGCGCAACCGGCACCACGAATCTCGGATTGGCCCGCGACGACTTCTTAGCGTTTCCGGCTCCCGAACCTACACCGATGCAAAACCGCATCGTGCATACGCTGAGCACGCTCGAAGACAAGATCGAGCTGAACCGCCGGATGAACGAGACGCTGGAGGCGATTGCGCGGGCGCTCTTCAAGTCGTGGTTCGTGGACTTCGACCCCGTCCGCGCCAAGGCCGAAGGCCGCAACCCCGGCCTGCCCAAGACCGTCGCCGACATGTTCTCGGATTCCTTCGTGGACTCCGAACTGGGGGAGATTCCGAAGGGGTGGGATGTGAAGCCGGTAGGCGACCTCGCGGACGTGGCGGGCGGCACCACGCCGAGCACCAAGGAGCCAGCCTATTGGGACGGCGGGGCGCACGCATGGGCCACACCTAAGGACCTATCCGGGCTATTGGTCCCCGTCCTGCTCGAAACCGAACGGCGGATCACCGACGCGGGGCTGGCGCAGATCGGTTCCGGATTGCTACGGAAGGGAACCGTCCTTCTGTCATCGAGAGCCCCCATAGGCTACTTGGCCGTCGCAGAGATTCCAGTCGCAATCAATCAAGGCTTCATTGCGATGACGCCCAAGACGGGAACGTCAAACCTCTTCCTGCTTCTCTGGGCCAACGTTGCACACGAAGAGATTGTCAGCCGCGCGAACGGCTCAACCTTTCTTGAGATCAGCAAGGCCAACTTCCGCCCGATTCCGGTCGTCACTCCATCAGCCGACGTGATGCAAGTGTTTGCACGGCTAGCGCAGCCTCTATACGAGTGTGTTGTCGAGTTCGAGCGTGAATGTCGCACCCTCGCCGCCGTACGCGATACGCTGCTGCCCAAGCTCATCTCCGGCGAGCTGCGAGTGAGGGATGCCGAGCGGATCATCGGTGAGCGGGTCGGATGAAGAGAGAAGCCAGGCTGCTACTCGAAAAGGCATCCGATTCGATGCTGCTCAGCATCGAGTTCTTCAACAGGCCGCACGACCGCGGACGCGTGACCAGCACGTTGATTCTTCTCGACCACGCCTTCGAGATGCTGCTGAAGGCGGCTCTCGTGCATCGAGCTGGGCGTATACGGGAGAAGCGCGCGCGCGAAACGATTGGCTTCGATGCCTGTGTCAGGCGCGGTCTGAGCGACGGCAATGTCAAGTTCCTGACCGAGGAGCAAGCGCTTCTTCTTCAGTCCATCAACAGCCTCCGTGACGCCGCACAGCATCACCTGCTGGAGATCTCCGAAGGACAGCTTTATGTGCATGCGCAAGCTGGTGTGACGCTGTTCCGAGATCTCTTGAAGGGCATTTTCGGGCAGGACCTGGCGGATCGCCTGCCCGAACGGGTCCTCCCGGTCTCGACGTCACCACCCACCGATCTCACCAGGCTGTTCGACTCGGAGGTCGGCGAAATCAAAGAGCTTCTGCGTCCTGGGCGGCGCCGCAGGATCGAGGCAAAGGCCAGGCTTCTTCCCCTTGCGATCCTGGACGCGGCGGTCAGAGGCGAGAAGGGACAACCGAGCACAGGAGATTTGCGACGTATCGAGATGGCACTGAACAGTGGAACGCGCTGGCAGGACATCTTCAAGGGCGTTTCGGCGATCGAGATCACCGCGGATCCTGCGGGTCCGGGCTTGTCGCTCCGCCTCTCCAAGAAGGAGGGTATTCCGATTCAGCTTGTGCCAGAAGGCACGCCGGGCGCCTCGGTCGTGGCGGTGAAACGCGTGGATGAACTCGGTTTCTATAGCCTCGGCGCCAAGCAACTTGCAGAGAAGGTTGGCCTGAGCATGCCGAAGGCTGTTGCGGTCGTGGACCACCGCGGCATCCGATCCAACCCCGAGTGCTACAAGGAGTTCAAGATCGGGAAGGCCCTATTCAAGCGCTACTCGCCGAAGGCCGTGGACGCCATCAAGGCCGTTCTGCAGGAAGAGAGCGCGGAGGTGATCTGGAGGAAGCGCCACGGCAAGAGCCAGAGGGTCGGTACCTGAGAGCTGATTCCACCCAATCTACCATCGAATCCGCCGCTGTCGCCTGGATGAAGGATTTGGGCTACATGCTTAGACATGGACCGGAGATCGCGCGGGCCGAGCCCGCCGCCAAGCGGTCTAGTGTGGCGGTGTGAGGATGAACTATAACGCCCAACGCGCCCTAGAACTTCTCCGCCACGGCTCTGGCCAGCCGGACGCGCGCTTCCGCGAAGGCCAGGAGGAGGCTATCCGCCATATTGTGGAGGGGCGTGAGCGTTTGCTGCTGGTGCAGAAGACCGGTTGGGGCAAGAGTTTCGTGTATTTCATCGCGACCAAGCTGCTGCGCGAGGCGGGTCGGGGGCCGGCCTTGTTGATCTCGCCACTGCTCGCGCTGATGCGCAACCAGATCGCCGCAGCGGAGCGCATGGGCGTGCGGGCGGTCACCATCAATTCTGACAATCAGGACGAATGGGTGGGTGTCGAGGCGATGATTCAGCATAACGAGGTGGACATCCTGCTGATCTCGCCCGAGCGGTTGGCCAACGAGCGGTTTCGTATGGATGTGCTAGCGGGAATCGCGGGACGGATCGCATTACTGGTGATCGACGAAGCCCACTGTATCTCGGACTGGGGGCATGACTTCCGGCCGCACTATCGCCTGCTGGAGCGCATCACACGCACGCTGCCGGCGAATCTGCGGCTGCTGGCGACCACGGCAACAGCGAACAACCGCGTGATGGATGATCTGAGCACAGTGCTCGGGCCGAACCTCGGCGTTTCACGGGGCGACCTGAACAGGCCGTCGCTCACGCTCCAGACGATGCGTTTGCCCAGTCAAGCGGCGCGCTTGGCCTGGCTTGCCGCACAGGTACCGGCCTTGCCCGGTCATGGAATCATCTACACGCTCACAGTGCGCGATGCGGTGCAAGTAGCCGATTGGCTCAAGTCGCGCGGCTTGAACGTGGAGTCCTACACGGGAGAAACCGGCGAGCGTCGACCCGAACTGGAGCAGGCATTACTGGAGAACCGGGTGAAGGCGCTGGTGGCCACGACGGCGCTGGGGATGGGCTTTGACAAACCGGACCTGGCGTTCGTGATTCACTACCAGACGCCGGGGTCGGTGGTGGCCTATTACCAGCAGGTCGGACGTGCGGGGCGCGCGCTGGAGGCGGCCTACGGGGTGCTGCTGAGCGGCGAGGAAGAGACGGAAATCCTCGACTACTTCATCGAAAGCGCTTTCCCGACGCGGGAAGAAGTTCAGAGGGTGCTTGACGCGCTCCAAGCGGCTCCTAACGGGCTGTCCGTTCCGGAGTTGCTCGGCCGTGTCAATCTCAGCAAGGGCCGAATCGATAAGACTATCGCCCTGCTCTCACTGGAGTCGCCTGCGCCCCTGGCTAAGCAGGGCACGAAGTGGCAATTGACGACTGCGAATCTGTCCGGGGCATTCTGGGATCGTGCGGAACGGCTGGCGGGACTGCGGCGCGACGAGCAACGGCAGATGCAGGAGTACGTCAACCTCCCGCTGGGGCACATGGGGTTTCTCATCCGTGCGCTCGACGGTGATCTAGGCACAGTGCATGAGCCCGCGTTGCCGCTGCTGCCGAGAACCACGGACCCGGCCCTGGTTCGTGAGGCAGTGGCATTTCTGCGCCGTACCAGCCTGCCGATTGAGCCGCGCAAGCAATGGCCACCGGGCGGAATGCCGCAGTATCGTCTCACCGGACGAATTGCGACCGACCTTCAGGCACAGCCCGGCAAGGCGCTCTGCATTTGGGGGGACGCAGGATGGGGCAGTCTAGTTCGACAAGGCAAGTATCGCGACAGACGCTTTGCGGATGAACTGGTCGAAGCCTGTGCGGTCCTGGTGCGAGAATGGAACCCGCAGCCGACACCTGCCTGGGTAACGTGCATCCCGTCCCTTCGACACCCTGATCTTGTGCCGGACTTCGCCCGGCGTCTGGCGGTGAGGCTGGGCCTGCCCTTTCAGCCCGCGCTGCAGAAGACGGATAATCGGCCGGAGCAAAAGACGATGGCCAACAGCACCCAGCAGGCGCGCAACATCGACGGGTCGCTGGCAATCACCGGCCCGCCGATACCCGCTGGTCCCGTATTGCTGGTGGATGACATGGTAGATTCGCGCTGGACGTTAACCGTGGCGACTTGGCTGTTGCGCACACATGGCAACGGCGACGTTTTGCCTCTGGCGCTCGCACTGACTGGACACGAAAAATGAGCAACTTGCTTTCACCCAACACGCAGGTGATCCTCCTGCTGACTGCACCGCTGATAGCTGGGCGTGGCGAACCTTCGCGCGATTTATTGACACCGAGCGAGTACAAGCGTCTGGCGCGATTCCTCCGCGACAAGCAACGGCAGCCGGCTGATCTGCTTGCTATCGATGCGGAGGAATTGCTTGGGGAGGTCCAACCGCTCATCGACGGCAACCGTCTCAAGCGCCTGCTGGCGCGCGGCTTTCTGTTAAGTCAGGCGGTCGAGCGCTGGCAGACACGCGCGATCTGGGTGGTGAGCCGCGCCGATGCAGAGTACCCGAGGCGACTCAAGGCGTGCCTCAAAGACGATACGCCCCCGGTTCTTTACGGGTGTGGTGATGCCGCGATTCTCGACGCGGGCGGGTTGGCGGTCGTTGGCTCACGGCAAGTGGATGAGGCGCTGATCGAATACACGGAGGGTATTGGCCGGCTCGCCGCTAAGGCCGGGAGTACCCTTGTGTCAGGTGGGGCGCGCGGCATTGACCAGGCCGCCATGCGCGGCGCATTGGAAGCCGGCGGCAAGGTGGCAGGAGTCTTGGCAGACAGCTTCGAACGGGCAGCCTTGAATCGCGAGCACCGCAATCTTCTGATGGAGGGTCGACTGGTCCTAATCTCTCCTTACGACCCGGCGGCCGGTTTCAATGTCGGTCACGCTATGCAAAGAAACAAGCTGATCTATGCGCTGGCGGACGTTGCACTCGTCGTAAGCGCGGATTACGAGAAAGGCGGTACGTGGACCGGCGCGGTCGAGCAGTTGGAGAAGCTGCGTCTCGTCCCAGTGTATGTCCGTTCAAACGGAGAAGCGGAGAAAGGGCTGGAAGCGCTGCGTCGAAAAGGCGCGTTGTCGTGGCCGAATCCGGTGACGCCTGAGGAGTTCGTCGAGGCACTGGCTATACAAGTGTTTCCGCAGCGCAAAGCTCCGAGCCAAGAACGACTGACCCTCCCCAGTGCCAAGGAGCCCGCGCAGGAATACGAGGTTCAGAATAAATCATCGCAGACGAATATGCGGCTGCCCTCGCCGGGTGTCGGCGCCCCACCGACTCCAGCAGAGGAACTGTTTGCAAAGGTAAAATCGTTGCTCGAACAGATGAGTACGCCAAGGACCGGCGAGGAGGTGGCCGATGAGTTGAATGTGTCGAAGAGCCAAGCCAAGGAGTGGCTGCAGCGTCTTGTCAAGGAAGGCGTGCTCGAGAAGCTATCCAAGCCCACCCGCTATCGTTCGTCGGCGGCTTCCGGACGATTGTTCTGAGTGGCGGAATTGGAACCGATGGCGCAGGTCACCGAATCTGTCGTCGAAGACGCCGCCCTGGACTGGCTGGAAGGCCTTGGCTATGCCGTGCTGCACGGCCCGGACATCGCGGCTGGCGAGCCCGGCGCCGAGAGAAGCGACCCGAACTACCGCGACATCGTGCTTCAGGCCCGCCTGCGGCAAGCTCTAGTCCGGATTAACCCGGGCCTGCCTTCCGAAGCACACGAAGATGCGTTCCGCAAGCTGACGCGCACCGATGCACCGTCGCTGGTCGAACGCAGCCGCGCGGTGCATCGGATGCTGGTGGATGGCGTGGCGGTTGAGTATCGCCGCGCTGACGGCTCCATCGCGGGCGCGCAAGCGCAGGTGATCGACTTCGATACGCCCGGCAACAACGACTGGCTCGCCGTCAACCAGTTCACGGTCGTCGAGGGCCGGCACACGCGCCGCCCGGACGTGGTGCTGTTCGTGAACGGGCTGCCGCTCGCGGTCATCGAGCTCAAGAACCCCGCCGACGAAAACGCCACCATCTGGACTGCCTTCCAGCAGCTCCAGACCTACCAGGCGCAGATTCCCTCGCTGTTCGCCTACAACGCGGCGTTGGTTGTCTCGGACGGTGTGCAGGCCCGGATTGGAGCACTCGGCGCGGGGCGGGAATGGTTCAAGCCGTGGCGGACGATCACCGGGCGCGAGGATGCCGGACCGGGCATGGCCGGGCTTCAGGTTGTATTGGAGGGGGTGTTCGGGAAGCGCCGATTCCTCGACCTTTTGCGACACTTCATCGTGTTCGAGGACCTGGGCGGTGGGGCGCTGGCGAAGAAGATGGCTGGCTACCACCAATACCACGCGGTGAACTTCGCGGTGGAGGAGACCCTGCGCGCCGCACACGCTGCCGCGGCCGATCTCGCAGCCGAGCCGACGGCCCGGTACGAGGCAGGGCGGCGACCAGGGGGTGATCCCGGGGATCGGCGGGTCGGGGTGGTCTGGCACACGCAGGGATCAGGTAAGAGCCTGACCATGGCCTTCTACGCCGGCCGCGTGATCCTGCACCCGGCGATGGAGAATCCCACGATCGTGGTCCTCACCGATCGCAACGATCTCGACGACCAGTTGTTCGGCACTTTCGCCCGCTGCCGCGATTTGCTTCGCCAGCCACCCGTCCAGGCGGCGAACCGCGCCGACCTGCGCGAGAAGCTGCGCGTCGGTTCCGGGGGCGTGGTGTTCACCACGATCCAGAAGTTCTTCCCCGAAGAGAAGGGAGACCGGCACCCGGTCCTCTCGGATCGGCGCAACATCGTCGTTATCGCCGACGAGGCGCACCGCAGCCAGTACGACTTCATCGACGGCTTTGCCCGGCACATGCGTGACGCCCTGCCACACGCGTCCTTCATCGGCTTCACCGGAACGCCGATCGAGAAGGCCGATGCGAACACGCGCGCCGTGTTTGGCGACTGCATCAGCGTCTACGACATCCAGCAGGCGGTCGTGGACGGGGCCACGGTGCCCATCTACTACGAGAGCAGGCTCGCGAAGTTGGAGCTGAAGGAATCCGAGCGGCCGAAGATCGATCCCGAGTTCGAAGAGGTGACCGAGGGCGAGGAGGTCGACCGCAAGGAGAAGCTCAAGACCAGGTGGGCGCAGCTCGAGGCCCTGGTGGGCTCCGAGAAGCGGCTGGCGCTTATAGCCCGCGATCTGGTGGACCACTTCGGGGACCGGCTCGCGACCATGGACGGCAAGGCCATGGTCGTCTGCATGAGCCGCCGCATCTGCGTGGAGCTGTACCGGGAGATTGCCGCGCTGCGGCCGAGGTGGCACCACGATGAGGATGACCAGGGCTCCCTCAAGGTGGTGATGACGGGCTCGGCCTCCGACCCCATGGACTGGCAGCCCCACATCCGCAACAAGCCCCGTCGAGAGGCACTCGCCCAACGTTTCCGGGATTCGAAGGATCCGTTCAAGGTCGTCATCGTGCGGGACATGTGGCTCACCGGCTTCGATGCGCCGAGCCTCCACACGATGTACGTGGACAAGCCGATGCGGGGGCACGGCCTGATGCAGGCCATCGCCCGCGTCAACCGGGTCTTCCGGGACAAGCCCGGCGGTCTGGTCGTTGACCACCTCGGCCTCGCCGACGAGCTCAAGCGGGCGCTGTCGACCTACACGGACAGCGGTGGCACCGGGAAGACCGCCATCGACCAGGCCGAAGCCGTCGCCCTCATGCTGGAGAAATACGAGGTCTGCCGGGCCCTGTTCCACGGCTTCGACTGGTCCCGGTGGGTCACGGGGACTCCCAAGGAACGGCTTTCGGTGTTGCCCCCGGCCCAGGAGCACATCCTCGCCCAGGAGGATGGGAAGCGCCGGCTCCTGAGCGCGGTCACCGAACTCTCCCAGGCCTTCGCGCTCGCGGTGCCACACGAGGAGGCGCTGCGCATCCGGGATGACGTCGGCTTCTTCCAGGCCGTCCGGTCGGTACTGGCCAAGAGCGGGGTGGGCGATCGGAAGACCGACGAGGAGCTGGACCTCGCCATCCGGCAGATCGTGTCCAGGGCGGTCGTTTCTGACGAGGTCGTCGACATCTTCGCTGCGGCGGGGCTCAGGAAGCCCGACATCTCGATCCTTTCCGACCAGTTCCTGGCCGAGGTTCACGGCATGCCACACCGGAATCTCGCCGTCGAGCTGCTGCGGAAGCTCCTCTCGGGCGAGATCAAGACCCGGGCGCGGCGGAACGTCGTGCAGGCGCGCTCCTTCGCCGAGCTCCTGGAGCAGGCCGTGCGGCGCTATCAGAATCGCGCCATCGAGACTGCGCAGGTGATCGAGGAGCTCATCGCACTCGCCAAGGACATGCGCGCCGCCACGGCGCGCGGCGACTCGCTCGGCCTCACCGAGGATGAGCTTGCCTTCTACGACGCCCTGGAGACCAACGACAGCGCCGTGAAGGTTCTCGGCGTGCCGACCCTCAAGACCATCGCCCGCGAACTCGCCACGAACGTCCGGAAAAACGTCACCATCGACTGGACCGTCCGGGAGAACGTCCGCGCTCAGCTACGGGTGCTCGTCAAGCGCATCCTCCGGAAGTACGGTTACCCGCCGGACAAGCAGGAGAAGGCGACGCAGACCGTGCTGGAGCAGGCAGAGGTCTTGTCGGAGATATGGGCCGCAGCGTGATGATGAAGCAGGACCTTCCTCGTGTGGCCGTCTGCGCATGGCTTCACTGAAGTGACGGCGCAAGCACCCAAAGACGGTGAGTCTTGCCCACCCACGTCACGAGGGCATATAGTCGGGCCAAAAGCAATCGAGACGGCGCCCCATGAAGCGCGGCAATGCCGAAGAGCAAGTGTTTCGTCTCCTGACGGCGATCGAGCGCGGTTCACGTCACCTCGCCGGCCGCCTGTGGCGAGATCTTCCAAGGAGCATCACGGTTCTGGCCGTCCAGGCCGCCGTCCTCGACTCCCTAGGGGTGACTCCGACCATTGGAGCGGAGGCGCCTGCCATGGAGATCGCATTGTTGCGGCCGGCGGGCGGGGCGAAGCGACTGACCTCGGAGTTGGGAAGGCCGGTTCGGCGGCGGCGCGCGGCCGATTTGGATCTGGCGGCGCTCCGAAGAGCCGCAGGGCATCCTGGCGCGCGATTGCGCTTCGACCTCTTCGAGGACGTCGGGGTACGCGGGTACATCGAAAGCGTCGAGTGGCGGGATTCCGGCAACTACTCGGTCATGGGTCGACTGGAGGGGGATGGAGGCGACTTCGTCCTCGCCGTCGAGGAGGCGCGGCTCTCCGGCAGCATCCACGCTGCGGACGGGCGATCGTTCGTGATCGGCTCCGACGTGGACGGGAACACGGTCGTCCAGGAGCTCGACCTGGCTCGATTCCCGGAGTGTGCCGGGGCCTTGGTCGCCCCCCCTTCCGTGGAGGGGCCGCGACCTCGAGGGGATGGGCCATCTCCCGACAGTCATGTCCCCGGCGAGCCGGACCCCCCGGACTTCATCGACGTTCTCGTTGCCTACACCCCGCTCGCCGAGCTCGCCTCCGGCGGGCCGGCTGCGGTCCGGGCTCTGGCCCAGCGGTCGATCGACGAGACCAACCTGGTCTACCGCAACAGCGGCATCAACACGCGGGTCCGATTGGTGTGGCGCGGGCGGACACAGTACGACGAGACGCTCGATTCCCATCTTGTCCACCTGCAGCGTCTGACGACTCCCGATGACGGCTGGATGGACGAGCTTCATTCGATCCGGGACGCCACGGGCGCCGATGTCGTGAGCCTGTTCGTGGACGATTCGGAAGCGGCGGGCATCGGCTACCTGATGCAGCGGGAGTCGGTGGCCTTCGACGCCTTCGCGTTCAGCGTGGCGTACTTCTTTGCCGCATCGAACAACCTCACTCTCGCCCACGAGATCGGTCACAACCAGGGATGTCAGCACGATCGGGATCATGCGACGGACAGCCCGGTTTTTCATTACGCCTATGGCAAACGGTTCGTGGGAGACGACGGCCGCCAGTACCGAACCGTCATGGGCTACCTCCCTGGATTGCGGATCCCGCACTTCTCCAATCCGAATGTGTCATTCCAGGGGCAACTGACGGGGAGAGACAATAAAGAGGATAACGCGCGCGCCATCAACGCGACCGCGGGGACGGTGGCGAACTTCCGGCCGCGCCGTCATCAGCCAGGCTCGGTGCGGGACTTCGACGGGAACGGCCTGGACGACCTCGCAACCTACGACTCGCTGAGCGGGAACTGGTGGGTCAGTCTCTCCCGTGGGAGCGATTTCGACACCCTCAAGTGGGACAGCCTCTCGCCGCCGTCGGGTTGGGGATCTCAGGTCGAGGGTGACTTCGATGGGGACGGGTGGAAGGATGTCGCGAGCTTCTACCCGCCGACCGCGGAGTGGTGGGTGAGTCTCTCGCGCGGCGACCGCTTCGAAACGTCCCTCTGGCAACAGCTGACGCCTGGCATCGGGTGGGGGCGGCAGCAGGTGGGAGACTTCGACGGAGACGGACGAGATGACATCGCGAACCTCCACGACGCCGATGGCGAGTGGTGGGTCAGCGTGTCGACGGGGACGGGTTTCTCGACCTCCCGGTGGGATCGTCTCGCTTCTCCGTCAGGCTGGACCGGGGCCATGGTGGGGGATTTCAACGGTGACGGGAGGGACGACCTGGCCAATTACCACCAGCCCGATGGCGAGTGGTGGGTCGGCGTGTCGACCGGGACGGGATTCTCGACGGTCCTATGGGATCGGCTGACTTCTCCGTCCGCGTGGGCCGCTGCCGTGGTGGGAGACTTCGACGGGGATGGAAGGGACGACCTGGCCAACTACCATCAGCCCGATGGCGAGTGGTGGGTCGGTTCGTCGACCGGCTCCGGGTTCGCCACGCTGAGGTGGGCGGTCCTGTCGCCCGGCAGCGGTTGGGGTCCCTTCTTCGGTGGCGACTTCGACGGAGACGGAACCGACGACATCGCGAGCTTCTACGCGCCTGAGGCGCAATGGTGGGTCGGTCTCTCCACCGGGACCGGGTTCACGACGACGATCTGGTCCGCCCTCCAACCGGCCTCGGAATGGACCGAGCATTCGTCCGGGGATTTCGACGGAGACGGCCGGAGGGATGTCGCCTCCTACCTCAGGACGAAGGGAGAGTGGTGGGTCGGATTGTCGTCCGGCACGGACTTCAGCACCTCCCTTTGGGAGACCTTCGTGCTCCTGCGCCCGGACGTGGATACCGACGGCGACGGCTTGGCCGATGCGAATGATTGCGATCCCACCAGCGCGGACGCGTGGGCGGTTCCGGGCGAGGTCGAGGGTGTGATGTTGGACCAGCAGGGCGGAGCCGGCGGCACGACGCGGCTGACATGGTCCGAGCCCGCGTGGAAGGGGGGGACCTTCGTTCAATACGACGTGCTTCGCTCGAACTCGCCGTCCGATTTCGGCTGGGGCGCCGTCCTATGCCTGGAGACGAACGATGCCGGGGACCGCGAGGCGCTGGACCCGGATGCGCCGGCTCCCGTCTCTTATTATCTGGTCCGCGCTGGAAACTCGTGCGGAGAGGCGAGCCTGGGAACAGATTCGCAGGGTGTCCCGCGGTCGGGCGTTTCGTGTCCCTAGGCGGGCGTTTGCTCACATGGCCGACCGGATGCGCCCTGGTGCGAGGTGGCGGAAGCGTCGCGCGCGGTGCCGCGATGCTCGCCATGGCTTTGGCCTGGCCGGCGGCTTCATCGGCGGCTGCGGGCGCGGAGAAGGCTTCTGGCTTCGAGCGGCTTCGCGTCCAGGTGGGTGCCTGCATCATCGAGGCGCCGCCCGGCGCGCGGGTGCACCTCGAAGCGCTGGCGGCGCGTGCGGCAGTGATCCTGCCGCGGCTGGAGTCCTCGCTCGGCACGACGCCGGCAGGGCCCTATCGCATACTCCTCATCCCACCCGGACGATCGGACGACCCCGAGATCGCGGCCCTCGACGCGTCGGCGCCGGCGTGGGCGGCGGGATTCCTGCAGCCGCGGCGGCGGGTCGGCGGCATCCGCGTCGCGCGGGCGGACCGCTACCCCTATAGCGACCTGGCATCGGTCCTGCTGCACGAGGCGGCGCACATGCTCCTGTTCGACGCCGCGGGCGGCGGCCTGCCGCGCTGGTTCGAGGAAGGTGTCGCGACCGGTCTGGCGCGTGACTGGGGCCTGCGCGACATCGTGGTCCAGTCGTCGTCGCTGCTGACCGGCCGCCTCCCGGCTCTCCGGGATCTCGATCCGGCCTTCGACGCCTCCGACACCCGCGCCCGCGCCGCCTACGCGGCCTCGTTCGACTTCGTGTCCTGGACCGTGCGGCAGCATGGCGAGGGGGTCGTGCGCGACATCGTGAGGGCCGCGGCCCGGCGCCCGTTCGCCGAGGCGTGGGAGGAGGCCACGGGCACGACCCTGGCCCGATCGGAGGCCGATTGGCGGCACAGCAGCCTGCTGCTGTACCGATGGATCCCGGTGCTGACCGGCTCGACCGTCGTGTGGGGCGGCATCACCGTCCTGGCCCTCGCCGCAGGCGCCCGGCGCCGCGCCCGGTCGCGCGCCATCCGCGAACGACTGGAGGCGGAGGATCGCTGGGAGGCGGAGGAGAGCGGGGGGCCGAGGGCGACGCGGGGGCGCGCCGACGCGGCCGCGGATGCGCGCGATCTCGCGTTCTTCGCCGACGTCTACGCCGGCGGCGTCCCGCCGTGGGACATCGGACGGCCGCAGCCGGAATTCGTCCGGCTGGCCGCCGAAGGCGCGATCCGCGGGAGTATCCTGGACGCCGGCTGCGGCACCGGCGAGAACGCTCTCCACGTTGCCGGGCTCGGGCACGAGGTCTGGGGGATCGACGGCGCCCCGCTCGCCATCGAGAAGGCGCTGGCGCGCGCCCGCGAACGTGCCATCGAGGCGACCTTCCTGGCAGGGGACGCGCGCTTTCTCGCCGGCCTGGGCCGGACGTTCGACACGGTGATCGACTCGGGGCTGTTCCACATCTTTCCGGACGACGATCGGCCACGATATGTCCGCGGCCTGGCGGCGGTCCTGAAGCCCGGGGGCCGGTTCTTCATGCTCTGCTTCAGCGAGCACGAACCGGGGACGGAGGGGCCCCGGCGCGTCACCCAGGGCGAGATCAGAGAGGCGTTCCGCGCCGGCTGGCGCGTCGACTCCATCCGCGCCACGCGCTTCGAGACCAACCGCGAGATCGGCGACGCGCGCGCCTGGCTCGCGGCCATCACCCGGCTCTAGGAGCAGACCGGATCGAGGACCTTACGGGAGAGACGATGACCAAAAGAAACGCCGCCGGACTTTACACGATCATCGCCATCAAGCTCGGCAAGAGCCTCTTGCTGTTCGGAATCGCGTTGGGCATCTACAGTCTGATGGACGAAGACTTGCGGGTCGAATCCGAGCGCCTCCTGCGCTGGGTCAAGCTCGATCCGGAGCACCGATTCTTCGCCGGTCTCGACGAGACACTTCAAGCCATCACGCCTTCGTACGTCGGCTGGATCGCTTCGGGAACTCTGCTCTATGGCCTGCTGCTGCTGGTGGAAAGCGTCGGCATGATGTTCCGTTTCTTTTGGGCCGCCTGGCTGGCCATCGGCGAGACAGCGTTCTTCATTCCGTTGGAAATGTATGACTTGGTGCGCGACTTTTCGCTCATCGTGTCTGTCATCCTGGTCATCAACGTGGCGAGTGTGTGGTATCTGGTGAGAAACCGGAACCGACTTTTTCACCACTTGTCTCTCCACAAAACTCCGGTGCGCTACGCGAGTGCAAGGGACCGGTGGATCGAAGATCCGCCCGAGTAGTGGTCGGTTCGACTCGGCAGCTTCCCTCGCCTGGCCGAGCGGTTACGGCAGATCCATCCCGTGCTCCTGGCCATGCACGTGAGCGCCGTACGGAGGGAGGGTTGTGAGACGGGGATCGTCCACCGGCCCGCCGATTGTGAAGTGATACAGCGACTGGAACTTGGCATCCGGGAATCCGAAGACGTCGTGGACCGGGTCATCAAAAAAGCAGCCGATGCCTGTCGCCCGGACGCCCGCCGCTTCCGCCTCGAGGTAAAGGACTTGCCCGATTGCACCCGTCTCCCAGAACAGACGCCGGTAAAACCACGGGCCTTGCCTCCGCAGGGTCGGCTCGAACTCAGCGATCATGCCGAGGGAAAACGCGCCGTCTCCGGCAATCCCCTGGCGACAACTGACCATCGTGGCGATGTCCCTTGCATCCCCCTCCGCGAGCAGGCGGAGCGGGAGATCGCGAGGGCATCGCGGCGGCGTCGCCCAGGAAAACTCCGTCCGCATGGTGCTCCGAAGCGTCTCCATCTTGCCGGGGTTCCGTGGCAGCATGTACAACCCGGGTGGGATGTCAACGACCCGGTGCACGAACAGGGCCAGATGAATCACAGGATCCCACGGTATCCCATCCCATGGCATGGGACGTTGGCTCACATTCCGTTCGAGGCGAGGCATCACGCGGGAAAGCGTGCGGTAGAAACTCTCCGCCGAAATCGCGGTCTCGCCGTCGCACGCCAGGAGGCTTCTGCGTTGCCGGATGATCTGTCCAGCTGATGGCCCGGAGCCAGACCCGCGAAGCCTGTCCCGTGCTTTCGGCGGATGGACGAGCTCAAGGGTCGTTCGCTCGCCGCCCGGCTTCCGCGATGCGGCCGCGACACGATCGATGATCTCCCAGGGAACCGGATCGTCCGCGCTCAGCCGGTTCGCTTTGCCGCACCAGCGTTGTTCTGTCAGCCTGCGAACTGCGTCGAGGTCGAGGTAGAGGGGGAGCGATCGCCCAGCCTCCGGCAGCCCACCGGTTTCGACATCGGTCGGCCAAACGGCCATGACCAGTTCCGGGTCTTCGCGCTCGGCACCCTCGAAATCCTCGAGTCGATTGAGCCCCGGCAGTTCTTCGATAGTCCGATCCGCAAGGCCGTTCAGAATCACGGCATTCCACCCCAGCGTCGCGGCGGCGATCCGGATCGTCCCAATCACATGCCCCGCATCATGCTGGCAATACCTGAACGCGCGCTCACCATACTTCCACGCCTCCCGCCAGTGAACGGACGAAAGCCCCATCAAGAAAGCCCGCGGGGGAAAATCTCTCATGAGGGCCGCAAACAGGCCATCGGGGATCTCGACGCGCCGTTCGAGCGCGTGCTCCTTCGGAGCGTAATGGTAGAGGCCGGCGGGCAACGCGGGATCCGGAAGCCCTCCGATCAGCAGGTAGCCCTCGGTGGGATGCAGGTTGCCGCTCGAGGGATTGCTGCGAAGCGCCCAACGCGTGTCGCCGACTTGCTTCCACGCGGACAGGGCGAGGGCGTATTCGAACAATCTCGACAGGGCGCGGATAGAGACCGGCGCGCTCGACACGGTGGAGGGGTTATAGAGATCATGGTACCGGGGCGAGAGCGGGTCGTCCTCGGGGCCGAGGATCGGCAAAGGAATGAGCGCGGCGCCGTCGAAGCGGCGGAACGGGTTCGGCTGGTTCGCCCAGTCCAGGGAGCCGAGGGAGCGAGCATAGCGGCTTACTAATCAGTCTCAAATATAGTCTACACATTGCGACGCTGCTGTGTTATGGTGCGCGGCATGCGCATCGATGGACGCACGCTGTCGCACACGACGTCGGAGACGATTCGTTTGATGGCGGT
>Ga0247727_10002648_pt1 | contig 40580 bp, 42 predicted proteins | sample WisWelCaveWW1625_FD_202498 | JGI IMG/M metagenome (GOLD analysis project Ga0247727, IMG submission 202498) | Biofilm microbial communities from Wishing Well Cave, Virginia, United States - WW16-25 | ecosystem: Environmental > Aquatic > Deep subsurface > Groundwater > Cave microbial mat | place... | reverse complement strand
AAACATGGGTGTGTTGCGCTACAGTATTTTTGTGGTCCTGCTTTTAATGGCCGTCACCTTGCCATTTAAAATGTATCTGCGCTGGATCTTTAATTTGAAATATATCATCGCCATTCCGGAATTCTTTTTTAATATATAACCAATGAATTACACCCCCGAGGTGAACCGGTCGTAGTCGACCAGAATACCTCGGGGTGATCACTGAAAATCATGGAACAACAAGAGCGACATTATAACATTAACAAACTCAATCGGCTTTTTGCCATTGCCAGTGGAATTTTATTGTTGGCGATGGTATGGATGTTTGCCGATGATTATTCCCGGGAATGGAAGGATTATCAAAAGCGATTCCAGGAATTAGAAATTGAAAAGACCCGGGTTAAATACGATTTATCCAGTCATGATCTCGAGAAAAACGCTCAATACCAACAGCTGAAAAGCCAGTTGGAAGCGGCACAAAAGGCGGCTCAGGCAAAGTCCGAAGAACTGAAAACGATTGAACAAAAGATCGAAAAGTTAAGAGCCAGCAACGACATCATCAAACAAAAATCCCGTTTTGCCAAGGCGCAGTATGATTCGATCAAATATCTTTATGAGGATGCGATAGGACATCACAAATCTGATCAGGAAATTGTCCAGGCCAAGCAAGCTTTGGAGAGCATAGAAAAAGAGGTTGGCGAGTTACGGGTAAAAGAAGAAGCCTCTGATCGGGAATTAAATACCCAGCTTGAAAAAAGTAAAAGTTTCAATCAAGAAATAAAGAAAATAGAACGCGAGCAAGGCGCGCTTTCCCGTCAAGTAGATATTCTCAAGCGTAAACTCGTCCGTATTGATCCCGCTGAAATGACCCCGGCCAATCAAGCTGCGGATATGATTCGTAATTTACCCGTCATTGACCTGGCCAATCCAACTTTCAAGATTGAACAAGTTGTTCTTAAAGATTTAACCGATGATGTAAATTTTATGCGTGTTCCGAAAGTCGATCGCTGCATCACCTGTCATCAAGGCATCACCAATTCCGATTATAAAGACGCGCCGCAGCCGTTTACCACACATCCCAATTTAGAATTATTTTTAGCCAGCGATTCGGCCCATCCCATGGAAGAATTTGGCTGTACAACCTGCCATGGCGGCCGGGGACGCGGGACAGATTTTAATTCAACCGGACATACCCCATCAACACCTGAACAAGTCAAAGAGTGGGAAGAAAAATACGACTGGCATCCGATTCATCACTGGGAAACCCCGATGTATCCCAAACAATATGTTGAAGCCGGATGTTTTAAATGTCACGCGGGACAGGAAGTTATCAAAGGCGCTGAAAAATTAAATTTAGGATTAAATCTTGTCGAGAAAGCTGGCTGTTACGCGTGTCACACCATTGAAAAGTATAAAACCTGGCCTCGTCCGGGCCCGGATCTAACTAAAATTGCATCGAAGGCTTCTAAAAAATGGGCGTATCAATGGATCAAGGATCCGAAATCATTCCGACATGACACCTGGATGCCGTCATTTTTTGGTCAATTCAACAATAGCGATCCCGCCTCAGAAAAACGAGCTAATCAGGAAATCCACGCGATGGTCTACTATCTTTTTGCCCATAGCGCCGATTATAAAGCCAAAGAACTTCCCGTTCCTGGTGATCCGATCAAAGGAAAAGAATTGGTGGCATCGATAGGTTGCTTTGGCTGCCATGATATTGATCGTGCGCCTAAAGCAGCTAAAACGACACGACTCACCCTTATGAGGGAACATGGGCCCAACCTGCTCGGCTTGGGCTCCAAAACAACCAAAAGCTGGCTTTACAATTGGCTTAAAAATCCTAAAAATTTTAATCATAAAACCCGCATGCCGGATTTGCGCTTAACGGATGAAGAGGCCGCCGACATTGCCAGTTATCTTATTAATGATACGAATGAAGAATTCATTACCAAAGAATTACCTCCGGTTGATGAAAATCAACTCAATGAAATCGTTAAAGAATTTCTGGTTAAAATGACCACAGTGGCTCAGGCGGATGTGAAAATTGCGCAAATGAATCTGGATGAAAAAATGGAATTTGCGGGTCAGAAGTTGATCCGCCATTACGGCTGCTTCGGCTGCCACGAAATTAAAGGCTTTGAAAATGATAAACCCATTGGCACGGAATTAACGGAATGGGGAAGCAAAACGGCGGATAAACTGGATTTTGGTTTTGTTCATGCCGGGCATACCAATTCTGATTTTGCCGAAATGAAATTAAAGGACCCGCGGATTTTTGATAAAGATAGACTCCGCGAACCCACCGAGAAACTGCGCATGCCTAATTTTCATTTTACCGATGAAGAAATTGAGGCCATCGTTACTGTTCTGCTTGGTCTTACCAAAGACCATCCCCCATCGTCCAAAATGGTTTCCCGAACCCCGAAAAATTTATTTATTGAAGACGGTCAGCGGATTGTTCGGGAATTTAATTGTCAGGGATGTCATATCATGGAAGGGGAAGGCGGATCGATCAAGCCGACCGTCATCCGCTGGTTGATGGATTATGATAATCAGGCGCAAAACCAGGCCGAGGCTGTCGCGGTCAGTTTTAGCCCTCCGAATTTGATCGGCGAAGGCAAAAAGGTACAGGCCGAATGGTTGTTCGAATTTTTACACAAGCCCGAGCTCATCCGCCCGTGGCTCAAGGCGCGTATGCCGACGTTTCATTTCGACGCGCCTGACATCAATAGTCTGGTAAAATATTTTAACTTCTTGGATGATGAAGAATTCCCCTTTGCCGAACCGATAGCGACAGAATTCAAACCCGATGAATTGGCCGCCGGAGCGAAATTATTTTCCGATAATTATTTTGGTTGTGCTAAATGTCATATCGTCGGCTCGCAGATGCCCGGAGGATCTCCGGACAGCTGGGCGCCCAATTTTGCCTTGGCGAAGAAAAGATTAAAGCCGAAATGGCTGGCGGAGTGGATCAAAAATCCACAAGCGTTAATGCCCGGAACAAAAATGCCCACCTTTTTTGATCCCAAGAATTTCGACACTTCCGGTCCTGATGATATTTTAAACGGCGATGAACAAGAGCAGATCAGAGTCTTGCGTGATTTTCTCATGACATTAGAGGACAGTGCCTTAAATCCATCCCAAAAAATTGAAGCACCAGCTCAAGTGCCTGCAGTAAGCGAAACACCGGCCACAACTGTGGATCAATAACAAAGTAAAGTTTTAAGTTATGTTGACAAAAATCCCCATACTCACCGCCCTGATTTTTTCGGCGGTCTATCCGTTGTGTTTTTGGATAAGCGCCAACGACCCGATCAAAAATAAATTTCACCGTTTTCATCTTGGTCTTCCCAATTGCGTTGGGGGCCTGGCCGTAGTTTTGTTATTGTTTATGCCGGTGTCGCTCGTGATCAAGATTTTAGCCGTCCTTTGGAAAATATTTTTTTTCTATATTTCCCGCGGTCACTGGCGAAAAGAAACCATTGATGTCCGAAAAGTAACGTTACCCTGTGTCCTGGGGATTGTGATTTTTCTTTTGGTCCAAAATGAATTGATCGGCCCGGGGATCGAGAAGGGGATTTTGGGAATTTTAGCCGGAGGTATTCTGTGCGCGTCCATTTACGCGATGAATCTTGGACATTGGTATTTAAATGTGCACGGGTTGCCCATTCATCATTTGATGCGGTCGGTTTATGTTTTTTGGGTGCTTTTGGCATTACGATTTATTTGGGATCTATATGTAATGGGCACCCATTGGACGATCCATGCGGGTGATCATATTCCTTTATATAGGTTTGCCCTGACCCTGGATGGATTTTTACTTTTAACCGGGATATTTTTTGGAACATTTTTGCCGATTTTGCTTTTATATTTTGTCCGGGGAACCTTATTGGTGAAATCAACCCAATCCGCGACGGGAATACTCTATGTGATCCTGATCGCGATTTTTATGGGTGATTTGGCATATAAATATTATTTGATGAAATATGGAATTGTTCTCTAAAGATGTCTTCCCTCGCATATCAATGTCCCCAATGTCATAAATATGGGCGGGTGGATATAAGGGGTGAGCAAATTCTCCACTGTCCGAACTGCCAGAAAGAATGGGGGCAAATTAAGGAGATCGAAAAAATTTTTAAGGAAAGCTGGGGCTGCCCCATCTGTCAATGCCGGCAGTTTTATGCGCAGAAGGATTTTAATCAGGTTCTGGGATGCGCGGTGATGCTGGTAGGGATTGTCCTGGTGCCTTGGACATATGGTTTGAGCCTGCCGATATTTTGGTTGCTTGATCTCTATTTACACCGCCGCGTTGAGTTTTTGGCTGTTTGTTACAAGTGCGGCGCGGAATTTCGTGGTTTAAAGATCCCGGAGACTTTTAAGCCATTTATGCACCATATTGGTGTTAAATATGACCGAATTCGAATAAGTTAAACAACTTTTCGAAAATCATTTATCAGAAGCTTGACAAAAAAAAGACCATGGTGTAGGCTTATTCATAAATTTTAAAGGGAGGTAATAAAATGAATGTCAGAAAAATGGTTTTGAGCTTTTCATCGGTTTTATTAAGTTTTGTTTTTGTCAGTTTAAGCTTTGCCGCGACCATTAGCGGAACCGTCCAATATGCCGGGACAGCCCCTAAGTTCAAAGAGATCAAAATGGAGGCAGACCCCATTTGTCTTTCCCACCATACGGACGCGGTTTTCCCCCAAACACTTATTTTAGGGGAACAAAATACCATGGGTAATGTCTTTGTTTATGTTAAAAGTGGTTTACCAGCGAAAGAATATCCCGTCCCAACCGAACCGGTAATTTTAGATCAGAAGGGATGCATGTATGATCCGCACGTGCTCGGTGTACGCGTTGGACAGCCTTTAAAAATATTAAATCCTGACGGCACCCTGCACAATGTCCACGCCTTAAGCAAGGTCAATGAAGAATTCAATTTGGCCATGCCGCAATTCCGAAAAGAAACCACTCAAATTTTTACCAAAGCAGAATTTATGTTCCCGGTCAAATGCGATGTCCATCCCTGGATGGAAGGCTGGGTGGCGGTCATGAGCCATCCGTATTTTCAGGTGACCAAAGCCGACGGAACATTTATTTTAGCTGACCTTCCCGCTGGAACCTATGAAGTGGAAGCCTGGCATGAAAAGTTGGGAACACAAATAATGTCGGTGACTGTCACGGCCGACGAAACCAAGACAGCTGATTTTTCTTTCGCTCCACCGCAAAAAGCGCAATAAAAATGTCCAACAATCCGCACGATTCTCACAAAAAAGGCTTCTGGCGCAGCTACATTTTTTCTACCGACCATAAGATCATTGGTCTGCAGTACGGCATCACCAGTTTACTCTTTTTATTTTTTGGATTTTGTTTGGTGATGCTCATGCGTTGGCAATTAGCTTACCCTGGTGAACCACTCCCGGTTATCGGTAAATGGTTCGGTGAAACACGAATGCCTGAAGGTGTGATGCTGCCGGAATTCTATAATCAACTCGGAGCCATGCATGGGACGATTATGGTTTTTTTGGGGATTGTGCCTTTGGTGGTCGGGGCTTTTGGAAATTTTGTGGTGCCGTTGCAAATCGGCGCGCCGGACATGGCGTTTCCGAAACTTAATTTGGCTAGTTATTGGTTTTATGTCGCCGGTGGTATTGTTATGCTGGTTAGTTTTTTTGTTCCCGGCGGCGCGGCCAGTTCCGGTTGGACATCGTATTCGCCGTTAGCTAATATCGCCACCATGGGCCAGACCATGTGGTTATTTGGCATGATCTGCTTGATCACCTCATCTCTTTTAGGCGCGGTTAATTTTATTACCACTATTATTCAAATGCGGGCGCAAGGACTCACCTTTATGCGGCTGCCGTTTTTTGTCTGGGCGCAATTGGTCACGGCATTTCTACTTTTATTGGCCTTTCCGCCATTGGAGGCTGCGGGAGTTTTACAATTAATGGATCGACTGGCGGGAACAAGTTTTTTCCTGCCGAGTGGTTTGGTGGTTAGCGGACAAGTTTTAAAGGTCAGTGGAGAGGGAAGCCCCTTATTATGGCAGCATCTTTTTTGGTTTTTGGCCCACCCGGAAGTTTATGTTTTGATTCTTCCCGCCATGGGAATTATCGCGGAAATTATCGCCAATAATACGCGCAAACCCTTATGGGGTTACCGTTCGATGGTTTATTCGATAATTTTTCTTGGATTTCTTTCTTTTATTGTGTGGGCGCATCACATGTATTTAACCGGTATGGGGACAGCCATCAGCGCCTTTTTCCAGGCGACCACGATGATCATTTCGATTCCTTCCGTTATTATTTTAAGCGCGCTTTTTATTTCTCTGTGGGGTGCGTCCATTCGATTTTCTATTCCGATGTTATTTGCCTTGGCGTTTCTCCCAATGTTTGGCATTGGTGGTTTGACCGGCTTACCTTTAGGCTTATCCCAGGCGGATATTCATTTGCATGATACGTATTATGTCATTGGGCATTTTCACTATATCGTTGCCCCGGGAACGATTTTCGCGATCTTTGCGGGGGTTTATCATTGGTTCCCGAAGATAACTGGAAGAAAGATGAATGATATTTTAGGGCACATCCATTTCTGGTCATCTTTAATTTGTATGAATCTTATTTTCACACCGATGATGATTCAGGGATTAGCGGGTGTTTCGAGGCGGCTTTATGATGGCGGGGTGGGGTATGCCCATGCGCAGGGTGTTTTACAATGGAATGTGGTCATGTCCATGGCGGCCTGGACGTTAGCCTTGTTCCAATTGCCGTTTATCATTAATATTTTTTGGAGTTTAGTAAAAGGAGCCAAGGCCAATGACAATCCCTGGGAGGCAACGACGTTAGAATGGGCAACACCGACACCGCCGCCGCATGGGAATTTTCTTACCACGCCGGTTGTTTATCGCGGTCCTTATGAATATAGTGTTCCCGGGAACACAAAAGATTTCACTCCTCAGAATCAAGCAGAGGTCAAATATGACAACGCAGACTGAAATCATTCCTTACACAGTTGAAACCCGTCCGGATACGGGACTGTACAATGCCAAGTTAGGCGTTTGGTTATTTTTAGCATCCGAAGTCATGCTTTTCGGCGCTTTATTTTCCACCTATATTTTACTGCGTGTCAGCGCCGTTGAATGGCCGCATGGTTCAAAAATTTTAAATGTCCCCATAGGAACTTTTAATACCATGGTGCTGATCACCTCCAGTGTGACGATGGTTTTGTCGTGGGCGTCTTTGAAGATGAAAAATTTTGCCAAGTATAAACTTTTTATGGGTCTAACGATTCTTTTGGCATTGACATTTTTAGTGGTAAAAGCCTTTGAATATGGCGCGAAATTCGAACATCATTACTTTCCAAAGACCAGCACCTTTTTCGCGATTTATTTTACGTTGACTGGATTGCATGGTTTGCACGTCCTTGGCGGTATCGTGGTCAATTCATATTTCTGGGGGCCAGGGAGTAAAATGTGGCTGACCGACCCGACCCGGTTTACCAACCGCATTGAGATCGCCGGATTGTATTGGCATTTTGTCGATTTAGTCTGGATTTTTTTATTTCCGGTTATTTATTTACTATAAAAAATAGAAAGTGCGATGTACTTGTTTTCCTTAATAACAATTAGATGTAATAAGCCTGCCTGCAAGCAGGTACTATCCCAATTTCATCTCATGATTAATTGGGTAGATAAAGGAGAATTGGGATGAGTGACACCCATGCTCATGATATAAAGAAAGAAGTTAAAGTTTATCTGATAGTTTTTGCGGCGTTGGCGGCGTTTACCGTCATCACGGTCGCCATCAGTTATCTGCATTTGAAACTGTTTTGGGCGATTACCGTGGCATTGATGGTTGCCTCGATCAAAGGGACCTTGGTTGCTTGTTACTTTATGCATCTGATTTCAGAGAAGAAGCTTATTTATACGATATTAATTTTTGTGGTGATCTTTTTTCTGGGATTGTTATTCGGCCCGGTCTTAGGACATCATGACCCACTGATCGGAACGGTCCATGTCCCTTAAAATCTTTCATATTATTTTTATCGTGCTGTCGATTATTTTAAGTTTCGGTTTTGGAATTTGGTCAATTCAATTTTCGAACACCGAAAATCAAAGCGGCTATTTCTGGGCAGGAATAGCGTCTTTTTTTATTGGTGTTGCGTTAATTGTTTACGGGGTCAACTTCCTCAAGAAGATGAAGGGGGTTTCCTAAATGTCTCCGGAGATGATTGCGCGGATGATTTTGGGTTGTTCGGTCTGTTATGGTGCCGCTGGGCATCCGTTAACGAAGGGACTGAACATGGGTATTCTATCATTACTTCTGGTGGTCACTTTTGTTTTGATCTTCTTCGCGACCTTCTTCTTTCAATTAAGAGCTAAATCTAAAAATACACACATAACGTTATAAGGATAATTGTCATGTTAGGTCTACCGATAAATGCTTCAGCCCACGGTCATGAGATAGATACTTTAATTTATCTGGTCCACGGGTTAATGCTGGTTCTTTTTGTCGGCTGGGGAATTTATTTTACCTATGCATTAGTGCGTTTTAACCGCTGGAAAAATCCAAAGGCTAATTATGAGGGAACGAAAAGCCATGTCTCCACATCGATTGAAATTGGGGTGGCGGTTGTCGAAACGATTTTATTGGTGGGGTTTTCCATCCCCTTTTGGGCCAAACAGGTCAACGCGCTCCCCGACCGAAAGGACACAGTGGAAGTCCGGGTCGTGGCCGAACAATTCGCCTGGAATATGCATTACCCTGGGCCTGATGGGATTTTCGGTAAAACGGATATTAAATTCATGGATAAACAAAATAATCCCCTGGGAATCGACCGCAGCGATCCAAACGCCAAAGATGATTTCACCACGATCAACCAGCTGCATTTACCCATCGGCAGGCCGGCGCTGCTCCATTTAACCTCAAAAGACGTTATTCATTGTTTCGCGCTTACGATCATGCGCGTCAAGCAGGATGTCATTCCTGGCATGAGCATCCCGACCTGGTTCATTCCGACCAAGACCGGCCAATCTGAAATTGCCTGCGCGCAGCTTTGCGGTTTAGGACATTATCGGATGAAAGGGTATTTGACGATTGATCGGCCGGAAGAATACGAACAATGGGTCGCAAAACAATCTGTTGCCGCCGCTGATTCCGAAGAAGAGAGTGGCGATGATTTCTGGAATTAATGTTTGGAATTCATGACCACGCCGCTTTCAAATTGTCCTAATGGAATTTTTTTAAGTCTTTTCTCCAAACTCGTCTGCGTTTCAACCCTGTTTTTAATTTTTGTCGGAAGTTTGGTGACCAGCACCGGTTCCGGACTCGCAGTCCCTGATTGGCCTTTGTCGTACGGAACGCTTTTCCCGCCGATGGTGGGAGGAATCTTTTACGAACACAGCCATCGGATGGTAGCGTCCTTGGTTGGATTTTTGACGTTGTGTTTGGCCGTTTGTCTGGCCCGGGTTGAAAAGCGTCGATGGGTAAAGTATCTAGGCTTTGCGGCATTGGCGGTGGTGATATTGCAGGGTCTTTTGGGCGGGATCACGGTTTTATTTCTATTGCCTAAACCGATTTCGATCTCGCATGGCATATTAGCTCAGACTTTTTTTATTTTAACGATCATCATTGCCTATAGCCAGTCGGCCGAACGATTAAACCGTGAAATTAAGGGCTCCCCAGAGCCGGTATCAAAAATTTTGTGGGATTGTTCTATTATTTTTGCGTTAATTTATGTTCAATTGATCATTGGCGCGATCATGCGGCATACGTCCTCGGGGCTGGCGATTCCCGATTTTCCACAGATGGGTGGTTCATTTTTGCCAGGATTTGATGAAAAGATGTTGATCAATATCAATTGGCACAGATTTCAAATGAATCTGCCATCTGTGATCATGCCCCAGATCATGATTCATTTTGGGCACAGGCTTTGGGCCGGACTGATTTTAATTTGGGTGGTGGTACTCACGATTAAAACATTTCGGTATTACACTCAGGAACATCAAATGTTTAAAACGGTCCTGATTTTAGATGCGATCATTTTGATCCAAGTTGGACTTGGTATCGCGACGGTGTTGTCAGAAAAATTTTACACCATCACCAGCGCGCATGTCGCGACGGGAGCGCTGGCATTAGGATTTATCACGTTTTTGCTGTTGCGCGTGAGCCCGCTGTCGATAAAAAATACTGCCTTTTGTTTTCCACCTACGAGGTGAATCGGTCGTCTACGACCAGCACACCTCGTAGGTGGGGCAGGTACATAATATATGTCAAAGAAATTATCCTTACTTAACGCTTATGTTGAACTGACCAAACCACGGATCACGACCCTGGTTTTGGTGACCACATTTATCGGTTTCTTTTTAGGAAACAAGGGAATTCATTCCTGGCCGCTTTTGCTGATTACCATTTTCGGCGCCGCTTTGGTCTGCGCCGGGGCGTCGGCTTTGAACCATTACCTTGAACGCGATGTTGACTGCCTGATGCTGCGCACGCAAAATCGACCAATTCCTTCCGGACTCATTTCACCGGCCCATGCCATGAATTTTGGGATTATCCTGGTCCTCTTGGGAATAATTATTCTGGGAAGCATGGTTAATCTATTGACCGCGTTTTTAAGTCTGCTCACCGCGTTTCTCTACGTTGTTATTTATACACCATTAAAACGCATCAGTTGGTTTAATACCACTATCGGGGCTATCCCGGGCGCGATTCCGCCGATGGGCGGCTGGACGGCGGCCACCAATCATTTAGATTTTGGCGCCTGGGTATTGTTCGCCATTCTTTTTGTCTGGCAGCACCCGCATTTTTTTGCCATTGCCTGGATGTGTAAAGAAGATTATAAGCGCGGCGGTTTTAAAATGTTGCCCGTGCTTGAACCGGACGGAGCCAGGACATTTCAGTTGATCAAAATATTTTCTATTGTGTTGATTCCGGTTTCCTTGTTGCCGTCGTTCATGGGGATGGCCGGAAAGGTTTATTTTTACGGGGCCTTGGCCGCCGGGATCATGCTGCTGATGGTGGGGATGTCTTTGACGATTTCGAAGTCATCTCAGGATGCGCATCGGATGCTCAAGGCCACGGTGTATTATTTACCCGTTTTATTATTCCTCATTGTCATGGACGTTTCGTTTTGATCATACGCACCCCTTAGGGGTGAATCCGTAATCGCCATGCCTTCCCAAAAAATAATTGCCGCAGTCATTATTGCCTTCAGCCTGATCTTATCTGTCGCATTTTATATTTTTCTTCTCAAGGAACATCTCAATAGAAAAACATTGCCGATGATGGGCAGGGTCTCGAATTTTCAATTGATCGACACCCAGGGGAAAGATATTACTCTTAAGGACCTGAAGGGAAAAATTTGGGTGGTGGATTTTATTTTTACCACCTGCGGCGGAATTTGTCCGATGATGAGTCAAAATATGGCGCGGCTTTATGAACATTTTCATGGGGATAATCGCGTCCATTTTGTTTCTATCAGTGTCAACCCTGAAAACGACACGCCGGAAGTTCTCGCGGAGTACGCCAAGCGCTACTCTGCTGACCCAAATCGCTGGCATTTCTTGACGGGACCGCGGGAGATGATTGAACAGCTGGCCGTGAGTGGGTTTAAAGTCGGTTCCGCCAAGGAGCCGGTTTTTCACAGCGCGTATTTTATTCTGGTGGACACGCAAGGGTTGATCCGCCAATACTATGAAGGCACGCAAAAAGAATCGATTGGAAAGATCAAAACAGATATTGAAATTTTGTTGCAGGAGAAGATAAGATGACCGTCCGCGATTTACCGACACTGAATGCCGCGTTAAACGGCTTGGCCGCGGTTATTTTATTTTTTGGCTGGCGGGCGATTAAAGCCGGACAAAAAGAGAGGCACCATAAACTCATGACGGCCGCGTTGATTGTTTCGAGTTTATTTTTGGTGTCTTATTTGACCTATCATTTTTTGGTGCCGGGGGTCACTCGGTATCAGAGAGAAGGGATATTACGTTTTATTTATTTTACTATCCTGGCAACCCACACGCCTTTAGCGGCGATCATCGTCCCGGCCAGTCTCACGGCCGTCTGGCACGCCGCCAAAGGTAATTTTGCCAAACACACGCGGATCACCCGCTGGCTTTTGCCGGTCTGGATGTACGTGTCCGTGACGGGTGTTATTATTTATTTAATGCTTTATATTCTCTGAAATTATGCCGCGAATCGACGGACAAACCGGACAATCGAACGGCCAATGGTTTTCTGGCGTTCGAAGAAAAAGTCAAACTGTCCCAAAAAAAGTCCGAAAATAAGGGTGAGAAGCTGATAGAGCGGAACGATAATCAGGATCGAAAGGATAATCGTTTCCCATAACGGGGCATGATTGATCCCTAAGGCGGCAAAAACACTTTTACGCAGAAAAGAAACCGCCACCCCGGCCAGGGAAAAGACCAATAAAATAAGAACAAAATCCGTGTTGCGTTTTATCTGCCATTTTTTCTTTAAATGTGAAATCACCATGGCGCCCCCCGAAAAGTAGACATTAAAAAATAAATTCCTAAGATAAGAACTAAAACCGCGGTAACCGCCAGCACATAGATCATGGCCTTAAAACCATCGGCCCCGGTATCAAATTTTAGGATCATCCGCATTGCATTACTTCTCCAATTCCACCTCCGAGGTGTCATGGCCGAACCTGTCTGCCGACAGGCAGGTACGACCGGTTCACCTCGGAGGTGAATATCAAACCTTTATCGATGTAAAAGAAATCGTTCGATTATCCAGCCCATCGCGAAGGTCACTATGCCCAGTGCCAGCGCTTTTGTATTCATCAGTTTAGGAAACGACATAAAAAAACTAAATCCGATAATTCCTAATCCCGAAGCTTGAAAAATTTTAGCTAAATAATACATTCGAAACAATTAAAATTTACGAAATGACATCTGGACGCGCCACCCCGGCCATCTCTAAAATAATCGCCGTGCTTTCTTTAAAAGCAAAATGCTGGCGTCCAATGACCTGCATATAGTGCAGGAGACACACACAAAATAAAATGCCATGAGACCATGCGGGAATCCGATGCGTGTCCACTGCACCACCGGAGATAAAAAGGATCATGATCAACAGCATGTTTAAAAGTAAAGGCGGATAGACCCGCATTTTGATGCTTAAGGAACGTTTATGGAAATTCGGATTAACTTTGTGTTTTTTGACATATTCTTTGATGCTGACCCCAATGCCGACAAAAAAGAAAATCACCAGGGTTTGGGTAAACAGATAAATAATGACCGTCAGTAGCGCGAAGGTGGGATGATTAACATTTAAGAAAGGAAAAGAAAAATGCCCTTGAAGTCCGGTGATCACCAGCATAACAAAACTTAAAATAGTTAAAAGATAACAGGCGTTCATGAAAAACCACATGGAAAGCTCCGGGACTTTAATTCGGTTTGGTGCTGTCGGTTATGGTGATTTTATATTTTTGTTCGAATTCTTCAATGGGGACCATGCGGATAGCGTCCCAAGTGAGTTTGTAGCAGACACGGGAACAAATTTGGCAGCCGATACATTCATGGACGCGGACCTGAACAGGGGGAATGGGTAAATTGATTTTTTCTTTTGGGACCGGCTCGATGCAGTCAACCGGACAAAACGGGACACAGACCTGACAACCGGTGCAATTGTCGCTATCTACCACGGCCATGAGTCTTGGTTTCTTTTTTTTGGTCGTGATCTTATCGGGAAGTTCCGGGATGTTTTTGTAATGGTCGATGGCGGGCATAGGATTTGAAATTATGTAGGGGCACAGGATCCTGTGCCCCTCTGTATCGGTGTTCAGTATGGTTTATCTTGGTGGTCCTAGAGGGGTTTTCTTTTCAGTAATGACCGGCAGGCCAGGGGATTTCTTAGCATTTAATTCCGTGTAGCTTTTCCATTTCTCCGGAACATCATCAGCCGCGAAAATCGCCTGAACTGGACATTCTGGGATGCACGCCCCACAATCAATGCAGACTTCGGGATCAATCACGAGCATTTCCGCATCTTCATGGAAACAATCCACGGGGCAGACCGTGACGCAATCGGTGTATCGGCATTTTATGCACGGTTCTGTAACGACATGAGCCATTTGTTACCTCCTGTTGTTAGTAGGCTAAATTCAAAATTTGCACTATACTATCAAATCCAATTTTAACTGTCAATCGCGCAGATAAGAATGTTGAGGAATTGGTTCACGCTTGAAATGAAGAAAAATCTTTTTGATAAAATAATCGATGAACGCTTTAAAGCCGTGGAGTTTTCGTAATAAGTCCCCAATCGTGCGGATCGAAATGAACATCTGCCACATCTGTTTTGGCCGAAGATAAAATTCTTTTAAACCCGTATCAATGAGTTCATCAATCTGCTGGCTTGATAACTGCGGGTAATCGAGCAATGTCCTTTGCTCGCGCTGTGGATTAAGCCATTCCCGCCAATCATTGGCGCGCACATATCCATTTTCCTTGGCCCATTTGTAAAGACTGGTTCCCGGATAGGAGGCAACGCCGGTAATTTGAATCGTATCAAGGGGCAGAGATTTGGCGAAGTCAATGGTTTTACGGGCGCTTTCGTGGGTTTCGTTGGGCGCGCCGATCATAAAACAGCCGTGAATAGTAAATCCCAGTTCATGGGCGCGGTGTGAATATTGCCGGGCCATGTCAATATTGACGGCGCCTTTACGGATGGCGCGTAATTGTTCATTGGTGCCAAATTCATATCCGGTCATCAGCATCCGGCAACCCGCATCACGCATGAGGGGTAAGACCGACAGGTCCGTGTTGACGCGCATATTGCATGACCAGCTGAGGAGTTTATGCAGCTCACGTTTCATGATTTCATTACATACTTCCGTGACATGATTTTTATCCGCGGCAAAGGTGTCGGTTTCAAACATGATCTCGCGAATCTGCGGATGAGTTTTTAAATCATATTCCATTTCATCGACCACTAACTGAGCGGTTCGGTTGCGCAGACGATAGCCATACATCAACTGTGGGTCCCGGCAGAAGGTACAACCATTGTTGCAGCCGCGTCCGGTAATTAAAGTCAGGAACGGAAATTGTTTGCCGCCGTCCGGATACCACTCGGGCTGGATCAATTGCCAGGCAGGGAAAGGGAGTTCATTGACGTTGATGGACGGCGCGTTTTCATTATGGATAACGGTGTTGCCGTTGTACCAGGAAATACCTAAAACTTTGTCCGGAGTAATTCCATTTGCCAGATCACGCAAAGAATAATCGTATTCACGACGAAGAATATAATCAACCGTATCGGCTCCGATTTCAAAGGTATTATCCGGCTCCGCGGTGACATGCTGGCCGACAAAGGCGACTTTGCAGTTAATTTTCTGTTTGATGGTTTTGGCCTGGTCAATATCGTCATAAATCGAAGGGGTCGTGGCATGAATGACCAGGATATGCGGCGTAAAATCAAAAATTTCTTTAAAGGATTCTTCCGGGGTAAGATTGCGCGCGGCTGCTTCGACAAACTGGACTTCATGGCCACTGTCCATCAAGACTTGAGCGGCAATAAGAAGATATTCCGGATGGCGTTGCACCCGGCCGCGGGATTTGGCCGCCCAGCGGGCGACCCTGACAAAATTATCGCCGAAGGATGGATTTAAAATGGATATCTTCATGTGATTTATTTCTAATCCAATTGTATCTGTAAATGTTCCAAATGCAATAGATTTGATTACTATTTGACGGACGAGAACGCTTTATATATAATCGTTGTATTCAAAACGTGGTTCGTAATGACAATGGAAATTTTTATGAGTAAACCCTTTAATAATAGTGAATTTATAAAAATTCTCCCAACCAAATCCGGCCGGGTGAATATTTTTCATCTGCCTAAACTGCAAAAATCTGGGTTGGGGGACATCTCTCGCCTGCCGTATTCCATAAAAGTTCTCCTGGAAAGCGCCCTACGTAATTTTAATAATTATCAAGTCACACTCGAAGACATAAAGCGACTTGCCCAATGGCCCGCTGGTTTGTCGGCCAATTCCGAAATTGCCTTTAAACCTGGACGGGTAATCCTGCAGGATTTTACCGGGGTCCCGTGCGTAGTGGATTTAGCCTCGATGCGTTCCGCCCTTAAACGCATGGGCGGTGATTATCGAAAAATCAATCCACTTGTTCCCTGTGATTTAGTGATTGATCATTCGGTCCAGGTCGATGCGTTTGGTTCAAAGACCGCGCTGCAATTTAATGTCACAAAGGAATTCGAACGCAATCAAGAGCGGTATGAATTTTTAAAATGGGGCCAAAGCGCGCTAAAGAATTTCAAAGTGGTTCCCCCGGCAACCGGAATTGTTCATCAGGTTAATTTAGAGTATTTAGCTAAAGGGGTTTTAGCGAAAAAGGATGGTAAAAACATTATCGCTTATCCGGATAGTTTGGTTGGGACTGACAGCCATACGACGATGATCAATGGTCTGGGTGTGGTCGGCTGGGGAGTGGGGGGTATTGAAGCCGAAGCCGTCATGCTCGGTGAACCGATTTATATGGTTATGCCCGAGGTGATCGGTTTTGAATTAAAAGGAAAGCTTCGTGAAGGTGTCACGGCCACGGATCTTGTTTTAACCGTAACGCAAATCTTGCGGCAAAAAGGCGTGGTGGAAAAATTTGTGGAATTCTTTGGGGAAGGTTTGCAGTCCCTGACTTTACCCGACCGGGCGACGATTGCCAATATGGCGCCGGAATATGGCGCGACCATCGGGATATTCCCCATCGATAACGAGACGCTTCGTTATTACAAAATTACCGGCCGAAAGCCCGCGGAGATTGATTTGATTGAACGTTATATGAAAGAGCAAGGGATGTTTTATAAACCCGGCAGCGACGCGCAATACACGGATATTTTAGAATTAGATTTAGCCGCTATTGAACCGTGTCTGGCTGGGCCAAAACGTCCGCAGGATAAAGTTCCTTTAAATCGAATGAAGACGGTTTTTTCTCAGAGTCTGGAAACTCCCATTGCCCAACGGGGATTTGGTCTCAAGAAAGAGGAGTTGGCCAATTCGGCGGAGATTTCAAACGGACAAAAAATAAAGATCAACCATGGCGCGGTGGTTATTTCCGCCATTACCAGTTGCACGAATACTTCGAATCCTTCTGTTTTGATTGCCGCCGGATTATTAGCCCAAAAGGCGGTTCAGTTGGGGCTGACGGTACCCAGTTATGTGAAAACAAGTTTCGCGCCCGGTTCTAGGGTCGTGACGGAATATTTAAAGGATTCGGGGCTGATGATATTTCTGGAAAAACTTGGATTTCATATCGTCGGCTACGGATGCACGACGTGTATTGGCAATAGCGGGCCTTTACCGGAAAATGTGGCGGCGGCCATTGCCAAGGGAAATTTGGTTGCGGCCAGCGTCTTAAGCGGTAACCGGAATTTCGAAGGCCGGATAAATCCTTTGACCAAGGCGAATTTTTTGGCGAGCCCGCCTTTGGTGGTGGCATATGCCTTGGCGGGTACGGTGGATCGGGATTTGACCAATGAGCCTATTGGAAAAGATAAAAAAGGACGGAGTGTTTATCTGAAAGATATTTGGCCGACACAAGCCGAGATCAGCCGAGTTGTTTCAAAGGTAGTGACCGCGAAACTCTTTCGCGCGAAATATAAAGACGTTTTCAAAGGCAATAAAGATTGGAACAACATCAAAGATGCGAAATCCGATTTGTATGATTGGAAACCGAACAGCACGTATATTCAAGAGCCGCCATTTTTTATCGGGATCAAAGAACATGGCGAGGCGATCAAAGATATTAAAGGCGCCCGGGTTTTAGTGATGGTCGGCGATTCCATTACGACCGACCATATCTCTCCCGCGGGGGATATCGCGGCCAACAGCCCCGCCGGAAAATACTTAATGGAACAGGGTGTGCGGCCAGAAGATTTCAATAGTTACGGTTCCCGCCGGGGAAATGACCGGGTAATGACCCGGGGCACATTCGCGAACATCCGTTTGCGTAATCTTTTGGCGCCGGGAACGGAAGGTTCATGGACAATTTATTTTTCTAGTAATGAAAAAATGAGTGTTTATGACGCCGCGCAAATGTATAAAAAAACTAAAACACCGCTTGTTGTCCTGGCCGGAAAAGAATACGGTACGGGTTCGAGCCGTGATTGGGCGGCGAAGGGTGCCGCTTTGCTAGGAGTGCGTGTTGTCTTGGCGGAAAGTTATGAACGTATTCATCGCAGTAATTTAATCGGCATGGGCGTTTTGCCGTTGCAATATAAGTCAGGTGACTCGCGGGAAAGTTTAGGATTTAACGGCACGGAAGTTTTTGAGTTTCTTGGTTTGACCGATTCCATCAAACCAAGACAGGATGTCAAAGTCATCGCCCAAGCCCACGACGGCACGAAAAAGGAAATGATTGTTACCGTTCGTTTAGATACACCAGTTGAAATCGATTATTATCGTAATGGCGGGATTTTGCAGACCGTCTTACGCAAACTCGCCCGATAATTCATTGCAATAATAACACCCGGATATCCATTTTTTATCGGTTTCCTCAGTAAATCCCTCCAAAAAATATCACCTTGCCGAAGTTCTTTCTTCCGGCTATACTTGCGCTACCTTGAAGTACACACCTCTTGTTTATGCCTCTACGTAGTAAGAAATATTTTTTAAAATAATTTATTAACTCATCTTTATATCTCAGTGAATTAACCGCAGGTAGGTTTGTAATTATATGAAAATAGGTGAAGCGTTTAAAAGTGCCGGTCTGATTACCGATCAAGAACTTAAGATCGCATTGGGCGAACAGGAAAAAACACATGATCGCCTGGGGGACATTCTGCTGAAAGGCGGTTTTGTTACTCATGACGAAATGGCGCCGGTGCTGGCCAATTATTTTCATGTTCCTTTTGTTCTTCTTAAAGAGATGTATAAAGAGATTCCCGCCGAAGTCGTGGATCGAGTCCCCAAGGAGTTGGCCAGTCGTTTTACAGTTATTCCCATTGAAGTCAGCGATAAAACCTTGACGGTGGCGATGTGTGATCCATTGGATCTGTTGGCCATCGATACGTTACGAATTAAGACAGGCTGCAAGATTCAATGTGCGATTGCCATTGAACACGATATCCGTGAAGCCATTGAATATTGTTATCATCATCTGCCGCGGATGAAGGAACATATCCGAGATTTTATTGATTTAGAAGTTCAAGGGAATAAAGTTGTCGAGGATTTGGAATCGGAAGGATTGAAGTTTGGGGTGGATGATCAGCCGGTGGTGCAGTATGTCAAATCGTTAATTATTCAGGCGATTAACAGCCGGGCGAGTGACATCCTTCTTCAACCCAAAGAAGATCTCCCGGAATTACGTTTTCGCATTGATGGTGTCTTATACCCGATTGATCCACCGCCCAAAGATATGTTGGCGGCCATTACCACGCGTATTAAAATTTTGGCTGGTCTCGATATTGCGGAGCGGCGTCTACCCCAGGACGGGCGCTTTAAGGTGAAAGTTGTGAATACCGAGGTGGACATCCGGACTTCTTCGTATCCCACCATATATGGGGAAAGTATCGTGATGCGGTTATTAAATACCTCAGCGCCTTTGTTGGGTTTGGAACAATTAGGTCTCTACGCTGAAGATTTAAAAAAATACCGAACTTTAATTAAGCATTCGTATGGTTTGATTTTAGTGACGGGGCCAACCGGGAGTGGAAAAACAACGACCCTTTATACCTCTTTAAATGAGATCAAATCAGCCGAGAAAAATATCATCACCATTGAAGATCCAGTTGAATACCGTCTTCCGTTTATTCAACAATCTCAAGTGAATTCGCCAATTGGATTTGATTTTGCCAGAGGTTTGCGTTCTATCCTTCGCCAGGATCCGGATGTGATCATGGTTGGCGAAATCCGAGATCGAGAAACAGCGGAAATTGCAATTCATGCCGCGTTGACTGGACATCTTGTTTTTTCAACCCTGCACACTAATGACGCGGCCGGTGCTGCGGTACGTCTTATCAACATGGGTGTGGAACCATTTTTAGTAACTTCGGTTCTGCTTGGTGTTATTGCTCAACGTTTAATCCGCACGATTTGCCCCGATTGTCGTCAACCTTACAAAGCTGAAAATAATATTATGAAACAATTGTCCTTAAATTTAGAATCAAAATCATTCTTTCGCGGGCAAGGTTGTCCAAAATGTTTAAACAGCGGTTATCGCGGCCGAATGGGGATTTATGAACTCTTGATCCCGGATGATTCCATCCGCAAGCTTATCCTCGAGCGACGCTCCAGTGAAGAAATTCGAACCATAGCGCAAAAGGGTGGCATGAAAACCCTGCGTCAAATTGGTATTGAGCAGCTTAAAGAGGGCGTAACCACTTTAGAAGAAGTCTTTCGAGTAACCCAGGAAACGGAAGAGTTTTAATCATGGAACTTAAATACATTGCGAATGATAAAAGCGGTAAACGGGTTACGGGCGTGACCCGGGCGAGTAGTATTGCTTCGCTAGTCATGCGTTTAAAAAATGATGGCTTGGTCCCGTTAAAAGTTGCTGCGGTTAATTTATCTCAAAAGAATGGGAACGGGTTTCTGAACCATTTTCGCCATCAGGTAAAAAGTAAAGAGCTCGTCATTTTTACTCGCCAGCTGGCCGCTATCTTGAGTGCTGGACTTCTATTAACCGAAGCCCTTGAGACCATCTCGGACGACTTAGAAAATCCGTACTTTAGCAAATTAATCGGTGATATCAAGAGTGATATAATCGGCGGCAGTGATTTTTCCACGGCATTAGCTAAACACCCCAATATTTTTTCGAAAACGTACATATTCATTGTTAGATCTGGAGAAGCCACCGGGAATTTACACAAGACGATTACGGATCTAGCGAAATATTTGGAGAGTTCAGAGCGAATGAAAGAAAAGGTAAAAAGCGCCTTGCGCTATCCTTTATTTATCCTTGGTTTTGCCATTTTTGTTGTGATGATCATTGTCTTTTTTCTTATCCCGAAGTTTAAAGGGATGTTTATGTCGGCTGGGGCGCAGCTCCCATTACTCACGCGCATAGTTGTTGGTGTTAGTGAATTTGCCGTTCAGCATTTTGGGATATTTTTGATCGTGGTGGCCATTCTCTGGGGACTGGCCTGGTACGCTTTAAAATTTCCCAAGGTCCGTTTTTTACTCGACGTTCTAAAATTCAATTTGCCGATTATTGGTAAAGAAATTATTCAGAAATCTTTGATATCTCGATACTGCCGCACGCTGGGAATTTTGCTTGCCGGAGGTGTGGGATTGTCTTCGTCTCTGGAGATCACCTCTCAGGTTGTTGATCATTTGGCCTTGGGACAGACGATCGAGCGGGTCAGAACCAAGGTTATTGGTGGGGCAGCGATATCGGAGGAAATAAGATCGCACAAGATTTTCCCTCGGCTGGTGGCCAAAATGACGGCGGTTGGAGAACGGACAGGGCGGATTGATGACATGATGAAGCGGACGGCCGATTATTATGATGAAGAATTAGAGATCACATTACAGAATTTAACGGCACTTCTTGAGCCGGCGTTGATTGTTTTTATCGGTGGCATTGTTTTGATCGTGGTGCTGGCTTTGTATTTGCCAATTTTTAAACTGTCAACGGCCATACGGTAGAGAATATTTTTTAGATAAGGGGGTGATTAGGTTTTAATAAATGTAAAGAAATTAAAAAAACACAAATGATAATTAATATAACAAAATAAAAAAATAACTAAAAAGGAGAATCCAATGTCTAAGAAACACGGTTTTACAATGGTAGAATTATTGGTTGTTTTGGTCATTGTCGGCATCTTGGCCGCGGTGGCGACACCGTTGTATTTGCAGCATACCAAAAGAGCCAAAGCATCGGAAGCAATCGCCAGCATGGGATTAATCCGTCAGGCACTGAGAGATTATAAAGTTAATCATACAACTTATTTTGACGTGGCTGAATTGGCGAACGGTGGGAATATATACAAACCGTTACCAACTTCTGTAGTTTTAGCTACTGGCGTTCCGACTCCGGATCCTTCGGGTGTTGAAGTTGACGCGGGTGTTGCTCAGTATTTTTCAAATTCAAGTTTTTATGTCGCTGCGGTTAATCAAGACGTAGACGGTGCTTCTGGTAAACTCACAAATCCACCCACGGTTGATTTTTTGATTTCAGCCAATGGAAATAATAGTGACGCTTGTGATGGGAGCAATGATACGAACTGTGCTGTCCATGCTGCAGATGTTTCCACTTATCGAATAGAAATGGATAATAGCGGTCGCATTTTCGTTTCTTACGATAGCGGCACCACTTGGGGCGCTTATTAATATTCATATTGCGTGTAGGGACAGAATTTTTTCTGTCCCTACTGCAAATGTGGCACCGAAATCGATATGAATTTTAGTAAGAATAAAGGTGGTTTCACTCTAGCCGAAGTCCTGATCTCTATCTTAATCCTTGCGATTATGCTGACTGGGGGGTTAAGTTTCTATTTTAATTCCGACGCCGTCATCGGCCAGGTATCGCATAAAAAATTGGCGACGGAAATCGCGAATTCGATTTTAGAAAATTTAAAAAAGGCGGGGTACGACAGTTTACCCGCACCTGGAGCAGGGACACCGGTTGCTTTAACCAGCACGGATGATCCAGTAGGAATATTGAAAGATTTATCCGCCACCAAAATAGTGACTGTCACCGATTTGGGAAACCCGGTTGCTTACAAACAGGTGGAGGTGAGCGTGACCTGGACAGAGGCTGATGAAAGTAAAGCTCATGAAATTAAATTTTCGACAATTATGGCGCCATGAAAAACAACAAAGCATTATCTATCGTTGAATTACTTGTTAGCTTGGTTGTGGCCAGCATTCTTATCCTGATGATCGGCATCCTTTCTGGTGTCGGGAACACAGGATACGTCAAGGTAATAAATACAGAATCCATTTATAATGATATCTCGTACGCCTTTAAGCTTATGGAAAACCGCGTGAGAAGTTCTGAGAGTATGACTATTCAAACAAATCCCTCCAATCCCCCGTGGAAAAGCAATCGGTTATTAGTAAAACATGAAAAAGTTGCTGGGGGCATTGCAACTCTTACTCAGGGAGCCTTTGGCTTGTATCAGGCCAATGGTAGTGCGGCAAAATCACTGTTGTATGTCCCAGACACCGCTTTGTTTGATCCGAATGATTTAAACACTTTTGAAACGATTTTATCTATTTCCTCAACCCAAATTTTAAATTTGACTTTCTCAGATGTCACGGCCAACTCAGCAACCGTTAAATTGGATGGCGTCAAGAATAAAATCCCTTTTGCTGTTTCAAACGTTGTCTTGAGGAGAAGTTCATGAAGAATAATCACGGATCCATTTTAGTCGCTACCTTAGGTTTTATGTTGGTTTTTACGTTGTTCGGATTTTCTTCGATTTATGTGGGAACAGTTCAAAATGAATTGGCGGAAACAAGACGGTTTTCAGAGGAAGCTTTTTGGCTGGCGGATGGCGCGATTCAAAAAGTAAAAAGCAATTTACCAACGATTATTCCTCTAGAAACAAGCAGCGTTTTGGGTAATGGAAGTTACGATATCAATGAGATTGTTCTCATCAGTCCTGATCGTTGGCGGACGAAAACGGCGGGTACTGTTAATGGTCAATCCCGGTCTATTGAGGCAGAAATTGCAAGGTATGATATTACAAATGCCGTCACAACCCCAGGCACGGTCAATGATGATTGTCTGCCGGATGGCAGTGCTCAAATTAATGGGATATGTGCACAGAACGCAGAGTTCACTTTTGAATCAATATTTAATGGAAAATCAAAAGCCGAAGTTAAGAATCAAGCAGGCACGTCGCAATACGACAATGTCTCTGGAAATAGTATTCCCGATATTCCTCCGAGCAATGATTTGCCCGTGGTGACGGGAGTTACTTATGTGACATTCGAGGGACATCATAATGAGAGTTTACATGTCCCGGCTAACAGTTCGGATAGCGGCTTTTTAATTATTGACGCCAGCCTGTCCACAGGATCTGTAACCTTTAATGTAACCGGCGGGACTTTTAATGGGATTATTTGGGTTGTTGGTGATGTGAGCATAACCGGAAATCCCAGCATTAGCGGCGCCCTTTTTATTGAAAATTCCGGTGATACGAAAATAGCCGGGACATCAAATATCACCTTTGACGCGCAGAACGTTGCCGAAGCGGCGGAGGACATTGGAACTACATTAACGGAAAAGAAACCTTATATTGTTTCCTGGAAGGAAATTTGACGATGAACACATCCGCAGTGACTTTTTCAACCTCATCCCCGGAAGAATTAGAAACAAAATTGACGGCGGATATAAAGAATCCGAAAGTTATGTCGGCTAAATTTGCGGTTTTGGCCATCAGTGGACCTCATGTTTTGGCTCAACCATTCGAGTTCACGGATATTTCGATCAAAGACCTTAAAAATCGTCTGCGCTCCCAAGCGGTCGAACTTTTATTATTACCAGCGGATGATGTCGAATTAGATTTTCAGATTTTTAGTTCAAGTAATGAAAAAATTAATGGTGTCTTTATCTGTTTGCCCAAAAAATTGCTACAGCAGTACATTGCGGTTTTAAATAAAACAAAACTTGTTCTATTGAAAGTGACCGCCCAAATTTTAGCGGTCAGCGGTTCTTTTTTACTACAACAGAAGATTGCGGAAGAACGATTTTGTCTCATGGATTTTTCGAAACCGAATACTATCTGTTTGTCCATATTCAATAACCGGCAGTGTGAACTCTTAAGAGAAATATCTTATGAGACTTTTGCCGAAGCCAGTCTGGAAGTCATTCGAACTTTACGAAGTTCTTGTGCAAAAAGCATAGCGAAGCAGTTTGCGCAAATTTATTCTTTGGGTGATTTAAGCCATGCCGGAGAATTGATTTCACAAATCAAAAGTGATTTTAATATTAGTGTCCTGACGGGGAACGCCACAGATGTAACTACCGCTTTGTCTACAGACAACAGTTATTTCAGTTTAAACCTCATGCGGAATTACGTTGTTTCCCTGTCAGGACGCAAAAAATTTCACATGGTCATGCGCTTGGTCGTATTCATTTGTGTGGTAATTAATATTGGTTTGACCATGAGAATGAAAATGAATGCAAAATCTCTTGAGGCCATCAGTGCCTCGTACACGGCCGCAGAGCTTGAACATGCTCGCAGGCTGGAAAATCAGGTAAAATCATTATGACGGTTATGTCCAATAAGTTTATTCGATTCTTTATTTTTGAATCCCAATCTCGAATGATATTCTTAGGGCTTGTTGTTGGCGTTGCAATCACCGGTATGCAGCTTAAAGTCCTTGGTAATCAACAACTACAGATCAAAAAAGTCACGGCGGAGAAGCAGTTGGTGGGGCGAATTCTTGATATGGAAAAAATAGTTCGAGCGAACACGATTAAGACAGCCACGAAAACACAACTGTCAAAAATAGATTTTGTATTCCGCGGAACGATCCTTAAGAATGGAATTTCGTATGCCCTGATTGATGATATGGTTTTCGCGCAAGGCGATTCCATAGGTGAGTATGCGGTTATCAAAATAACACAGGGGGAGACCGTTATTGAAAACAGATCTACGAAAGAAATTAAAAAGCTTTATTTCCGCGAGTAAAATTATTTGAATTTAGTGCTGCCCTGATGTTCCGCAGTAGAAATAAATTGTCTTCCACAAGGTTATTTCCCATTTCTTGACAAACCACACTTTAGCGTATAGAATTTCCCCATGTCTAAAACCATGTACGAAAAAATCTGGGACCAGCATGGCATTCACGAAGACAAAAGCGGGATGTCCGTGATTTACGTAGATCGGCATCTGATCCATGAGGTGACCTCACCCCAGGCCTTTGAAGGTCTGCGGGTGACTAAACGCGGAGTCCGCCGGGCCCAGAACACCTTTGCCACGATGGATCATAATGTCTCCACGCGCTCCAAAGACATCGAAAAAACCGAACTGACTTCCCGTATTCAGATGGATACGTTGAGTAAGAACGCCAAAGAGTTTGGAATAACGTTGTATGATTTTAAAGATCCGAATCAGGGAATCGTCCACGTCATCGGTCCGGAATTAGGCATTACTCAGCCAGGAATGGTGATTGTCTGCGGCGATTCGCATACCTCAACGCACGGCGCCTTTGGTGCTTTGGCCTTTGGGATTGGAACGTCCGAAGTTGAACATGTTCTCGCCACCCAAACCTTACAACAGAAAAAAGCCAGGACGATGTTGATCAATGTTGAAGGAAAATTAGGATTTGGTGTTACCGCGAAAGATATTATCCTTTATATCATTGGAAAAATCGGAACGGCTGGCGGAACAGGATATGTTCTGGAATACGCAGGAAGCGCTATTCGTGATCTTTCCATGGAAGGAAGGATGACGATTTGTAACATGAGCATTGAGGCTGGCGCCCGGGCGGGATTGATTGCGCCTGATGAGAAAACATTTGCCTATATTAAAGGCCGTCCATATTCTCCGAAAGGCGCGGATTGGGATAAGGCGGTTCAATATTGGAAAACACTTCCAACCGACGTTGGCGCGAAATTTGATAAAATCATTGAAATCAAAGCCGAGGATATTGACCCACAGGTAACTTGGGGAACAAGCCCGGGGCAAGTCACTGGTATTGACGGCAAAGTCCCTGATCCGGAACATTTTTCGGATTCTGTGGAACGATTGGGTGCCAGAAATGCTTTGCAATATATGGATCTTAAACCTGGTACGCCGATGAATGAAATTAAGGTGGATAAGGTTTTTATTGGCTCCTGTACCAATGGCCGAATTGAAGATTTGCGTGTGGCTGCAGATATTGTTAAAGGAAAGAAAGTCACCAAAACAGTTGTGGCCATTGTTGTTCCCGGTTCGGCGCATGTGCGAGAGCAGGCGGAGACAGAGGGTTTGCATAAAATTTTTATCGAGGCTGGTTTCGAATGGCGATTCGCGGGGTGTTCGATGTGTTTAGGGATGAATGATGATCAGCTTTCGAAAGGCGAACGCTGCGCTTCCACGAGCAACCGAAATTTTGAAGGCCGACAAGGTCCCGGTGGCCGGACGCATCTGATGAGCCCACAGATGGCCGCCGCCGCCGCGATCGCGGGGCAGATTGTGGATGTAAGAAAAATTTTAAAATGAATCCTTTTAAACAACATACTGGAATTGCCGTCCCACTGGATCGCGTGAATGTTGATACCGACTCGATCATCCCAAAACAATTTTTACGCAAAATCGATCGCGCGGGTTTCGGAAAACATTTGTTTCATGAATGGCGCTATCTGGATTATGAAGGCACTAAAGAAAATCAAAAATTTGTATTGAATCAAGAACGATTCCGTAAAGCGACAGTACTTTTAGCCCGGGATAATTTCGGCTGCGGTTCAAGCCGAGAGCACGCGCCATGGGCGATTGCTGATTATGGATTTAAGGTTATTATTGCGCCAAGTTTTGCGGATATCTTTTACAACAATTGTTTTAAAAATGAAATCCTTCCGGTGGTTTTGACCTCAAAAGAAGTGGATGAACTTTTCAACGAAGTCCTTGCTAAAAGCGGTGCGCAGATCTCAGCGGATCTGGAAGGCCAGAAAGTCAAAGGCCCAACAGGGAAAGAATATTCATTTAAGATAGACGATTTTGGTAAAGAATGTTTGCTGAAAGGTTTAGACACCATTGGTTGGACCGAACAATTTTTAAATAAAATTAAATCGTATGAAGAAACTGATAAAACGCGCCGGCCCTGGTTGTATTCGGTTAAATGAAGGGAGGGAGCCATGAACAAAAAATATTCTAAACGAGAGTTTTCTTCCATTGTGGTTGACGGTGTTGACCGCGCGCCCAGCCGGGCGATGCTTCGGGCGGTCGGTTTTAATGACGAAGATTTCAAAAAATCCCAGATCGGAATCGCGTCGACCTGGAGCATGGTCACGCCTTGCAATATGCATATCGATAAATTGGCTTTAAAAGCTGCCGAAGGTGTGGATGCGACGGGTCAAGGGAAAGCAATAATTTTTAATACGATCACGGTTTCCGATGGTATTTCCATGGGTTCGGAAGGGATGAAATATTCATTAGTTTCGCGTGAAGTGATTGCTGATTCCATTGAAACTGTGGTCGGCTGTGAAGGGTTTGATGGATTTGTGGCCATTGGCGGTTGTGATAAGAATATGCCTGGTGCTATCATGGCCATGGCGAGACTTAACCGGCCGGCTGTTTTTGTTTATGGTGGGACGATTCTTCCCGGGTGTCATCAAAATAAGGATTTGGATATTGTTTCCGTGTTTGAGGCCGTCGGAGCTCACGCCAATAATAAGATTAATGATGAACAACTTAAAGCGATTGAATGTCATGCCATCCCCGGCGCCGGTTCGTGCGGCGGGATGTATACGGCCAACACGATGGCCTCGGCCATCGAGGCCTTGGGGATGAGTTTACCGAATAGTTCAGCACAGGTGGCTATATCACCTGAGAAACAACAGGACTGTTATCAGGCAGGCCAGGTGGTTCTTACTTTAATTAATTCCGGGATCCGGCCGTCAGATATTTTAACCAGGAAGGCATTTGAGAATGCCATCACGGTGGCCATCGCCTTGGGCGGTTCGACGAATGCCGTTCTCCATTTATTGGCCATTGCGCACTCAGCCAAGGTCAAACTTACAATTGATGATTTCACGCGCATTGGTAAGAAAGTTCCGGTGTTAGCCGACTTAAAACCCAGCGGAAGATTTGTCATGGCGGATTTAGTGAAGATCGGGGGGCTCATGCCATTGATGAAAACACTTTTTGATGCGGGTTTATTGCATGGCGATTGTTTGACGGTGACCGGGAAAACAGTTCGAGAAAATTTAACTAATGTTCGATCATATCCTGAAGGTCAGCAGATTATTCGTCCCTTAAATAACCCCATCAAAAAGACCAGTCACATTGTTATTCTTTATGGCAATTTGGCTTCGACTGGAGCGGTAGCAAAAATTTCAGGGAAAGAGGGAAATAAATTCAGCGGACGGGCCCGGGTTTTTGATTCAGAAGAAGCCGCCTTAAAAAATATTCTGGATGGAACGATAAAAAAAGGTGATGTCATTGTGATTCGTTATGAAGGTCCCCGGGGTGGGCCGGGAATGAGGGAAATGTTAAGCCCAACTTCAGCGGTTATGGGCAAGGGATTGGGTAAGGACGTTGCTTTAATCACCGACGGCCGATTTTCCGGCGGTAGTCATGGCTTTGTGGTGGGGCATATCACCCCCGAAGCGTATGTCGGTGGGCCATTGGCCATTGTTAAAAACGGAGACCCGATTACGATTGATGCGGACAAGTGCCAACTCAATTTAGATATTCCGAAAGCTGAAATCACCAAACGGCTTAAAAGTTGGAAGCAGCCCAAATCGCGCTATACACAGGGTGTTCTTAAAAAATATTCAGTGTCGGTGAGTTCCGCTTCACAGGGCGCGATAACGGATTAAAAACTTTAATAAAGTCTTGCTTTATTCGTTTTGAGAATGTATAAAATAAGCATCCCAAGAAGATGAGAAGCTCTAAGTATTTACTCCACGAAGTGTAGCCACGGACCTTTATTTACCAAACGTTATGCAGGGAAACTTGCTTTAACGGGTAAGAGAAGGTAAGCAAGTGGAGTAGTCGGCGTTGACCCGGGCAGGAATATCATTTTGGTATCATGCCCGGGTAATGCTGTTGTGAAGTTCAAGTAAGATTAGGCATCCAGTTTCATGATTATGTGACAGATCATTCAAGTACTTTGTCCGGGTCGCGCTGACATTTCCGTGGTCAGAAAACAAACACACGAAAGATTTTTCCATGCCGGGTAGTTCCTTCGGAACACTTTTTAAAGTTACCACCTTTGGTGAGAGTCACGGCCCGGCCATTGGCGCTATTGTCGAAGGTGTCAAACCGCAAATTTCGCTTACCGAAACTGATATCCAGGTCGAATTAGACCGCCGCCGTCCAGGTCAAAGTTCCATTACCACCCAAAGAAAAGAATCTGATACCGTTGAAATTCTTTCTGGAGTTTTTCAAGGTAAAACCACCGGCGCTCCGATTGGTTTATTAATTCGTAATTCCGATGCCAAATCAACTGACTATTCTAAATTTAAAGACATGTTCCGCCCCGGACACGCCGATTTCAGTTATCAAATGAAATATGGCATTCGTGATTGGCGTGGCGGTGGACGTTCATCCGGCCGTGAAACCGCCATGCGTGTTGCGGCTGGCGCCATTGCTAAAAAAATTTTAGTTCCCTATAAAATTAAAATCACAGCCTATACTTTGGCGGTGGCTGGAATATACGCAAAAAGGATTGATTTAAACTCAATTGAATCCAATCCGGTCCGTTGTCCAGACCCTGAGCAGGCGAAACTGATGTTGGAAAAGATTGAAGAGGCCAGGAAGAATCTTGATTCTGTTGGTGGCATTGTCGAGGCGTTGATTCAGGGTTGTCCAGCTGGGCTCGGTGAACCGGTGTTCGACAAATTGAGCGCCCGCCTGGCCGCGGCAGTTATGTCCATCGGTACGATAAAAGGTGTTGAGATCGGCGATGGGTTTAAAGTCGCCGAGATGCGCGGTTCAGAAGATAATGATATTTTTTATAAAGATGGGAAAAGTATCCGTACCAAGACCAATCATGCCGGTGGTATTTTAGGCGGCATCTCCACGGGCGAAGACATTATTCTTCGCGTTGCGGTCAAACCCGCGTCCTCAATTGCCCAAGAACAATCCACCGTGGATGTTCACGGTAATCCGACAACGGTTAAAGTCACAGGCCGTCACGATCCCTGCATTTGTCCCCGCGTTGTTCCGGTTGTTGAAGCTATGCTGGCCATCACGCTTTTGGATTCTCTTTTAATCCAAAAATCGGTTAATGGTTAATCTCAAAATCTCCGTTCCTAAAATTATTTTAATTACGGGCTGTTCGAGCGGTTTTGGTTTACTGACCGCCGCGCGCTTGGCCTCCAAGGGGCATACGGTGATCGCCACTATGCGTAACCTAACTAAACGCCAGGCGCTTTTGGATGAAACCCGCAAACGTAACACCAATGTTCAAATTTTACCTTTGGACGTGACGGATATTCGTTCCATACAAGCGACCATTACGGCTGTGGAAACTCTGCATGGACGAATTGATGTGCTTATTAATAACGCCGGTTATGGGATCGGCGGATTCTTTGAAGATTTAACCCAGGAAGAAATCCGTGCTCAACTGGACACAAATTTTTTTGGCGTTCAGAATGTTTGCCGGGAAGTGATCCCGCTCATGCGCCGGCAAAAACAAGGAAAGATCATCAATATATCGAGTATATCGGGTTTGTATGCCTTGCCGGGTTTTGGCGCATATAATGCCAGTAAATGGGCTCTGGAAGGATTTTCTGAAAGTCTATATTACGAAATGAAAATTCACGGGGTTAATGTTTGTCTGATCGAACCGGGAACGTACCGAACAACCATTTTTTACGGGAATAAACGTTACGCCAAAAATTTTAATAATCCCCAGAGCCCATATTATAAACATTCAAAATATTTTAGCGAAGAAGTCGACAAATATGTGGCCGCCGACAAAAAGGACCCTGAAGACATCGCGATTTTAGTCGAAAAACTCGTCAACGCACAGAATCCATCGTTTCGCAACATCCCCGACCGGCGCAGTAAAATTCTTTTTGCCCTGAAACGATTTTTGCCGTTTCAGATATTTAGCGGGATACTTTATAAATTGTTGTTTTCTAAAATATCCAAAACCGGGTAACTGAAAAACCATATTTAATATCACCTGCGCGGTTAACTGGCGATATCCGACCAGCAAACCGCGCAGGTGTACCATTACATTCTTTCCGTGAGAAATTCCTCAAGACTATGGCATTGCAGATAAGGATTGGTTTTCTTTTGTTCCGCAAGCGTAGCAAAGGGGACGGTCCCATAGTTATGGCCGGGATAAATTATTGTTGAATCGGGAAGTTTCATGACAACATTGTAAAGCGAGTTGTACATAACTTTAGCATCACTACCAGGCAGATCACAGCGCCCGCAACCATTGATAAAAAGAGTGTCACCCGCTATTAAATTTCCTTCCGCTAAAAAGCACTGACAGCCTGGAGTATGACCAGGTGTGTGAATACATTCAAACTCAATGTTTCCGATTTTTAGTTTCTCTTTCGATCGAATAGTTTTAACGTTTTTGTGTTTGGGCATAAAAAAGCTTGCTTCATGCTGCGAGATGAAAATGGGGACATCATGCGTGGATAAGAGATCATCCAGGCCATTAACATGATCCGGATGCCCATGGGTTAGAAAAACAGCGACAATTTTAAATCCCTGCCGTTTGGCTTCACTGCGGAGGAAATTAACGTCCCAGGCCGGGTCAACCACGGCAATTTCTTTGGTCGATTTATCCCCCAGAAAATACTGGAAGTTTTCCATGGGCCCGATTTCCATTTGCTGGAGGATAAGATTGGAATTTTTTTCCATATTTGGTCTTATTATATCGGAGACCGTCGGTTAAGCAAATGAAATTTCTTGACAGCCCTCAGCCGCGGAATATAATGTGTTCCAATTCGCAGGAAAAAGTGTTGCGAACTTCAAAGAGAATCCTATGGCCTTACTTGAATCAGTTCTTGTTCCCTTAGGTACTTCCATGCCGGATTTTGAGATTAAAGACCCCGCTGGCAAGGTTTATCACGGCTATGATTTATACGGAGACAAAGGTCTTTTGTTGGCGTTTACCTGTAATCATTGTCCGTACGCGATTGCCGTGTGGCCACGACTGATTCAACTGGCAAAGTACGCAAAGAAAATAGGCATTAATACCGTTGGGATTAATCCCAATATTAACCCTGATTATCCGGACGATGCCCCACCTAAGATGATTGAAAAGGTCAAACAGCTTGGGATCGATTTCCCGTATTTGGTTGATGAAACCCAGAAAGTTGCGGAAACGTTCAAAGCGCAATGCACCCCGGATATTTATTTATTCAATGATAAAAAAGAATTAGTCTATCACGGTCGACTGGATGACAATTGGCGGGACGAATCAAAAGTAACACGTCAGGAACTCAAAGAGGCTATTATCAATTTAGCGAATGGGAAGTCGGTTTCCAAAGATCAGAAGCCTTCCATGGGTTGTTCGATTAAGTGGCGGGATCATTAAGAAAAATATCATATGAAAAAAATCGTTCTTATTAGACACGGCGAAAGCGTTTGGAATAAAGAGAATTTGTTCACCGGTTGGACGGATGTTGATTTATCACCCAAAGGTATTGAAGAAGCTAAAAAGGGCGGCCAATTACTTAAGCAGGAGGGTTTTACCTTTGATATCGCGTACACATCGGTTCTGAAACGCGCGATACGGACTTTATGGCTTGTTTTAGATGAGATGGATTTAATGTGGATTCCAGTGCACCGTTCCTGGCGGCTCAATGAACGGCATTACGGCGCCTTGCAGGGTTTGAACAAAGCCCAGACCGCGGCCAAATACGGTGAGCAGCAAGTTTTGGTTTGGCGGCGAAGTTATGATATTCCCCCGCCATCATTAGAGGTAACAGATGAACGTTATCCGGGGCATGATCCGCGCTATAAAAGTTTGGATCCCAAAAATTTGCCCGTCACAGAATGTCTTAAGGATACGGTAAATAGATTTTTGCCGTATTGGCATAAAGTGATCGCCCCGATGGTCAAGTCTGACAAAAGGGTTTTGATTGCGGCCCACGGGAATAGCCTGCGGGCATTGGTCATGTATCTCGATAACATTTCAGAAAGTGATATCGTTAATCTAAATATTCCAACGGGGATGCCGCTGGTTTATGAATTGAGCGATGATTTAAAACCGAGTAAACATTATTATCTTGGTGACAAAGAAGCGATTGAAGCAGCAATGGCGGCTGTTGCGAATCAAGGCAAAGCCAAGTGACAAACAAACGAACCGAACGCCGCATGAAAGGGAGGAAATAAGATGAGCAGGATAGCCGAAATTCTCGGAAGCGAAGCCAAAAGTTTGCTGGAGCATCAATGTAAGACCATTTCGAAAAATGATCTTCATTTACCAGGGGCAGATTATGTGGATCGTATCTTTACCCACACGGATCGCTCCAGTAATGTTCTTCGTAATTTGCAATCGATGTTTAATCACGGACGATTAGCTGGGACTGGATACTTATCTATTTTACCGGTGGATCAGGGGATTGAACATTCCGCCGGAGCCTCATTTGCGCCGAATCCAATTTATTTTGATCCGGAAAATATTGTTAAATTAGCCGTCGAAGGCGGATGCAATGCCGTGGCTTCGACCTTAGGTGTTCTGGGAATGGTTTCCCGCAAATACGCTCACAAAATTCCTTTTCTGGTTAAAATCAATCACAATGAATTTTTAAGTTATCCGAATAAATATGATCAAATCCTTTTTGGCTCGGTACAACAGGCTTTTGATATGGGAGCGGCTGGTATTGGCGCGACCATTTATTTCGGTTCCGATGAAAGCGCCCGCCAGATCGTTGAGATTTCTCAAGCCTTTGAAATGGCCCATAAGTTTGGGATGTTCACTGTTCTCTGGTGCTATTTAAGAAATTCAAATTTCAAAAAGGATAATGTGGATTATCATACCGCGGCTGATTTGACTGGCCAGGCGAATCACCTGGGAGTCACCATTGAAGCCGATATCATTAAGCAGAAGTTGCCGGAAAACAACGGTGGTTATAATGCGGTAAAATTCGGTAAAACCCACAAATATGTTTATGAAAAGCTTTCTTCTGATCATCCGATTGATTTGACCCGATACCAAGTCGCCAACTGTTACATGGGAAGAATCGGCTTGATCAATTCCGGCGGCGCTTCAGGAGAAAATGACCTTCAGGAAGCCGTCAAAACCGCGGTCATCAACAAACGTGCGGGTGGTACGGGATTGATCTCGGGCCGCAAGGCGTTTCAAAAACCCATGAAAGATGGCGTCGCGCTTCTTAATGCCATTCAGGATGTTTATTTAGATAAGTCTGTTACGATTGCGTAATAAGTAAAAAATAGAAAGGTTATTAACTAAATCCCTCAGTATAAAAATACTGAGGGATTTTTCTTGTGAAAAAATTGTTGACACTTGGTCCTCTGATGATACACTGTCTCATCATGATTAAGAAACGTGCTGGACAAAAAATCATTTTAGAGCGGGAGAAATTCTTAAAGCATCTTTCGAAGGTTGGCTTAAAGAAAACCGACGGTCGGAACTGTGTTTTCATCACAGTCATGAAAACCCACGGTCATTTTACGGCTGAAGGTTTAGTGAAGGTTTTAAGGAAGAACCGGAATCGAGTTTCCCGGGCCACCATTTATCGAAGCCTTAAAGAATTATTGGAGGCAGGTGTCATCCGTAAAACCGCTTTCGGTGAAAAGCATGACTGTTACGAACATATTTACGATGAAAAGCCTCATCATCATGCCCGTTGTATCCGCTGTCATAGTCTTGTCGAATTTCCTGATTTAAAGGAGGATAAGATATATCAACCAATTTTAGAGGAGCATGGCTTTCACATTTTAGGCCATGAAATGCATTTTTATGGAATCTGCCAACATTGTCAAAATAAAGAATCGTAGACGGTTTAGTATCCTGGTTTCATTGTTGTGGATGTCTTTTGGGACAGCTGGAGCAGAAGAACCTGACAAAAATCGTTACCATTTATTTAATCCAACACCAACGGAGTTGATGCGGGAAATGGCCACGGACCGGCCGGATAAAACCGAAAGTCCCTACACGGTGGATGCGGGTCACTATCAAATGGAAATGAGTCTGCTGGACTATACATATGATCATGACAATCCCCAAGAACCCCTTGCCCAAGTCGAGACCTTTACGGTTATGCCGATGAATTTAAAAGCTGGTTTACTCAATAATGTTGATTTACAGCTGGTTTTCGAACCCTATACCAGTGAACGGACTCAAGATGATGGCGAAGTAAAAAGAAAAAATGGATTTGGCGATGTTCAAACTCGGTTAAAAATTAATCTTTGGGGAAATGATTCTGGTTCCACGGCGCTAGCCGTTATGCCGTTTGTCAAGTTTCCCACCAATGGGGCAAATCTCGGTAACGACGTCGTTGAAGGGGGCGTGATTATTCCGCTGGCGGTGGGCTTACCCAACGAGTGGAATATGGGGGTGATGACGGAATTTGATATGAATCAAAACGAAGCAAATGAAGATTATCATGTGGAATTTATTAACACGATTACCTTCAGTCATTCGATTGTCGGTGATCTAAGTGGTTATTTAGAATTTTTTAGTAAAGTGAATAAAGAAGATGATCTTCCGTGGGTTGGAACGGTGGATGCTGGATTAACCTATGCATTAACAAAAGATATCCAACTGGACGCCGGGATGAATATCGGGGTCACCCGTTTGGCGGATGATGTAAATCCCTTTTGCGGTCTTTCAATTCGGTATTAAATAAACTATTCATTACACCTACGAGGTGTGATGGTCGTAAACGACTTGTTCACCTCGTAGGTGTTGAGGAGGGTTAAATGATCCAGCGTGTTATAAATTATTTTTTAGTGGCTTGTTTTATTTCCTTTGTTTTTCTTACAAATGCGTACGCCCAACAAAAAATTAAAATCGTTACGACCATCGGGCAGATCTCCAACGTGACTGAAATCATCGGCGGTGATTATGTTCAAGCGCATGGACTCATGGGCGCCGGAGTTGATCCCCATCTTTATAAGGCATCCGAGAGTGATGTCGAAAAATTATCCAGCTCGCAAATGATATTTTATAACGGACTTAATCTGGAAGCGAAAATGGGAGAAATTTTTTCCCGAATGGGGGGGGCAAGGCGGACGGTGGCGGTAACAAGTGAAATCGCTTCCGATTTGCTGCTTGTCAGTGATCAATTCCAGGGACATCCGGATCCGCACGTCTGGTTCGATGTCACGTTATGGATGAAGGTGGCAGAAAAAATTGCTTCCGAATTAGCTTTATTTGATCCTCCCAACGCCGCCACCTATAATGAACGTGCCCAAAAATATCTGCAAGAATTAGAGCAATTGCATAATTATGTTAAAACAAGGACAGAAGAGTTATCCCCGGAACAAAGGGTTTTAGTCACGGCCCATGATGCGTTTAGATATTTCGGCAGGGCTTATGGATTTGAGGTGGTCGGTCTACAGGGGATCAGTACTGAATCCGAGGCCGGGACAGCCGATATTAAAAGGATTGCGGATTTTATAACCGAACGTAAAATCAAAGCCATCTTTGTTGAATCATCCGTTCCGGAGAGAAATATAAAAGCGGTTCAAGAGGCCGTCCGTTCTCGCGGTTGGGAAGTGAAGATTGGCGGCGAACTTTTTTCTGATGCCATGGGCAGTCAAGGCACCTTTGAAGGAACATACATTGGCATGGTGACACATAATATCGATATGATTGTCAATGCGTTAAAATGAATCGAAAGGATTTTTGCTATGAATACTAATCCATCCACCCCAGCCATTGAGGTCACGGATTTGACCGTGGCCTATCGGGAAAAGCCTGTTCTTTGGGACGTTGATTTTATCGCACCCAAAGGAGTGCTCTTGGCCATTGTCGGACCAAATGGCGCCGGGAAATCAACCTTGATTAAAACAATTTTGGGTTTAATTAAACCAGCTGCCGGTCAAGTACTGGTTTTTGGCGAACGCTATAAATCGTATTCGCGGATGATTGGCTATGTTCCTCAACGGGGAACCGTGGACTGGGATTTTCCGACCAATGTTTTAGATGTTGTTCTCATGGGCCGATACGGTCATTTAGGCTGGATCAAACGTCCAGGAAAAGAGGAACGAAAATTAGCGATGGAATGTTTAGAGAAAGTTGGGATGACAGATTTCATTCACCGGCAAATCAGCCAGCTATCAGGAGGACAACAGCAAAGGGTTTTTATCGCGAGGGCTTTTATTCAAGACGCCCCTGTTTATTTAATGGATGAACCTTTTGCCGGAATCGACGCAACAACGGAGAAGAGCATTATTACACTTTTGCGTGAACTAAAGGCAAAAGGAAAAACCGTCATCTGCGTTCATCACGACTTGGAAACTTTGAAGGAATATTTTGATTGGGTGATGCTCTTAAATGTCCGCAGTGTGGCGTTAGGCAAAGTGGATGATGTTTTAAATCATGAAAATTTGCGGCGGGCTTATGGCGGCCGGGCGGCCTTTTTAGCCGGTGCGGATAAGGATAAGAAGAAATGATCGCGGTAGACTTTTTACTGAATATTTTTTCCGATCATACGGTTCGTGTGGTTGCGTTGGGTGCGATGATTCTTGGCGTTACGGCCGGTTGTTTGGGGTCATTCGCTGTCTTGCGTCAACAAAGTCTTTTAGGCGACGCGATTTCACACGCGACTCTCCCAGGCGTCGCTTTGGCCTTTCTCATCACGCAAAATAAAAGTCCCATCGTCCTTTTGATGGGCGCAGCCTTATCCGGTTGGTTGGGAATGGCACTGGTCATGGCCATCACCAAAATGACACGCATCAAGTTGGATACAGCTTTAGGAATGATTCTATCGGTTTTTTTTGGCTTTGGATTGGTTTTGTTGACCATTATTCAGAAATTACCGACGGCCACCAAGGCCGGGTTAAATAAATTTTTATTCGGCAATGCCGCGACCTTGCTAGAATCGGATGTGATCACCATGTCGGTGCTGGGCCTTCTGGCGATTTTTTTAGTGGCGCTGTTCTGGAAAGAATTTAAAATTTTGGTGTTTGATTATGATTTTGCACAAAGTCTTGGTCTGCGCGTTCATTTTTTAGATGTATTTTTGACAACTCTTATTGTCATTACCATTGTTATTGGGTTACAAATGGTTGGTGTTGTTTTGATGAGCGCGATGTTGGTGGCTCCCGCGGCCGCAGCCCGGCAGTGGACCGATCATCTGGGGAAAATGGTTTTTTTGTCAGCCGTATTTGGCGCCGGAGCAGGTGTTGCCGGGGCCGTTACCAGCAGTTTGGTGATACACTTACCAACAGGCCCGACCGTTGTGATCTATATCAGTTTTATTGTTCTTGTTTCTTTATTGTTTGCGCCGAATCGGGGGCTTTTATGGGATTGGATTAGAGCCCAGCGAGGCCGACGAGAAATCCAAACAACCGCGATGTTAAAAAATATGCTTTTGTTTTCAGAGAGTCAGACAAATCCTTTTCATCCCCATGATATCGCGGCCCTACGCGCCATCGGTAAAGGTGCGTTGAACAAGACAATGTTGGAGTTAAAGAAAAGAGGTCTGGTGGAAAGTTTTGCCGGCAACCGCTGGGCCTTAACGCAGGAAGGATTAAAAATGGCCAAACATTTGATGGAAAAATATGAGGGACATTTGAATGCTTACTCCTCAAGCTGAAATTATTATCTTGGCGTCTTTGGTGGCTGTGACCTGCGCCTTGCCGGGTGTCTTTTTGATTTTAAGGCGTGTCGCTTTAATGAGTGACGCGATTAGTCACGCTATCCTGTTGGGCATCGTGGTGGCGTTTTTCTATACGAAGAATCTGGCGTCGCCGTTGCTGCTTTTTGGTGCAACGCTCGTTGGGATTTTGACGGTGAGTCTAACGGAAATGGTCATCCGGACACAGAAATTAAAAAAAGATGCTGCCATTGGTTTGGTGTTTCCATTTTTATTTTCAATAGGTGTTATCCTCATCAACAAATTTGCGACAAACGTTCACATCGATTCGGATTGCGTACTTTTTGGCGAGATTGCCTTTGCCCCGTTTAATCGTTTAATTATTAGCGGTCATGATCTTGGTCCGCAAGGGTCTTGGGTTATGGGAGGGATATTAGTTCTAAACTTTATTTTTATTAGTCTTTTTTATAAAGAATTAAAAGTGTCGACCTTTGATCCGGAATTGGCGGCATCACTGGGATTTTTTCCGGTGGTGATTCATTATGTATTAATGGCGCTGGTGAGTATTACCGCTGTCGGCGCCTTTGAAACTGTCGGTTCTATTCTTGTTGTGGCCTTGATGATCACACCACCAGCTGCCGCGTATCTATTAACGAATCGATTGTCCCGGATGCTTTTGTATAGTGCACTCTTGGGTATCTTTTCCGCGGTTGGTGGATACGCGATGGCCAAGGCTTTAGATGCCAGCATTGCTGGTTCCATGGCGACCATGAGCGGGATTATTTTTATGGTTGTTTTTATTTTTGCGCCGGAGCGGGGGTTATTGGCGAAATTACTTTTTCGAAAATGGCGGCAATGGGACTTTGCCACGCAAATGCTGGCCATACATCTTTTACAATCTGAAATGGCCCATGCGGAAGAAAAGGAAATCATTGTCAGTCATATGCAAGATCACATGCTTTGGAATTCAGAATATACTTCGGAAGTCATTGCCCAATGCTTGGAAGACGGTTTGATTAAAAAGACCGGCGACAAACTCAGCCTCACCTCATACGGCCGGGAAAAAGCCAAAACAATTATCTCTCGACCACCCTAATTCCCCCGTCCCCCGGCCGTTCCCCAGAGAATTTTGGGCGATTTGGGTACATCGTATCCATGGTAAAGGCTTTGGTCAAGTAATGATTCCAATCTGATGGGAGGTAAATTTAACACTCCTTCATCGACATCAGGGAACCTTTCGCGCAATATTTCAACC
>Ga0247727_10002647_pt1 | contig 40586 bp, 24 predicted proteins | sample WisWelCaveWW1625_FD_202498 | JGI IMG/M metagenome (GOLD analysis project Ga0247727, IMG submission 202498) | Biofilm microbial communities from Wishing Well Cave, Virginia, United States - WW16-25 | ecosystem: Environmental > Aquatic > Deep subsurface > Groundwater > Cave microbial mat | place... | reverse complement strand
CTCCCCCGCAAACATGTGGACACCGGAATGGGCCTCGAGCGTATCGTCTCCGTCGTTCAAAACGTCGACTCGAACTACAAAACCGGCCTCTTCACCCCGATCATGGACACCATCCAGAAAATGGCCGAACACACCGACGACGAGCGGGCCGCCAACCTGACCCCCTACCGGGTGGTCGCCGACCACGCCCGGGCCGCCTCGTTCCTCATCGCCGATGGCGTTGTCCCCGGCAACACCGACCGCAACTACGTGTGCCGGATGATCATCCGCCGCGCCGCCCGCTTCGGGCGAAAGATCGGGTTCGTCGATCCGTTCATGGCGAAAGTGGCCGAGACCGTCGTCGAACAATACGGCGACGCTTATCCTGAGCTCAAGAAAAACAGAAATGCCATCCTGCAAACGCTCACCCTGGAAGAAATGCGATTCCAGCGCACGGTGGACACCGGCGTTGCCAACCTCGAAGGGCGGCTGGCCGATCTGAGCGCACGCGGCCAGAATGTGCTCGACGGCGGCACAGCCTTTGAGCTGTACGGAACTTATGGCTTGCCGTTTGAAATCACGCGTGATATCGCCCGCGAGCGCGGCGTCGAAGTGGACGAAGCCGGGTTCAAGGCGACCATGGAAGCGCACAAACAGGCGTCGGGGGCCGGGCAGGCGATAGGGGAAATGAGCGGCGAGTCGGCTGAATTTTACAACAAGCTTCTGGCCGACCTGCAAGCCGAAGGCAAACTCGGCTCGGACGGCGTCGAATACAACCCTTACGGCCCGATGGAATTGGACGAGCCGGTGCTGGCGCTTCTCGTCAACGGCAAACGCGCCCCGAAGATCAAAGCGGGCGACAAAGTGGAAGTGGTCATCGCCCGCACCCCGTTCTACATCGAGATGGGCGGCCAGGTGAACGACAGCGGGGCCATTGCCCGCTACCGCAACAAGACCGACGAGAAACCGGAATGGGAGATTCGCATCGAAAGCGTCAGCCGCCCGGTGGCGGGCATCATTGTTCATCACGGCCAGGTCGGGCACGGGTCGCCGAAAGAAGGCGATGAGGCCCGGGCGGTGGTGGACTTCGACCGGCGTTGGGACATCATGCGCAACCACACCGCCACCCATCTCCTGCATTGCGAACTGCGCTACGTGCTGGGCGATCACGCCCGGCAGGCAGGCTCGCTCGTGGCGCCCGACCGCCTGCGCTTCGACTTCACCCATCACAGCATGCTCACTCAAGATGAGATGAACGAGATCAGCCGCAACGTGAACGACGCCATCCTGGCGAACTATCAGGTGCAAATTGAGTTCAAGCCGCGCGAGCAAGCGATCGGCGAAGGCGCGATGGCCCTGTTCGGCGAGAAGTACGGCGACGTGGTGCGGACGATCCAGATCGGCGAGCCAGGCCCGTTCTCTTACGAACTGTGCGGCGGCACGCACGTTCCTCAGACTGCCGACATTGGCCCGTTCATCATCACCAGCGAAGGCTCGGTGGGCGCGGGCTTGCGGCGGATCGAAGCCGTCACAGGCCGGGCCGCGTTGGAAATGATCCAGCGGCGGATGGCCGTGCTCGACAAGACCGCCGCCTACCTCGGGGCGGCCGCCGACGACGTGGATCGCAAAGTGCTGGCCCTGTTGGACGACCTGCAGAACGCGCACAAAGAAATTGCCCGTCTGGGGCGCGAGTCAGCCCGGCGCAACTTCGACAAGCTCCTATCGCAGGTCAAGGACGTGAACGGCGTGCCGGTGCTGGCGGCAAACGTCAACAGCGCCAGCGCCGAGGCATTGCGCGAGATGACCGACTGGTTCCGCCAGAAAGTGCCGAGCGGTGTGGCCGTGCTAGGCGCGGTGAGTGATGGCAAGCCGACGCTGATCGTGGCGGTGACCGATGACCTGGTGAAACGTGGGCTGGACGCCAATAAGATCGTCAAGACGATTGCCAAAGTAGTGGGCGGCGGCGGCGGCGGCAAGCCCACGCTGGCCCAGGCCGGGGGCAAAGACCCGTCGCGGCTGGCCGAGGCGCTGGCCCAAGTGCCAGACCTGGTGGCAAGCGCCTTGAGTCAATAGCGAAAAGAATTTCGCCATACAGATAAATCATTATCGCTATGCAGCCAAAAGATAGCCCGCCCGATATGGGCCAGTTCAAGACGGCCTGGGACTTTTTCATTGCCAACGGGACGCCGCCAGCCGATGCCGACCCGCTGGTGGCAGTCTCGTGGCAGAGGTGTGCCCCTCGCCTGAATCCGGTTGGCCCGCCACAGTGGGTTTACGTAAGCGATGAGGTGTTGCCGCTCACGTTAAATCAACACGCCGCATTGCGCCGGATTGCCCGCCCGCTGATGGAAGACATTCACCAATTCATCGAGGGCAGTGGGGCGATGATCATTTTATCGGACAGCACCAATTGTGTCCTGGAACTGCTGGGCGACCCGGAGATAATGAAGTATGCGATGGGACTCGGACTCCGGCGCGGCGTATTTTTAGACGAGGGCCGCCTTGGCACAAATGCGTTTGCCGTCGCCCTCATTGAAGGCTCTCCGATGCATGTGGTGGGGGCCGAACATTTCCTCAAGTGCTTTCATGTGTTGAATTCGGCGGCGGCTCCTATTCACGATCTCGAAGGCCGCCCGGTCGGAGTCATTGGTGTAATGGAAATGGCGGCCGACTACAACCCCCAGGCAGTGGGCATTGCCGTGGCGGCAGCCAAAGCCATCGAGAATCAATTGCAAGCGGATCTCTTCGTTCACGAAGCGAATACGCAAGCCACCGAGGTCAACGCCATCATGGATGCGATCTCCGAGGGGGTGCTGGCATGGACGGCGCAGGGCGTGATCATGCACCTGAACAATCAGGCCGGACAGTTGCTCGCCCTCACACCCGCCACCGTCGTCGGTCGGCCATTAGCCGAATACATCACCCTGCCGGAGAGCCTGGCCCGGGCTGCGGCCCGCGGCGAAGAATTGAGCGATGTTGAAACCAGTCTGGGCGTCAATGGCGCGCAGCGAGCCTGCCTGGTCAGCTTGCGAATCATTTACGGCCTTGATGGGCAACCGGAAACCTACATTGCCACCTTGCGCCGTATCGAGCAGGTGCGCCAATTGGTCACCCGGCTGGTCGGCGCGCAGGCGCGCCTCACCCTGGACGACATGGTAGGGCACGGCCCGGCTGCGCGGCGGGTGCGGCATCAAGCCCTCGCCGCCGCCAATGCCAAGGCTTGTGTTCTGTTGGTGGGCGAAAGCGGAACAGGTAAAAACGTTCTGGCCCGCGCTATTCACAACAGCGGCCAGCGAGCGGGAGAGCCATTCCTGGCCATCAACTGCCGGGCGATTCCACGCGAGTTAGTGCTGGGTGAATTTCTAGGGTTTGAAGCTGGCGCGTTCAACAGCGGGCCGTCCACCGGTCAGCCGAGTAAGTTTGAGATGGCGCACGGCGGCACGCTTCTTCTGGATGAGATCGAAGTCCTGCCCCTCGAAATGCAAGCGGCCCTGTTGCGGGTGATTGAAATGAGCGATATCATCCGCCTGGGAGGCACGCGCGTGATCCCGGTAGACACCCGTATTATTGCTTCCACTAGCGTTCAGCTGGATACGTGGGTGGCGGAAGGGACATTTCGCGCTGACCTGCTTCTGCGGTTAAGCTCCTTTGTTATCAACACCCTGCCGTTGCGGGAGTGGCCGGAGGATATTCCCCTCCTGATTGATCGGCTGCTGGAAAAACTGAGTGTGCAAATCGGGCAGACACTGACGATTACGCCGGCTGCCAAAATGATTCTGAGCGCCTATCCCTGGCCTGGCAATGTCCGCGAACTAGAGTCGGTGATGGAGCGGGCGGCGCTGCTGTGCGACGGCCAGCCGATCCAGCCGGAACACCTTCCAGCACTTGTCCGGCAACGGCGAGTCATGGCGAAAGGCAAACCCGCCACCGAGCCTGTCCGCAGTTTGGCCGAGGCTGAACAGTTGGCTATCCTCACTGCCGGAAGAGCCGCGCGCGGCAATCTGACTCAAGCCGCACTGTTCCTCGGCATTGGTCGCACCACGCTCTGGCGCAAGATGAAAGAACTTGGCCTCTCCGTCGAAGATTTTCGCTAGCCGGAAGCATCAGCCAATAAAACAGTTTCTTTATGAAACAGTACCTAAATCCCATTTCGTTTCACTGTGAAACAAAAGTTGACTGTTTGTTGACGGGTATGGATTACTACTTTAGAGTAATACCATGCTGTTTGCGCCCCGGGGTATTTTTAAACCTGCCTGTCTTCCTGCCCTAAGCTCTAGCATATCCGAGTGGGGGCGCGCTTCAACTGATTACTGTTCATAGCAAACACCGTCAGGCGAGTGTCACCAGGCGGTGTTTTGTTTTGCGATAGTGCTGACGCCGGCTTGATGCCTGGCTAATAGCAAGGAGGCGCCTGACCCAAACGCTAATCGCTATGTCTGTTGGCTTCTCACAGTTCCAAGATATACCTTCAACTACATCTTTTTCAAGACACAAGCACAGGAGACTCTTATGAACATCTTTCTCGGTGAAGTCATCGGCACAATGTTCCTGATCCTGCTGGGTGATGGCGTTGTCGCCAATGTATTGCTCTCGAAGTCGAAGGGTCAGAACTCCGGCTGGATCGTAATTACGACGGCCTGGGCCATGGCGGTGTTCGTCGGCGTGTACACGTCACTCGCCGTCGGCGGGAATGCGCATCTGAATCCGGCCGTGACCGTCGGCCTGGCTATCGCTGGCGCGGTGGGCTGGGGAGATGTCCCGATCTATATCGCTGGCGAGTTTGTAGGCGCCTTCATCGGTGCGGTGCTGGTATGGCTGGCCTACCTGCCGCACTGGGCTGAAACACAAGACCAGGGCCTCAAGCTGGCTGTATTCTCCACCGGCCCGGCCATCCGCAACACCACCGCTAACGTAGTGTGCGAGATCATTGGCACGTTTGCGCTGATGTTCGGCGTCTTCCTCATCAAAGGCGCAAGTATGACGAGCGGCGGCGCGGTTACGGACATCAGTCTAGGCGCGCTGGGCGCGTTTCCGGTGGCGATCTTGGTGTGGGTCATTGGCCTGGCCCTGGGCGGCCCGACTGGCTATGCGATCAACCCGGCCCGCGACCTCGGCCCGCGTATCGCACACGCCATCCTACCCATCGCTGGCAAGGGCAACAGCGATTGGGGCTATTCCTGGATTCCGGTCGTGGCGCCCCTCGTCGGTGCGGCCATTGCGGCCGGCCTCTTCCTCGCGGTTGTCCCATAGTAAGCCAGCCTGTCAGAAAGGTTCCTCATGAAGAAATTGATCAACAAGCCTGAAGACGTTGTCAAAGACGAACTGAACGGCATCATCGCCGCTCACTCGGATTTGGTGAAGGTTCACTTTGACCCCAACTTCATCGTCCGCGCCGACGCGCCCGTGAAGGGCAAGGTGGGCGTGATCTCCGGCGGCGGCTCCGGACACGAGCCCATGCACGGCGGCTTCGTAGGTATGGGGATGCTTGATGCCGCCTGCCCCGGCGCAGTGTTCACCTCCCCCACCCCCGATCAGATGCTCGAGGCCACCAAGGCCGTGAATGGCGGCGCCGGCGTTCTGCACATCGTCAAGAACTACACCGGCGACATCATGAACTTTGAGATGGCCGCCGACCTCGCCCGCGCCGAAGGGATCGAGGTCGAAGCCGTGGTCACGAACGACGACGTGGCCGTGAAAGACAGCCTGTACACCGCCGGACGCCGCGGCGTGGGCGTCACTGTGCTGGCCGAAAAGATCAGCGGCGCCGCGGCCGAGCAGAAGCGTTCCCTCAAGGACGTCGCCGAACTCTGCCGCAAAGTCAACGCCCAAGGCCGCAGCATGGGCATGGCCCTCACCTCGTGCACCGTGCCCCATGCGGGCAAGCCAACCTTCGACCTGCCCGAAGACGAAATGGAGATCGGCGTCGGCATTCACGGCGAACCGGGCCGCACGCGCATGAAAGTCAAGACCGCGGCCGAGATCACCGAGATGCTCGCTACGCCCATCCTCGACGACCTGCCGTTCCAGAGCGGCGACTCGGTGTTGGCCTTCGTCAACGGCATGGGCGGCACGCCCCTCATTGAGTTGTACGTGGTCTACAATGAACTGGCAAAGATCTGCGCCGGGCGCGGGGTGAAGATCGCCCGCAACCTGATCGGCTCGTACATCACCTCGCTGGAAATGGCCGGGTGCTCGATCACCCTGCTCAAACTGGACGACGATCTGACCCGGCTGTGGGATGCGCCCGTGAAGACCCCGGGCTTGCGTTGGGGGGCGTAAACAACTTCGTATGGCACGTTGATGAGGAGGCCAGAGTGATACAGAGTGTCTCGCGTGACGCGGTGCTCGACTGGATCAAAGCCTACGCCGCGGCCATCGCGGTCAACAAAGACTACCTCACCCAGTTGGACTCGGACATCGGCGACGCTGACCACGGGGTGAACATGCACCGGGGGTTTGAGGCGGTGCTGACCAAACTGCCCGGGGTAGCCGATAAAGACATCGGCTCCGTCCTCAAGACGGTGGGCATGACTTTGGTCTCGACGGTGGGCGGAGCCGGGGGGCCGCTGTATGGCACGTTCTTTATGCAGATGGGCGCCACGACCAGCGGCAAACTGGAGCTTACCTTGGCCGACTGGGTCGCCGCGCTCGAAGCGGGCGTCAACGGGGTGATCATGCGGGGCAAGGCCAACCCGGGCGACAAAACGATGGTGGACGCCCTCACCCCGGCCCTGGCCGCGCTCAAGGAAGCCGCCAACAATGGCGCGTCCTTCCCGGAGGCCTTGCGCCAATCGGATCGGGCGGCCGAGCAGGGCATGACGGCCACGATCCCATTGGTCGCCCGCAAGGGCCGCGCCAGTTATCTGGGCGAGCGCAGCGCCGGGCATCAAGACCCTGGCGCGACATCGTCTCACCTACTCCTCAAAACGGCCACCGACACTTGGAGTTAGAGTAGGGAGTTAGAGTGAAGAGTTCTACCCTCACTCCAACTCTAACTCTAACTCCGAACTCTAACTTTAGGAGGCACATTATGGCTAAGTACGCAGCTGCAGTTGATCAAGGCACCACCAGCACCCGCTTCATGATCTTCGATCACGCGGGCAAAGTGGTCGGCGTTGATCAAAAAGAACACGAACAGATTTACCCCAAACCCGGCTGGGTGGAGCACAACCCCATGGAGATTTGGGATCGCACCCAGGAAGTCATCGCCGGGGCCTTGAAAAAGAGCAGCGTCGATCCCAAAGACATTGCCGCCGTGGGCGTGACCAACCAGCGCGAGACGACTGTGGTCTGGGAGAAGGCCACCGGCAAACCGATCTACAATGCCATCGTCTGGCAGGACACCCGCACCGACACCATCTGCAATGAACTCGCCAAGGACGGCGGGCAGGATCGCTTCCGCCCCAAGGCGGGCCTGCCACTGGCCACTTACTTCTCCGGCCCCAAGATCAAGTGGATCCTCGACAACGTCGAAGGCGCCCGGGCCAAAGCCGAGAAGGGCGAAATCCTCTTCGGCAACATTGATACGTGGGTGATCTGGAACCTGACCGGCGGCCCGAAAGGCGGCGCGCACGTCACCGACGTGTCGAACGCCTCCCGCACCATGTTGATGAACCTGGAGACGCTCGACTGGGATGCCGACATTCTAAAGATCATGGGCGTCCCGCGCGCGATGCTCCCCGCGGTCAAAGCCTCCAGCGAAGTCTACGGCAACGCCGTGGGCGCGCTGGCGGGCATCCCCGTGGCCGGCGACTTGGGCGATCAGCAGGCCGCCCTCTTCGGCCAGACCTGCTTCAGCATGGGCGAGGCCAAGAACACCTACGGCACCGGCTGCTTCATGCTACTCAACACGGGCAACAAAGCGGTGCAATCCAAGAACGGCCTGCTCACCACGCTCGGCTACAAGATCGGTAAAGAGAAGGCCGTGTACGCGCTGGAAGGCTCCATCGCCATCACCGGCGCGCTGGTGCAGTGGCTGCGCGACAATCTGGGCCTGATCCAGAAGTCGGCGGACATCGAGGCGCTGGCGGCGACCGTCGAAGACAACGGCGGCATCTACTTTGTCCCGGCCTTCTCCGGCCTGTTCGCGCCCTACTGGAAGAGCGATGCCCGTGGGGCCATCGTCGGCATGACCCGCTACGTGAACAAGGGCCATATCGCCCGCGCCGCGCTGGAAGCGACCGCCTTCCAGACCCGCGAAGTGCTCGACGCCATGAACAAGGACTCGGGCGTCAACTTGACCGCGCTCAAGGTGGATGGCGGCATGGTCTTCAATGACACACTCATGCAATTCCAGGCCGACATCCTGGGCGTGCCCGTCATTCGCCCGACGGTGGCTGAGACCACCGCCCTGGGCGCAACCTACGCCGCCGGGCTGGCCGTGGGCTTCTGGAAGGAAGTCGAAGACCTGCGCGCCAACTGGGGCAAAGATCACGAGTGGCATCCCAAGATGGACGCCGCGCACCGTGACGCCCAGCACAAGAACTGGCTCAAGGCAGTGACCCGCACATTCGACTGGGTTGAGCAGTAGACTCGCAAGTAAGGTGGATATAACTAGAGAAGCCTGGAGGCCGGAAAACAGGCTTTCAGGCTTCTCCAGTTTTGGGCGGTTGTAGCATACGAAGGAAGTGGATATGCCAGCACCACATGCCATCGTCATTGGCGCCGGCTCCACCGGGGCGGCCACTGCGCACGACCTGGCCCTGCGCGGCCTGCGCGTCACCGTGCTCGAACGCGGCGAGATCGCTTCGGGCACTACCGGGCGCAACCACTGCCTGCTACACTCCGGCGGGCGCTATTGTGTCAAAGATCAAGAATCGGCCATCGAGTGCATTGACGAAAACCTGATCCTGCGCCGCATTATGCCCGGCGTGCTGGAGTTGAACGACGGCCTGTTTGTGGCGATCACCGAAGACGACCTGGCGTTCAAAGACAAGTTTTTGGAAGGCTGCGCCGCCTGCCACATCCCCGCCCGTGATCTCCCCGTCAAGCACGCACTCGAAATGGAGCCGTTCCTAAACCCGAAAATTCTCGCCGCTGTACAGATACCGGATGGGGTCTTTGAGCCTTTCCGCTTCTGCCTCGCCTTCCTCGCTACTGCCAAGCAACACGGTGCGGTCGTCCGCTCCTATACCGAAGTCACCGAACTGCTCTGCTCCGGGCGCAGCGTGACCGGCGTCAAGATTTTGGATCACCGCACCGGGCAAACCGAGACGCTCGGGGCCGATCTGGTCGTCAATGCGACCGGCCCCTGGGCCGATAAGATTGCCCGGATGGCTGGAATGGACGTGCCGGTCTCCCCCACCGCCGGGGTGATGGTCACCGTCAACAAGCGGTTGAACAACATGGTCATCAATCGCCTCAACAAGCCCTCCGACGGCGACATCGTCGTTCCCCAGCGCCTGACCAGCATCATTGGCACCACTTCCTGGACAGTGCCGGACGCCGACCAGATCGAGATCCCGAAGGAACACATTGACAAGATGATCCACAAAGGGCAAGAATTGATCCCGGCGATTCAGCAGACGAGCACCCGGGGCGTGGGCGCAGTGGCTCGCCCGCTCATCCGTCGGGCCGGAGGGGACGAGCGCGAAGTGAGCCGCACTTTTGAATGCTTCGATCACCGGCGCGACGGCGTAGACGGCTTCGTAACTATCTCTGGCGGCAAGACCACTACCGCGCGCGCGATGGCCGAGAAGGTAGCCGACATTGTCTGCGGCAAATTAGGCCTCCGGGCGGAGTGCCGTACCCGCGAGACGCGGTTGGTATCGTACCGTTTATTCTACAATTGAAGGCCTTGCCCCGAAGGACGCTCTGATATTTATGTCTCTCGAAGTTCCGGTAAAGGTGCTCCGTTACAAGTCCGGCGATGGCGCCCCGCGCTATCAAGCCTATCGCGTCACCGTGCCGGACGAAGCCAACGTTATTGACGTGCTCGAAGCCGTGTGGCGGCAAGACACCACCTTCGCCTTCCGCCACGCCTGCCACCACGCTTCGTGCGGCACCTGCGGCGTGCGCCTCAACGGCTACGAGCGTCTGCCCTGCATTTATCCGGTGACTGAAGCGCTCAAGGGCCGCCGCGAAATCCTGATCGAGCCGTTGCGCAACTTCCCCATTGTCGGCGATCTGGTGGTGGACGTAGCCGCGTTCTTCCAGAAACAGGAGGCCTCTCGCCTGGTGATTACCCGCCAGGCCGAGGCCGCGTTGGACGGCGCGTTCTATAGACGTTCGGAAGTCTTCGACGATGAGGGGCGGCTGGCCGAACGCCCGTATAACCGTTTTGAGAACTGTATCGAGTGCGGCCTGTGCCTCAGCGCTTGCCCCACGATGGCGGCGAGCGATAAGTTTTTTGGCCCGGCAGGGCTGGCCGCTATTGACCGCGCCCGCCAGGAGGCCCCCGACCCGCAACAGAAATCGTCCCTGCTGGCGTTGGCCGATGGGGAGCAGGGCGTGTGGCGCTGTCACAGCGCGTTTGAATGCACCAACGCCTGCCCGCAGAACGTGGATCCGGCGGGGGCGATCATGGCCCTGCGCCGCGACTTGGTCACTCATAAGATCAAAAATTTTTTCGGGACGAGGTAGAGGCGAATGGGAGAGTAACAATGGCAACCTTACGCGATTCCAAACTCAAGCGCGCCGCCCAATGGGCTGACGTGCGCGGGCGCGGGTTGGGCATGTGGGCTTACGCCCTCAACCGCCTCACCGGCATCGGTCTGGTCGTGTACCTGTACTTGCATCTGGCCGTGTTAAGCCAGTTGGCGCAAGGTCCATCGGCGTGGGATGGATTTGTGAGGTTGGCCAAGACTCGCCTGTTCCTCACGCTCGACGTGATCTTGCTGGCCGGTTTGCTCATCCACGGACTCAATGGCCTGCGAGTCACGCTCAACGGCTTTGGCATCGGCGTGCGCTCACAGAAGACGCTGTTTATCGTGCTGATGTCTCTCTCGGCGATAGCGTGGGTGGTGGGCACAGTGATGATTTACGGGAAGTAGCCCTATGCCTACGGCAAACACTCTATCGAACCGCCCCGCGTCTGACAGCGCCACCGTCCCGCGGGCCAGCGCCAGTTGGCTCTGGCAAGCCGTCACCGGCATCGGCCTGATCATTCTCGCCAGCCTGCACATGATCGCCCACCACTTCGTCGCGGAAGGCGGCCTCCGCGACTATGCGGGCGTGGTGGACTATCTGCGCAACCCTCTCATCATCGTACTCGAAGTGCTCTTCCTCATCACGGTGACTGCCCATGCGTTGCTGGGCGCGCGCGCGATCCTGTTTGATTTTGGCCTGAGCGAAGCGGCGGAAAAACGGGTGACGCAAGCCCTGTGGATGCTCGGTACACTGACGGTGGGGTATGGCCTGTGGTTGACATGGACAATCACGCGCAACGGCTGACCGACGGCGATTGGGAGACGGCCTGGGCGCCCTATGACAATGGCACGTACCATGCCGCATTGGACTTCATCCACCCGGACGATGTGGTGCTGGACATCGGCGCTGGTGATTTGCGCTTCGCTTGCCAGGCCGCCATTCGCGCCCGCCGTGTGGTCGCCATTGAGCAACGCGCAGAATTGTTATCCGGATTGTTGAAAGGCTCTCGCCCATCTAACCTGGCCGTAATTTGTGGCGATGCCCTGGCCGTGCCTTTCCCATCCGGCATCACCGTCGGCGTACTGCTCATGCGCCACTGCTGTCACTTTGCCGACTACGTGGCCCGGCTCCGCGCCGTGGGGTGTATGCGGCTGATCACCAACGCTCGCTGGGGTATGGACGTGGAATGTATCTCCCTCGCGCCCCAGCCCTCCTTCGTTTCAGTCGCGCTGGGCTGGTACGCCTGCCTGTGCGGCGCGGTGAACTTCCTCCCCGGCCTGCCGGATGCCATCACCTCGACCCTGCTGCAACAAATCCGCTCTGTCGAGCTCTGCCCGGCGTGCCGCCCCGCCGCCTGCCCCTGATTCTTTAGGGCAATCTATGATTGGTCTCGTCATCGTTTCTCACAGCGCCAAACTCGCCGAAGGCGTGGCCGAACTGGCGCGGGGCATGGCTGGCCCGGACGTGCTACTGGCTGCCACGGGCGGCCTGGCCTTGCCTGATAACCCCCTCGGAACCGATACCGGGCTGGTGTTGCAAGCCATCGAGCAAGTTTATTCCGACGACGGCGTGTTGGTGCTGATGGATTTGGGCAGCGCCGTGCTCAGCGCCGAGATGGCGTTGGAACAACTACCTTCCGAACGGCGCGCGCGCGTAATTCTCTGTGAGGCCCCGTTGGTAGAGGGCGCGTTGGCGGCAGCGGTGCAGGCCCGCTTGGGCGGCTCGCTGGAACAAGTAATCGCCGAGGCCCGCGGGGCGCTGGCCTCGAAGATCATCCATCTGCGGCCTCCCAGCGGGCCTTCGGCGACGAGCGGGGGCGAGTTGACCCCGGCGGCCGCCCCGGCCCACCAACTCCGCCTCATTGTCGCCAATCGTCTCGGATTGCACGCGCGCCCGGCGGCCCGGTTCGTCCAAACTGCCGGCCGATTTGCGGAGGCCGACCTTCGCGTTCTTAACTTGACCTCCGGGCGCGGCCCGGCGAGCGCCAAGAGCATCAACGCCGTCACCACCCTCGGCGTCCGGCAAGGACACGAGATTCAAATCACCGCCTCCGGCCCCAACGCGGAGGCGGCTCTCGCCGCCCTGCGTGTGCTCGCCGAAGATAATTTTGGCGACGCGCCGGAGCGCGAAGAACCCCCTCAGCCAGAAAGCGACCCGCAGAAGCAAGGCGCTGTTCTCCCTTCACGCGAAGCGTTCACGCAAAGCGTTCATCCCGCTTCGCGTGCCTTCATCCAGGGCCTGCCTGCTTCACCCGGCATCGCCCTGGGGCCAGCCCGGCTGTTCCGCGCCGCCGCGCCAGACATCCCCACCCACACCATCACCGATCCGCAAGCGGAATGGGAGGCGCTCACCGCCGCGCTGGAAAAAACGCGCGCCCAAATTTGGGCCACCCGCGACGCGGTGGCCCGCCGCGCCGACGCTTATGCCGCCGCCATCTTTGAAGCGCATTTGCTATTCCTCGATGACGAGGCCTTGCGCGCTCCGGCCCGGGCGGCGATCTTCGACGAACGCCTCAACGCCGCCGCCGCGTGGCATCGGGCTGTAGAAACCGTCGCCGCCGACTATCGCGCGCTGGACGATGACTACCTCCGCGCCCGGGCCGCCGACGTGAGCGACGTGGGACGGCAGACACTTTTGAATTTGCTCGGAAAGCGCAGCCCGGACAGCGCGCCCGCCCTCAATGGGCCGGGCATCCTCATTGCGGCCGATCTGGCTCCCGCCGACACCGCGCGCCTCGATCCGAAACTCGTCCTCGGCATCTGCACTGCCTTCGGCGGGCCGACCTCGCACAGCGCCATCCTCGCCCGCACCTTCGGCATCCCGGCCATTGCCGGATTGGGCGAGGCAATCTTGGACATTGCCGATGGCACACTCCTGATCATGGATGGCGGCAATGGACAGGTCTGGCCGACTCCTGAGCCCGAGCTGATCGCCGAATACTCCCGCCTCGCCGAAGCCGCCCGCCTCGCCCAGGCCGAGGCCAAAGCCGCCAGTGCACATCCCGCAGTCACTCGCGATGGACGGCGCATTGAAGTAGCCGCTAACATCGGTTCCGTCGCCGACGCCCGCGCCGCCGGGGCCGCCGGGGCCGAGGGCGTCGGACTCTTCCGCACCGAATTTCTTTTTTTGGATCGGCAAACCGCGCCAGACGAAGAGGAGCAATTCAACGTTTATCGCGCCGCCGCCGAAGCGCTAGGGGGCCGCCCGGTCATCTTCCGCACCCTCGACGTGGGCGGCGACAAGCCCTTGCCCTATCTCGATCTCGGCCACGAAGCAAATCCTTTTCTCGGTTGGCGGGCGATTCGGGTGTGTTTGGCCCAACCTGAGTTTTTCAAAGTTCAACTGCGCGCCATCCTTCGCGCCGCCGCGCACTTCCCGATCAAAATCATGTTCCCCATGATCGCCACCCTGGCCGAGTGGCGGGCGGCCCGGAGTCGGTTAGCCGAGGCGCGCGGTGAAGTGGAACAAGCCGGTCACTCCGTCCCCGAGCGAATCGAAATCGGTATCATGGTGGAAATTCCGGCGGCGGCCTTGCAAGCCGCGCACTTCGCCGCCGAAGTGGACTTCTTCTCCATCGGCACCAATGACCTCACCCAGTACACCCTCGCCGCCGAGCGTGGCAACCCCCGCGTAGCTTCGCTGGCTGACGCCTTCCAACCTGCTGTCCTCGAATTGATCGATCAAGTGTCCGAAGCCGCGCATGCTCACGGCAAATGGGTCGGTGTGTGCGGTGAGATGGCCGGCGACCCGATGGCGGTTCCTTTATTGGTCGGGCTGGGCATTGACGAACTGAGCATGGCCCTGCCGGCCATCCCCCGCGCCAAACAACTCATCCGCGCTCTCGATTACAACACGGCCCGTGCCCAAGCCCAATCTGCTCTAAAATTGGAATCAGCAGACGCAGTGCGGGCGATGTTTCCAACAACCAATAAACCCTTAGGGTCTCTAAGACCCTAAGGGTTTGGCGAGTCATTCGGATAGGCTCTAAGGGGGAGGCGTAGGAGTTTCCGTCGGCGTCTCAGACGGAGTGTCGGTGTCCGTCGGCGTCGGGGTGTCGGTGTCCGTCGGGCTCGGGGTGTCGGTGTCCGTCGGGCTCGGGGTGTCGGTGTCCGTCGGCGTCGGGGTGTCGGTGTCCGTCGGGCTCGGGGTGTCGGTGTCCGTCGGCGTGTTAGTCGGGCTCGGGGTGTTGGTATCCGTCGGGGTTGGCGTATCCGTCGGCGTCGGGGTGTCGGTGTCTGTAGGTGTAGGGGTGCGAGTGCGTGTTCGCGTGAAAGTCGGCGACAGATTAGTAGACCCTGCATTGCTCTCAGTAGAGGGTGGTGGCTGATTAATTTCCTCAGTCGTCGAAGAAGGTGTCGGCGCCAAAGTCTCGGTAGGAGTGGGAGTCAAGGTGGGGATAGGCGTGCGGGTGGCTGTTGGGAGCGGGATGCTGGTGCCTTCAACCTGGATAACATTGGTTTCCAACACCAAAGGTTCCGGGGTTGGGACGACGTTGCTCTCGCTTTGCGCTTCATTAATGACTGCGACTTCTAGCGGGCTTAATTCAGGCAAACTTGCATTGTTAGGCTCTTCATAGCTTACTACGCCAAACTGGGACAAAGAAATAAAAAGCGGGCTAAGATCAGCCGAAGCGAATGCTAACCGGGTCAACCCCTGCACAATCAGCAAGCTGATTAAAATGGCAATGGTGATTGTGGTAACCCAAGATATAATTTCTTCGTTGATCTTCATAGTGCTATGATACTGCACTTTCTTATCAGACCGGCACCTGACTTAAGGACTTAGCCAAACGCTGTAATTCGTTCTTAGACTATCCAAATTCGGAACTTAGTATCTCGCTCACGGTATCAAACTGTTTAGCCGCGTGCCCGGTCCAGTGTCGTCAGAACCATTCCCGGCATCTTGCATGCGCGAAACCGCTTTTATGACGTCGCCAGTCAACGTATATTCAGAACGGTGCGCCAAACAACTCATCCGCGCTCTAGATTACAACACGGCCCGTGCCCAAGCCCAATCTGCTCTAAAATTGGAATCAGCAGACGCAGTGCGGGCGATGTTTCCAACAACCAATAAACCCTTAGGGTCTCTAAGACCCTAAGGGTTTGGCGAGTCATTCGGATAGGCTCTAAGGGGGAGGGATAGGAGCATCCGGCGGCAGGGCCGGATGGCAACAGGTGAAGATCAGCCGCAACCGGTCATCTTCGATGCCCTCATTTCCCCAATCATCGGAATCGCTTATATTGGCGTCGAGTTGCTCAGCGAGAATCGCCAGTGAAGCGTCGAACCGGGCGTGACGCCGCAGGGCGTCAATGACCTTGAAGCGGCCTGCCGAAACAAGCCACGCCCGGGGATTGGCTGGCACGCCAGTTCGCGGCCATTGCGCCACTGCCGCGGTGAAGGCCTCCTCGGCCAGGTCGAAGTCGCCCAGCAGGCGGATCAGGGTGGCGAGGACGCGGCGCGAGTCGGAGCGGTAGACCGCCTCCACCATCATATCTTCCACGTTCGGATTCTTTCGACAGGCTAACGCCACCGTTCAGAGGCAGCGCCGTGCGCTGCAACCGACTTAAGACAATATGCTGGGCATCTCAAGAAACTCGCCATAGCGAGTAGCTGCTGCTTTGACTGCTTCGTGCTCATCTTTGCGTAATTGTCTGAAAGGGTTGGTCATAATTTCAACTCTTCCTTTTTTGACGACCCTTTTCCAGGTACCCGCTAATTTACCATCCAGAATGAGCACCGAGGTAAGCGCGTTGCCCATTGAAAGAAGCTTCTCGATGTATCGTTCCCCGCCGAGCGCGCTCCTGTCTTTATACGCGATGGTGTATTCGTCGTAAATTGACAAGAGCAGGGCTGTCGGCGTCTTAAGTTTGACGGTTTTGGTGTCGGGAGAAAGCCAGTAGGTTTTACCGTCAATGATTTCGTGAGCCAATTGCGGCGCTGCCAGATCAAGGCCCCGTTGCGCGTCTTGTAAAGTTAGCCCGGACCACCAGGCAAAGTCTTTCATTTGGGCCGGCCCGTGACTGGCAAAATATCTGAGCGTCCACTGGGCCAGAACTTCATCGCGGCGCAACCTTTTTGCCTGTGGGGCGCGCTCTTCTAACAGTGTATAGGTAAACTGTTTGCCTCGCCTCGGACCACTGCAAATGAGCGCTTCAAGCTCAGCGTGCATGATAATATACGCGAGCCTCTGCCCGGTTGCCTCGATCCGATTCTCCGCCAGACGGTTTGCAAGCTCTGATTGGAAAACATCGGCAGAACAGATTATCGCACCAAACCCTAGCGAGACCGACGCGGTTTTCAAAACCGCGTCGGTCTGGAAACCGATTGAAGACTTCCGCCGAGGCGTACTAGCTTATCACAAACCTAAAGGGGCACAGGTCTCATGTGGTATCATGCCGCCACTTGCGCCAGCACGCCAGCGCTTGCAAACAACGATGAGCCCCACCCTCAACACCCTCCGCTCCTTCGTCGAGCGCGGCTTCCGGCTGGCCAGCAGTTATCGCCTTAACTTCATCGGCACGTATCTGGGCGGCATCCTGCTCGTCGTCTTCTTCGCCGTTCTGCAAAAGCTGATGGGGCAACGCCCGGCGGCGGTAGCCGGCTACGGCGGCGACTACTTCACCTTCCTGCTCATCGGCGGAATCTTTGCCCGCTACCTGTCGTTCGGCATGAGACACTTCGGGCGCGAGTTGGAGCAGGAGCTGGTGGCCGGGACGCTGGAGCCGATGCTGGTCACGCGCACGCCGCCTGCGCTCGTCCTGCTTGGCCCGTCGCTGTGGGTGGCGATTGAAGGCTTGATTCTGCTCGCCGTCCAATTTCTGATCGGCACGATCTTCTTCAAAGCCGATTTCTCTCTCGCCAATTGGCCCGCCGCCTTCGTCATTGGCCTTCTGTCCTTCGTCGCCCTGAGCTTTTGGGGCGTGATGGCCGCCGCCTTCGTCGTCGTCTTCAAGCGGGCCGACCCGCTGAGCTGGCTGGTGGACGTCACCATTTTTCTGCTGGCTGGCGTATACTTCCCGATAACTTTGTTGCCGGTCTGGTTGAAGATTCCGGCGTACCTCTTGCCGCTCAGTTATTCGCTCGAAGCCCTGCGGCTGGCGCTGATGCTCGGCAAGCCGCTCACTGATTTGCTGGGCTACGTCGGCATTCTGATACTGTTCAACGCCATCCTGATTCCGCTTGGCATGTTCAGTTTTCGGCAGGCGTTGATTCACGTGAAGCGGGCAGGATCGTTGGGCCACTACTGACCACTGTTTACTGTTTACTGCTCACTGTTCACTGATGACTGCTCTGCTCGCCGCCGCCCAACTCATCACCACCTCCCTCCGGCTCGACGCGCCCAACGTCAACCTGCCGGGCGACGTTGACTGGCCGGCCCTTCTCACCCACGCCGACGCACACTCGCTCACGCCGCTGTTGTTTGCCACGTGGCGCGAAGCTGACGTTCTGGATCAAGTTCCCCGCGAGAGCCGGGAACGACTGGCGAAAGCGCTGCGCGATAATGCTCTGCGGCAGGCCAACGTCCGCGCCGAACTGCTGGAGATCGACTCCATTCTCGACGCCGCCGGTGTGTCTCACATCGTCCTCAAAGGCTGGCCGCTGGCCGAGCGGCTGTACGCCGACCCGGCCCAGCGCGTGATTTACGACCACGATTTTCTGGTTCCCGCTGACAAAGCTGAGATGGGGCACCAGGCGTTGTTGGACGCAGGCTTCCGGCGATTGCCGTCGAAAGACGAGTGGATTGAAAAACATCTGCCGTCGGTGTGGCGCAACGACGGTTACCAGTGGAACGGCTATCTTTTCGATCCACACTACCCGCGTCCGGTAGAACTTCACCTGTCACTGTGGGAGACGGACTGGCGCGGCTTGGGCGTTCGCCCACTGTCCGACGTTTGGGCTGACGGCCACACCGTCCTCGTCGCCGGTCGCCCGATGCAGATGCTGTCTCACGAAAACACGGTCATTCATTTGTCAATGCACTTCGCCGGTCATCTGATCGAGCGCGAAGCGCGATTGAATCAACTGCTCGATCTGGCACGGTTCGTGCATCAAGTGCCTGATCTGAATTGGGGCGTGATCAACGGGCGGGCTGCCACTGCCGGGGTGGGGCGGTTTCTGTTTGCCTCCCTGTTTCTGGCTCACGAAATTTTTGAGTCGCCTCTGCCGCCCGCATTGGCGTGGAAAGAACTTGAACGCGAAGCGCCGCCTGCTTTTAGAGAATGGCTGATCGAAAATGGTGTTGAGGACGTGTTGACTTCAAACTACCGCCAGCGGAGCAAAGGCCAAGATTATCAACTGACGTTTCTGGCGGCGCGTTCGATTTTTGAGCGGCTGGGCATCGTCCGGTTTGCGGCTCTGCCGCCAGCGGGACAGTTGATGGTGAAATATAATCTACGGCATCGCTGGTTAACGCCTTTGCTTTACCCGCGCCACCTGGCCGAGCGGTTGGGCACTTATGGGCGGGCGCTGTTGACGAAGAACTGACTCTGGAGCTGTGATGAAGCGCAAAAGCACGATTTTGATTGTGGACGACGAGCCGAACTGGCGCACGCTGATGGAGACGCTGTTGAAGACGTCTGACTACAACCTCGTGTTTGCCGAGAACGGCGCCGAAGGGTTGGATAAGGCGAAGGCGCTCATTCTGGATTTGGTTCTGACCGACGTGACGATGCCGGTGATGAACGGCTTTGAGTTCTGCCGCCGCCTGCGCAAAGACCCGGTGCTGGCCGAAGTGCCGATTGTGATGATTACGTCGTTGGACGATCGCGAATCGCGGCTGGAGGGGATCGAGGCCGGGGTGGACGACTTCATCAACAAGCCGTTTGACGGCGTGGAGCTTCGGGCGCGCGTCAAGACCATTACCAACCTCAACCGCTATCGCCGCGCCCTCACCGAGCGCAGTCGTTTTGAATGGGTGGTCGAACATTCTTACGACGGCTACCTGATGATTGACGACGAAGATGGAGTCGTGTACGCCAACCCGCAGGCGCGGGTGTATCTTGACGTGCCGCTGGAAGAACGCCCGCCGTTTGCCGAGACGTTCCTGGCTCTGGTGAAGAAACACTATCAACTGGATCCGCAAGAGGCCTGGGCGGCATGGCCCGGGCCAGCCGACGACCTGTTGCAACCACCGTTGTACCTGGTGCGGCCAGAGACTCCTACTTCGAATGCCATGTGGCTGCAAGTCAGCACGCTGGACGCGCCGGCCAGCGGCGACATGAACCGGATGTTGCAATTGCGCGATATTACTGCCCAGGTGGTGTTGCGCCGCGACACCTGGAAGTTTCACTCCATGGTTCTCCACAAGCTCCGCACGCCGCTGGGGGTGATGCTCACCAGCCTTGAACTGATGGCCGACAATGCGCTGGCGATGCCGCCTGACAAGATGGCCGAACTGGCCCAGACCGCGCTTCGGGGAGTGCAACGCCTGAGGAGTCAAGTCAAAGATGTGACCGACTATTTGGTTGCGCCGAGCCTGGCCCAGGAAGGCGAAGAAATCGCCCTGGCCCAGGTGGGGCGGCTGGTGGTGGATATTTGCGCCGAACTAAAACTGCAACTGGTAGCCGCTCCCGATAAAGACAACTTGAGCAAAGCCAGGATAACGCTTTCTCAGCAGGCCGCCGAACTTGCGCTCCGCCAGATTCTGGAGAACTCCAAAAAGTTTCACCCCACGCAGACGCCTGCCATTGACATTGCCCTCTCTCGCGTCGGCCCGCGCAAGGCCAGCCTGCGACTCGGCGATAACGGTCTGACCCTGTCGCCGGAGCAACTGGCGCGAGTGTGGACTCCCTACTATCAAGGCGAAAAATACTTCACCGGCGAAGCGCAGGGAATGGGTCTCGGCCTTTCGACTGTGTTCGCGTTGGTTTCGGGCGTCGGCGGCTCGTGCCGCCTCCACAATCAACCGACTGGGCCGGGCGTGGTGGTGGAACTCATCCTGCCGTTAGCCGACGAGTAACGGCCTCCAATGCAGAGCAGACGAACGAGCGTAGAGTAAATTGTGGCCATTGATTTTGCCCTGCGCCTGCTTGCCATTTGTGTGTTTGCCGTCCTCGCCGCCTTTGCCGCCCGGCGGCTGGTTTTTCTTTTCACCTTGCTTCAGCCCGTAGAGCGAATTGCCAATTCGCTCTACAACCCTTCCGTTCTCCTCCTCATCCCCGCCCGCGACGAACGCGCCAGCCTGCCGACACTGTTCACCACGCTGGACAGACTCGACTACCCGCCCGACCGACTGCGCGTCGTCCTCATCAACGACGGTTCAGCCGACACCACCGGGGAACTGATGGCGACCGCCGCCGCCCGTCGTCCCAATTGGCGCACCCTCAATCTGCCATCCAGCGTCGGCAAAGCGCAAGCCCTCAACCTCGCCCTGGCCGGGCACGACGATGGCGACATCGTCTACATCTTCGACGCGGATCATCGCCCACAGCCCGATTGTTTGCGTAAAGCTGTGGCCGCCTTTGCCGACCCGCGCGTGGCCGGAGTCAGCGGGCGCACGATTGCCGGCAATGCCCTCGCCAGCCCGGCCGCGTTCTACAGCGCCGTCGAAGCGATGGTGCATCAACTGATCACCATGCGCGGCAAAGACGTGCTCAAGCTTGGCCCGGCGCTCTTAGGCTCCAACAATGGCTACCGCCGTAGCGCACTGGCCGAAGTGGGGGGCTTCCGCCCTGGCGCGTTCCTCGAAGACAGCGACCTCACGCTCTCGCTTCATCGCGCCGGTTACACCACCCGCTTCGTCCCCGACGCTGTCTCGTTTCATCAAGCGCCCGCGAGTATTCGCGGCTATGTCCGCCAGCACTTGCGCTGGGGGCGCGGCTTCAACGACGTGGCCCGAACGCACCTTAGTTCACTAATCACCAATAACTCTCTCTCTTTGCCAGTGCGACTCGAACTGGCTATCTTCTCTGTCGGCTATCTAGATCGGCTTGCGCTTCTGCTGGCAATTGTTCTAGCCGCATTCAACACCGCCCGCCCTCTGATGCTGTGGGGCATCGGCCTCAACCTCGGCCTGCCTCTCATTCAAATTCTGGCCGCCTTCACCTTCGACCGGGCGTTGTTGGGGATGTGGCTCCGCCTGCCGTTCGTGCCGCTGTTCTTCGTGCTGGACGCCGCCACTGCGGTGTGGGCAATAGCGGCTGCCCTCCTCAACCGGCCGCGTGTCTGGGACAAAACCGAACGTGCCTGAGCCGACGGTCTCGATGATTATCCCCGTCCGCGATGGCGGGGCGATGTTCCGGCAATGCCTGGCGGCGATTAAAGGATCGCGCATCTCGCCACACGAGTTGATCGTGGTGGACGACGGCTCAGGCGACGACTCGGGGGCCCGGGCCGCCTCTGCCGGGGCAACCGTGATCAAGACGGCATCCCCTGGTTCCGGCCCGGCCATCGCCCGCAATCTGGCCGCCGCCCGCGCCACCGGCGACTTGCTCTTCTTCTGCGACGCCGACGTGCAAATCCAACCCGGAACGTTGGAACACATCCAGCGCGCCTTCGCCGCCGACCCTGGCCTGACTGCTCTCTTCGGCTCGTATGACGACCAACCCGGCGACCCCGGCTTTCTCTCGCAGTACAAAAACCTGTTTCACCACTACGTTCACCAGCACGCCTCCGAAGACGCCTCCACGTTCTGGAGCGGGTGCGGTGTTATCCGCCGCGAAGTATTTTTGGAGCAGGGCGGTTTTGCCTCGCGCTACCAACTGCCATCCATCGAAGACATTGAATTGGGCTGTCTCGTCAAACAGCGCGGCGGCCGAATCCGGCTCGATAAGACCCTGCAAGTCAAGCACCTCAAGCGCTGGACGCTGAAGAGCCTTCTGCACTCGGACATCATCGCCCGCGGCATCCCCTGGACGCGGCTGATCTTCCGCGAAGGCGCTTTCCTCAACGATTTGAATTTGCAGACGCACAACCGGGCGAGCGTGGTCACGGTTTATCTGGGGTTGCTGTACGTGTTGGCCGGGCTCTTTCAACCGTGGCTCTGGCCTGGCGCGTTGCTCGCCGCGCTGGCGTTGTTAGTTTTGAACCGGCGCCTCTACCGGTTCTTCGCCGAAAAGCGCGGCCCGGTCTTCGCTCTCAAGTCACTGGCTCCACACTGGCTCTACTACTTCTACAACGGCATCTCGTTCAGCCTCGGCCTGTTCCTTCACCTTCGCGACCAACTCAAATCACCTTCGCGCCCGCCTGCCCCGCTTCTTTTTGCGGGGTCGCGCCTTCGTGGTGAATATCTTTTGCCGGCGCTGGCAACTCTGCTCCTCGCCACCGTCCTGCGCTTTCACAACCTCGGCGCGCAAAGCATGTGGCTCGACGAACTGCTGGAGATCGGCCTGGCGCGCAAGGGCTTCGCCGAAATTTGGGCGAACGTTCTCGACTTCGGCGCGATGCCGCTCGATTATTTTGTCACCTCTGCCGCTCTGCAACTTGGCGAGCAGGATTTTTGGTTGCGCCTCGCCCCGGCTCTGTGGAGCGTGCTGACGGTAGCCGTGATGTGCCGCTTCGCCGGGCGGCTGTCCGGGCGGCCTGCCGGCCTGACGGCGGCGCTGTTTCTCGCAGTCGGCGCGTTTCACATTCGTTACGCGCAAGAGGCGCGGCCTTACGCTCTGTTCGGCTTGTTGGTTTTGTGTTCCTTCCACTTTCTGTTTCGCGCCCTCAACACAAACCGCCCGGCGCACTGGGTCGGTTATGCCATCAGTACGGCGCTCTCTCTGCTCGCGCATTATTTCGCGCTGTTCATGATCGGAGCGCAGGCGCTGGTTGTTGCGATCTGGTTGTTGGGTGAGCGGCCATTGCCGCACATCAGAGCGCAGGCCATGCGCTTCGGGCTGGCTGTGGTTTTCGTGATTGGCGTGCTGGCAATCACGCCCTATTTCGATAATGTGATGGAGGCCGGCGGCGTGTTTGTGTCCGGCTTGCTCACGCCCACTTCATTCGCCGCCCCGCCGGAACTCAAACCTAATCTTGATACTGGCCCTATTCTCAACCGCGCCTTCTTTGTGGATCAACTGCTCGGCACGTTGAGCGGCGGCGGCGATGTGTGGCGTTGGGTCTTCCTGGGGTTGGCCGTTGCCGGGGCGGGGGCCGGGTGGCGGCGTCACCCCAGAACCACGGCCATGGTAGTCATCTGGCTCATTGCGCCGATGGCATTGACGATTGCCTTTCTGATTCATCGCGGGACATTTTTCGCCGTCCGCTACATCACCCCGTCTTACCTGGCCCTGATCGTATTGATGGCCAGCGGGGCCGCCGCCACCCGACGTTGGGCGGCATTGGCGGCGACCGCCGCCGTTGTGTTGAGCCTGGCGCAGGTGAACGCATATTACGCGACGAGCAAAGAGGGCTGGCGGCTGGCGGCGCAGTTCATTGAGGCGAATGTTGCGCCAGGCGACCGGGTAAATTCGCCGCTGGGCGGCGGTGTGATTTTTCATTACACAACGCTGGCCGACGCCGGGCGAATGGACACGACTTCGACGGACGAGCTGGCCGCAGTGGACGGGCGGTTGTGGGTTGTCATGCATCCCTACATCGGCCCCGCAGGTGGAGCGATCAAAACCTGGCTGGCGGTTCAACCGTCGGCGGTTGAGTATCGCGTTGACGACAGCTTGAGCGTGTTCGTCGTTGACAACACGAAATCGAAGGCCGAGATCCTTGCCAGTATTCGCGCGCCAGAAACGGCGACAGCGGCGGCGCGGCTGGCCGAACAGTACGCGGCCCTGGGCGACGTTGCCAACGCCGAAGCGAATTATCAGAAGGCGATTGCCCTGAGCGGCACGCCGCGTTTCAAGGCGAAGTATGCCGATTATTTGCGGCAGGTTGGGCAGGGGGATGAGGCGGCGCAATATTATCTGGCCGCGCTGGCCGATGACCCGGCGCTGATTGGGGCGTTGGTGGGCATGGGGCGCATCTACCTTGAGCGCGGCTTGCCGGGCGAGGCCGTGCTGGCTTTAGAGCGCGCCGTCAGCGCCAGCCCCGACGATTACGCCGCCAACTTTTTTCTGGCGCGGGCCTACGACCATTTAGGCAAGAGCGAGAAGGCTAGCCACTATTTTGAGCAAGCAGGTAAAATAGTGCCCGACCTGATCGAGCCGCCATGACGCTCCTTATCTCTCGCCCGACTCTCTTCACTCTTCCGGTTTTTCTCCTCTCCTGGCTAATTTACTCTCTGGTTCCGCCGTACGTGATGCAAACGTGGAAGATCACCGGTGACGAACCACATTACCTGCTGGCCGCTCACAGCCTGGCTTACGACGGCGACCTTGACCTCAAGAACAACTACCTCGACGGCGACCATCGCGACTTTTATTCCGGCTTTCTCGATCCGCATATGAGGGAACAGCCCGACGGCAAATGGTTGTTGTCGCACGACATAGGCCTGCCGGTGCTGATCGCTCCGGCTTATGCCCTCGAGGGCCGCCTGGGTGTGATGCGCTTCTTCGCGTTTGTGGGCGCAATTCTTGCGGCGCAAATCTTTCTGCTCGGCTGGGAAGTGAGCGGGCGTTGGCAGGGCGGGGCGCTTGGCTGGCTGGCGATGGCCTTCTCTGCGCCGCTCGCCCTCTACGTCTTCCAGATTTATCCGGAAGTAGTCGGTGGTCTTGTGGTCTTGTGGTCAACTCGTCAAATTCTCAACACCCCCTCCTGGCTCAACCCTGGTACTATTGGCGAAATCATGGGGAGCAAGGCACGCTTGCGCGCGGATGCCGGGTGGGCCGCACCTGGGGGTGCTGGCTCCTCAACACAACTCGCCAACAACATCAACCCCGACTCCGGCCTTCCTCATTTGGGATTTTGGAATTTGGAATTTGGGCTTTTGGCTATTGCCCTCGCCGCCCTCCCCTGGCTCTCCGGTCGTTACGTGCCGCTCATGCTCTTCCTCGTCGCGCTCCTCGTCCGGAAGCAGTGGCCCCGGCGCGCGCTATGGTTGAGCGTGGGCGGCATCGCGTTACTCTCGCTGGCAATTTATCTTGCCGCCAATTTTGCTCTGTTCGGTGGGCCGACTCCTTCGACCACGGCCTCGGGCAATGCGGTGACTGCCGGGTTTTCCAACGTGGCCGGGCAACAGATCGGACGCGGACTGGCGGGCTGGTTGTTTGACCAGCAACGCGGATTGCTCGTCTACGGCCCGGTGCTGATCGTCGCCTTCTTTGGCCTGCCTCACTTGTGGCGACTGCGCCGGTTGGACGGCCTCTGGTTGTTGGCCCCGTTTGTGATCATGTGGGCGTTGACCTCGGTGTGGGGCGGCTTTTATGTTGGCTGGGAGATTTCGGCCCGCTTTCTGATCGTCGCCCTGCCACTGCTATCAGCGGCAGTGGCCGCCGCCTTCTCACAAATCCGCCTCCTTCGACTACGCGGCGGGCAGTCTTCGACTGCGTTTCACTCCGCTCAGACTGCGTTTCACTCCGCTCAGACTGCGTTTCACTCCGCTCAGACTGCGTTTCACTCCGCTCAGACTGCCCGCCGCTCCGCTCAGGATGCTTTCAGCTACGCTGTGCATCGACTACCTGTTTTTATTTTCTGGCCACTGGCCGCCGGACTGTTGACGTTGAGCCTCGTCAATTCCGCGCTGGTCATTTTGGCGCCAGCCTACGCCTACAAGGAGTCCCCGGTCAAGTTTTACGAAGAGGCCACCCGCTGGCAAATCCGGTCGTACCTTCCGGCGCTGGGCACGCGTTTCGGTGAAGCGCCAGACGATGGCCAACGTGAATGGTCGGCGACAACTGCCGAAGGGCCGCGCTATCTTCACCAAAGTGACGGCCTGGGTAACTTGAGCATTGGCTGGTACGGCGTGTATGCCCAGGCGCAGTTAAGCAATGCCCAACGGCCCGACGCGCCTGCGCTTGCCTTCGACATCTACTCGTCCGAGTCCGGCATCCCCCTTATGCATGCCGAGGCGCGCCCCGCCGACGCCGACCCGGCCACCGGCGTCGTCAACCTCGCCTTCCGTTTTTATGATCCGTATTACAACAAATGGGACTTCCCGATATATCTCGATATTCAAACAACCGGCGCCGCCGATGTGCAACTCTCGTGGCTTCTCTTCGAGCCGGACCCGGTGGAAACGTACAAGCGGGTGGCGGCCTGGGCGGGGGGAATTTTGTTGTTGACGGCGATGTTTATCGGTGTTATTTTGCCCCCTGTGAGATGATGAAGTAATATGTGACGAGTTTCATCTAATTCTAAGAGCTTGCCGTTTCTATGACCAAAGTCCAAACCTTTTCCGAAAAAGTCATCACCAATGTTGAAAAAGTAATTATTGGCAAACGCGCACCCTTAGAATTAGCCGTCATTGGCTTGTTATGCCAGGGGCATCTGCTCATCGAAGATGTGCCCGGCGTGGGCAAGACGATGTTGGCCCGTAGCCTGGCCCGGTCGCTGGGTTGTTCCTTCAGCCGTTTGCAGTTTACGCCCGACATGTTGCCCAGCGACGTGACCGGCGTTTCCATTTTCAACCAGGTCACCAACCAGTTTGAGTTTCGCCCCGGCCCGATCATGGCCCAGGTCGTTTTGGCCGACGAGATCAACCGCGCCACCCCCAAGACCCAGGCCGCCCTGTTAGAGGCGATGGAAGAGCGTCAGGCCACGGTGGATGGCGTCACCCACATCCTGCCGCGCCCTTTCCTGGTTCTGGCGACTCAGAACCCAATCGAGTACGAAGGCACGTTCCCACTGCCCGAAGCCCAACTCGATCGCTTCTTCCTGCGGCTCCGGCTTGGCTACCCTTCCAAGCAGGATGAAACGCGAGTGTTGGATCGCCAGCAGTTTCAGCACCCAATTGAAGAACTGAAAGAGGTGGTTTCGGTTGACGAACTGTTTGCGGCTCAGGAGGCAGTGAAGGCAGTGCACGTGGCTCAGGCGGTGAAGGATTACATCGTCGAGCTATCTCACCAGACTCGCCATCACGCCGACGTGTATCTGGGGGCCAGCCCGCGCGGCAGTCTGGCGCTCTACCGGGCCGGGCAGGCCCGCGCCGCCCTGCATGGCCGCGATTACGTCCTGCCCGACGACGTCAAGGCGCTGGCCCTGCCTGCTCTCGCCCATCGCGTCATCTTAGGCCCGGCGGCCCGGTTGAGCGATCTCAACGCCGAGAGCGTGGTGCAGGAAATCGCCAGGAAAGTCCCTGCGCCCGGCGGCGACCTTAGCGCCGGAAGATGAAACTCACGACCTCGGTCCGCGTTACCTTTGCCCTGCTCGGCCTCAGCCTGCTGGCTCTGGCGGTCACCGGCTCGCCGGTTTATTCCCGCCTGAGCTATCTGTGGCTGTTTCTACTGGCCGGCAACTGGGCCTGGGCTATGGTTGGTGTGCGCGGCATCAAAGTTCAACGCACCGCCCGGACGTTGCGCGCCGAAGTCGGGCAAGTGTTTGAAGAACAGTTCATGATTGATAACACCACGCGCCTGCCGCGCCTGTGGCTGGAAGTGCGCGACGAATCACCCTTGCCGGACTCGCAAGGATCGCGGGTGATTACGTTACTGCCCGGGCGGCAGGCGCGCAGTTACCGGGCAATGACCAGGCTGACCCGGCGGGGCGTATTTCCACTCGGCCCAACTGTCATTGCCTCGGGTGACCCGTTCGGTTTGTTTCCCGTCAGCCGTCGTCTGCCAACACACTCCTCACTGCTGGTCTACCCGATGATCGTCCACCTCCCCTCGTTCCCCAGCCCGGCCGGGTTACTGCCGGGCGGCGAAGCCTTGCGCCGCCGCACTCACCAGATCACCCCCAACGCCTCCGGCGTTCGCGAATACGCTCCCGGCGATCCGCTCAACCGGATTCACTGGGTGAGCACCGCCCGCCGCCGCCGGCTCATGGTCAAAGAGTTCGAGCTGGACCCGATGGCTCAAGTCTGGATTTTTGTGGATGCCGCCCGCGCCGCGCAGAGCGAGGCCGCCATTGCCGATCCGGCGAAAGAGATTGACCCCAAAGACTTTTGGCGCACGCCGGCCAGCGCCTCCCTGCGCCCTTCCACCGAAGAGTACGCGGCCAGCATTGCCGCTTCGCTGGCGCGACACTTCCTGCGCCGCGGGCGGGCGGTTGGCTTTGTGTCCAGCGGCGCAGCCCACGACATTTTGCCTGCCGAGACGGGCGGGCGGCAGTTGGGTAAAATTCTAGAGGCCCTGGCCCTCTTCCGCGCCGAAGGCGACCTGTCTATCCTGGCGCTGATCATGGCTCAGGCCAAGCACCTGCCGCGCGGCAGTACGATCGTCGTCATCACGCCCTCAGCCGAGCAGGAAGTGGAAGTGGCAATTGATTACGTCCAACAGCGCGGCTTGCGGCCAGTGGTGGTGTTGCTGGACGCCGCCTCGTTTGGCGGCGCGCCGGGCACGGCGGAGTTGGCCGCCGCCATCAAAACGATAGGAGTCCCCGTGCGCCGAATCGCCTGCGGCGACAAACTGGAAAAGGCATTGTCATGAAATCAACTCAGCCTTCCTCGATGCTTCGCTGGTGGGATATGTCTGCCGCACTGCGCTTGCTGGTGCTGATGATTATCGCCGCCAGCCGCCTGACGATTACCGGCTGGACGCATCACCTGCAACTCGTCTACGTGATTGTTATCCTGGGGACGGCTTATGGACTGGCCCTGGGCCAGAGCATGTTTTCTTCGCGGCTGGTGGCCGTCTTTGCGGTGGTGGGCGGCCTCTTCGTCATCCCCTGGCAACTCGGCCTCACCTTAGGCCCCGGCGTCCCCTGGCTCGAACGCCTCATCAGCCTGCTAGGCCGCCTCAACATCATCATCGTCCAGCTAATCCGGCAAGAGCCGGTCAAGGACTCGCTCCTCTTTCTGGTGTTGATGTCGCTTCTGTTCTGGGCCTTGAGCGTTCACGCCGCCTACAACCTCACTCGTTACGCCCATGCCTGGCGCGCCGCTCTTCCGGTCGGTCTGGCGATCCTGCTCATGCACGCTTACGACCCGCGCCATCGCTACGGCCTGCTGGTGCTGGGAGTGTATTTCGTGCTGGTGCTGATGCTGGTGGCGCAAGTGGCTTACCTGCGCCGCCGCTTGCACTGGAAGCAGAACCGGGTGCAAACGTCGTCCCAAACGGCAATAGAGCTTTCGCAGGCCGCCTTCCTGGCCGCCTTGCTATTGGTGATCGTTGCCTGGACGGCGCCGCCCATCACCCCTCCCATTCCCCCTCTTCAGCAAACGTGGCAAAAAATTTCTCAGCCCTGGCTGGTCGTTCGCAGCCGGATGAGCAATATGTTTGTCTCGCTCAAGTCAACGCTGGGCGTCGTCACCGACTACTATAGCAACACCATGGCGCTTGGCCTGGGCAGCACGCACGGCAACAACGTCGTGATGACCGTTGAGGCTCCGACAGCGCCGCCGCCGGGCGCTCGTTACTATTGGCGGGCCTGGGTGTACGACCAGTACGAGGATGGCCGCTGGGAGAGCGGGCTGACCGATACTCAATCCGTCACACCCGACAACTTCGACCTGCCATTCCCCGAGTTGGGCGGGCGCTGGGGGGCCACGTTTAAGTTCACCTTCAAGGTTTCGATTACCACGCTCTACACCGCCTCACAGCCGGTGTGGGTCAGCCGCCCCATTCGGGCCAGCCTGGCCTTCAACGACGATGGCACCGCCGACCTGGCCGCCTTGCACGCGCAAGCGCCGCTCTACGCCGGCGAGACCTACACCAATCAGTCCTCGCTGAGCGCCGCCACCGTTGCCGATCTGCGAGAGGCAGGAACGAACTACCCGGCCTGGGTTGCCGACCGCTACCTGCAACTGCCCGGCGAGATCACCCCGCGCACCCGTGAATTGGCGCAGGAAATCACCAGCGGGCTGGACAATCCGTTTGACAAAGCCCAGGCCATCACCAACTACTTACGCAACACCATTGAATACACCGAGACGATCCCCGCGCCGCCGCTTGACCAGGAACCGCTCGATTGGTTTCTCTTTGATTTCCAACAGGGCTTTTGCAACTACTACGCCTCTGCCGAAATTGTGCTCTTGCGCTCGCTTGGCATTCCAGCCCGCATGGCCGTAGGCTATGCGCGTGGAACCATTCAGGTGACAGATGAAACCGAACTGGAGCGGCAATTCGGCGAACTACCCGCCACCGTGATTTACGAAGTGCGTCAGGGCGATGCCCATGCCTGGCCCGAAGTCTACTTCCCCGGCTACGGCTGGGTGGAGTTTGAGCCGACGGCCGGGCAGGCCGCTCTCCAGCGGCCCTCTGGTTTGGAACAGCCCGTTAATAGCACTGCCAATCAGACGGGCGCTAATCAGCCAACGCCCGCCGACCGACCGCCGGAGGAGCCGGAGCCTGACACAGGAGCGTCGTCGGCCTCGGCGACCGATTTACGCTTGGTGATTCTGTCGTGGACTATCATCCCGGCCCTGATCTTGTTTTATATCGCCTGGCGGACGCGGCCACAAAACAAACCGCTCCCGGCTCTCATGGAAGCAGGCTTGCGGCGGATAGGAATTCAGCCGCCAGCCGCGTTGCGGCTATGGGCAATCCGGGCGGCATGGTCGCCGCTGGAGCGGGCGTATCAGGAAATTAACAATGCGCTGGCGCGGCTGGGCAGTCGGCCTCACCCCGCCGACACCCCGGCCGAGCGGGCGGCCAAACTCCAAAAACTGCTCCCGGCGGCGAAGAGGCCTATTGAGGAATTACTGACAGAATATCACCTGTCTGCGTTTGGCTGGCGCGGCGGCAGTGTGCTCCTGGCCCACGAAGCCGCCCAGGCCATTCGCCAACTCTCGTGGCGTCAGGTTGTTGACCGTTTTCTTGCACGCCTGGGATTTCAGAAGTAGCACTGCCTTGTTAAACCCCAGTTTTTAGAACAACGGATTTTACGAATTTAGCGGATCGCGATCCGTATAATTCGGCAAATCCGTTGTTCTTTTCCCCTGTGCTAGAATGGCCTCACCTCTTGTAGGGCGAGTTGACCGCTTCGCGTCGCCCTACATTTGACAATGAAAGGCCAATTCCATGACTCTCGAAACTCCTCTCACTCCAACCAAACGCGGCGACTCGGAGTCGCGGCTCTTCTGGCGCTTGCTGGCCACGTTCGGGCTGGGCTTCAGTTTGCCGGTGCTGGCCTGCTACGGGCTGGTGATTGTGTCGGCGCTGGCTTTGCGGGTTTTGGCCCTGGGTTCCACTGCGGCGGTCACACCGGGGGAGTCGGGCATCGGCCCGGCGGTGGCCGTCATCCCGGTGAAGGGCATCATCACCTCAGGCGAAGGCGGGCCGTTCGCCAACACGGGCGTGGCGTTCTCCGAATCGATCATCGCCGATATTGAGAAGGCGAATGAGGACGACGATGTGAAGGCGATCCTGTTGGACGTGGACAGCCCCGGCGGCGGAGTGGTGGCCTCGGACGAAATTTATCACGCCTTGAGCCAGGTGGAGAAGCCGGTGGTAGTGGTCATCGGCGACCTGGGGGCGAGCGGGGCGTACTACATCAGCATGGCCTCGGATTGGATCGTCGCCAACCCTAATTCGCTCGTCGGCTCCATCGGGGTGATTAGCGAGTTCCCCAACGCCGAAGGCCTGCTGGAGAAGGTGGGCGTGGAGTTCGTGGTGATCACGTCCGGGCCGCGCAAAGACGTTGGCTCGCCGTATCGCGACATGACAGAAGCCGAGGAAGCGTACTGGCAGACGATTGTTGACGAGACGTACGAGAGCTTTGTGCAGATTGTGGCCGGGGGGCGGGGGATGACGGTTAAGGACGTTGCGCCGCTGGCCGACGGCGGCGTTTACACCGGGCGGCAGGCGCTGGACTTGAAGCTGGTGGATGCGCTGGGTTACAAAGATGACGCGATTGCCAAAGCCGCCGAGCTTGGCGGCATCACCGGCGCGCCGCGCGTTATTGAATACCACAAACAGCCGACGCTATTTGAACTGCTGACTCAAGCGGCGCAGGGGCGCTCGCTCCTGCCCTCGGCGGCTGAACTGGCGAACCTGGTTGGACGGCCTTCGCTGGCGGCGAGGTGGGTGGGGCCGTAAGTCGAAGTATGCCTTACGCCTCCTTGCGACGAGCCAGTAATCGGCCTCGTACACCGCTGGGGTCAAAGCGGGCTTCGTTCTGCTTCCGTACTGATTTCGCGTGCTGTTTGCGCCGCTGAAGATACGTCTCTACTTCTGAAGGCCGCCGTAAATAATAAGCAATTACAGCGTAGACATCGGCCAAATGCAAAGAGGGATATTGATAGGTGATTTCTTCCGCCGTCGCCCCATCCACAAATGCGCCGATGACTGTGTCCAGTGTGACGCGAGTTGTGCCGACTCGCACTACACCATTAGCGTCTGTCTTCAGCGGAACAGGTTCAGTTACAATCAGCAGGGTCATGGCTTTGTCTCCGTCGCCTGTATTGTAGCGCATATCGCTGACCGTTGCGACCTGAGCGGCGCCGATGTGGAGTTTCCTGGCGGCGGCAGGCGGCTTGGCGCTCGCTCCTGCCCTCGGCGGCTGAACTGGCGAACTTGGTTGGGCGGCCTTCGCTGGCGGCGAGGTGGGTGGGGGCGTAGCTTACAAACCCAGTTCTCGTTCCTCCCCGCGAAAACATTGAAGTAAATCTCAAGGCACACGGAAGCTCCGTCTGCTCGACCAGTTGCTATATTGCCCAGCCCCGACAGTGTTGACGGAGCGGACGCGCCAGAAGTATAGCCCTGTCCCCAGCGGCGTTGCAGTATAACTGGTTGTCGCTGAAGCGCCCTCTTGTGCGATGACACTAAAGCTGTCATTAGCGGCGATTTGCACTTCGTAATGATCCAATGTCGTCCCTGCCGGCGCTGTCGAAGCATTCCAGGTAAGCGTGAGTGTGCCGCCAACAACCGCCCTGTCTACTGGCGAGACGAGTATGGGGACGGTCGGCGGGTTGGCGCTGGTGAACGTGCGCACTCCGGACCAGTCACTCGGGCCGTTAGCGCCATTGGCCTGCACTCGCCAGTACAGCAACTTCCCTTTAGGCATCAGGTCAGCAGGCATTGCATAGGCGGATGGCGTAACCCGCACATTCAACGAGAGCGCAGTGAAGACGGCGTTTTGCGACACTTGAAGCGTATAACTCGTCGCTCCCGGCAGGGGCTCCCAGTCATACGTTGGACGGGTGGTCAACAGGGTGTCGCCGTTGTTAGGCGCGGCCAAAGTTGGCGGCACGATAGCGGTGCGGAAGCTCCATTTGGCCGACTCGCTGTATTGCCCGGCAGTGTTATAGGCCCGCACGCGCCAGTAGTAGGTGGTGTTGGCGGTCAGGTTCGCAAGGGGAGTGAACTCCGCGTTGGTTCCGGCATTGTATGTCGCCGCGCCGATGAAGAAGCTGTTGGTGGAGATCAGCACTTCGTAACGGTCGAACGTTGCCCCGCCGGTAACTGTTGAACGGCTCCATTTCAGAGCAGGCGTATAGTCGGTAGTCAGCGATTTGTCGGCAGGCGCAAGCAGCGCCGGCGCGCTTGGCGGGTTGGCGTTGATGAAACTACATACGGTTGACCAGGCGCTTGGCCCATTGGCCCCGTTAGCGCGGACCCGCCAGTGTAACGTTGCCCCGCGCGGCAACAAGTCAACTGTCATGGTGTAGGCAGATGTCCCGGCCGTAACGTTCACACTTGGCGAGGTGAAAGCCGGATTGGCCGCAACTTGCAGGGTGTAGCCTGTCGCTCCAGGCACGTAACTCCAGTCGAAGGTTGGACGGGTGGTGAGGAGTGTCACTCCGCAACCGGGAGTGATCGGCGTCGGCGGCAGAAGCGCAGTGCGGAAGCGCCAGGCTGGCGACCACAGACTGCTTTGGTTGGCTGCATTGAACGCCCGCACATGCCAATAGTAAGGAGTATTCGGGCCGAGGGGTGGGGTGGTGTATTCTTTCTCAGCGACACAGGCATCGGCAACGACGTTGGCGAAATTGGGATCAACGGCGACTTGCACCTGATAGCAATCGAATGCTGTTCCCAGCGGCGCGGTTGAGGCGCTCCATTTGAGCGTAGGCGTGTAGCCTTTGAGCGTAGGCGTGTAGCTGGTGATTAGCGAATTATTGGCGGGCGAGAGCGGCGTCGGCGTGCTCGGCGGGTTGGCAGTGGCAAAGGCGCAGGCCGGTTCAGACCAGTTGCCGGGGCCATTGGTTCCGTTAGCCCTTACTCGCCAGTATAACTGTGTCCCGCGTGGCAAGTCGGCCGGCGCGGTATAAGTGGACTGGGCGGCGATCGTATTCACCACCAGTGTTGTGAAGATGGAGTTTCTGGCGACTTGCAGGGTGTAGTTCTTGGCTCCGCCGACGTCGTTCCAGTCGAAGGTCGGGCGGGCGGTTAGCACCGTCACGCCGCCACAGGGTGAGATCAGCGTGGGCGCCGCCAGCGCAGTGCGGAAGCTCCATTTGGCCGACTCGCTGTAGTGCCCGGCAGTGTTGTAGGCGCGAATGCGCCAGTAATAGGTGGTGTTAGGATCGAGCGGGCCGGTCAGAGTGTATTCAGACGGAGTGACGCTCTGATCCACTACCAGGTTGGTAATGGCAGGGTCAGTAGCAACTTGCACCTGATAGTGGTCGAACGTGGTGTTAGCGGGAACAGTAGAGTTGTTCCAGTTAAGAAACGGTGTGTAGTCGGTTGTTAGTGACCCGTTTACAGGTGAGACTAGAACTGACACGCCCGGCGGGTCAGCAGTAGCAAATGCCGGGCCATCTGCCCACGCGCTTGGCCCATATGTTCCGTTGGTTCGCACGCGCCAGAAGAGAGTGACGTTCCGGCGCAGGTCGGTGGCGGGGGTGAACTCGGACGCGGTGACAGTGGCGTTGACAAGTGGCAGCTGGATGAAATTTGGATCAGAGGACACCTGAATAGTGTAGCCAGTCTTGCCAGTCAGGCTGACGTTGGCCTGATCGTCCCAATCGAACTTGGGGCGCAGGGTCTTGTCGCCGTCAGTGACGGTCAGATTGATAGGTGGCGTAAGGGCTGTGCGGAAGTTCCAGACTGTTGACCAAAGACTGTACTCACCATCGGTGTTAAAGGCCCGGACACGCCAGTAGTATTTGGTGTTGGGAGCTAGAGTTGCGGTGAACTCGATCCCTGGAACGCAAGTGTTCTCATCTACGATGTTCGTAAAATTGGGATCGGCGGCAATCTGTACATGGTAGCAATTAAACGTCGTTCCTGGCGGCACGGTTGAAGGATTCAACTTTAGGGCAGGGGTGTAGTCAGTCGTCAGCGAGCCATTGGCGGGTGAGACCAGCACCGGCACGCTGGGCGGGTTGGCGCTTGTAAATGAAGCGCCATTCGTCCAATCACTCGGCCCGTTCGCGCCGTTGGTTCGCACGCGCCAGTAAAGGGTGACGTTCCGGGGCAGGTCGGTGATGGGGATGAACTCGGACGCGGTGACGGTAGCGTTGACAACTGGCGGCAGGATGAAATTCGGATCGGATGACACCTGAATCGTGTAGCCGGTCTTGCCAGTCAGGCTGACGTCGCTCTGATCTTCCCAATCGAACTTTGGTCGTGAGGTCTTGTCACCGTCGGTGACGGTCAGGTTGATGGGCGGCGTGAGGGCCGCGCGGAAGCTTCGTATCGCCGACCACGGGCCGTGCAATCCTGCCGCATTAACCGCCCACACGCGCCAATGGTAGGTAGTGTTGGGTTTGAGGATGGCCGGGGTGTAGCTTGACTCTGTGACCGTTTCATCACGCACAATATTGGCGTCGGCGAAGCTGCTGGCAGTGGCGATCTGCACGCGATAACGGTCTGCGCCAGGCACATTGTTCCAGTCTAACGTTGGAGTGTAGTTGGTGGTGAGTGAGCCGTTGGCAGGCGAAGTCAACGTTGGCGCCGCAGGCGGCACGCTACTGTAGTAATAATAGGCTCCATTGTTGGTTGCCACACTGACGTTCCCGGCTACGTCCGCCGCTTGCACGAAGAACCAGGTGTTGGGCGGCACGATCTGGGGACTGGTATTGGTATAGACGGCCCCACTTTTCACCAAATTAACCGATAGCCATTCGCCATTGCCGTTAGCGTCAGGGCCGGTAGTGTAAGTGGCAATCACTTTCTGCACGCCGCTCGCATCCGTCACCGGCACAGTCAGCGAGCCGGTGGATGCGTTGTAGCTCACCGCGCCAATGACTGGTGGAGTGTAGTCGTTATGGTGCGAGTAGTAGACTTCAATAGACAAAGTCTTGTAGAGGCGCTCGGTCTGGGTGTTGCTGTTGTATTGGCCGCCGGAGAGCACGATATTCTCCTGATCCGCCCCGCCCAATGTTGAGACTTCGTTGAGCGTTTGAGGCAGAGCCGGGTAGAAGTTAGGCGCGGCAAAAGTCGGTTCGTCAACCGGAGGAGCAGAAGGTCTCAAATCCCACTCGGCGCCCTCAACGACCAGATCAATGTTGGTCTTGTCTTCATACGTGCCTCCTGTCATTAATGCCCCGCGCGCCGGGCCAAACGAATTAGCCGTGTTAAACCAGATCATTGGCTGGGTGGGTTGATACGGGTTGAAGGCCGCCTGTCCCAGGAAAGTGTAGTACGTTCCATCCGGTGTCTGGTGTTCTTCGGGCGTCGGAAGCGTGTAGGTACTGCCGACGATCAAGAGCGCCTGCGTCAGGCTCGCGTTGGTAATGACTTCATCCACCTCGGCGAGGACTTCGCTTGAGACAGGTATCTCCGGGTTCGTCACCAGAGTCTGAGTCTGGCTCACGTTTTCAGCCGGGAACTCGGGATACGCCGGCGCGCCGCCCGTGCCAGCGGGAGTATTAAGTTGAAGCATCGGCAGGCCGTACAGCGTCGACTCGATCATGATCTTCTCGTCGTAGTAGTCAAAGCTGCGGTCGAGCAGAAGGTATTGCTGTTTAGCCTGGGCCAGGGCATAGCCGACGGTGGCGCTCGTGCCCTGCGTCATCCTCTCGGTGAACAAGAGCATGAGTTGCTCGCTCAACCCGATGCCGTTGGTGAGGCCGTAGCCCCAGCCGGTATTGGCCACATACGTTACTCCGCGGCTGGCAAACGCCTGGGCCAAGTCGAGGCTGTTCGTTTCAGAAGGGGGCACGTTCAGCCCCGACTGACAGCCGAGCGTGTAGAAGAGCACACCGGCCAGACCGGAAGCATTGGCCACCTCGGCGGATGTCAGCGCCGAGCCATCTGCGGCGTAAAACTGGTAGTGATTGGCGTGCCCATTGATTGCGGCAACGTCGTCGGGCGTCTGCAACATCACTTGCTTCAAATTTGCGGCAGTGAAGGTGTTGTTGATCAGCGAGCAATCCATGCTCAAGCCATCAGCTTGAAGCCTCTGGCACTCCTTCTGGGCCACGTCTGTAACAAAGTCGTAGCCGGAGACTGCGGCGGTTACCAGGCTCACCTGTCCGTTCCCAACCAGGAAGGCGTCAATCACCGCCGTCATCTCCTCGGGGGTCTCGACCAACCGGCCAATGGCCAGTTCGGGGACATAAAGCTCGTGGCCTTGCCAGGGAGTGGGGGTAAAGTCGGCGTAGAAGTCGTCGCTTAGAGTTTGATTGTTATAGAGCGCCGAGCCGACTGTGCTGTTTTGATCGTTGCCCAGATAGTCCTTGTTGTATGTGCTTTCGAGGACCCAGGAATTATCGAAAAGCCTGGTTTTGGCGACCGGCACGCGCCGGAAGGGGATAACCCGGTCGTCGCCCACAATCACCAGATACCCGCCTTGTTGCACACTGGGGTAGGTGTTCAGGGTGCTCGTCACCAGCGTCTTGATGGCTTTCGTCACGTTGTTAGCAAAGGTGACGTTGGTGGGCGCGCTATCCCACTGGGCGTAGGCGGCATTGACGGCTGCATCCTGATCAATCTGAATGATGACGCCTGAAACAGCGGGGTGATCGGCAAGCGTGATCAATTTGTCTAAAACCGCCGCCGTGCGTTCCATCCCGTAAAGAGTCTGCAGGCGGCCGCGGTTGACCAGGATCAGCGTGCGAGCGGTTGAGACAGGCGACTGGATAGCGGCCTGCAGGGTGTATGGCGTGCTGCTGTATTCGCCAGCGGGCGAGTTGACCCGGAGGTAGTAAGTGCCGGTTTCAGTGCCGACGTTGTATGTTAGCTGATCCTGACCAATGTTGCGCGCTCCGCCGATGTTGCGCGCCCCGCCGATGTTTCCATTACAGCCGTAGAAAAGCTCAAGGCTGTAGTTCTTAGGCTCGTTGAGAGTGACGATAAGGTCACTAAAGGGCTGGGAGACCTCGATGGCATAGTAGTCTTCGTCTGCCGGATAGCTGATATATGAATTGTAGGTTGGCCCGGCGGTGATGGGGATGGCGTTGCCACACGGTTGATCCGGCTCGTGGGCGTCGGGCGACGTCTTCACCGTGAGCGTGTAGGGCGTGTCTGGATCGAAGGCGTCGTTGTAGCCGGAGACGGCAACGTAGTACCCACCCATGTCCGGGCCGATGTTGAAGCTGACAACTTCCTGGCCGGGAGGGCGCACCCCGCCGATGTTACGGGCTCCGCCACCGCTCCCGATGCAATCGTAGTGGGCCTCCAGATCGAAATCCTGGGACGGGTGATTCAACTCGATTCGGAGAGTGGTGTTGGGCGTGGTGACGTTGATCTTGTAGAAGTCGAGATCGCCCTTGGGGGAAATGTACGAACTATAGGGGGCGCCGGCCGTAATTTCATAGGCCTGCTGGCAGGTGTCGTTAGGCTCATAGGGTGTGGGTGGATCGCCAACGGTAACGGTGTAACTTCCCGTGCCGGTTCCCCAATAGTCTTCGACCAGAACAGTGTAGGCGCCGTTAACAGTGATCAGGCAGGTTTGCTCACTGTCGGTCGTAGGCCCGCACCATGTAGTGCCGTCTGGCCTCAAGACCTCCTGGCTTGCTACCAAAGTGCCGGAAGTTTCAGCCACCTTGAGCCGTATCGAGGTGTTTGCTGTTCCGTTGAAAGTAAAACAGTCTGTCTCGGCAGGAACGTCTATTGAGCCAGAGGCAGCGGAGGCGATAGGAGCACAGCCTACAGGATTATTGAGGCGTTGCAGGTGCAGGCTGTAATTGCCGGCGCTGGTTCCCCAGTAGTCTCTGATCAGAATGGTGAAGGTTCCACTGGTGTCGAGGATGCAGGTTTGCTTGCTATTGGTCGTAGGCCCGCACCGGGTCGTGCCATCGGGCCTCAGCAATTCCTGGTTCGCCGCCAGCCCTCCCGAAGTTTCGACGACCCGGATTCGCATCCGGTCATTCGCCGAGCCGGTGAAAGTGTAACAATCGGCTTCGGCGGCCAGGGTGATGGAACCGGCGGCAGGAGGGTTGCCGAAGGAAATGGGCGTGCAACCTACCGGATTGTTAAGGCGTTGCAGGTAAAGGCGATAGTTTCCTGTGCCGGTTCCCCGAATATCTTTGACTCGAATGGTGAAGGTTCCAGAGGTGTCGAGAATGCAGATTTGCTCGGTGCGGTCCGTTGGCCCGCACAGTATGGAGTTAGCTGGTGGTTCTGGCCTGAGCACATCCTGGCTGGCCACCAGCGTTCCCGAAGTTTCGACCACCCTGATCAGCATCCGATCATTCCCCGAGCCGGTAAAGGTGTAGCAATCGGTCTCGGCGGCGCGGCTGATGGAGCCGGAGACAGGAGGAGCGCCCGGGGAGATGGGCCGACAGCCTACTGTGTCGAGCTGTATTTGTATGTTGTAAGTGCCAGTGCGAGTTCCGTCGAAACCATCGAAAACAAGGATAGTGTACGTGCCATTGGTGGTCAAGTCGGCAGTACAACTCGCCGAGCTAGAACCATAGGCGTTACACAACTGGTCACCAAGCGGGCTGTACACTCTGACACCGGGCCAAAAGGTTCCTCCGATTTTGTTCACTGTGACTACCACCTTTTCTCCAGCATCAGCGGTAAAAGTATAGGTATTCATCTGTGCCGGGAAGCCAATTGAACCGGAGAGGGTTTCGCCGGGGTTAATGGGCTGAGCATTGCCCGGCTCGTTGAGACGCTGAACGTAGAGATAGTAGTTACCAGTCCTGGTTCCGTTGAAGCCATCAAAGGCTAAGAGGGTGTGCGTGCCGGTGCTGGTCAAAGTGCAACTGGCAATCTCTGCTGTCGCAGAGCCAACTGCCTCACAGAGTTTAGTGCCGTCGGGGCTGTAGACCC
>Ga0247727_10002646_pt1 | contig 40601 bp, 34 predicted proteins | sample WisWelCaveWW1625_FD_202498 | JGI IMG/M metagenome (GOLD analysis project Ga0247727, IMG submission 202498) | Biofilm microbial communities from Wishing Well Cave, Virginia, United States - WW16-25 | ecosystem: Environmental > Aquatic > Deep subsurface > Groundwater > Cave microbial mat | place... | reverse complement strand
GCTGTACCGCGATTTGGCGCACAGGGAGTTGATCGAGTATCGCGTGGGCGTGCAGATGGGCCGAATTCGACCGGGTCACGAGACTCCTGCCCCGCGCACCACGATTCCGGGCGGCGATGAATCGACCGATCAGGCCACCACTTCTGAATTCACCACGACGCCGTCCAACGCCTATCGTCTCGCGCGCATTTCAAGAGACCAGACACCGGCTTGGTATTCGCGAACGAAGACTGCCTTGCGTCGCAACATGTCCGTGGACTATCGCTCCATGCCGCTCGGCCTGGTCCTGGATGACATTCATCAGGCCACCGGTGTGCCGATCATCGTAGACACGCCGGTTCAGGCCTCAAAGACGACGCTCATCGCGCTGGTGGACCTCCGCGTGAGCACCGTGTCTGCCGAAACGGTATTGAATTTTGCCACGCAAGTGGCCGGTTGCGAATTCGTGCTTTTGGAAAAGGGAATCGTCATAACGACGGCGGACAAAGCGGGCGATTACATTCGTAGTCTGCCGGATTCGGTCAGCAATCACTGGGCGCGTGCCCGGTACCTGTTCCCCGATCTGTACCTCGAAGCGATGTCCACGCGTCCGCTCCCGGAGGCCAAACCGAACCCGTTGGCGGATGGCGAGCGGCCCGAGATGGTCCCAGCCTACCTGCGATCCGGCCGCGACCTGGTGGCACACATTGAGCAATTGATTCGATAGCCGGCCGAATAGGGCTTGAATTTGCGGGCGACTGGCGAAATAATCCCCTGCTCTGTCGCGTTGGTAATTTGTCGCATGGCGACGGAAAATGGATTGCCCGGCCTTCGGGTGACCATTTTCCTTTTTGTTTGCACGCTTAGAGGAATCAAGAATCACCATGGCTGAACGAGCAACGCTCAAGATTGAAAGGCGGACCACAACGGGCAAGTGGGCAATCCGGCGGCTACGTGCGGAAGGCATCTTGCCCGGTGTCGTGTACGGCCACGGCCAGGAAACGATTTCCGTCCAGTTGCCCGCGGTTGAGTTGGCCGGACTTGTCCGGCGCGGTACCCGCGTGCTCGACCTGAACTGCGACGGGGCCTCCGAGACCGCGCTGATTCGCGATCTGCAGTGGGACGTGTTCGGCACCAATATTTTGCACGTTGACTTTGCCCGCGTCGCCGCCGATGAACGGATTCGCGTCGAGGTGAAGATCACGCTGCGTGGCACGGCGCCGGGGATCGAAGAAGGCGGCGTGCTGTCCCACCTCGTCCATAACGTCGAAATTGAATGTCTGGCCACCGAGATACCAGAGGAAATCCGCGTCGATGTGCGCGGGTTGCACATCGATCAATCCTTGCACGTTTCGGAACTCACCGTGCCGCCCGGAGTGAAGATCCTTGCGGACCCCGAGATCGTGGTGGCACAGGTAACCAAGAAGATCGAGGAAGTTGTCGCCCCGGCGGCCGAAGCGGCGGTCGAGGCCGGGCCAACCGAGCCGGAGATTGTGGGTCGTCGCGTGGCCGAGGAGAAGCCGGAGGAAGAGGAGAAATGAGCCTGTGGCGGTCGTTGGCTGTGGCCTTGGGACTGCAAAGACCCGCGGGCCATGCCGAAGATTCCGCCGTCGAGCCGCCCATGAAACTGGTGGTCGGGCTGGGGAATCATGGCCGCGAGTACGAGGGAACTCGGCACAACGTCGGCTACCTTGTGATCGACCGCTTGGCCGAACAACTGGGTCAGCCCGATTTTCGCCGCCAGTTTTCCGGACGTGTTGGAAGTGTCAAGGTGGGCGACGAGAAGATCCTGCTGCTCAAACCCGAAACTTACATGAATCTTTCGGGCCGGTCGGTGCAGACTGCGTTGGCGTTTCACAAGCTCGCCCATTCCGACCTGCTAGTAATTTGTGACGATTTGAACTTGCCCGTGGGAAAGATTCGCGTTCGGTCCGGCGGTTCAGACGGAGGCCAGAAGGGGCTGAGAAGCGTCGCCGAGCAGCTTGGAACACCGGAGTATCCCAGGCTGAGAATTGGAATCGGAGCCGCGCGAGAGGGACAAGACTCCGCGGGCTACGTGCTAAGCCGCTTCAGTCGCGAAGAGAGAAAAGCGATCGATGAATCGATCGGGCTTGCCGTCGAGGCGGTAATCGTTTGGTGCGAGGCCGGCATCGAAAAGTGCATGAACCGTTTCAATTAGAGGAGTGAACTTTGGCTCGAAACGTCTACGAGGGAATGTTTTTGTTGGACAGCGGCAAGGTGTCGGGCGATTGGAACAACGCGCAGAAGCTGGTACACGGGATTTTGGAACGGCATCAGGCCGAAGTCATTGCCAGCCGCCCCTGGGACGAACGGCGGCTCGCGTACTCGATCAAGAGTCACAAGAAGGGCATGTACTACCTGACCTATTTTCGGGCCGAAGGGCCAAGTCTGGCCAAGATCGAGTTGGACTGCCGAATCAACGAATCTATTCTGCGCCAGCTGGTTCTAAAAGTGCACCCGAAGCTGGCCGATCAACTCGTCGCCCAGGCCATGGCAGTCCAGGAACCACCCGCGGCACTACCACTCAAGGAGGTGGAAGCAGAAGAGGAGGTCGTCGTGCCGGATGCAATCGAAGATGAAGCATAGGCGCCGCCGGACACTTGAACTGGCCTCAGTGCTCTGCTAGCCTTTGCCAAGCGCCACGATCGCGTGAGTCGGATGAGCATCGACGCAACGAACCACCTGTCGTATTGCACCAATGAAGGAGGGATCAGGCGATGGCAAATTTGAACAGGGTTTTTTTGATCGGCAACCTCACGCGGGACCCACAACTGCGTTACATACCCACCGGCACAGCCGTCGCTGACTTTGGCTTGGCCATCAGCAATAAGTGGACCGGTAAAGATGGCCAGAAACATGACGACACGACGTTTGTCGATATCACGATGTGGGCCAGAAGCGCCGAGTTGGCATCGGAGTATTTGCACAAAGGCGACCCAGTTTTCATCGAGGGTCGGCTTCAATTGGACCAATGGCAAGACAAAGAAGGACAAAAACGTCAGAGGCTGCGCGTGGTCGGAGAGCGAATGCAATTCCTTCCCCGAGCTGGTGGCCCGGGTGGCCAACGCGGGCCGATCGCCGATGACCCAGGAGCACCGCCGCCGGAAGAATTCGGCGAGCCGCCCCAGGAGGCCGAACATGCCGAACCCGATGTGCCGGCTGAGCCAAAGAAAAAAATTCCGTTTTGAGTTTCTGGTCCGACGCGATGATTTTTATTCCAGTCGCGACGGTCATCTTAGAGGAGAACCATGCCGAAGCAACGATCGCATCAAGTAATGAAGGGCCCGCGGGGCGGCATCGAGTTGCTGCTCACCAAAAAAGTCGAGGGACTCGGCAACCCCGGTGACGTGGTGGAGGTCAAACCCGGCTACGCTCGCAACTACTTGGTCCCACACGGTCTGGCCACCAAGGCATCGCCACACAACCTTCGCCAGATCGAACTTCAGAAAAAGAAGGCCCTGGATCAAATACAGCAACGACGCGAGGAGTTAGAAAAGCTCGCGCGCGATTTGGCCAAACACAGCGTAAGCATCGAGGCAAACGCGAACCCCGAAGGACACCTGTACGGGTCTGTTGGTCCGGAAGAGGTTGCTCAGATCCTTCAAAAGGACAATTACAAAGTGGAACCCAGCATGATCAAGTTGGAAGGGCCACTCAAGGAACTGGGCCTCTACGCTGTGAAACTGCAATTGGCCGATGATCTGACGGCCGAAGTCAAGGTTTGGGTTGTTCCGGCCGCTGGCTCGTCCGCCAACAAGCCCAATCCATAATGTTTGAAAATCGCGGAGTAGTTAGGTCGGCACCCATCACCAGAGAAATTGACACCGCAGGAAGGGAGTCGCCCCATGGCCACGGCTCGGGCCGACGTCAATCTTTTCGATCGCGTTCCCCCGCAGAACATCGAGGCCGAACAGGCTGTGCTCGGCAGCATGCTGCTCGACAACAGCGTGATCCACGACGTCGTGCAGCTCATCAACGCCGAGGCCTTTCTGCGCGGGGCCCATCAGCGAGTGTTCAATGCCGTCGTCGATCACTACAACGAGGCACAGAATGTCGATCCCTTGATCTTGTTCGAGGAGTTGAAGCGTCGCGGGCAACTTGAGGAGAACGGCCAGGGCGAGCTGACGGTCGAATACATCGGCGAGATACTGGACAGCACGCCGACTGCGGCTAACGCGGAATACTACGCCAAAATCGTACGAGAAAAGGCGGTCGCTCGCCGGCTCATCAACGCATCTACCGAAATTCTCCGCCAGGCCTACGATCAATCCCTGTCAGCCGATGAACTCCTGAGCCTGGCCGAAGGACGAGTTTTCGAGATTGCTCAGACCCGCAGCGTCAGTGAAACGCACCACATCTCGGAAGTCGTCGCGGACGCGTTCGATCGCCTGCACCACCGCTCCGAGCACGGCGGGCACGTGTTGAGCGGAATCCCGACCGGGTACGTTGAACTGGATGATCTCACGAGCGGATTGCAGAATTCCGAGTTGATTGTGATCGCCGCCCGGCCGAGCGTCGGCAAAACGGCTTTTGCCTTGAACATCGCGCAGCACGTCGTGGTGGAAGAGCGAAAGGGCGTGTTCATCGCCAGCTTGGAGCAATCGAAGTTGGAGTTGGCGGAACGATTGCTCTGCTCCATGTCGCGAGTAGACGGCCACAAGCTACGCAGCGGACGGCTGTCGAGCCATGATATTTCGTTGCTGATGGACGCGGCGAACGATTTGCGGCCGGCACCTTTGTTCATCGACGACACACCGGGCCGAACGCTTTTGCAGATCGCCGCCGGCGCTCGCCGCTTGAAAATGAAACACGACATCCGGCTCATCATCATCGATTACTTGCAACTGATCGAGTCCGACAATCGGCGCGACAGCCGTCAGGATCAGATTTCGCAAATCAGCCGCCGGCTGAAAGGCCTTGCCCGCGAATTGGAAGTTCCCGTGATCGCGCTGAGCCAGCTCAACCGCTCGCCCGAAATGCGCGAAGGGCACCGGCCGCGCCTGGCCGACCTGCGCGAGAGCGGCGCCATCGAGCAGGATGCCGACGTGGTCTTGCTGCTGCACCGGCCAGAGTTATACGACAAGGAAGCAAAGCCGGGCGTCGCCGAGGTCATCGTCGGAAAACAGAGAAACGGGCCCACCGGCGAAGTCGAACTCACATTCTTAAAGCATTTCACCCGTTTCGAGAACCTGATCGACCGGCCCGAACCCGTCGGCACGACCCCGTTCTAGGTTACCCAATTTGATTTCCGCGTCTCGCGATCGGGGCAAAATGCCCTTGCCACATTCTTACCCATTCCGTATTTCTACCGGCCCTTTCGCTCGGTTGTCGTTCGGGACGGAACCCCGGCGATCCCGCGGGAGGCCTGTGACTCATGGCCCTCGCTCCCGCGCGGCAGAGCGCGGACTACGGAACATGGAGCGGCAGTGAAGAGACAATTCCAACCCCAGTCGCATCGTTTGCTCCTCCTGGCAGCCTTGGCCCTCGTGGCCCTGTCGTGGCTGAGTCCCACGATGCTCTTCGCCGACCAGACTCCCATCACACTTCAATCCGACGAGACGATCGCCGAAGTACGCGTGACCGGGAACCGAAATATCCCGACCCACAAGATCATGGCCGAAATCAAGTCTCGTGCTGGGTTGCCCCCGGATCGAAAGCTGCTCGAAGAAGATCTGAGGCGGCTGATTTCGACCAAGCAATTCTTCGACGTCGGCGTCGAGTTCCTGCGTGAGCCGCATGGTCTGGTGGTCAGTTTCAAGGTTCTTGAAGGGAATCCGATTCGAGAAGTCGTGATCAACGGCAATACGTCGATTTCATCGGACAAACTGCGCGAAAAGGCCGGGCTGAAGCAGGAGAAGGACAAAGAAAAAGAGAAGACCAGGACGTACGACATTGCCCGGAGCAAGAACGCGGCCCAGCTCATGGAGGACTTGTACCACGACAAAGGGTTCCCCTTCGCTCAGGTCCACGTCATGGAAGGCGACCAGCCGGGCGATAAGCGGATGGTTTTTCGAGTCATCGAAGGCCCGGAGGTCGCCATAACGGATGTGGATTTTGCATTTCTGGACCACGACACCTTCGGGGCCAGGCTGTTGGCGACGAAGATCAAGACCAAGTGTCGCAAGTTCGGCTTCTACGGGGGCCGGTACACCGGCCGGGAAATCGAGGAAGATACGCAGCGACTCGAGGCCTACTACCGTTCGCTTGGCTTTTTCGATGTGAAAGTCGATCGTGAGATTCGCGAATCGGACGATCGAGCCAAGGTAGAGGTGATCTTTGTCATTCAGGAAGGGCTGCAGTATGCAGTCCGCGCGATTGAGTTTAAGGGAATTGAAAAACTGAGCCCCGAGCAACTGACCGAGGGAATGAAGCTCAAGGTGGGTGAGCCGTTCAATCAGCCGAAGCTGCTGGCGGACACCCAGAAGGTCAAAGACAAATACGGTGCGCTCGGTCACATTGAAGTCGCGGACGGTGGCGGCCTGAAAATCAATCCGGATGTTCGATTCCTGGCCGAACCTGGGCAGGTGGACGTGGTGTATCAAATCAGCGAGGGTGACCCGTTCCACGTTGGTCGCATTTTCATCTCTGGAAATCACACGACAAAGGACAATGTGGTCCGCCGAGAGCTGCGAATCTATCCCGGCGACCTATTGAACACGCCCGCGATTCGTAAGAGCGAACGAAACCTGCGAAACACACAGCTCTTTTTGACCAATTTCCAGCAAGGGATCGGGCCGTCGATCACGCCGATGGGCGAAGGCCCGAACATTCGCGACCTGGAAGTTCGAGTCGAAGAGGGCCAGACCGGCCGGATCATGTTTGGCGTCGGTGTGAACTCGGACGCGGGCTTGGTGGGCAACGTCATCATCAGTGAGCAGAACTTCGACATTTTTCGCTGGCCGGCCAGCTTCAGCGATTTTCTGTCGGGCGACGCTTTTCGCGGCGGTGGACAGGAGTTCGTGTTCGAGGCGGCCCCCGGTACGGAATTCAGCCGCTATCGCGTGAGTTGGCGCGAGCCTCGCCTGTTCGATCTGCCGTACAGCTTGGGGATTAGCGGCCATTACTTCCAACGAAACTATCGTGAATGGGATGAAGATCGCGGCGGCGGCAATATCACGGTCGGACACTGGTTCACGGACCAGATTCGCGGCTCGCTCGGTCTTCGCCTCGAAAATGTCGAAATCAGCGAACCCGACACGCCCACTCCGAAAGAACTTTCCGATGTCTTGGGCAACAATCTTATCTCTACAATTTCCCTGGGTGCCGAACACGACACACGCGACAACCCGTTCATGCCGACCGGCGGTCACTTGCTCTCCGCAAATTTCGAGCAGGCATTCGGCGACTTCACGTTTCCGCAAGTTACGCTGGAAGGTCGCAGGTACTTTACGCTCTCGGAACGACCGGATGGGTCGGGCAAGCAAGTTCTGTCGCTGCGCGGAACAGTGGGATTCACCGGCGATGACACTCCGCTCTTTGAACGGTTTTATGCCGGCGGATTTCGCAACTTTCGCGGGTTTCGTTTCCGCGGAATTGGTCCGGTGGGCCTCGACCCGGCAACCGGCGACGAAACCGATACGCACATCGGCGGCGATTTCATGTTGCTCGGCAGCGTGGAATACCAGTTCCCACTCACGGCCGACGATACGCTGCAAATGGTCTTCTTCTCCGACTTCGGCACGCTTAATGAGGACGTGGACCTCTCCGACTTTCGCGTGACCGCCGGTGTGGGACTGCGAGTCGTCTTACCCCAGCAACTCGGGCAGTTGCCGCTTGCCTTCGATCTCGCATTCCCGCTTCATTCCCTCGACACCGACGACGAACAAGTGTTTAGCTTCTTCATCGGGATTTTCCGGTAATCGGCGGGCGGAGAGCAGAGAGCCAGAACAGAACACCGCATCGAAAGAAACTTCTGGCTCTCCACCCTCAGCCCTCAGCCCTCCGCCTTCTTCAGCCCCATCTCGCGCATGAGGATTTGAATGTCGTCCCAGACGTCTTTTTTGGCTTCCGGGTTGCGCAGGAGATAAGCCGGGTGATAGGTACAAAGGACCGGGATTCCTCGAAATTCCTGGAATCGTCCGCGAAGCCGACCGATGCTCAAGGTCGAATCCAGCAGCGTTCTGGCGGCTACGGCACCAAGGGCACAGATGAATCGGGGGCGAATCAGGGCGAGTTGCCGTTCGAGGTAGCCACGGCAATTGGCAACCTCGTCGGGGGCCGGCGTTCGATTGCCCGGCGGCCGGCATTTGAGCACGTTGCAAATGTAGATGTCGTTGCGATTCAGTCCCATCGCCTCGATAATTCGCGTGAGCAACTGACCCGCCGCGCCGACAAACGGTTCGCCCTGTGCATCTTCATCCGCGCCCGGAGCTTCACCGACGAAGCACAGTTCAGTGTATGGATTCCCAACTCCAAAGACTGTCTGAGTGCGGCATCGAGCCAATTCAGCACAGTGGGTGCAGCCGGCGACCTCGCGCGAAAGGGCAGCAAGCTGTGCAACACGGTCATCGGTTTCACCCGAAGCCGGCGCGGTTGTCGTCGGTAACCTTTCTTCCGCACGCCCGTGATGTCGAACTCCAGCTCGCCTCAGAATCTGAGCCTTTTGCCGAATCGTCCGAACCAAAACTCCAAACTCTTGTTCGTCCATGATTGGGCCTCGATGTTAGTCACATTACAATCAGCTTCGCCAGCATAGCCGTCATGCTACTCATCGTCAAACAGCTCGAACTGGCGAACTCCCAGGCAACCGATCAATCTGCGGTTTGACCCAAGTCTTTTTGGAGTGTAAAGTTATTGTGCATTTGAAGTCGCGGACCCAAACCTGCGCGGCGGGCCGGTGTGAGCGATGAAATGCAAGTTCCCCTCGACGACCGATCAATGAGGAGCCTACCCATGCGTAGCTCGATTCCGTTGTGCTTTATCGTTTTCGCGACCATTGCTGCAACTTCGAGCGCTCAGCAAAAGTTGAGTTCCATCCTTCCGACGGAGGAGACGGCGGCTCGTCACGGACTCGTCCGACAATGGTACGGCTTTGCTCCGGTAGATGGAGTTCGCGAAGTCGTGCAGCGAGCCATGGTTGTCGGCAATCAGGTTCACCTCCAGACAAATGCTTCGCGGATTCACGTGATGCACGGTGAGACTGGCAAGGTCTTGTGGTCCGCTCAGTTGGGACTGCCGATCCCGGGGCAATTTGGAAGCGCGGTCAACTCAGATTCCGTTTTCGTCATTAACGGTTCGGAATTGTATCGGCTCAGCCGTGAGGACGGTTCAATGCTCTGGTCGCTGCGACTTCCGCAGGCCGCGAATGCGGCACCTGCCGCAGACGAAGGTCGCGTGATGGTCAGCACGCTCGATGGAAGGGTCTACATCTACAACATACACTCGAAAGAGTTGATGTGGTTCTATCAGACCGGCGGGTCAGTCTCGATGCCTGCCGCTCTGCTTGATGATAAAATCGCTTGTGCCAGCCAGGACGGCAAGATGTACGTGTTCCAGTCGGCGAGTCGCAACCCGATGTTTCGTTATGAAACCGACAAACCTGTTTCTGCCCCGATGAGCGTCTGGGGCCGCTATGTGCTGATCGCCTCGCAAGATTTCAATGTCTACTCGGTCGATGTTCGCACCGGCGACACGGCTTGGCGATATTCGTCTGGCAGTGACATCCGGCAACCACTAACGATCATCGAAAACGATGTGTTCGTCACACCCGAGGGATCTGGCCTGCACGTAATCGACGCGGAGACCGGCCCCGTTGCCGGCCGGCCCAAGTGGTGGCATCCACGTGCCGAAGATTTTGTCACGGCAAGTGCCAATCGCGTTTACGCCACCGACAAATTTGGGCAACTCCTGACTTTGGACCGGTCAAACGGACGTCAACTCGGCATTTGGGACACACACAATTTCGACTACCACGTGCGAAACGAATCGAACGATCGGCTGTATTTGGCAACGAAGACTGGCATGGTCGTGTGCCTTCGCGAAAAAGAGAATAAGCAGCCTGTCGAGCACAAAAAGGTCCTGCCACCTTCGCCCGCAGGTATCGACGTTCGCAAACCGGCGGCAGGCAAGGCGGCCGCGGCCAAGTAAGTCGCCCCGTGTAAGAAAAGCCGCACTTTGGAATTCGCCGGCCGGCTCGATTCACAACTTTCCTCATCGCGCCACTGATCCACTTCTGGACACCCTCACGGGTTTTTGCTTAGCTAGTCATGCATCATCCGCCTCAGAAAGCCGACGGCTGCATCGCAGGAGCCCTTTTGTGGACCTGGTTCGAATTCAAAATGTCGTCATTAGTGTCAGCCAAAAGCTGGGCCTGACCAGTTTGGCCCGGGGCCTTCACGAGACTGGTGCCACAATATTTTCGACGGGCGGTACGCGGCGGACTTTGCTTGACGCCGGGATCCCGGCCGTGGAAGTGGCGGAATACACCGGGTTTCCGGAAATGCTCGATGGCCGCGTCAAGACATTGCACCCCAAGGTACACGGCGGAATTCTTGCTCGCCGCGACTTGGCCGAACACATGCGAGCGATCGAGGCCCACCAAATCCGGCCGTTCGACATGGTCGTTGTGAACCTTTATCCTTTTGAGCAAACCGTGGCCCGGGCCGATTGCACGTTTGCCAAGGCAATCGAGAACATCGACATCGGCGGTCCGTCCATGATCCGCTCGGCGGCAAAGAACCACGACGCTGTGACTGTCGTAACCGACCCCAGCCAATATGCCGGCGTGTTGGAAGAACTTCAGCAGCATGGGGGCACATCGATCGCAACCCGCCGCCGTTTGGCCCTCGAGGCGTTTCGCTTGACCGCTCACTACGACCGGGTGATCGCGACGTACTTTGCAAATCAGGCGACCGGCGACAAATTCCCACAGGAACTCGCACTCAGCTTTCACCGCAAACTGGTCCTTCGGTACGGCGAGAACCCGCACCAGCAAGCGGCATTCTACGCTGAACCGAGCATTCATGGTCCTTCGCTTGCAACCGCGCGGCAACTGCACGGCAAGGAGCTTTCCTACAATAACTTGCTGGATTTGGAGAGCGCCCTGGTACTGGCATTGGAGTTTGATGAGCCGGCCGCCGTGGTGGTCAAGCACAACAACCCTTGCGGCGTCGCGTCGCACGAGCAACTTTCGCGGGCGTTTCTGCGGGCATACGAAGGTGACCCGGTGAGCGCGTTTGGTTGTGTCATGGCCCTGAACCGAACCGTGGACGAGGCTTCCGCCGCGGCAATTACCGAACCCGGCCGATTCATCGAAGCGATCATCGCTCCGAGCTTTTCAGAGGCGGCCCTGAAACTCCTCACGACTCGACCGACCTGGAAGGCGAACGTGCGTCTCATCGAATTCGGCGAATTGCAAAACGGCAGCACGGTCACTGGCTGGGAGTACCGGGGTGTACGTGGCGGATTGCTCGTTCAGACTTTCGACAGCGGACCGGATCCACAAAGCGAATGGAAAGTTATGACTCGGCGTGAACCAACATCGGCAGAACTGGATGATCTGCGATTTGCCTGGAGAGTCGTGAAGCACGTCAGGTCGAATGCGATCGTCTTGGCTAAGGACCGCATGATAATCGGCGTTGGCGCCGGACAGATGAACCGCGTGGAATCGGTAGCCATCGCCACACGCAAGGCCGGCGAGAAATCGCACGGTTCAGTCCTTGGCGGCGACGCATTTTTCCCGTTTCGCGACGGACCCGATCTCGCGGCTGCGGCGGGTGTGACTGCGATTATTCAGCCCGGCGGATCGAAACGCGATGAAGACTCCATCCGGTCCTGCGATGAGCACGGCTTGGCGATGATTTTCACCGGCCGAAGACACTTTCGTCATTAGAAGACATAACGATGCTCGCCTGTTTCGCCCTTCGGTGTGAGTAGGCGCGAGTCGTGAGGAATTCACCATGAAGCCACGAATCGTTCTTGTAACCGGCATCTCAGGCTCCGCGGCGCAAGAGGCCGCAGGGAGACTGGGCCAGATGCACCCCGATCGGGTCCGCGTCCACAACGTCGGGGCGATGATGAACCGCATCGCTCGCGACGACCGCATCCAATATACGGCGTCAAATATTCTCAACGCACCACGCGATGCACTCACTGCGTTGCGAACCGCGGCATTGGAGCGAATCCACCGGGCGATCAACGACGACGAAGAAAAGCGTTCCTCCGCCGAACCGCAGCTCACGCACCTGGTCTTTTGCCACGCGACGTTTCTTCTGCGAAGCGGGCTACGAGAAGGAATGACGCTGGCGGACTTGAAACATCTTGGCGCCGAAATCCTGCTTACCTTCATTGACGCCCCGCAAGACATTCACGATCGGCTCACCAGCCACCCCGGCGACTATCTGCACCTCACAATCGAATCGATCGTCAAGTGGCAAGAGTTTGAAGTGTATGTCACGAACCTGTTCGCCCAGGTAGTTGAGAAACGGCACTTCGTCGTGCCACAACGTCAGAACGATACGCTGGAGAGCTTGCTGTTCACCAATCGCAAGCCGATTTACGTCAGCTATCCGATGACCCACTTACCGCCGGAGGACCGCCCACGAATCGTCGAGTTTGCCAATGAGTTGCGGAAGCGGTTTACCGTATTCGACCCGGCGTCGGTTGAAAGCACGCACAATCTCAAACCGTACTACAGTCAGGTCGATCTGCAAGCGATCAACGACCATACGATTGTCCGCGATCTTGATTGGCTCGTCGGAATCAACAGCGAGGCGGTGATCGCCTACATGCCGAAAATCGTGTTCTCCAGCGGCATGAACGACGAACTACGCTACGGCTTCGAGGTGGGCAAAGAGACATTCATCGTGCTGGATTGCCCGTTCGACGATGGAATTCCCAATCTAAGTCCATTCACGATGTACAAATCGAAGGTCTTTTTCTCGAAGGATGATTTCTTCTACTTCCTCGACCTGGCCGAGGAACTTCAGGACGCTTATCAGTGGATCGACAGCCAGATGCACGAATCGATTCGCCGGATCAAGAACTTGGGAGGCCGGATCACTTTCGAATCATTCCTGCACGATTGCGACGCCCTGTGCCGCTACCATCTTTCATCCGATCATTACGGGAGAATCAAAAATACCATCCCTGATATTTCCCGTCGCGTGTTCGACGCCTGGTACCCGACAGCCGTCCAGATAGACGAGTCGATTCGGCCCGCAGTAATTCCTTCAAGTGCTGCAACCGCATCATAAACTCCGGCGGAGATTGGTTCGGCTTCACATTGAAGATTGAAATTCCTGGAGGCAAACATGGCCCGGCAATCTTCCCAATTCTGGTTCTGGCTGCGATCGCTGATGGTGTTCATCGGTGGGTGTGGAGTCGTGGCTGGGGCTCAGTCGCCAGCCATGCCGGAGCGGTTTCAGCGAGTGAAGGCGCATCTTGATTCCATTCCCGCTATCGACACCCATGACCACCTTTGGCCGTTCGACAAGTTGCCGGGCTACGTCGAAACGGATCGGGGACGAGGCATGAATTTGTCGAGCATTTGGCGAAACAGTTACTACACGTGGTTCAACCCACTTACGCCCTGGAAGCCCGGGGGCAAGTTCGACGAATGGTGGCCGCGTGCAAAGCTCGACTTCGACAATGCTCGAGCGACCAGTTTTTATCGCTATCAACTTCCGGCGTTTCAGGACCTCTATGGCGTCAACTTTGAACGAATAACCGATGACGAGGCTCGCCAACTAAACGACCGCATCTTCGAGAACTATCGCGATCAGAAGTGGCTCTATCACGTCGTCACCGAGCGGGCCAACATTGAGCTCATGTTCAACGACCCGTACTGGGCCAGATTTGACTTCAAGCTTTCCTACCCCTTTGAGGTCATCGTGTTTAACGTCACCACGCTCGTGCGTGGCTTTCATCCATCCGAATTTCAAAAACCCGCCGACGATCCGTATCAATTTGCCCAGTCGCAGGGGCTTAGGCTTGAATCAATCGATGATTACCTCCTCGTGCTCGATCGGTTGTTTCAGACCGCAAAAGCTCGTGGGGCAGTGTGCCTGAAAACAACACTTGCCTATCAGCGAACGCTTGATTTTGCCAACGTCTCCAAGGATCGGGCAGCCCGCGTATTTGGCCGGGCCAAGGCCGAATTATCAGCCCAAGAAATCAAGGACTTTGAAGACTTCATCATGTGGCGGCTCGTGGAGTTGTCGGCCAAGTATGAACTTCCGTTCCAAATTCACACCGGCCAAGCCCGAATCCAAGGCTCCAATCCCATGCTGCTCGTCGACTTGATCGAAGCGAACCCCAAGACCAAGTTCATCCTGTTTCACGGTGGCTTTCCTTGGGTAAGTGAGACGGGCGCCATCGTCATGCGCCACTCGCGTCACGTGTGGATAGACTCTGTCTGGCTTCCAACGCTCAGTTACACGATGGCAAAACGTGCGTTTCACGAATGGCTGGAAGTGATGCCTTCCGACCGCATCATGTGGGGCGCCGATTGTAACCACGGCGAAGGAATCTATGGGGCCACCGAATTCACGCGCCGCTGCTTAGCCGAGGTCCTGGCCGAGAAAATTGATCGGGGCGAGCTACTCGAGGAACATGCACTGAGAATCGGGCGCCAAATCCTTCGCGATAACGCACTGCAACTGTTTCCCCAACTGAAAGACCGGTTATGGAAACACAAAGGACCCTTGCTGCCGCAAGAGAATTGATTCCGAGACAAGGCAACACAGAGCAGCAACCAGGTACATGATCGGGACGTAATAATTCAAACCGCGTGATCCGACAAAAAGACCTGGCTGGGCCGGCGTCCTTGCCGACCCAAGCAGCAGGTTCCTCATGAGTGCGGGAAGCGCTCTGGGTAGTGGATCTTGCGGGCTCCGGAGCTGGGAGTCACCGGCTGACCCGTTCTGACACCCACAAGCCGGACTGGGCAATGTGGTCCGGTCGGACCCGCGGCGCATCCGGCGCCGCTGCCACTGCCAGTATCCGGTGTCGTCCGCCTCGCCCCGTCCGTCCAGGAGGATGCACCAATATTGCTCAACAACTCCTGCGTTGGAGCAATACGAACCTGTATCGATCACGAGCCACGCGCCCGCGAACGACGTCTGGATGGCTGTTCTGATCGTGTGCCTGCTTCAGAATCCGACGAGTGGAATCTCCGATTCGGGTATGAACCGCGAAACGCTACAGCTTCGTGATGAACATCCTCTCTGCTGTCGCGTCGTAATTGCCCTCGTGTGCCTGCTCAAACTCTGCCCAACGCTTTGGGTCCCATAGTTGAATATGGTCAAAAACACCGATTAGTAGAGTTTCAGTGCCCAGGCTCGCATGCTCCGCGAGTCGGTCAGGAATCAGAATCCTTCCCTGCTTATCCAAATCCGAAAGTTCTGCACGCGCACAAAACATGCGCCAGAATGCCGGCCAGTTTGGATCGCTCCTATTCTCAACGTGGAGCTGGCTTCCCCACGAATCAAATTGCTCCTTGGTCAGAATCCAAAGCGTCTTATAGGACCCCTGTGAGATAAACAGCTTACCGGGTGTCGGCCGGCCCATCTCCTCACGCAACGGTTTGGGGATGGCAACCCGTCGCTTTTCGTCCAAAACTCGATGAAAAGTCCCAGCAAGCGGCATTGATCACCACAATCACCCATATCTCACCACTAGTTTGCCAAAATAACCTCTCGATTCTGATAGTCAACAGATTTGTGGAAACTTTTTCGAAAATTCTTTTCGCGCCTGACGCAAGTAGTCGCAAGTCTCTTAGTTGCGCGGAAAAAATTCTTGGCGATGAGAGAGGTTTTTCGCTCAGATGACCACCGAGTCGTACATAGCCTCGTGACGGGCGACCATACGGGCGAGCGAAAAGTCACGAAGTGCTATTTCTCGGCCGTGTCGGCCCCACGTCTTGCGAAGTCCAGAATTGGTGGCGAGTTCGACGAGGGAATTCGCAAGCTCGTGGACATTTTCATTGGCGACGAGCCGACCCGTTTGGCCATCCGTCACAAGCTCAGTCGTGCCCTCCACTCGCGTAGCAATGACGGGAAGGCCGGCGGCCATCGCTTCGAGAATCGCATTCGGCATTCCTTCCCACCGCGAAGGCATCACAAACATGTCGGCCATTTTCATGAGTGCCGAAACATCATTGCGCCAACCAAGGAAACGGCAACGCGATTCAACTCCTAGTCGCTGCGCGAGCGCCGTCAGCGAGTCTCGTTCGGGGCCGGCTCCGACAATCAACAAGTGAAGATTTGGGATTCGGTCGCGGACATGTGCAACAGAGTCCAAGAGAACATCGATTCCCTTTTGACGATCGAGACGCCCCACAGTGACCGCCACGACCGCCTCATCGGCTAAATTCAGGCTCGACCGATCCAGCGGTGACTCAACCAATGCAGATTCGGCATCAATACCATTTGGGATAACTTCGAGAAGGTTCGTAGGCACATGAGAATTGCGACGAGTGAAATCTGCTACCGCCTGACTCACACAGACGATTCTATGAGACATTCGGCACGTCAGGTTTTCCAGGACCCAGTGATAGCGGAATCGTCGTTCTGCGACACGAATGCTCGCAATTACCCGCGGCATTCCGGTTAATCTTGCGGCGAGCCGGCCGACGACGTTCGCGTGGAACAGGAATGTGTGCACGACCGACGGCCGCAGTCGACTCATCAGGCGAGCGGCACGCAAAACAGCCTGTGGAGCCTGAGTGCCGCGACAGACACCAAGGGTGTGAACAGGAATCTGGGCAACTCTGAGCCGGTCTGCCAAAGCCCCCGGAGGCAACAACGAGCACACTTCAGGAGACCAGCGGTCCGGGTCCAGTCGTTCGGCCAATTGCACACAGCATTTTTCGGCGCCACCCGCATCGAGATCGGTGATGAGATACAAAATTCGGCGTTGCTTCACGGGATTATTCGGGGTTTACCTGATTGAGCTGAGTGAAATTGACGCTGGTGTATCGCCGCATTACAAAGCTAATTATGCGTATCGAACAATTGGAATACGAACTTCCGCCGGAATTGATCGCCCAAAGGCCGGTCGAGCCGCGCGACCAGTCGCGGTTGCTCGTTCTAGACCGCGCGACCGGCAAAATCAGTCACCATCGGTTCGCCAACCTGTCAAATCTGCTCGATCCAAACGACTGCCTCGTGCTGAACGATACTCGTGTTGTGCCCGCACGCTTGGTTGGAAAACGAGTTGCCACCGGCGGTCACTGGGAAGGTTTGTTTTTGCGTGAATTGGCCAACGGTTTGTGGGAGCTGATGTGTCAAACTCGTGGACGTGCGGAGCCGGGCGAGGCATTTGAAATCATCGGTGAAACTACTCGGCTCATCCTTCGAAACCGAACGATGGCGGGAAATTGGATCGTCGAGCCAAAACCGTCGTGGTCAGTGCTGGAATTTCTGAATCGTCACGGTCATGTGCCGCTGCCGCCGTACATTCGCGGTGGGGAAGATGAGCCAGCCGATCGCGAACGATACCAAACTGTTTTCGCCGATCGGCCAGGTGCCGTCGCAGCCCCAACCGCGGGACTCCATTTCACGCCAGAACTGCTTGCTCGACTCAACCAGCGCAGAATTGGAATCGAACGGTTGACGCTGCACGTTGGGCCGGGTACGTTTTTGCCCATTCGCGAGTCGGTTGAAACGCACGTAATGCACGCGGAGTGGGGCGAGCTGCGTCCCGATGCAGTGAAGCACATTTGTCGCCTTCGAATCGCGGGCGGTCGCGTTGTGGCCGTTGGGACGACCAGTGTGCGAGTGCTCGAAACTGCCTCCCAGACCGGTGAGTTGAAGTCGTGGAGCGGCAATACATCGATTTTCATACGACCACCATTCGATTTTCGAGCGGTTGATGCCTTGATCACAAACTTCCACCTGCCCCGGTCGACTTTGTTGGCCCTAGTTTTCGCGTTTGCCGGCGAAGAATTGACGCGGGCCGCCTATGCCGCCGCGATCCGCGAACGCTATCGCGTGTACAGCTTCGGTGACGCGATGCTCATCCTTTGAGCTACGGAGACTGAAATGCCGGATCCCATGAACGAGCGAGTCATGGTCGTGCCCGCTCGACTGCTTGACGAACTTGGCAGCTTCCAAGGTTTCAGTGCCGACGTTGACCGTTACCGCCGCGTGCTCCTCGACAAACAGCACATCAGCTTCCGGCCGAGGAGCCAGATGGAGGGTGATCCAAGTTTTAAGCAGATAATTCCGTACTGCATCCTGCGGTTTGGCGATTCGGTTTTTCGTTATACGCGCGGCAAGAAGATGGGCGAAAAACGGCTGCACGCACTGGAGTCGATTGGAGTGGGCGGTCACATTTCACTCACCGACGATAGGCCGCTGATTGGCGGTGCGGAGCAGACGTATGAACAAGCGATGCACCGCGAACTCGAAGAGGAAGTAAGCATTGAATCGATTTTTCGCGAGCAGTGCGTCGGGCTAATCAATGACGACAGTACGCCGGTCGGCCAAGTCCATTTTGGTGTGGTTCACTTATTTGAGTTGGAACAGCCGCTGGTCCGCCGCCGTGAGACAGCCTTGACGCAATCTGGTTTCGTAGCCTTGACGGATTTGCGGGCCGGTCGAGACCGCATGGAATCGTGGAGCCAGTTTTGCTTGGACGCCGTGTTTCCTTGAACCATCACGACGTTGACACGTTTCCGGGTCAACTATACGATCCGGCGGTTCAGCGCCCGACCATGTGGTGCAAACTTGGTTCAAGGATGTCCCGAACGGACAGACAGGATGTCTTTTTCTGAAATAGCGTCGGATTCTGCTGATGTTTCAGCCCCCTCGTCAGTGCTTCTGTCAACGGCGACGACTGCGAACGAACCCCGCCGATCCTGGATCCAACACGTCGTTCCGTTTTCTGTTCTGACATTACTCTGTGTGCCCCTGTTCTTTTATCGAACTGGCGAGCGGGCCCTTTGGTCGAGCCATGAGGGTCGAGCCGGCCAGCACGCTCAGTTGATGCTGGATACAGGCCGTTGGGGGATACCTAAACTGTTTTTTGGCGAGGCGGACTATCAGAAGCCGCCCTTGTTCTATTGGCTGGTCGCCGCGGCGGCTTGGCTGCGAGGGGGAATCGTCGATGCGTGGGCAGTTCGGGCCCCCGCAACACTTTCGGCTCTTGCCGGAGTCTGGCTGACTTATGCACTGGGAACTGTCATGTGGCGGCGACGCGCCGTCGGTTTTGTCGCGGCAGTGATGCTTGCGAGCAGCCTGCGATACACCTGGCTTGCGCGCGTGGGGCGCATCGATATGCCACTAACTCTAGCCGTTGGCGTCGTGCTAGCCTGCTTCTGGCTGGCATACCGCGAATTCTCCAAAAGGCACCGCCTACCAAATCAGTCTTCGCCATCCTCATGCAACGCTGATGTTGCCATTCCCTCTGATCGGCAGATGCATTGTTCGTGGTGGATGCTTCCGACGTACGTCGCCACATCGATTGCCGTAATGCTCAAAGGACCAATTGGTGTCTTGTTGCCGGTAATTGCAATCATTTGCTTTTTGGCCCTGGAGCGACAGCCGATTTGGCCCTGGCGGCGAGGCTTTGGCGAGCTGGCGCACGGGCTGGGTGTCTGGTGGGGAATTCCCTTGGTGTTATTGATTGCTGGTCCGTGGTTTGTATGGGCGACCGTGGAATCCAGTGGTGAATTCTTCAAGACGTTTTTTCTGCACCACAATTTCAATCGAACATTGGGGGTCGAGGGCCTAAAACCGGGGCCGAGCTGGTATTACATTCCGCAACTATTCCTGGACATTTTTCCTTGGAGCCTGCTAATTCCCGGCGCGATCTATGGTGCAATTCGACACCGCGGCAATGAGCAAAACTCTTCGGTAAATTTTGCATTGGCCTGGACCATTAGCATGTTCGTATTCCTTTCAATCGTGCGATTCAAGCGGCATGATTACCTGTTGCCACTCTTGCCTGGTCTTGTGCTGCTTTTGGCCGCCGCTTGGAATCGTCAAATCGATCGTTCAATTGAAGGCGGTTCCAGACGCTGGGTCCGTTCGGTAGTTTGGTCGATGTTTTTGGGAGCCATCGCAATTCCCGCGGTCATTTTGTTGGCTCGCACTGATAGGATCTTCGATCGAGTGATGAATTCGAGCATCGCCAGGAATCTCATGCGCGACGATTGGCTCGCGTTTGGTCCATTTCAAACTGTATTGAAAAATGCGCCTGGAGTTGGCGTCATCGTTGCTTCGTTGGCGATTCTCGGAGCAGTCTGTGGTCTTCTTTCAGTGCATTTTCGACGCCCGCAGGTCGCGGCGGGAAGCGTGGCGATTGCGTGGACGGTTTGTTTCCTATCATTTGTGCGATGGTTGCTGCCTTCGATCGAGCCGTTTTGCGAGCAAGCGACGCTTGCGGCGGCGGCGCGGCAGATTCGGCCCGAGGGAACCAGACTTTACTATTACGGCCGCGAGGATCAGCAACTCATGTTCTATCTGGGTCCCGGTTCTCGCTGGCTCCCTGACCGAGTCGCACTTCGGCCGGTGATCACGCAAAGCGAACCGGTTTTTGTAGTCATGGAACTTGAGCGATACTTGATTCGTCAAAAGGACTGGCCAGAGGTCAACATGGTGCCTCTTGTGCGAAACACCGATAATGCCTCGGGCACGCATCACAACCCGGCCGTGCTTGTGACCAACGCGTCAGGCTGGAGACTCGTCCAAACACGTCACGCGATTGCATCGACTGCGAATTGAGAGAGGGTCGGCCATGGATCTAGAAACATTACTACATCGCGATCCCATTTCGGACCGCGGAATTAGTGTGGTTATGCCGGTTCGCAATGTGGCTGCCCATCTGGAGTCCGCGGTGAGTGAAATCACGGCGACGTTGGAACACCTGTCGCGTGGTCACGAGATTGTCTTGGTCAATGACGGCTCGACTGACGCAACGAGCGAAGTCACTGAGAAACTGATGACGTCAAATCGTCGAATTCGTATCGTGCAACATGCCGCTTGCGAGGGTCACGGTGCTGCCTTACGTAGCGGTTTTAGTGTGGCCAAATATCCGCTCGTTCTTCAATTGGATTGCAACTCCGAGTTTGACTCGGCCGACCTGTCGCGATTTCTTGAGGCGATCGATCACCTGGATATCGTTTGTGGTTTTCGTCCAAGTCCGTCTCGTGAAACCGGGAGACTGAGGACTTGGTTGTATCGCAAGATTCTCCGAATGGTCTTTGCCGTCCAAGTGCGTGATGTTGACTGCGAGACTCGGTTATATCGCCGCGCTGCTCTGCGACGCATTCCGGTTCAATCCAGCGGCCTATTTGCCAACGCCGAAATCCTGGCCAAAGCGACATTCATGAATATGCTCATCGGCGAAGTTTCCGTTGGCGACAAAGCTCGCAGGCTGGCTGCCGGCGTGGTCAGCCGTGAGAGTTCCGGCCACCTGTTGCGAGAGGCGGCACATGTTTTCCGAAAACCTCGGTTTTGCACATCAAGCCGTGAATCCGACCAACCCGAACCCTCCAGCAATGCCGCTTAGGACTCACCAAATATCGACGCATCTTCCTTCCGGCATGGGCATTATGGATTCAAACCACCATTGTCTTTCGACAGCAGAGAATTCGCGTGAGATTGGCTCATCGCTTGCGACTATAAGGGCACGAAACTATGCGCGGATAGTGTCTTCAGGGATCTTCGCATGCAACGCTCCGAAAGCGGTGAGACTCGACGGCTACTGGCGCGAGCAAGGGCCGGCGACCTGGGGGCGTTTAATCAACTCTTTGGCCGACACCGCGAGTTGCTCAGGCTCGTGCTGCGATCGCAAATGAGCCCCGCGTTGCGCCAGAAAGCCGACTCGGACGACCTGCTTCAAGAGACTTTCCTTACCGCTTCGCAATCGTTGCCGGAGTTTCGGGGACAGGATTCGGGCTCATTCACGCGCTGGCTTCAAGTCATCGCGGCACGTCGTGTGTGCGATGCATACCGGAAGTACATGGGTGCCCAAAAGCGGTCGGCGAGGCGAGAAGTGTCGCTCGATCAGATGATGAACCTGGCCCGTCGGTCCTCGGAGCGACTGGCCGCCCAGTTTGCGGCACCTTCGGCCAGCCCCAGCCAGGCTCCACGTCATGATGAGTTGCTGGTGGCGTTGGCCAACGCGATCTCGGAGTTGCCCGAGCATTATCAAAAAGTGATTGAGTTGCGGTTCATCCGCGAGTGCTCGCTCGATTCCCTGGCGATCGAACTTGACCGATCTAAAGGGGCAGTGACAATGTTGCTCGCTCGGGCGGTGGAACGGCTGAGGTCAATCATGCGAGAGCGCGGCTGGTAGTCGCCCCCTTAGAAGCGTCTGGATTCTCAAGTATGGCAGTAAACCGATCCAGGTTTGAATCCTCACACGACGACGGATACTGGTCGATCGTTGCCGAGTTCATTGACCGCTGCGACCGGGGCGAGGCGGTAGACGCTGCCGAGTTTGCGCACGGCGACCCCGAACTTGCCAAGCGATTACAAGAGTGCCTTGCGGGGTTCGGGTGGCTTGAAAGGGCGCTATCCGGCAGCGATGTGCATTCGGTTTCCGAAACCGAAACGCGACTGCCCGAGTCGATCGGCGAATACAACATCATTCGCGAATTGGGCCGCGGCGGCATGGGGGTCGTGTACGAGGCCGTTCACCAGGGGCTTGGGCGACGAGTCGCCTTGAAAGTTTTGTTCGATTCGTCCATTCGCGGCGGATCGGCCCGTGAGCGATTTCTACGCGAAGCCCGCACAGCCGCCAGTCTACACCACACGAACATCGTGCCCGTTTTCGACGCGGGTTCGGCCGACGGGCATCTCTATTTCGCCATGCAACTCATCGAAGGCGAGAGCCTGGAAGAGTTGGCATCGAAGAGTCACAACCCACACGCGGCGTCCTTCACTCCGTTCACACTGAATTCTCAAACTACCGCTGAGGGCTCGGGAACCCTTAGCAATCATCGAACTTCTCTCAAGGCACAGCACCTCGCGCGGCTCGGCCTGCAGGCAGCGGAAGCGCTGGCCTACGCTCACGCACACGGCGTCGTCCATCGAGACATCAAGCCATCGAACCTGATTCTGGATCAAAGCGGAACTCTCTGGGTCGCCGATTTTGGGCTCGCCCGCCGACCGGAAGATACGAGCGTAACGGCGAGCGGGGCAAGGGTCGGCACGCCGCGCTACATGAGCCCCGAACAGGCATCGGCCCAATGGGACGCCCTGGACGCTCGAACCGACGTTTACAGCCTCGGCGTCACGCTCTATGAGCTACTTACTGGGCAACCGGTCTTTTCCGAGAGCACGCCTCAAGAGCTTTATCTACAAATACTCCGCATGGAACCGGCGAGGCCACGCCGGCTGAATCCTCGCATCCCGCGCGATTTGGAAACCATCGTGATCAAGGCGATGGCCAAGCGGCCCGCCGACCGGTATCGCTCGGCTCAGGAACTGGCCGATGACCTTCGCCGATTTCTAGCCCACGAGCCGGTTCGAGCCCGGCTAATCGGCCCGCTCGGCCGCACGATCCGCTGGTGCCGCCGAGAGCCACTCGTGGCCACGGTGACGCTTGTCGCACTCTTTACCCTTGCCACAGTCGTGGTGGCGTTTCAGGTCAACTTGAAATCCGAACGCGATCAAGCGATTGACGCTAAGATCGAGGCCCAGATTCAACTGGCCGATTCGCTATTCCATCGGGCCCGGGCCGAGAGAAACAGTCCGGATTTCGGTCGCAGGTGGTTGAGTCTTGATCTCTTGAAGCAATCGGGCAAAATCAAGCCTCGTCCAGAATTGAGCGTCGAGTCTATTCGCGCGCTGGAAATCATCGACGTTCGCCGAACTCACGATCTGGGAGTGCTGGGCGGACCGGTCTCGGCCGTGGCATTTGATCGAACCTCGCCTCGTCTTGCCCTGGCGGTAAATGGCGGCGATGGCCCTGCGGTTTGTCTTTGGGACCGCGGCACCGAATCGATCATCGAACGATTGGCGGTTCCAGCCGCAGTTCAAACGGTTGCATTCAGTCCCGATGGCCGTCGCCTTGCCGCAGCCACCGATCGGCATATCTGCCTCTGGGAATTGGATAGCAAAAAGATGCACGTAATTCCAGGCGTCGCCCCGGCGATGACCAGCCTGACGTTCAGCTCCGATTCGCAACGGCTCTTCGGTTTTGCGGGCGGCCTTTGTGTTTGGGACGCATCCAGTGGGAAGTTGGAATCGAAACTCGTGGAAGGCGAAATTGAAATTGGACTGATCGCCATCAGCGGTGACGGCGCCACTTTGGCGGCCTCAGTCACGAACCCTGAAATGTCTGGCCCGGAAATCGCTCGCTGGTCTCTGCCCGACCTGCGACCGCTCGAACCGATTCGAATTCGCGAGCAGCGGCCCGATCCTTTGGCCGCTGCGTTGGGCGTTTTGGCCCTGGCGGCAAGTCCTGCTGGCAATACGATTGCTGCCTCGTGCGGCGATTCGAGAATCCGGCTCTGGGACATCGAAACCGGAAAGCCACTGGGCGTTCTCGAAGGGCATCGAGTGCCCGCGACTTCTCTCGCCTTCACGGAGGGCGGAGACTGCCTGATTTCGACGGATGGCTTCGAGGTGAAGCTCTGGGAAGTGCATGATTGCATTGAACTGGCCACGCTGATTCGCCCGGATTCGTCGACAGTGGGATCACTGACTGGGCTGGCGATTTCGGGAGACGGAATCATAGCCACGGCGGGCGATCGCGGGCAGCTTTGGGAATTATCCGTTCCGAAGTTTCACCACGTTTTCGCTCGACAACGTGACTCCATTCAAAACCTGGCGATGAGCCGCGATGGTCGCCGGCTGGCATGGGGATCAAACCGACGGTTAATGGTTTCGAATTGGCCCGATGGCCGCGTGCCAAACGAATGGCCAATAGCGGTTAATGGCGACGCCGCAGCGACGTTCTGTGGCGATGATCGACGTATCGCCGTTGTCGGGAGTGGAACTCGATCCATCAAGATTTTCGATGTTGGTAGCGGTGAATGTTCAGCCGAGTGGCCGTGCGAGCCGGCTTCGGTCGTTGCCTCCACCTCCGATGGGCGCGAGCTGCTGGTGGCTCACACCGATGGGATCATTCGGCGATGGTCCTGTACATCCGGACAAGTCACAGCGGCGCTCGCGGGGCACGTCGGTCCCGTGAACCAGTTGGCCATCAGCCCAAACGGCCGGTGGCTGGCAGCAGCGACTCGCAACGTGAGCGACACTCAAAGTCGGACACTGCACGTGTGGGACCTTTTGAGCGGCAAGCTCGCCTGGTCCGAGGATGCACACCGAACCGTGGCCTTCGGTGTTGCCTTCACTCCCGATAGCCGCCGGCTGGCCTCGTGCGGAGATCGCACCGTAAAAGTTTGGGATGTGGTCAGCGGTGATCGAATCGCAAGTTATTCCGGTCCGATGCAGCCCGTCCGTAGGGTCGCATACAATTCCGAAGGCACAATGTTCGCCGCTTGCAGTGCTGACGGACATATGTTCATCTGGGACGCTACTTCCGGTAAGCTTATGGCCGATCTGACCAGTCGGGCCAGCGGGAGCTTGGCCGGCGTGCTGTTCAGTCCAGACGATCAATGGGTGCTGGGCTGCGGCGGGCCGTTTCGTTGGACGCACTCGGGACCGGGAGCCATTGAAGGTTGGAACTTGAAGGACCTTCGCCGGGAACTTTCAGAGTTAGGGATGGCTTGGTAGAGAATGTCCGCAGAAGAGGGGGGAAGATTTGAGACGCATTAAAGATGGCTGTGCCTAGACGAATTCATCGACGCCCATTGCTGTTGGAGGCGTTGGAGCCGCGTGTGTACCTGTCCGGCAGGAACACACCGCGAGACTCAACGGCCAATGCTACGTCGGCCGGCCTTCGCGCGCTCGCCGAATCGCTGCTCGGCACGCAACTCAGCACGGCCGCCGATGTCGAATCGCTTACACAGAACGATTCTGGTGCCGCGCTCTTGGTGGTCGACTTGAACGGGAACGCGGACTCAAGCGATGCCCTGCTGGGGAGGTTTGACGCTGTCACGGGTGAGCTGATCCAGTCTGTCTCGATTAATAACGGACAGTTACTGCTATTTGCCGGTCCTTCGAATCCTGAGTCTGGCACACTGACTCAGTTGTTAAACACCGACGATGCAAGAAGAGTTTCCAACTACGGTTTTGATCGCTTTGACTTTGCGGGCGCGGTTTCAGGCGATGGCCCTTCGACTCCTTACGCAGACATGGGAGTCGGGTCCAGTCCCATTGTGACCCGAGACTCAGACGTCGCACTTAGGGTGGGCGGGTCAGATTCAAGTTTTGCTCCCGATTCGCGGCAAACTCCCTCTGAATCAAATGTGTCGAGTGAATCAAAAACTCCCGTTCTCGGCAGTTCCTCCCAGACAATCGTCGGCAATAATTCAGACGCAAATCTTGCAGAACAATCGAGAGTTAGAGATCAGGCTGTGCTGGTGGTGTTTCCGTCCGGCATTATCCCCGACTCGTTCAATGCCGCAGCAGCTTCGCAGCCGGGCCAGCGAAATGACCCAACGGCAACACGTGATCCGGCCCGGCCATTGGTCTTGTCGCCGTCATTTCCGCAGTGGTATCAGGGCATTGGTTCATCGCTCTGGTGGTCTCGTGCCCTGCAGTCTCCCGGGCTTCAATCGCGGTACGCAGAACTTTTTGACTGGGGCCTGGAGGATGAGTTGAATCGTAATGGTTCGCGACCGCTGATTGGCTACAGGCAAACGAACGATCCATTGGGAGGCACCTCAGTGGACAGTTCTCGTGTCATGCTGCGATCGCCGGCACACATGATCGCGTTTACGACGCCAAGCCTAACCGGTTCCAGCCGCGTAGGCGGAACAGAGCTTGCCGTTTATGATTTCGGTACGGGCCAATTGAAACGGACGGGCCAGGCTGTCACAGGCAGACTTCTGCCCACAAACAATCAAGTGGCCTTTCTAAGCTCGGAGTCCGAACAAGGCGTGGATCTGAGCGGCGACGGGGTGTTAAACGCAACGGTGCTGCAGGTCTTTAACCCCGTCACGGGTGGAGTTCGCAATACAGGAATTCGGGCGGAGGCCATTCGAGCGGAGGCCGGCCGGCTCATTTTGGGCATTCGCGAAACCACGCATTCTTCACCGCCGACGCCTGGCCGGCCGCTCACCAGCAGGCTGCTTGCGTTTCAATATGACCCGAGTAACGGGCGATTGACTCATCTCAACCGTTGGTACGATTCAATCGACGAGGTCTTGGTCCAAACCAATCATAGGATCAATCATCGGGACGAAGAGTCGATTCAGAGTGCCGACAACAAACGGTCTGATTCGCCGACCTCCGACAGTCAAAACACTTCAGATTTCAACTTGGATTCAAATGCACTTCCGGTCGGAGGCAATTCGAACCGTAGCTCGCCAGTCAGAATCGACGTGAGCACACAAAGGTCGAGCAGCGAATCGGCCGCCCCTCCGAATCCTGGCGGTCCACCCGAAAGCGGGTCCGGGCCGAATCCGACATATTCCACGAACAATTCAGCCGCCGAAAGCAATTCGACGAGTAGCTCAACCGGCGATGCCGGAGCTGGCAGCGAGTAAGACATATTGTAATTCAGTGCATTTCGACGCTACTCACCTCAGCCGCGCAGTGATGCTCCCAACAACGTGTCGATCGCCTTGTCGCTGACGGTGAATTGGTTCACGGCGTTGTACCACTGGTAACTTTGAGCAGTGAATGAGAACACGAGATTGTACGCATCGGGATCAAGCGGCTGAGCCTGGCCGTCCACGGGCGAGCCGAAGATGAGGCGGCGCGGCGCGAGCAGCGCGGCCAGTTGCGGCACATCGCCAATGTCGAGCAGGAACGGTACAAACGTGGCCATGCGGTGGCCCTGATACGGCTTGGGAGTCAGGAATGTAGCCAAGGTTTCGGTCGCAGCCACGGCTGACACGCGATCATCGAGTGCACCGGCACAAATCGCCGCCATGCCGCCGGCCCCACGCCCGACCAGCACCAAGTTGCGTGCATTCACATCGGACCGAGTTACCAAATAGTCAATCATCCGGATCACGTCCCACGACCACTGGCCCAAAAGTGGGCGACCCATCCAAACGGACCACTCGACAGAGTTGTGGTCGACGGCATCACGCACGACGTCGCGACCGTTTGCGGTTTCGCCGGTTGCCCGAAGATCGAATGCGATCACGTTCCATCCATCGTCGATGAGTTCATGCGCAACCCGGCTCTCGAGAACCGAATCCTTGCCGGCCGGATCGACCATGATCGCAGTCGGCAGAGGTCCCGCGCGGTCTTTGCCACGCACAAGCACGGCAGGAACTGGGATTCCCGGTTCCGGGTGAAGAATAAACGACTCTTCGCGTGAATCTTGGCCTTCCGACTTGTCGACGGTTTCAACCTTCCATTCAGTTGTTCGAGGAAAGCCTCCGAAGACGCGCTGCTCCAAACGCGTCTTCATAAGCAATGCGTCTGCCTCCCAACGTTCCAAGTGATCCGGCCGAGGGTGTTGGGCGAGCCTTCGTTTGGCTTGCTGGAATACGAAATCGGGAATCAGCGAAAACGACTTTGGTCGCACGTTATCTGGGAAACAGCGGAGGGCTTGTACATCTTCGAGCACAATTTCGGGTTCACTAATCGGGCTACCGTCCCCTTCGTTGGACAACCAGCGCGCTAGCCAGCCGTACATCGCCTCACGCATCGGTTTGTTGTAGTCGTGGGCCGAATCGACGACGACGTGTTTCAGTCGGTCGCCGGCACCGAGCAGCTCGAACACGGGCTGCGCCCGCGCGATCGACTTTTCCGCTTCGCCCACAGAGAATTGATGGCCGTCGCGCGTGGCATTGATCACCATCAAGGCGCGTGGTGCAACCAGAGCGAGAATCTCGCCTTCTTCCGCAATCGCGAGTCCGCCCGGCAAGACTTCGCAAACACAGCATGCGGCTCCGATATATGCGTCGTAGGTACCGACAGAACAAACCGGAATCACGGCCTTGAACCGTTCATCCCACGCCCCCGCATTCATCGACTGGTTGCCGCCGCCGGAGGCTCCGGTGATCGCCAGTTTCGCCGCATCGACTTCGGGCCGGCTGTTCATGTAGTCCACCGCACGCATATTGTCGTAAATCTGAAGACCCAAGAGCGGCGTGCCGACCGGCCAGGTTGAAGCACCCAGCAGTGCTCCGTGATAAGTCCCGCGCGCCGGCTCAATCGCCCGCTCACCGGCCCCGAACGCATCCACTGCCAAGACAAAGTACCCGAGTTTTGCCAGCCCAACTGCCCGTGCGTGAGGTACGGGATCGACGCGTGCCCACGGCCAGTGGCCATGGACCGAGAGCACCGTCGGCCGCTTCCCTTCACGTGCGGGTACATAGGCGTTTGCCGTGACCCAAACGCCGGCACGAGATTGAAAGATGAGTCGTTCGATTCGATACCCATCACGCTCTATTGTTCCTAGCACCTGCGTGGCAAATTCACAAGCCTCCTGGGGGAACTCGCCATACGCATGAGCAAGCCGGCCGCGAATCTTAGTCTTTCGTGAAATCCACTCTTCGACTGTCCGTGGCGGGCGGTCATTGGCGTGGACTCCGCGAGTTTGGGTCTGGACATACTTCAAAAAGCTATCGCGGGCACTTTCGGGCAAGATCGGCTTTCTCATTGGTGCATACTCCACAATCGTGCAGTTTCAAGGGAGGACAAAGTATAGCGCCCGTGGCCTCAATCTGCACCGGCAATGTCGAGATGTCGAAGTGGTCAGGCCCCCGGGTTTCGTTTCATTACCACCAATCGTTCCTGACACCTATCGCGCATGAGTGTACTATGGCGACGATGAACAAGGCATTCATGAGAGAACCGGATCGATCTGACGAAGCCCACTGCCCGCGCTGCGGCTCGTTGGGATTGCCCGTTGGGCGTGAAACGCTTCAGGAGTTCCTGACTCCCGAGGCGATGGCAACGGTTTCGGAAACTGCTTTTTTTTGTCCATTCCCGACGTGTGAGATAGTCTATTTTGACGTGTTTGATCGGACGGTTGGCGGTCGGGCAGTGAAGAGGGCCATTTACCCCAAAGATCCTGGAGCACCAATCTGCGGATGCTTCGGATTCAAGCGAGACGAAATCGAGCTGGATGTGGCCGAGGGAGTGGTGAACCGATGCCGGGAGCTAATCAACAAGTCGAAATCGCCGGAGGCGAAGTGTGTGATAATGTCGGCAGATGGGCGGTGCTGCGTGAGTGAAGTTCAACGAATCTTTATGAAGCTTCGACAAGCAGCCGAGGCTGCGCGTGGCCCCTGACCGCTGGATCTTGAGTGCCTAATAGGTGAATTGCAATTGCAAGATTCTGTTGACAGCCGAGGCGTGCTCGCGCACGCCTCGGCCTGTCCATTCAACAGTCACCCAGAATCAGGGCGACAGTCAGGTCTCGGCACCCCGTCCTACGCAACGAGTCAGTTGGCAACAGTTCTGGTGTTGAATCAAAAAACGGGTTCAAGAAACAAACAATATCGCAACAGTTGCAGGGCGCAACCGTTGGATGCTCGTGAAATGCTAAACAGAGTTGGTACTGCGTGGTGCGGTGGTTCACAACTGCAATCCTTCAATCCCTTGAACGCAGGCGAACTACGAATCTGAACTCTTTGCCCCCGATCGATGTACCGGCTTGAGTTGTAGGGTTTACCGCGGCGAGAGTTGAACTGCGATTACTCGCGGAAAAGTCTTCGAGGCGTGCTTGCGCACGCCTCGAAGGTTTCCATTAGCAATCACCCCGACCATGCGGTAGGCCAATCAGCGACATTGAGTGGCTTATTCGCACTTGTCGGGAACGCGAATCGGGTGATCATCGACGAGATCGAGCGGGATGCAATCGCAGGCATCCGAATCACGGTCGTCATCGAAGGAGCTGCCGGAAACGATGGCTTTGCAGCTCGAAAGCCCGACATAGGAAAACGACTGGCTGATAGCGCCGAAGGCCTCAGCGACGTCTTCCAATTCGAAGTTGACGGCATTGCTCACCGAATCGAGTCCTACAACCATCGCGAGAACGCAAATGGTCATGACTAGGACAAGCTCGGCGGAAATGATAGCCCCTGACTCTTCCGCCCACACACGCTTCAATGTGTTCAACATGGTACGAGGTTTCCTTTGATTCTGAGAGTTTCTGTTGCCTCAAGACCCAACGTCGCACCTCTTCCGTCCGGCAATGCTACTTGCCTCTCTTCTGCCCAGAAACTAGTCGCGACCTCGCACTCTTCTCTTGCCGCCGAACCACACTTCTCAGCCGTCAATGTGCTCTAACCAACGGGCACGGGCCGTGCACGGATTACCCGCGTTCATGTTGGCGCTTTCTCTGACGCTGCCCCCGATTTAGCACCTGGCGTGCCAACAAGCACAATGAAGTCGAAACGACGAGAAGGTCGATTCACAACCCAATGGAAAAACTCCCGTTAGGAGAAACCAACCAGAATCTGGCCAGCTTGAAGCGTTCGAGATTGATCGCGTTGATCAGCGGGGACTGTAAAGGAGCCTTTACGAGGTTTTACGAGCTGAGTTATCAGTATGTAGCGTGGGATTGACAATTCATTGGTTGGTACGATTTAGGCTACGTGGATTTCAGTCGCGGGTAGGTGCGAAACTCACCTTGGCTGGATTGGCATAATTGTGAGTTGGAGAACTGGTCACTGGGTAATTAAGTCATCACTCAAGAATTGTGCGGGTCGGATTGATCTCCAGTTCGAAAGGGCTCCCACTACGTGGCTGTAAAACGTGTAGTGTTCGGCAATAGTCTCGTTACTCGACTCGCAGACTGCATCTACTAACCACTGGCCGGCCCTGACAAGATTCTCTCTGGGCGGCTGAATTTCCTGAGGGCAGATCGATAGCCATTCAAGCTGATGGCCGGTGACAAGGATTTTGTCCACCGTCGTGCTCGTGTCTTTGCCGTCGCGAGCGTTTTCACCTTCTGACCATCGCCGGTTCCAGCCACCATTGTCTTCTTGCGATGCTACGAGCGTATTGGAAACCGACTTGAGCCTTGCACAGACACGGTCGAACAAATCGGGCGAGAGTACTTGATTCTGCTGATGGAGCTGAACGAGCAAGGCTAGTGCGTATAGCCGATGGGTGCCGTTGCAGACTCCCAATCGATCGTTAGCACGCATGAGTCGCTTGGCGATCAGGTCAAATTTCATCCGCCGTTCCATGTCGTTGGTCCACATTTTCTGATCGGGCATGAAGTACGCGAATATCATGGCCGACCATTCGTACTCTCGATCGTCCAGGCGGAAATCTTGGATGGCTTGCACGAGCAAGTCACGCAGATAAATCTCGCGCCTGACCGTTTGGATCTTGTGGTCTAGCCCGATCCCACTTTCGGCCAGGCAAGCCAGCCAATGATCGTGATGCCGTGAGGCGGATTTGCCGAATTTTGCGTTTTTGCCCGCTACGCGAAGGTCGAGTTTCTCGGGGGTGTCGGAGATCAAAGGGGGCGTTTCTGAAGTGTATGCCGATGAGTAACTAGGGTGATGGGTGAGAATCTCCACCATCTCGGCGCCTGACAGGCACTGCGGGTCGTCGAATGTAGAATCGTGTTTCCAGACCCGCAGCGCGTGCTCGATAAAATTCACGTTACGCTCTTTGTCGCGAAACCGAGGCTGAAGCCGCAACAACACTGCCCGTAGTTGTTCATTGGAAACCAGGTCGGGAACATCAAATGCGGGCTGTGGCAATCGAGCGGTCGCGCTAAGTTCCAGCTTTGGAGATCGTTCCGAAGCAAGATGCCGCGAGTGGGCGATGGACCCTGTGATTCCCAATACTGCGAGGATCTGAACGGCGAGAAATACTGTACTTGCAGGCCATGCCTTTTTCATGTGTACCGTCCTACTTTGAACTGCTGGTCGCCTCGTGTTCCTCATTCGATTCATCGCCGGATGGCCCGTGGCCGTCAACCAAATGTGCAACGACGCCCAGCCGATCTTCGTGTACGACGCGCCAGCTCGCTGATTCGCGGACGGCGGAGAGCAGACTACCCTGTCGCACTTTGTCAATTACGAGGGTTCGAATTCCGAGTCCGTCCAGGGTCAGCTCCCAACCGGATTTGGTTTCGGTGATACGTTGATAGGCTCGCCAAATTTCTTCTGGCACGAGGGCGATGTGCGATGTCAACATGCATTCAAGATGTTCGGGTCCATACCACGCCAGCCAATCACCCCATTCGAGTGGATGAAAGATCGGGCCTGAGGGAGGATGTTCTCGCAGGAAGTCGGCGGTGGCAATTGGCGTGAAGCGGCTGACCTGGGATTCCAACTTGCGCGGTCGGTGGTGGATCATTGCGAGGCCTGGTGGCGAATAAGCAAAGAGTATCCAACCAATCGCCGCTGCGAGCACAGTGTTTCTAAGGCTTCGACCACCCGAATACAATTTGCGCGGCCGATAGCGATCCACACTTTCCGCCACATGGGGCGAAAGAACGTACGGCGTGAGCAGTCCCCACCAGAGCGTTGAACGTGTGTATTGCATGCACGCGATGCCGAACCCTACAAGTAGCAGGGTCTCGGTCGCGGTAATCGCTCGCCTGCTCAGACGAAAAACACAGAACAGAACCACAATCGAGCCAACAAATCCGATCCCGTCCATCGAGCGAATCGAGAGGGGTTGCCATTCCAGGATGTCTCGCAGGTTTTGGTTACGGATCAACGCAAAAAGAGAACGGAACAACTCCAAGCCGTACGGGTTTGCCAAGCAGGCGACGATCGACAGTTCCGATACCAGGAGCCAACGGCGAGTATCAGGATCGTTCAGCACGGATGCGACTTTTCCGCTGGTTCGCCAGGCGTCGATGGCCCGACCAACGACACAGCAACCAAGCACTGCCAGCCCAATCAGGAACGAACCGTGCAGGTTTACCCAGCAAAGAAAAATTAGAGGAATTAGAAACCAATTTCGGCGTTGCCAATTGTTGCAGGCAATCTGAACTAGCCATACGAAAAGCAATGCCCCGAACAACTGCGGTCGAGGCACCATGCAATTGGGCCAGAGGAGGGGGAGCATCGTGGCCGGGACAAGCAGCGCGAGCCACATTCGTCCGGTCGTGCGAAAGGCAGCCAAAAGCAGGCTCGTATGGATTGCGGTCAGAGTCACCGAATACAAAAGGCGAATCCCATCCAGGCCGGCGGCCGAATGAGCACCATAAAAAAGCAGTTGGCTCAGCCACGTACTATCCGTGTAGGGAACGCCCTCGGCCAGCGGCATGAACACTTCGGTTTCGGGAAGCTGGCGATTCGCCCAGATCCACTCGCCATACTTCAACTGCAACCACACATCAGAATGCCACAGTGGAAGACAGGCCAAATACCAATAGGTCAATCCGATCACCACAACGAGGTAAACACTGGGGCGAGTCAGCTTGAGCCAGTCGGGCAGACTCTCCTCTGGAGCGACCGGGAGCCGATTGGGCGCAGATTCTCCAAGCTCGGGCGAAATTGTGCTCATGAGCGAAGTTGAACCAATTCCTTGAGTTCAGCTTGGGACTTACTCACGGACAGGAGAATCGACCAGTTCAAAACTCGCGTGATATGGCCGATCGTGGAAGGAGCCGTGACCATGAGATTTATACGATTGATTTACTCGGCCAAATGCATTGGCGAGATCAACCAGTTCGGAGGTGATCGCCGAGCGAACTTCAGCAAGCCCGACAATGAGCGCAAGAACAATGATTGTCGCCAGCAGAATCAGTTCAGCCGAAACAATAAACCCAGCTTCGTCGTTCCAAAACCGTTTTGCGTTGAGTGTCACGTTCGCCATCTTCTGTTCCCCCTGTTCGTGGTGGTCGCGAGAATATCAAACCCGGACATCAGGCCTGCACAATTAGTGCCCGCACTTGGTGCCGGCTGGCTAGGCTCCCATCAAATGGCCAATCCTAAGGCTGCACTGAAGGTTAGGTCAGAATGTTCAACGCATGACGCCACCTACACAATCGCGAGGTCGTTGCTATTCATCAACACGCGGTGACCGACAAAAGCCGTATTCCCCACACTGCAACAATGTTGTGAGAGATCGTCGCTTTTGAGCAACATGGTGTGGTTGCGAATCGTCCGTTATACTCATTACCGAAATCTGTCTCAGGGGAATCGACACGACCCGAACATGCCCGACCGAACGTGCCGGTTTGTTACGCTTGGCTGCAAGGTGAACCAGTACGACACGCAACTGGTTCGTGAGGCGTTGGTTGGGGCTGGCTTTCGTGAAGCCCAACGCGACGAACCGGCCGAACTGTGCGTGGTAAACACTTGCACGGTCACGCAAAAATCCGACTCGGACGGGAGATATGAAATTCGGAAACTGCTGCGACAGAACCCCAAAGCCCAGATTGTGGTGATGGGCTGTTACGCGGCACGAGCCCCGGGCGAACTGCGGAATTTGTCAGGCGTAACAGCCGTGGTAGATGATCCGGTCGCACTGGCTGAAACGCTCAGGTCATTCGGCGTGACGCATCTACCGCGCGGCATTTCAAAATTCGATGGCCACCATCGAGCGTTCGTCAAGGTCCAGGACGGTTGCGTGCTCAACTGCACGTTTTGCATCATTCCGCAGGTGCGTCCCAGTCTACGCAGCCGACCGCCCGAAGAAATCGAGCAAGAGGTTCGCCGACTCGTCGCCAGCGGATTTCATGAAATCGTTCTCACGGGCATTCATCTCGGACATTATGGCGTGGACTTCAGCAAAGGCCGTCCGCGGGGCGAATGGTGCCGGCTGTCGCACCTGGTGAGTCGGCTGGTCCAAGTTCCCGGCGACTGGCGATTGCGGCTCTCCAGCCTGGAAGCGACGGAGGTCACCGACGACCTGATCGACGTCCTGGCCCGCGAGCCTCGCGTGTGTCCGCATTTGCACCTGTGCTTGCAAAGCGGGTCAGACTCTGTATTGAAGGGGATGAAGCGACGCTACAGCGTGGCCAACTTCTTGCGTCGCGTGGACAAGCTCATGTCGCGATTGGACCACCCGGCCCTGACTACCGACGTCATCGTCGGCTTTCCGAGCGAGACTGAAACGGACTTTGATCAAACTTTGAGCGTCTGCGATCGTGTCGGTTTTTGCAAAATGCATGCATTCCCGTACAGCCCACGGCAAGACACGCCTGCCGCCTTGATGCCAGACCAAATTGAGGCGAGAGTCATTGCGGATCGGAAAAGTCGGCTCCTGACGCTGGAATCGAAGCTTGCTGAACGCTATTATCGAACTCTTGTCGGTCGTTCCCTTGAGGTGTTAGTAGAGCAAGTGAATCGCGACGATCACGGGGCGAAGGGAACGGCTTGCCGATATGTGCCGGTGCGGTTTGACGCTCAGCCGAACGAAGAATACAACCTCATTCATTTGATTGTTGTTGAGGCCGCCAGAACTCATGTTGTGGGCCGTCGTGAGACTGGCAAAGTCGCGGACTCGATGATCGGCCGATTTTCGCTTCCTGTTTTGCAAAAAACTCCAACATATACATGATCAGCGAAATCCGGAAAGGGGGCGTCTGATGAGCGGCGGACAGCAACAACGGATTGTCGTCACAGAGCAGGCAAACACGGTGATAGTCCAATTTCGCGATTCCAAAATCCTGGAAGATCGCACGATTCAGCAGTTGGGCACAGAGCTGATCGATCTGGTGCAAGGACGTTCCAGCCCGCGCCTGGTGCTCGATTTCACCGGCGTGAAGTACCTTTCCAGTGCGGCCTTGGGCAAACTTATCACCCTGCGACGAAAGGTCGACCAGGTCGGCGGAAAGCTCAGGCTTTGCGAAATCGACCCGGAGACGATGGACGTCTTCAGAATCGCCAAATTGGACGACTACTTTGAGATTTTCGGCGATCAAAAGTCGGCGATCGATTCCATGTGATCGAGCAGGGCAGTTTTTTGGGTTTGGATATTCAGGCAGCACGCTCTCGCAGATCACTTGTCGCACTCCGAACAAAACGCTTCGTTGACCCTTCGCTGCACGGCTTCTATAATCAGACCACTGGGGCGATGGAGCGGATCAGCAATGCCCAATCGCTGGACAGCCGTTGCAATCACGGCGTTCTGGGGCGTCATGATGGCATGGCTCTTGGAACGTGACGTGTTGCCCCAGTTGAAACCACACGGTCGCGTGGACTTTCGCACCGTGGTAGCGGCGGAACAATCGCCCGAGCCCGTTCAATGGGCAATCTTGCAGGGTGAAGATCGCGTCGGCACCGCCGTCACGGAATGGGTTAAGCACCCGGACGGTTCGGCCGAATTCCGCAGCGGACTCGAATTCAAAGAATTGCCATTCGGCACTACTCTCGCCGCCCCCGTGCCCAACACCGCGCTCCGCTGGCAAAGCCACTTCTACATTTCACCGGCAGGCGATCTCAATCACTTTGAAATCCTACTCTTTTGGGGCGAGCCCAAGCCGACCATGACCGTGCGCGGCAAGCTGGATGGCGAAATTATGAAAATCGTGTTTCGGTCTGGTGCGTTTGTGCATGAGGAACAATTCTACTATGAGCCTCGCAGCCTGATGATGACCTCACTAGCACCGATCGACAAGCTACCAAACTTGAGCGTCGGCAAGGTCTGGGAACACCGCGTGACGAACCCGATCATGGCACAAACGCAAACGGTGCGTTGTGAGGTTATTGGCGAAAGAGTCATTAACTGGCGAGGCGACCCTGTGCCGACCCTTGTGGTGCAACAGACCTACGGCCAAATGCGGGCGCACTGTTGGGTTGCCTATGACGGAACTGTGTTACGGCAGGAAGTTCCGCTGGGTTGGAATCCGTTGGTGCTGGAACACGAGTAGACCATCCAGGGGCGAATAGTGGTCAATTCATGATCGAATTGGTTGAAGTTACCAAGCGATTTGGCCCCAAGATGGCAGTGGATCGTCTGTCACTGCACGTCCGCGCCGGTGAACTCGTCGCGTTTTTGGGGCCGAATGGGGCCGGCAAGACGACCACGATCAAGATTATCTGCGGACTCCTGAATCCCACCAGCGGCACGGTACGAATTGCAAATCACGACGTAACTCGCGATGGCCGCGACGCGCGGCACCTGCTCAGCTACGTGCCCGATCAACCCTATCTGTACGAAAAGCTCACCGGGCGAGAGTTCCTTCAGTTTGTCATCGACATGTACGGAATCGAACCAGCGCTGTGTGCTCGGCGAGCCGGCGAGCTGATCGAGCTGTTTGAAATGGAATCGTACGTGGACGAGCTAACCGAGAGCTATTCGCATGGCATGAAGCAGCGAGTGGTTTTCGCCGCCGCATTGTTGCGCGATCCCCAGGTTCTCGTGGTGGACGAGCCGATGGTGGGACTGGACCCAAAGAGTGCCCGTCTGGTGAAAGATCTGCTGCGGTCGCGGGCGTCGGCCGGTGCCGCCGTGTTCATGTCTACCCACACGCTCGACGTGGCCGAACAGGTTGCGGACCGAATTGCTATTGTCGATCGGGGCCGGCTCGTTTCGTGTGGCACATTGGCGGAACTGCAAGCGACCACGCAGATGCAAGGCCCGCTCGAAGAACTGTTTTTGCGTATTACCGGCGAAACCGATGAGGCTTAAATGTCAAACGTAGTCGCAGCGATAGCCGAGCATGAAATGAGGGAGCCGGCCCGGCGGCCCTTGACAGAAGCGCGGGTGTTTGCCCGGCTGCGCCGGCGGCTGCTTCGAAATCACGTTTCAAGTTGGTTGAGCAAATCACGGCTGCGCCTCTTCCTGCTCGTAATCTTCAGCGTCTTGTTTTGGTTTTTACTTTTCGTGCTGTTCTTTGAAGGGTTCTTTTTCATTGGAAAATACCTGCCGGTCGGTAACGACCTGATCGGCAGTTTGTTCAGCCTGTTCTTCATGTCGCTGCTCGTCATGCTGGTTTTCTCGACGGGTCTGATTCTCTACAGCTCGTTGTTCAAATCTTCAGAGGCTGCCTTTCTACTGACGACTCCGGCGTGCTCCGATCAGATTTTTGCTTTCAAATTTCAAGAGGCTCTGGCGTTCAGCAGTTGGGGATTTCTGTTGCTGGGCAGCCCGATGATGACGGCGTACGGGATCAATCGGCTGGCGCCCCCCTGGTTCTACCTCATGTTTTTCTGCTGTTTTCTCGCGTTCATCTTCATTCCCGGCTCGATTGGAGCCGTTGCGACGATGTTGATCGTCAACTACTTCCCGCGTCGCAGGCGGCAGATTGCGGCCCTGGCGGGTTTGGCCGTGCTCCTCGGCGCCACGTGGTGGGGCGTGCATCTCGTTCGAAAATCACCCGGAGAGGTTCTGTCCGAGACTTGGCTCGATGCCTTGCTCGCACGCCTGCGATTTAGCCGCGGCCCATTGTGGCCGAGTCGGTGGATGAGCGAAGGGTTGACGGCCGCTGCCTCGGGCGATTGGTTTACGAGCCTGTTCTATTTTTGTGTGATCCTTGCCAACGCCGCCTTCTTGTACGTCGTGGCCACAGTCGTAGCCAGCCTCGTGTACCGCCAGGCATATTCCAATTCGCAGGGCAGCCGGTCCGGCCGCTTGCCGCAGAGTTGGTATTGGCTGGATCGCTGGTTTAGCCGAGTCTTCTTCTTCACCAACGCGAGCATTCGGCTGCTCGTGCTCAAAGACATCCGCACGTTTCGCCGCGACCCGGTTCAATGGTCGCAGTTCCTCATCTTCTTCGGTCTCTTAACACTCTACTTCCTCAGTATTCGCCGGCTGAGCTACGACCTAAACAGCATCTACTGGCGAAATTTGGTGAGCTTTTTGAACCTGACGGTCACCGCTTTGATCCTATCGACGTTCACGACGCGATTCGTTTTCCCGATGGTCAGTCTGGAGGGCCGCAAGTTCTGGATCCTCGGCCTCTTGCCCCTGCACCGCGATCACATCCTTTGGGGTAAGTTCGCATTTGCCGCCGGGGGAGCGTTGATTTCGAGCGAACTTTTGGTCGTGCTCAGCGATGCGATGTTGCGGCTCGACTGGTCGATTATCCTGCTCCACACGATGACCGTGCTCATCTTGTGCATGGGACTGGCAGGAATCTCCGTCGGTCTCGGCGCCCGGCTTCCCAGCCTGCACGAAGACGACCCATCCAAAATTGCCGCAGGGTTCGGCGGCACGCTCAATCTCGTGGTCAGTATGCTCTACATTCTCGTCATCGTTGTGCTGCTGGCTCTGCCCTGCCATCTCTACTTTGCGGGACTGGATTCGCAACGTCAGGGACTAGTGATTTGGACCGAGGCCGAGTTCCGCTCCTGGCTGGCGGTCAGCGTCGCCCTGGCCGTCGCCATCGGCTATGCGGCAACGGTCATTCCCATGAAAATCGGCGCGCGGGCATTTCGAGAGCTGGAGGCATGAGAGTAATTCCGGACTATTTGAGTTTGAGTGAGACATGAACAAATCGGGACTGGCTCCGAGTCTTCGAGGTGCCTGTCCCTGTTTTGTTACTCCAATCGGTTCTTTTCCGCTTCTTGCGAATCTAGTGAAACTCCGAGAATCCAGTTGCTTTCGACGATTCGAGCCCGGTATAGTTGCGATCGTTATTCAACGAAATCAAGAATCTGTCGCTGTCCGTTTCTGGGGTAGCAAACATGAAGAAGTCTACGAAGCCGATCTCGAAAGCATTCTCGTCTACTATTCGGGGGGATTTACCATGCTCGTTTTTTCTGAATTGTTCACGACTGAGAGTCTAGCTGGTAATTTGCGGACAAATCT
>Ga0247727_10002645_pt1 | contig 40609 bp, 29 predicted proteins | sample WisWelCaveWW1625_FD_202498 | JGI IMG/M metagenome (GOLD analysis project Ga0247727, IMG submission 202498) | Biofilm microbial communities from Wishing Well Cave, Virginia, United States - WW16-25 | ecosystem: Environmental > Aquatic > Deep subsurface > Groundwater > Cave microbial mat | place... | reverse complement strand
TGATTGGAGGCATATTTCCCAGGGTGCCCAGAAGCTGGGCACCCTGGGCTATGACCTGCAACGCCTTTGGCGTTGGGAAACATGCTGTAAGATGATTTGCTCTACCCACATGAATCGACATAGAACCAGTTTTCGAGTATTGGACGCACGCCCTCTCGTACCTGCCGACGGAGAGCCTGCGGTTCTATGTGCGTCATATGCGCCAGGATTGGCAGCGGCATATCGTCTGGTTCGACAAGGTTTCAAACGGTGACCTGCGCAGAGTGCTGTCGCGCATCCGCAGACACGGCGCGACCACCATTCGCGACATCGACAACGATGCACTGGTAGAAAAAGACTACGCTTGGGGTAGCCGCAAGCCCTCCAAGCGCGCTCTGGAGGTGGCCTTCTACAAGGGATTGGTGACAGTTAGCCACCGGGCAGGAATGCTCAAGACTTATGAGCTACTGACTCGCCATTTCAGCTGGGACCGTCTGCCACGCGCAGCGACCGAAGGGGAAACTTTGAACTACCTGCTTGATCGTGCCCTACGATCGCAGGGGATCGTGAGTGTGGAATCGATCTGTTATCAGGACGCTCCGCGCAAAGTGTCGATGAGGCGCCTGCTGGAATCGCGGGTCCGTCGAAAGGAACTGAAACCAGTACAAGTGGAAGGAGCCGGCCAGTCGCTGCACTGGATCCGTCCGAATGCCCTCGATGCAATTCCCGATCCGGCGCGGGCACAGATTCATATCCTGTCCCCATTCGACCCGCTAATCATTCAGCGCAAGCGGCTCCGACTCTTTTTCGACTACGAGTATCGCTTCGAAGCTTACGTTCCCAAGAACAAACGGGTATTGGGCTATTTCGTTTGCCCAGTTCTAATCGGGGATCAGATCGTTGCCGCCCTTGACCTCAAAACCGACCGGCAGCGGCAAAAACTTCTGGTGCAGCGCTGGAACTGGGTCGGCCGGGGCGCGTCCCACGATCAGAAGCAGCGGGTGGAAGCCGCTTTGCAAAAGTTCGAGCAGTTTCAGTTGGGTCGGAATTAAGTCGAGCGCTAACCAGTTGGCGACGAATGACTGACATGCGAAATGGGCGGTTTCTACGGAATGAGGCCTAACTCGGCGTTAGTCCGCTTTGGCTGAATCAGTTCATCGAACCATCTCCTTTCGCTCTTCGTATTTCGCTTTTTCGCCATACACCAAACCTTCTGCTTCCTCGCTCCCTTGTCATAAAATACCGCACCGGCATGCACGCGAAATCCAAAGCGGTGGGTAGATTGAAGAGTGCAGATCATGACTTGATCTTCACGGGCGCGAGCGAAGCCCCAATGCCATTCAAATAAAAACCCGCAGAGAACTCCGCAACGCCTCCGTTGCCGCAAGCGCCACGCGCAGCGCCGCAATGCCGTCTGCTATTGTAATTGGCGACTCGCGCTCATTCAAAACATTCTCAACAAAATTTTGCAACTGGCCGGGATACGCTTGCGCGAAGCGTTCCATGAAATACGGCACCACGTCGTGTGCGATATTGTTCTTCTTCATCACCAACACCGGCGTTTCGCGCAAATAACCCACACGCAGCGTGCCGTGCGTGCCGACAATCTCCGTGGCGATGTCATAACCATAAACGCCGTTGCGCGTGAGATCAACCGTTCCAATCTCTCCGTTTGCAAATTCGAGCGTGATCACCGCAGTATCAATATCGCCGACGGATTGCAATTCGGGACACGCGAGCGCATTGCCGAGCGCGGACACCGCAGCAATCTCGCCGACGAGCCAGCGCGCCAAATCAAAATCGTGAATGCCCATGTCCACAATCAACCCGCCGCTGTTGGCCGGATTCGCATATTCCAAACTCGGCGGAAACGGATCACGCGAGGTCGCGCGAAATAATATCGGCCGGCCGATCTCCCCTTCTTCTAACTTCTTCTTCGCCGCGACATAACCTTTATCAAAGCGGCGCATAAATCCCATTTGAAAAAAAATCCCGCTGCGCGCAACAGCCTCTTGCATCGCCAACGCTTTGGAGAGTGAAAGCGAAAGCGGCTTCTCGCAAAAAATTGCTTTGCCCTGTTGCGCCGCAGCAATCACCAACTCGCAATGCGTGTTCGTCGGCGTCACAATCACCACGGCCTCGACTTCTCGATCATCGAGCAACGCAAGCGGATCAGCATACCAACGCGGCGCCTCAAACTCCTCGGCAATTGCTTGCGCCAATGCCGCGTCGCGATCCGCGACTGCGACCAAATTCGCGGCGGCAATTGTGCGTGCCAAATCACGCGCATAAATTTTTCCCAACCTCCCCAAGCCGATCAAACCGATATTGAGCCTTCGTTTCTTCATTCCGCGCTCGCGCTGTTTTCTTTTTTCACCAAACTGATTTTCACCGGAATCACTCGCGCCAACTTTTCGCCACGAAGAATTTGCACAGCACTCGCAACCGCCACGCGCCCCATCTCTTCCGGCGACTGCGCCACCGAGGCGGCCATCGTTCCCTCCGCAATTGCTCTGCGCGCATCTTCAACCGCGTCGAAACCCACCACTGCAATTTTGCCGGACTTGCCCGCAGCGGCCATCGCTTCAATCGCACCGAGCGCCATCATATCATTGCACGCGAACAACGCTTCGATATCCGGCTGCGCTTGCAACAAATTTTGAAACACATTGAAGCCTTGATCGCGCTCCCAATTCGCCGTTTGTGAAGCCACGATTTGCATATTGGACGCGGCATTCATCGCCGCGCGAAATCCGCCCAAACGCGAATCGCTGGTCTCGTGTCCGGGAATGCCTTCGAGCACCGCGACCTTTGCTTTGCCGTTGAAACGCGCCACGAGAAATTCTCCGGCCACGCGCCCGCCTTCAAAATTATCCGAGCCAATGAACGTTTCATAATGCACGCCCGCTTCCGCCACCGCAGCCGAGTCGAGACGCGTATCGACAATGAGCACCGGAATGCCCGCCGCGTTCGCTTTCGCAATCGCCGGAATAATTTCCTTCGAGCCGCTCGGCGTCAAACACAACGCGCTCACTTGCGCTTGAATCAAATTCTCGATGATCTGCATTTGCTTCTCAACATCCACCTCGCGCTCCGCGGCTTGCACGAGCAATTCAATATTGTGCTCTTGCGCCGCGGCCGTTGCTCCGCGCTGCATGTCGATGAAGAATGGATTGTTCAACGTCTTCATCACAAACGCGATCTTCGGCCGTGCCGTGTTTTGCTCTTCACCGCGTTGGCAAGCAAGGGCAGCCAACAACAGCATTGCCAAAAAAAAATGCACCAAGTGCTTCATGCGTTTTCCTCTCTCGGTTAAATTGCGCGAGCGAAGTCGGACTTTGCCACAGCGGATTTGAATAACACTTTTAGCCGCGAATAAAACTTTTGTTCAAACAACAGTCGCAAAGTCCGACTTCCCTGCAATCTGTTTGAGTTTCAAGCTTTCCTTTTTGTTGGGTCGCTGCTCCACCGCAGTATCATCTTTGCTTGTTTATCTCACCTTTATCTTTTCAGGCTAGCGGGCTTCAAAGCGACTTCATCGCGCAACCGAGGCGATATTTTCAAGCGAGGGTTTGTTGTTCTCGTTCCCAAACAGACAGCCTGTGTGAAAACTCAAAAACGTGTCACCCTGAGCGAAGTCGAAGGGCGTCAAATTCCATAAAACGGGCTTCGACTTCGCTCAGCCTGACTATGAACCAAGTGTTTTCACACGGGCTGAGAGTTTGGGAACGAGAACGAACGAGAACGAAAACAGAGTTTGGGAACGAAAACGAACGAACGAAAACCAACGAGAGCGAAAACTCTTCACCCCTTCTTCCGCGCTTTCAATCCCACGTCAATCAACACCGCGACGATGATCACGCCGCCGATGATGATTTGCTGCAAGAACGAAGACACACCAAGCAAGTTCAAACCGTTGCGCAACACGCCCATAAGCAGCGCGCCGAGTAACGTTCCCATCAACGTGCCTTCGCCGCCGAGCAAGCTCGTGCCGCCGATCACGGTTGCGGCAATCGCATCCAACTCGTAATTCAATCCCGCAATCGGTTGCGCCGAGTTCAACCGCGCCGTGAGCATGATCGCCGCAATCGCGCTCGTCAAACCCGAGAACGCGTACACCGCGGTTTTGTGAAACCGAATATCGATACCGGAAAGGCGAGTCGCTTCTTCATTGCCACCCATTGCATACACGTAGCGGCCGTGGCGCGTTTGCGTTAGTATGAAATGCGCAATGCCATAAACCGCGAGCATGATCCACACCGGTGTGGGCACATAAAGCAACTCGCTCGTTGCCATCGCGCGAAAGGCCGAAGCAAAACCTGAAACCGGCCGACCTTCGGTGAAAACCAATGTCGCTCCGCGCGCAATGCTCATGAGGCCGAGCGTGGCGATGAACGGCGGCAGCTTGCCGAGCGTGATCAACACGCCATTCAACCCGCCGAACAAAGTTCCGGCGAGCAAACCTGTAACTATCGCAACCGGCATGGGCAACTCCGCGTGCAACGCGCTCGCCACAACCACACCAGCAAACGCGAGCAATGCGCCGACGGAAAGATCAATGCCCGCTGAAATAATAACGAACGTCATGCCCACGGCAATGATGGCGTTGATCGAAGTCTGCTGCAAAATGTTGAGCAGGTTCGACCACGTGAGAAAAAACGGTGAGAGAATCCAAATCACAATGCACAGGAACACGAGGCAGAGCAACGTGCCCAGCTCGCGCGCATGCGCGCCCTTGAGGTTGCTCACAGTCATTTCGAAATCATTCAACGAGTGCCAGTACGGGGAGGCCGTTATTTGTGGCGGGCAAGCTACAAAACGGAGGGCTTTGTTGCAAGACGAGAGAGGCGAAGTGCGAGTTTTCGCTGTCCGTATTTCTTTCATACGACGAATTGATTGTCGCACAGTAACGCCTCAGATTGGTAGAGAACGTAGAGCAGACGTCTTGTCTGCAGGCAGGATGCCCGCGCTACTCCACACGCAACTGAGGCCTTGCGACGCGAAGAAATTTAAGCTTGCTAATTTCCGAAGCTCGCGACATCTTGCGCAGCCGAAGCCTGCGGTTGAAACCGCAAGCTAAGAGGTGCAAGCCATCTAAAGATGGCTAACGACCCATTGGGTGATAGCCAACTTTAGTCGACTTACATCTCCTAGTCTGCTGCTTCAGCATCAAGCGGAGGGCGGCGACAATTCCAGTGCAAAATCGAGGTGCAAGTCGCATCAGGAGGCTAAAACCGTGTGGCGTGAATACTGGCTGACTATCTTGGTTGCCATTCTTGCAATTCCGCTGCTCTGTGTCGTTGCATTCGGCTTCTGGCTGAAGAGACGGCCGGACATGGACGTGGAGAAAGCGACGAAATGTTGGGAGGTTTTTATCAAGCTGATCAGCGCTCTAACCGTTGTGGCGAGCGGCGCCATGTTGTTTGGCAAATACATTGATCAGCAAGAAGCTTTTGAGCACGCACGAATCGAACAGCAGAAGCAGGAATCAAATCTGAAAAAAGCCGAGTTCCTGCGGCAAAAACTGCAATTCGATATGGAGCGGCACCAGAGAAAAAGAATCCTTTTCGACGAGGTGAAAGTTTTAGCGGCCGGGCTGGCCAATACCGATACGCCTGATAAAGCCAGCATCAGCCGTTTTGAGGAAATGTATCACGGGGCGCTTATCGGCGTGGAAAAGCCAAGCGGGCTTGTTGAAGCCGCAATGTTTCGCTTTCGGAAAAAATTTGAAAAGTTGCACGGGGCGCCGGAAGATGATCTTGAACAGTTGTCGCTTCAGCTTTCAGCCGCGTGCGAAGAAGAATTGAAAGAATCGGAAGAATTACTGATCGAGCAACATGAACAGATTTCCGCGCTGTTGACCGCGAATAACATCGAATAGCTTTTCGGCGCTGCAACCTTTCCCATAAAATCCTGCCTTGCGAAGTGGATGGCGGAATGATTCCAAAAATTGCCGCACGCAGGGGCGTTAATGAGTTTTGACTTTCAAATTCGGTAATCGCCCTCGAAGATATGTCATTCAGAAGGAAACCTTTTTCGCTCTGGGCACTCACTCCAGTACCTAAAAAGATTCCTACTGAATGACACGGTGAGGAAGGGCTCGCCTCGTTATCGATTTTGATCGTCAAATTTCATCAGTTGCAATCCAACAATACCGAATCAATCATGCCTCATCTCAAATCTCTCAGCCTCAAACCCGAAGCCAGGAACCTCGCGGCGTTTCCATTCAACATTCCTTTGTTGCGCAACTTGAAGACGCTGGGCTTTGATGCGGCAGTCACTTTTTTGGTGGGAGAAAACGGCTCGGGCAAATCAACGCTATTGGAGGGGCTGGCTGCGGCGATTGGTTCGATTACAATCGGCGGGGATGATATTCAACGCGACAAGACTTTGCAGCACGCGCGCACGCTGGGGCAGAAGTTGAAACTCGTTTGGCACAAGCGCACCTCGCGCGGCATGTTTCTGCGCGCGGAAGATTTCTTCAACTTCTCGCGCCGCGTAAATCAACTCGGCGGCGATTTGCAAGAAATGAAAAAAGAATATGAGCAGCACATGAGCGGCTACGGCTTGCAACTAGCGCAAGGTTCGGCCGAAGCGCAACGACGGGCTTTGATTGCGAAATACGGCGAAGACGCGGACGCGGCCTCGCACGGCGAAAGTTTTCTGCGGCTCTTTCAAGCGCGCTTCGTGCCCGGCGGCCTCTATTTGCTCGATGAACCCGAGGCGCCGCTCTCCCCTATTCGCCAGCTCGCGTTCATGTCCATGTTGAAAGAGATGATCGCACAAAATGCTCAGTTCATCATCGCCACGCACTCGCCCATTTTGATGGCCTTCCCCGAAGCCACGATTTTGAGCTTCGATCATTCCCCGGCGCGCAAAGTGAATTACGATGAGCTGGAGCACGTTACCCTCACGCGCGATTTTCTCAACAACCCTGAAGCTTATTTGCGGCGGTTGTAAAATTGGAGCGATGGAGCGATGGAGTAGTGGAGTGGTGTAATCGCCACCCATCCATTACTCCAAGACTCCATTGCTCCAATTAACCAATCTCACTCTCGCTGGTTCTGCAACGCAAAGTGCCAACCCAATTCTCGCGAAATATGTTCGAGCATGATGTGCCCACGCACGCTTCCGCCCTTCTCGTTGACGCGCGGGCTTGCGACGGCGATGCCGCCATAGCCCAATGCCGCTGCGACGATCAATCCCGAAACACCGCTCTTCGCGGGCATGCCGGTGCGCACGAGGTGCATGCCGGATTCATCATACAGCCCGCTCGTGGCCATGATCGCAGTGACGATGGCGACGGTGCGCTCCGAGAGAATTTGCGCGCCGCTGTGATCACGGCCGCCGTTGGCGAACAACATGGCCATGCGGCTCGCTTGCGCGACCTCGGTTTCAATCGAGCAGAGATAGAAATACGTTTGTAGAATCTCGGCGATGTCACCGGTGATGACGCCATTGCTCTTCATAAGATACGCGAGCGCGCGATTGCGATCGCCGGTTTGCAGTTCCGAATAAAAGACGCGCGGGTTGATGCTCACGCGACTGCCCAAAAGTTTCTCCGCCCATTGCTCCAACCACACGAGGCGAGCTTGCCTCTCCCCTTCCAAATGGCTGCACAACACAATCGCGCCGGCGTTCACGAGCGGGTTCGAAGGCGTGGGCCCGAAGAGGTCGAGTTGCGCCGCAGAAGAAAACGATAAACCCGAAGGCTCGGCATTGATCCACGAAAAAACTTGCAGCTCGCCTTTCTCTTCGAGCATGCCTGCGAGCAGAATTACTTTTGCCACGCTCTGCATCGTGAAGCGATGGTGCGCGGCATCGCCGGCAACGAGACACGCGCCATTGCAAAGCGTAATCGCCGCGCTCGTCATTTCAAGCGGGGCATGCGCAAGCTCGGGAATGTAAGCCGCAGGCTCGCCCTCGTGGTTCAAACGCGCGAGCGCAACGGCGTCGTTCAACACTTCTTGTATGCGCGTGACGATCAAGTTCTCAGCTTTCAGCTATCAGCTTTCAGCTATTTTGCTCCTTATCTCACCAAAAGCATACGCCGCGTTTCGGTGAATGCTTCGGTCGTGAGCGTGTAGAGGTACGTGCCGCTCGTCACCGGTTGGCCGCGATCATTTTTACCATCCCAATGCGCAACATACTCTCCCGCGCTTTGCTCGTGTTCCACTAGCGTTCGCACACGTTGGCCGAGCACATCGAAAATCACTAACGAAACGCGTTGCTCCGGCGCTGAAAGCTGATAGCTGATAGCTGTTGAGGGATTGAATGGATTCGGATAGTTTTGCGCAAGATTGAATGTAATCGGCGCATCGTGTTCCGGCTCTGCAATCGCCACCGTCGTTCTTTTCGCAATGCGCAGGTCATCGAAATAAAACACCCCCGTCGCAGCCTTGCCGAGAACGTGTGTGAGCTGGATGCTATCGAAACGCAATGTGCCATCGAGCGTGCCGTCGCCGAGCCACGTGCCGGTGCCGTCATTCGTCATGTCCCACGTGACGAGCCGCCAACCGGTCCAATTCACCGTGAACCACGTGCTGACTTCATGATTGCCGCTCGCGATCACGGGATAGTTGTCATCCACGGCAAAACGGAATTGATTACCGCTGCCGTCGCCGAAGACGTAAGCTTGCAAAAGATAGCTGCTGTCGAAGAGTACTTGCTGCGGCGCGCCGCCACCGAGAAACACGCGAATCAAATGCGTGCTTGCGCTCATATCCCAGCCATATTTTACTTCCATTGCAGCCGCGCTGTTGGTGAGCAGATTGATGAACGCCGCATTACTCGCGCGGCCCGTTTGCTGGGTAATAATGCCCGTGGTTGTGCCGCTCTGCTGCGGCTCCCACCAGTTGCTCGCGAGATTCGCTTCGAAGTCATCGAGCTTGGTGACGTTGTAGCCGGTCGCGCCCGTCGTAAAGCTGAAATTCTTTTCCGAAGCGATGGCATTGCCGAAAACATCGCGAAGCCCGGTGAGCAGCTTGGCATTGTACAAAGTGTTCGAAGCCAGCGGCTGGCCGGGAAAGAAGCACACGATGCTGCGGCCATTCACAACATAGTGCTGCAAGGCTCCGGCAACGAGCACGTTGTTCGAGCCGCGGCGCAATTCAAAGCGGCTCGGCGTAATGGAATTGGAAGCCAGCTCTTCATCAAAATACATGTTGATGATCGGCTGCACGTCGGTATTCGTGCCGCGATTCGGCGGATAGACCGTGAGCAGGTTCGGAGCGCGCATATCGAGCGGGCCGGTTTTGAAATTCAACACGAAGTCATCGCCGCCCGCGCCGTCGCGATTGCCGTCCAACAAATGCCCGAATTGCCCTTGCGCGGTTCCGGCAATGCGGAGCGTGTAATTCGTTTCCACTTGCAAACTATCGTGGCGCAGCAAAACGCGCGTGTTGTTGTTCGACCAGAAATATAAAATAGCGCTCGCGGGCGTGAGCGTGATCGCGGCTTCAACGGAAGCGCGGTCCATACGGCGAGTGAAGTCGATCATGATGTCTGCCCATGCCGCGAAGTTGGTATCGCCCTGGGCCGGCAATGTAGATTGCACAAATGGCGCTGCGGTAGAGATGATAGGAGGATCTTGAAAAGTGAAGAAGGAGTCGCTCACGACCACCTGTGTAGTATCGTTGAAATGGCCCGGGGCCGAAATGACCATCTCCAACGTGCCTAACGGCAGATTCTCGAAATAATAAAAGCCGTTGTGCAGCAAATTGGGATCGTTCGTGTATTTGTAGAAGAGCGCTTCGAAAGTGTCCGTGGTATACGTTTGGCCGTTGAGCGTAATCTTCGCGCCGTTGATGGGCACGCCCGATTCCAAATCCGTGACAAAGCCCACGCACGTTCCGGCCGGCGGCCGCGCGAGGCCATGGTGCTCGAGGATGCTCCAATAAAAAGTCTTCGCTTCGAGGCGCTTCCACTCGGCATTCATGTTGAGTTGATTCTGCCGGGAGTTCGTGTGAAACGCGGCCTCGCTCAATTCCGAAGGCATGGTGCTTTGGCGATTCACGTGCAAATAAGGGCCGTTGGAAGTGCAGCCATAGAATGTGCAATCGCCGATGGAGCCGCGCGTGTTGGTGCGATAGCTGCGCGTGAGCAGATCGATCATAATGTCGCTCATGCGCTTGCCGCCGTTCGGAATTTTCTCGCGGCCGTCGCGATATTGCCCCCAGAGCAGCAGCGTGCTATTCGCCTCCGGCGCGCCGGCGTCGCTGTGAATCGAATGATACCACGCTGCGGCGAGGCTGTTCGCTTCATCCGTGCGCTGTGTGAGGCTGACGATGATGTTGTCATTCGTGCGCGAAATATAAACCGTGTCGATGTCGGTCGTGCTCAAAAGCAACTCGTGCAGATTCAAACCCACGCGCAAAACTTTTTCCGCCTCGGAGTAGCCATGAATGCCCATATTCTCACGCTGGCTGTGGCCAGGGTCGATATAAACGTTCCAGCCGGAAAGGCCGGTGAGCTGCGCGTTAAGACAAGGAGCCAAAAAGATAAAAAGGAGAAAGAGCCAAGTTTTGGCAATTCCATCAATATGCTCGAATCGTTCGACGCGATAGCCCCTCTTTGACGAGGGTATCGCGTGCGAGGCGCCGGCGCGATAAATTCCGGTCTTGCTGCAACCCGTTTGCATGTTTTGTTTCTCCTAGGCCGTCAACCTGTTCGAGGCCTCTTTTCAAACGTTAGATCACCGAACCGCTACAACTCCTCAAAAGCAAATCCGGTTTTCTCATCACACAAAAAAGCTCGAACCGGTCGAGCAGCTCACGCAATGCTGCGATGGCGCAAACGATCCACCGCCACTGCGATCACGATCACGATGCCGGTCACCACTTGCGTCACCCACGGCGGCCAGCCATTGAGTTGGCAGCCCGTGCGAATGACGGTCATAATCATCGCGCCGATCAAGCTACCGGCAATCGAGCCTTCGCCGCCGGACAAGCTGCCGCCGCCTATCACCACCGCAGCGATGATGTCCAACTCCAAACCGACTGCGGCTGTGGGATCGCCTTGCTCTTGATACGACATGAGCATGATGCCGGACAATCCCGCAAACGCGCCGCCGAGGGCATAGACAACTGTCTTCACGCGCTCGACCGCAATGCCACAAAGCCGCGCGGTATGCTCGTTCGAGCCGATGGCAAAAATATGACGGCCGAGGCGCGTATATGTGAGCATGGCTGAAACGAGCACGGCGAGCACGAGCATCAGCCACGCGCCCGGCGGAATGAGTTGCCACTTGTGTTCGGGCGGAAGAATAGCGAGTAAATCACTGAGCCACGTTTGGCCAACGTTGATGGGCATGCTGCCCGCGAGTCCTTTGGCAAAGCCGCGCACAATAAGCAAACTGCCCAGCGTGATGATGAACGGCACCAGCTTCAAACGTGTGATGAGCACGCCGGTCATCATCCCGCAAAACGTGCCGGTGAAAATTCCGCCGCACGCGGCGAGCATAGGATTGAAGCCTTGCGTATTCATCAATTGCGCCACGACCACCGAGCTGAACGAAATGATCGAGCCCGCGGAAAGATCAATGCCCGCAGAGATGATGATGAGCGTCATGCCGATCGCGGCCACGCCCACGATCACGGTTTGCTGCATCATGGTTTCCAGCGCGGTGAGGCTCGTGATTTTGGAATTGAGAAGAGTGAAGAAGAGATAAACGAGCACGAGCGCCAGGAGAGGGCCGAATTTGTTTATGGCTTTCAGATGAAAAGTCATTGGGTCATTAGGTCAGATGATTGGAGTAATGGAGTTTTGGAGTGATGGCTTTTACAACACTCCACTAATCCACTATTCCATTACTCCGACGGCTAGAGTTCTTCTTGTCCCGTTGCTGCGAGCATGAGTTTGTGCTCGTTCAATTCATGCGCCGGCCGCGCTGTACCGAGTTTGCCGCGATGCATCACGGCGATGCGATCGCAAATGCCGAGCAATTCGGGCAAATAGCTGCTGATCATCAACACGGCTTTGGGCTTTTGTTGGTTTGATGAAGGAGAAGCGAGCGCATCGATCACTTGATAGATCTTTGCTTTGGCCGCGACGTCGATGCCGCGTGTGGGTTCATCGAGCAGCAACACGTCAACATCGTGTTGGAGCAACCGCGCTAGCGCCACTTTTTGTTGATTGCCGCCCGACAAGCTGCCAACTTTCTGCGTTGGTGCTTGGCAACGAATATCTAAGCCCTCGATCCAATTTTGCGCCGCGCGGTTTTGCCGGCGCGGTTGAATCCAATGCCACGGGCCGAAGCCTTTGAGTTTGGAGAGCGTGACATTGTCGGCAATGCTGAGGTTTAACGCGAGCCCCTCCTGCTTGCGATCTTCGCTCAACATGCCCATGCCTTGCAGCCAACGTCGCGTCGGCGAGGCGGGACCGATAAACGCGCCGACTTTGATGTTTCCATGTTGAATCGCATCGAGTCCAAATAGCGCACGGAACAATTCGGTGCGGCCTGCGCCCACGAGTCCGCAAATGCCGAGCACTTCACCACGGTGTAATTGCACTGATGCACTCGTGGGCTTCTTCAAGCCTGCGAGTTTGTTAATCTCCAAAATCACTTCGCCGTGTTGGCGTTGCGAGCGTGGATAGAGTTCATGAACTTCGCGGCCCACCATCTTTTGCACGATTTCATTCGGCGTGAGCGCATTGGCTTCATACGTTCCCACCACCGCGCCGTCGCGCAAGACGGTCAAGCGATCCGCAATGGCCTGCACTTCTTCGAGAAAGTGCGAAATGTAGATGATCGAAATGTCCTGCGTTTTGAGCGCGCGAATAATGTCGAACAAGCGCTGTACGTCGTTCTGCGAAAGGCTGCTCGTGGGTTCATCCAACACGAGCACGCGGCAACCGACAGCCAATGCGCGCGCGATCTCCACCAATTGCTGCGCACTCACTGAAAGCTCGCGCACTTTCGTTTCGGGCGTAATTTCGGGATGATTGAAATGCTGCAATGCTTGCAACGCGCGCGCGCGGACTTCTTGCCGCTTTATCAACCCTAAGGCCGCCGGCTCCATGCCGAGCAAAATATTTTCGGCAACGGTGAGATGCGGCGCGAGCGAAAGCTCTTGATAGATCATGCCCACTCCCCTTTGCCGCGCTTCAAGCGGATGACGCGGCGCATACGGCTCGCCCTCCAAAAACATCTCGCCCGCATCCGCGCGATGCGCGCCGGAAAGAATCTTCATCAGTGTGCTCTTGCCCGCGCCATTCTCGCCCACTAATGCATGCACCTCTCCCGATTCGACTTTGAAATCCACTTGCACCAAAGCCGCAGTCGCGCCAAAGCCTTTGTGGATGTTGCGCATTTCGAGACAGCACACTTGCATAGTGAATTGGCTTTTTAAATCATTCGGTCATTGATGGTCATTTGGTCATTGAGTCATTGGGTCATTGCGTGACTGTCGAATGGCTTAATGAACATAAATGACGACCAATGACGACCAATGACAATTCACGGCGACGAATGCCAGTAATGACTATTGAAGCCATTGCTTCAAATCCGGCTTGATCACTTCCTGCATCTCCGGCGAATTGATATTCTCCAGCGTGACGAACGCGACGCCGGTGTCGATGCGCTTCTCGACGGCTTCGTTGCGCAGATGCTGCACCAAAGTTTTTACGCCGAGATAGCCCATCTTGAAGGGATTTTGAACGACGAGGCCGTGAATCTCTCTCTGCTGCAAACCCTCGAGCAATGGTTCGCTCGCATCGAAGCCGATGAACTTCACTTGTTCCGCGAGTTGATTGCGACGCAATGCTTGCAACATGCCATAGGTTGAAGACTCGTTCGGCGTGAAGATGCCGGCGACGGTGAGCTTGCCTTGCGCATCTTTGAAGCGCAGAATGAGATTCTCGCTCGCTTGTTGCGCCGAGGCCGTTGTCGCGCCCGCGTATTGCTCGTCGCTCGCAACTTCGATCTCGGGAAAATTTTTAATCACTTCGAGAAAGCCGTCTTCACGCGCCTCGGTGCTGGCCGAGCCTTCGGCATAGCGCAGCAAGATCACTTTGCCTTTGCCGTTCAACATCGCAGCGAGATTGCGCCCAGCAATGCGTCCACCTTCGAGATTGTCGGTCGCCACAAAACTCACGGTAATGTCTTCGGAATTATCGAGCGCGGAATCGAAAATCACTACGGGCACGTTTTGCCGCGAGGCGGCTTCAATCGGTCGCCGTAGCGCAGTTGCATCCAACGGCGCAACGACGATGCCCGAGACCGCGTTGATGACTTGATTGTCAATGAGCGCGATCTGTTGCTGGCGATCATCTTCCTTCTCCGGGCCAATCCAAATGATCGGCACGCTCAACTCGCGCGAGGCTTTCACTGCGCCCGCATGAACGGATTGCCAAAACACGTGCGTCGTGCCTTTGGGGATGACTGCGATAGTCATTTCGTTCTTTGATGAATCGGATTTGCTGCAGGAGAGGAGAATGAGAGAGCAGAATAGAAATAAGAGCAGGGTTTTAACAACGACACCCCCCCGGCCCCCCTCAATGGGGGAATTGTCAGAAGTTCCTCCTTGAGGGGGGATTAAGGTGGGTGTTATTTTTTTAAAATGAATTGCCGAATCGTTACGCACCTCGGACGTCGAGACCTTCAACCTTTGATGCATACCTTCATTCCTCCTCATTGTTGACAACCGCCAATTCAATCGGAATTTTTCAGCACAATTTTTCCTCGTGTTAAACTTCCCGATTTCCTCGAAAACAGCAAACACATTCATCCCGCGAGCACGTTGCCGCCATTGACGTTCAAGACTTCGCCGGTGATGTAAGACGCAAACGGCGACGCGAGAAAGACAATCGGTCCGGCAATTTCTTCCGGCGTTCCCGCGCGGCGCAGCGGAATCGTTCTCAGAATATTTTCGTTTTCGAGCGTGATGGCCTCGTTCGACATGTCGGTTGCCACCCAGCCCGGGGCCACACAATTGACCAGAATATTGTGTGGCGCCAGTTCCGGCGCAAGCGATTTGGTGAAGCTGATGATCGCGCCTTTGGTCGCGGCATAGTGCGAATGAAACGCTTCGCCGCGTTGCCCGGCCGTGCTTGCGAGGTTGATGATGTTGCCTTGCTGCCGCGCTTTCATGTGCGGCACCACGGCGCGGCAACAATTATAAACGCTTTTCAAATTAATATTCATGGTTTCATCCCACACCGCTTCCGGCATGGTGTCGATCGCGCCATACGTCCAAATGCCGGCATTGTTCACGAGCACGTCGATCTGTCCGAACTCTTTCAAGATTGCCGCGACCATCTTTTCGACTTCGGGCAAGCGCGCGACGTCCGCTTGAAAAGCCATAGCGCGACGTCCATCGTTCGTAATTTCTTCAACGAGTTTGCGCGCCGCCATTTCCATTTGCACGTAATTGATTGCGACCGTCGCGCCCACGCGCGCCGCCAGCAATGCCGTTGCGCGCCCGATGCCGCGCGAGGCGCCGGTGATCAACATCACTTTGCCGCTGAGATCGATCATGTTTGCTCCGGGTTGGGGGTCAAAGGATTGAGGGATTATTGGATTGTTGGATTGTTGGAGTATTGGAGTGTTGAAAAATCCATTGTTCCAACACTCCATCAATCCACTACTCCAATACATGCGCTCTCAAAACCATTTTCTCTTTTTGAAATAAAACACCATCACCACGCCGAGTGCAAGCATCAGCGCGAGCACGAGGGGATAACCCCACGGCCATTTCAACTCCGGCATGTGTTCGAAGTTCATGCCGTACACGCCTGCGATGAACGACAGCGGAATGAAGATCGTGGTGATGATGGTGAGCGTCTTCATCACCTCGTTCATTTTGTTGCTCAAACTGGAAAGGTAAATATCGAGCAACACGGACACCAGATCGCGATAATTTTCTACGGTGTCGATCACGCGCGCGATGTGGTCGTGCAGGTCGCGCAGATAAATCGTTGTCGTGCTCTTGATCAACGGCGATTCGCGGCGCTCGAGCGTGGCCACCACGTCGCGCAACGGCCAAATGGATTTGCGCATAAGAATGAAATCGCGCCGCAGCTTGTGTACGGTGTTGAGCTGCGGCTGCGTGGGCTGCGCGAGCAGCACTTCTTCCAACTCTTCGATCTGCGCGCCGAGCTTATCCAGAATGAGGAAATAGTTGTCGACGATGGCATCGAGCAACGCGTAGATCAAATAGTCCGTGCCCATCGTGCGCATACGGCTGTTGCCGCTTTTGATGCGCGCCCGCACGAACACGAAATCATCCTTTGCTCCTTCTTGAAACGTCAGCAAGAAGTTCGCGCCCAGCACCATGCTCACCTGCTCCGTAGCCACCCTTGCCGTCGTTTCGTCATAGCTCAAAATCTTGGTGACGATATAAATGTATTCTTCGAAGTCTTCGAGCTTGGGGCGCTGGTCGGTGTTGACGATGTCTTCCAATACCAACGGATGCAGCCCAAAGTGCTTGCCGATTCTTTCAACGGCCTCGACTTGGTGCAGGCCGTCGACGTTGATCCACGTCACCGAGGGCCGATCACGAAAAGGAAAACACTCTTGCACGCCGGCGATTTCCTTTTCCTCATACTTCGTCGCATCATAGTTGATCAAAGTAATTTTGACGTGATCGGTCTTCTGCTCGCCGACGTGAACGAGCGTGCCGGGCGGAAGTCCCGCGCTTTTAGCGCGTCGTTTTTTAGATTTGGCCATATGCGCAAGATAATATGCTTTTGCAAATGAGCAACAAAATTTTACATTCCTGCTTATGAAACCTTCTTCACTTGCCGGGCATGTTTGCGAGTTGTTGGAAATACTCCTAAGCGATCCGCGCCCGGCGGATCATTTGATCGACGTGTTCTTTCGGCAACGCCGTTATCTCGGCTCGCATGACCGGCGCGAGCTGGCCGAAAGCGCGTACGGCATTTTGCGGCATCGGCGCTTGTTGCAAGCGCTCATCATCGGCGTTGACGCGCAAAAAACTTTCGAACCGACATGGCTGCTGGCCACTTATAAAATCCACATTGAAAAACGCTCGCCTGAAAGCCTCGATGACTATCTGCTTCTTCCTTTTCAACAACTAAAAAAACTGGCCGAACAAAACCCCGCAGAGCTTGGGGGGGATAACGCCGGTGTGCGTTTATCTTTTCCGGATTGGCTCGTCGCGGCATTGCAACAGCAATTGGGAGATGAAAGCGTGTCGTTGCTGGAAGCCATGAACCAATCGCCGCCATTGACGTTGCGCGTGAATGCGTTAAAGGCAACGCGCGAGTCTTGTCTGCGCGAATTGCAAAAGCGCGGCTACGAATGTGCGCCCACTACGCTTTCGCCGATGGGCATACAACTCGCGAAGCGCACGAACTTGTTCTCGCTCGATCTGTTTCGTGAGGGCTGGTTCGAAGTGCAGGATGAAGGCAGTCAACTCATCTCATTGTTGCTCGATCCCAAACCGAACTGGCGTGTTGCCGACGTGTGCGCAGGCGGCGGCGGAAAGACTTTGCACTTGGCAAGTTTGATGAAGAATCGCGGGGAGATTTTTGCGTTCGATGTGAGCTCACCGCGCTTGGAGAATTTGAAGAAGCGCGCGAAGCGCAGCGGCATTCACAACGTGCGCGCGCAAGTCTTGCCGCCGAACGCCGTGCCGCAGCTTTTGCTCGGGCAAATGGATGCGATCTTGATCGACGCGCCGTGCAGCGGAACCGGCGTGTTGCGAAGGAACCCTGATGCGAAGTGGAAAATCACCGTGGAGATGGTGCAAGAGTTGGCGACAAAACAGCGCGAGATTATCACGCACTATGCGCCGTTGCTCAAACGCGGCGGGCGATTGGTGTATGCCACGTGCAGTTTAATGGCGCAAGAGAATGAACAGGTCGTCGAGGCCTTTCTGCGCGAACATACGGATTATCGCGCCGGCGAGGCGCCTGTCATTCTGCAACGTTATGGTTTAAGCAAACTCGCGGAGGGAAATTACATGAAGCTGCTGCCGCATCGTCATGGCTGCGACGGCTTCGTTGCGGCAGTCCTGGGAAGAGTGGAGTGAAATCGAAACAGTTTCAATACCCGAACACGTAGGTCTGCTTGAACGTCACCGGTTTGGTCGAGGGGGCCATCTCACCGAAATCCTTCCAACGCGTGATCTTGCTGATGAGGCATTGACTCAATTCCGGCAAATCGACAGTCGAAGAAACGATGTTCACGCCGATGACGTGGCCGGTATAATCGATGGTGATTCGGACCGAGACCTTACATTTGAGTGTGGGATTATGTTTGAGTTGTTTGCGGTAGCAATCTTGAATCGCGGCATTGTGTCGGGTAACGATTGCGCGAATTCTTTCGGGATCACGTGAGGCAATCATGTCGTCGCCGTTTTGCCCGTGACGCCCTCGCAAACCGGTCAAACTGGGCTCGCGCTTCACGACTTCGAACGTGCGATTGGCTTCGACTCTTTTATTCGGTGCGGCCGCAAGCGAGGTGACCACGTCGTCGCTTTTCACGCCGGAATCGGTGAAACGCGAGCCGCGCACTTCGCGCTCCATCATGATAATATCACCGGACCCGCCCAAACCGCTGCCGATTGCCGTGCCGAAATAATCCGTGCCGAGGCGCGGCACGCGCACGCCCTTCACCTCGGCGAGCGCCGCATCCAAATCCCTGCCCTTCATCGCCGCGTAATCGAGCACTTGCTCGGCCGACCCTTGTGCGATCAAATTGCTGCCGGCCGTGATGATACCGAGCAGCCCCACACGACCGACTTCTTGCGTCAACGCCTCGCGTGCGCGCCCACGTGCGACTGCTGCCACGCCACGGCGCGCTTGGCTTTCTTCACGGCTGGCAGCGCGCGTTTCAGCGGTGCCGGCGCCGGGCCGCAAATCCGGAAGCGCAGGGCTTCCGGCGGTGCCATAGGCTTCACCGGCCATCTTTTTGGCTAATTCCGAAGCTTGAAGGAGCAATTCGTTTTGCGCTAGCGTTTCTTCCGGCGTTTCCACTTCAAACTCGGAAAGAAAGAGATCCGCATACTTGGCTTGCAGCTTGGCAACGTCATCGCCTTCAACGAGAGGTTGATAATTGAGCAAGAGGTTGATGATGAGCGCCGGCTCGATGATCAGCACCATCAACAGAATGAAAACGAAACGGCGATCGAGCGACTTGAGAAAGTTGCGGTTGAATTCTTTCGGAAAAGTTACCGGAGTTTCAACCCCGGAGGAGGGTTTCTTCCCGAGCGGTTTCGGCGCGCCCTCTCGAGGAGGTGGAGAGCCGAGAGGAGCTTGTTTGACTTCAGCGGTGTTGTGCGTACGATCCACGTGCTAAACTCCGATGAACGAATTGGTAGTCGCGTTGCATCCGAATCAAAAACTCGGAGCGCGCAAAATCAGAAAGGTAATTCTTCGCACAGAATTGAAACACTCGGCGTGTTTTCTTTGCGGCTCAACTTCGGGTATTTGGGCGATTAGGTTTTGTGTGTTTCCATGAAGCCGGCCTTCTTACAAGCGACGTGCCGGCATGCTTACGAAAGCCAAAACTTTTCACACCGATATAGTACGGATTGTTCGCCGAAACTGGCGAAAATTTTGTTTGGGTTGCTGGAGGCTGGTTGCTGGATAAAACACGAGCACCCAATAACCAGCAACTAGCTCGCTTCACATGCGTCCGGCCTCGAGCTTGAGCTTCATCGTTTTCTTTTCTTGCCCGCGCAGAACCATCACTTCCACTTCATCGCCAGGCGCAAATTCGCCGAGTGCATAGGTATAATCATAAATGTTTTTGACGTCGAGGGCGCCGAAGCGAATGATGATATCCCCGGCTTGCAAACCGGCACGTTCGGCGGGACCACCTGCGCGCACACCGCTGAGTTTCAGGCCTTCCACTTCTGCGGCGTAATCGGGGATGGTGCCCACACTCACGCGAAAGCTACGGGCCTGTTGCCGCCCTTCTGATTCAACTTTGGTAAATAGCGGCAAAGAGTCCGAATTGGCGATTTCAGCGGCCACTTTTGCGACCAAATGCAGAATGTGAGCTTCGCCTTCGAGGTTGATTTTTTCGGCGTCGTCACTCGTACGGTGATAATCGCCGTGCAGGCCGCTAAAGAAAAACAGCACGGGCAGATTTTTTTGATAAAAAGAAGAATGGTCGCTCGGGCCGAGGCCGTCCTTTTTCAAACTGAGCTTGAATTTTGTTTCGGCGTTGTTACGTTCGACCAACTCTGCGAAGTTCGGCGCCGTGCCGACGCCGTGAACCACGAGCGCGCTGTCTTGCATGCGCCCGATCATGTCCATGTTGATCATGGCCACGGTTTGTGCGAGCGGAAAAGTGGGGTGACTGACGTAATGCGCGGAACCGAGCAAGCCCAGCTCTTCTCCGGCAAATGTCATAAAGATGAGCGAGCGTTTGGGGCGATGCTCGGGCGCGAGGAAATATTGCGCCAGCTCCAACACGCCGGCCGTGCCCGAAGCGTTATCATCCGCGCCATTGCGAATTTCATTTTTACGATCGGGGTCGAGCGCGCCTTCGCTGCTGCGGCCGAGATGGTCGTAATGCGCGCCGATGATCACGGCCTGCTTTTGCAATTGCGCGTCGCTGCCGGCCAGCATGGCGATGACGTTCGCGGCCTCGCGCCGTTGCTTTTGTACCTGGGTTTCCAACTGCACGCGACAATCTGCGACGAGGAACGAGTGCGGCGTCTTCGTCGCGTCAATGCTAGCCTGCAAAGCCGCGAGAGTTTGATTCGTGCCCAGTAATAACCACGCGACCACGTGACGTGTCACAAAAATCACAGGGAGCCCGGCGTCGCTGCTCGCGCGCTCGAATTTTAATTCCGGCAAAACTTCTTTCTCTCCAATAACGAGTAGCAATGCCGCAGCGCCGTGCTCACGCGCTTGCAGAGCTTTGTAGCGCAAGGCGTCAAACTCTGCAAACGCGCTGTGAGGATTATTGCTCTCCGGAGAATAACGCATGGCGAGCACGGCTTTGCCTTTCGTGTCGAGGCCGGCATACTCATCATATTTGATTTTTTCCGAGGAGATGCCGTAGCCGGCGAAAGCAATGCCATCGGCCGTTTCCACTTTGCCCGAGAGCGAAAAAGCTGCGGGAACGAAATCAACGTTGAGCGTCCACGCCGTATCCTGCCCTCCGCGCGAGCTGCGCAGCGTGTTGTTGCTCCCCAATTCCACGCCGCCGATGAAGTCGAACTTCTGCAAATAAGATTGCACCTCGCCTTGCGGCGCAAGGCCGAAGCGTTTGAACTCCGCGGCAATGTAATTCGCGGCGGCCTCACAACCCGGCGTGCCGGAGAGGCGGCCTTCCAACGAGTCGGAGGCGAGATAGTTGACGTGATATTGAATATCCGCCGGCGCCAGCGCGGTGACGCTGGCCTTATTCACCGAGGCTTTTTGATCGCTGCAATTTGCAACGAGTACCGCCAAAATCACAGCGAGCACAGCTTTCATACGTAACATAGTCACCTTCCGAAAAAGTTGATTCCTCAGTTTATTATTCGGCTATGAGACCCGCGAAGGCATGGGGCTTTTTGCGTGTTTCCCGGGCTGGAGTAAAAGCTTTTTTTGAGATTACAGAATAAGCTGCAATCCTTCTTCGACGCCGATCAGCTTCGTTTGTAAAACACTTTTCGCCATGGCACAAATGAGTGAAACATCCTTCGGCCGCGGCGCGAGTGCCGGAATATCGAACATCGAAACCGGCTGTAACAGCGCTTCATCTAAATTTCCTAAACGGCAAACGAGGCGCGCCACATCGTAGCGGCTGCAGCGCGTAGCACCGGCAACGTGAAGGACGCCGCGAAAGTTCGAGGCCGCCAATTCCCAAACCGCGGCCGCCATGTTATTCACCAAGCCCGGCGTGCGATATTGATCCTGAAAGACCGGCACGCGCTCGCCGTGTTGCAAGCGCGTCAGCATATTCAGAAAAAAATTGCTCCCTCCCGCCGCGGGGAAGCCGTACATCAACGGCAAGCGCGCAACGCACGCCGAAGGACAATATTCAAGAACCGCCCGTTCGGCCGCCAATTTGGTTTTGCCATAGAGCATCACCGGATTCGATGGATCAGTTTCAGCGTACTCACCTTTTGTACCCTCAAAAACCAAATCCGAGGAAATATAAACCAAGCGGCGTTGCTCGCAACCGCACCATTCTGCGATGACGTGAGCCGCCTGCACGTTCACGCGCTTTGCTAATTCGGGATTCTGCTCACACGCATCGACTTGCAAGACCGCAGTGTGAATCACAATGTCTGGCTTCACTTCCGCGAGTTGCGCTGCGAGCGCTTGCGCATTTTCCAAATCCAGTTGCAAAGGAATCGTGCCCGGCGAAAGCGTTTGGTGCGCATGATAAGCGCCAATGACTTCTCCCTCCTGCCCTGCTATGCGACAAAGATGCCCGCCCAGAAATCCACTTGCGCCGGTGATGAGTATGCGAGGCCTCGACATCGAACAAAAGCTTTTATAAGATTGGATCCCTGGAATGATGGCTTGTTGGATAATTGCATCGCACCAACGATCCAGCCCGCCATTTAGTTCAGCGCAAATATAGTTCGAGCTTGGCAGGAATGCAATTGAAGAAATCCCATCGTGCGCAGGCGCTTCGTTCATTTTAAAACGTCCATTCGTGAACTGGTGTATTATGATATTACAAATTCTTGGCTTGTTCTGCGCGAGTTGCCATCGGCAAAACTGCATCAAGTTCAGCGAGTTAAGTGACGCAGACTCACATTTCATTCGATCAAGAGGTCACGGCACAATTTCTGTTAGTTTTATCCGGCACAATTTGCGCGATTCGCCGTGCAGCATGAAGCGGCACGAATCGTTGGTGAAGATCATGTGAGGAGTTACTATGGTGCCCATTCCAAGAGGCACAGTGCTGTTGATCGAGGAGGATTTGCGGTTACAACAATATCTCGCTGTGACTCTGCGTCTCACCGGCTATGAAGCCCGTTTTGCGCGCGATGCGATGGAAGGATTTGCCGCTCTGCAAACTTATCACGTTGATGTGATCGCGATAAACTATCGTTTGCCGGATATGAATTGCCTTCAATTTTTAGAGACGCTGCTGTTGGATAAAAGCTATCAAAATGCCAAAGGCGTTCCCGTCATCGTGATGACGGCCTTTCCTCTGGCGCTGAATGAAAAATGGCGTTTGTTTCGCATGGGCGTGAAAGCCGTGTTCGTCAAAGACAGTGGCTTCCAGGAAATGGTGCAGCTCATTCAACACGAGATGGAAGCGCACCACAAAGTTATTCCATTGCACGCGCTACCGAATCAAAAAAAGGCGCGCGCGAATTATCTGGCGTATCTCGAAGAATAATCCCGGGCGTTTCACTGCAACGCACAACCGAACTGCGCGAGGCTTGGTTATGATTCCGCACCCGAAAGGCACGTTGCTGTTGCTCGAAGATGATGCGAGTTTGCAGGAAAATCTCGCGGTGGTGTTTCGCATCGCCGGATACTCCACGTTGTTCGCGGCGAACGCGGAGGAAGGTTTTGCGGCGTTGGAATCTTATCAAATCGATTTGATCGTGCTCGACCATCAACTGCCGAATATGACCGGTTTGCAATTCTTCGAAGTGATGATGTTCGACCGGAAATTTTCCCACCTGCGCGATTTGCCGGTGGTGGTGTTCACAGGAGTTGCGCTGACCACGGAAGAGAAACGCAGCTACTTGCGCTTCGGCGCGAAGGCCATGATCTCCAAAGGCACCGGATTCAACGATTTGGTGCGCATCATCGACCGCGAGGTGGACACCTATAAGCTCATCGCCAATTTTGACCGCATTCCGCAACGCCAGTTCACGCTCCCGGAGTATTTGAATCACATCGAAAAGCAAATCATCTTGCGCGCGTTGATCAAGCAACCCGCGGTTTCACAGGACGCCATTGCCAGGGAATTGGGCATTCCGCGCTCCACACTCTCACGCAAAATGGGCGAATATCAAATTAGGATCAAATAGGGATACCGTAGCGCAGGCTTCCAGCCTGCCAACGAAGGCAAGCTGGAAGCTTGCGCTACAACGTTTTTTAACCAGGAAAGGCAGGGACGCCATGGAAGTGGTTAACATTCAACCATGCCCATTGTGCAGCGGACACAAAAAGGTTTTTCAACGGACTTTGTTTCAGCAGGCGCTGCAAACGAGCAACAAAAAAGAAAAACGCACACTGGTGGTGACGAACTTCGTGCGCGATTGCTCGGTGTGTGCGGGAAACGGGTGGGTGAAGAGTAACGTGTTGGAAAGCGCCAAACACGAAGCTGAAACGTGGCGTTTACAAGGCGTATGCAGTTATTAAAAAGTCCATCTGCTGGCTTGCGAAGGCCGAGAGCCTTTTCAAAACCCCAAGCCCCTTTTGAGCGCAATTCAGGATTGATAGTCGAGGCGATTTCAGGAATATGAATGGCGCACGCGCTCAACGAGGAAGCGCTTCGGTAGAGAGAATGCAGCGAGGCTTTCGCAAGCTTTTTTTCACGGCAGAACATTATGAGATGAAACATTGGCAGCGGAGATCTCCAACGCGCAGTATCGGCCCTCTTGGCCGCGTCGAATGAAGATCATTACGGTTTCTCCCTCCTGCGCAGCCGCCACACGCGCGCGATAATCTTTGACACTCGCCACACTTTTACGATCCCATTCTTGCAAAATATCACCGGCCCGAATACCGGCAAGCTCCGCTGCGCTATTCGGCAGGACTTCCGAAACAACGATGCCGTGAGTATTCAGCGGAAGCCGGCGTTCTTGCAGGAAACCTGACGTGAGTGCGTTGACCACCAAGCCGAATTTATGAGAAGGATGATGAGCACTCTGCGCCGGTTTGACACCGGACTCTGCGATGAAGCCGTGCTGCTCCTCAACGGTAATATTCAGCGCCAATTCTGCGCCTTCACGCATGATTGAAATTGGCAAAGCCATACCGGGCTTTGTGGAAGCAACAAGCTCGCGCAACGCGATCGGCGTCGCCACTTTTTTCTCACCGATTTTGATGATCACATCTCCGCGTTGAATACCGGCTCGACTCGCGGCGCCCTCGGCCGATACTTCCGTCACGAGTACGCCGCTGTTTTCTTGCAGCCGCAAACCTTGCGTGAGAGTCGCGTCGAGCTCCTGCATGTGCACACCCAACGCGCCGCGCACGAATTTTCCTTCGGCAATAATGCGCCGCATCACTTCACGCGCCATGTTCACAGGCACGGCCGTGCTCATTCCTGCAACGTGCTCCGTAGTGGAACTGCTCTTGGCATTGATGCCGACGAGACGGCCCTGCAAATCCACCAATGCGCCGCCGGCATTGTGGGCGTTGATCACCGCATCGGTTTGTAAAAAATCTTCCGCTTCCGCCAACCACGTATTGCTCCGGCCTTTGACGCTGACGATGCCCGTGGTCGCGGCGTGGCGGTCCGCGGTCACATTGCCGAGCGCGACAACCCATTGCCCGGGCCGCAGGTTTTCGGAATTGCCCTGGCGAATGCCCTTCAAACCTGAAGCCGAAATTTTTATCACCGCAATGCCGGTGGGCGGATCACTGCCCAGCACTTCTCCCACAAAAGATTTTTTATTGCTCAATGTGATTTTGACCTGGCGGGCGTTGCGCACGAATTGTGTGTCAGTGATAATATGGCCGTCAGGCGACATTAAAACCCCGGAGCCGTGACGATCAGATAAAGGAGCATGAGGAGGTAGGGCCTGCAGCATGACGATGAAAGGCGCGCATTGCGTCGTAACCCGTTCGAAGAAAGAAGTCAGATCATCGACGTTGCGCACGTGCTCATCCGGCGTGGGCATCATGGCAGCGATCGTTTGGGAATTTTCTTTGGAGCCGCTGTTGCGAACCAAATCGCGCATCATCAGTCCGAGAAATAGTCCCAACGCAACCAATGCCAGCGCCCATCCTCCGGCGTTCTTGCCATCAAACATAGCGCTTCTCCTAAATGTATTTTCGAGAGAACATATTTTTTGCAGTGAAATTTTCGCCGCCATGATAGCGCTTTCGCGGGGAAATTGCAACTGGGAATTTATGATCCGGTTTTTGTTTTTATTCAAAGCTGAATTCGCGCAAACAAAGGAGGGCAACCGCGAATGCGCGCGAATGAACACGAATGAAAAATATTCGCGCTTATTAGCGTTCCTTCGCGGTTCAAAAGTAGTTGCCGAAAGCTCTCGGTTGCTTGACTTTCTCTACAGACTTTGCTACCATCGTGACATCAAAAAAACAAACTTCGCAAGGAGCACCTCATGTTTCGGCTCAGATTCTATTTCATGGCTATTCTTTTCGCTGCGTTGGCATTGATTGAATCCCAAACGCAGGCAGAGAACTATGTTCTTTCCGGCAGTCAAAATGCGCGCATCAAATATTCTTTGGCGCAGCGCATCGTTCCGATGAGCGGCATGAAATCGCTCATCATCAGCACGGTCGTGCCCGCCACTTTCAAATCGTCCACCTACAATCAGGAAGTCAGCGAGCTGCGTTTCGACTTCCAACCGCAGCCTTCGAATCAGGAAGAAAAATTCGATACGCGCGGCAATAAGGTCATCACCGCAACATGGTCATATCCAACAACGCCGATTACTGCAAGCGTTGCGCTGATTGCGGTCAATTGGCTGCAGCTCACTCCGCTTTCAACTTCAGCGCCGTTTCCATTGAGCACTCTCAGCAGCGTGGAGCGTGTTTATCTGCAAGCCACCAAGCAAGTGCCCGCGAACGATCCGCGCATTCTCGCCAAAGCTAAAGAGTTGACGAACGGAGTGACGACTGAGTTTGATGCCGTGCAGCGCGTGCTCTCGTGGGTAATCGATCACATGACCTACGTGCTCGTGCCGGAAAGTTATGAGGCCATGTACTCGTTCGATTCCGGCAAAGGCAATTGCCAAAACTACTCGCATCTCGCGGCGGCGTTGCTGCGTTCCGTCGGCATTCCGGTTCGCATCGTCAACGGCGTCACGCTCAAACGCTCTTATGACGCGCGCGTCGAAGGCGGAAATCTTACGCTCGGCATGGCGCAAGGAAGGCATTCGTGGATCGATGTTTATTTTTCCGATCTCGGTTGGGTGCCGTTCGATCCGCAGCAATCGCAGCTCTTCACCAGCAATCGTTACATTCGCATCGAAGTCGGGCTTGACAACGAAGAGACCACACAAGATGGTTTGATTCGCTGGACCGTGACGCGCGGCACCCAAGGCCAGCCGGAATTTGAGGAGACCATCGACGCGGACTTTCCGCTTGATGAAACGAAGATCACCGCGAAGCGCCAACGCTACGGCCCAAAAAGTTTGTTGCTCTCGCCGGAAGTGAAAGCGAGTTTCTCGCCTTATTTGGCCGACGCCACGCCGCCCCCTCCTGCGAAAGATACGCCGAAAGAACCTCCCCAAGACACGCCGAAAGTCGAAACGCCCAAGCCTGCTGCGGTTGACAAACCTGTCATCTTCGGCAATCTCGAATTTCCGGAGGGCGTAAATTTCGCGTTCGTGCGTGAAGTCACCTCTGCGGGTGAGGACACGCGAGAGTTACGCAAAAATTTTTTAGTGGAAACTGCGGAATACGTCACGCGCTCCGCGCAATATACGCAGGTGTTCGTGCTCAAAGAACCCCTACAATTGCGGCGCCTCGCGCTCGCCTTGCAAAAATTCGGCGGCGAAGGCTCTTTGTGGATTGAGATATTGAAAGATGAAAATGCGCTGCCCGGCAGTCGTCTCGCAACGAGTGAATTCGTTTCGGTTGCAGCGATGAGTAGTCGCCCTGGTTATCGCTGGCAGTCGTTTGATTTTTCCAAGTCAAATTTGAAGCTCGCGCCCGGCCGTTATTGGATTGCGCTCGGCTTCACCGGCTCGCCCGTGGTGAATTGGTTTTATTCCTATGGCAAACCCGTGGGCCCCAGCGATGGCACGCGCTACAAGACCATCTTCGATGAGACGTGGAGCAACAGTTTGTCGTTTGAGTTTAATTATCGGGTGGAAGGGATGCGAGTGCAGTGAGATTGGAAACTGCGACTTGTGTCTAAAGGTGTTGCCATGAAAAATATTGAAGAGTTGATTCAAGCCTACGAAATTGACACGAACGGCCCCGCAGGAATGGGGCGTTTTGAAGTCTTAAACATGCTGACCAACCGCGATGTCATCGAAGAGCGCAAAGGGCAGCTAACAACCTCCCAAGCCGCGCGCCTGCTGTTTGCAGATGAAAAGCTCATGTCGCACCATACGCAAGTCATCGACGAATGCGGTGACCAAACAGAATTTGTGCGGTTGAGGCAGCACGATCCGTCGCCTTCCGCGTGGTGGTGGTTTCTTGAACAAATGCCTGTTGAACAATTCTCATGAAGCCCCAGGCAAAAAGTAAAAGCAGAAGAAAGCCCGACCCCATTCCAGAAAAGTTCATCTCGTTCGAGGCGCTTGCGGATTTTTGGGATAGCCACGACTTGACCGATTATGAAGATAAATTAGAAGAGGTGAAGTATAAAATTGCCAAAAGGCCGACGCATCAATTCATCTTGAGCCTTTCCGATAAGCTCACGCGCGAGTTGCGCATCATTGTTCGTCGTGAAGGTGTTTCCATGCAGACGCTGGTCAATTTGTGGGTTCAGGAACGGCTGCAGCAAAACCTCAAACGTTCTGTACGACAGGTGGCGAAACAATAAGCGAATCGTACGCTCGCCCAAGTACGTGCTGCCTTTCTAACGTGCTCGAGATAAATTCGCGTGCGTCAAATTCCAAGCCTTTCGCTGTGAGGGTTGATTCAGCGCGAGAAAGCCAAGCGATGAAGCGCAAGAGCTTTTTGCCGCGAGAGCTCCGCTCTCTGCGACTACGTCCTCGACTGAAACGAATTGCCGGTTTTACGCTGGCGCTTTTCAGCTTGGCAACGCGCGTCTCCTTCCCACAAGAAATCTCTCCGAATGCCCGGCAACTTTATCAACAAGCGCTCGCCGATTCCAATCTCACACAAAAAGCGCAGCTTTTGGAAAATGCGCTGCAAGCCTCTCCCAATGACTTCGACATTCATTTTGAGCTGGGCAAAACGCTTCTGGCTCTGAAGCAGCCGCAGCCCGCACTCGTTCATTTTGATTTCGCGTTGAGCCGTGATTTAAAAAATCCCCTGCTTTGGTACTACAAAGGCTTGGCGCACCAGCAACTCGAGCAATATCCGCCCGCGCTGCGCTCGTTGCGTATTGCCATTGGCATGCAAGAAAAGCGCGCCGATTTTTTCCTCGCGCTCGGCAAAGTGCAGCTCGACAACAACGCACGCGAAGAGGCTTTGAAAACTTTCGAGCAAGCGCTCAGCCTGGCTTTAGCGGCTGAACAAAAAGAGGAGCAGCATCTCGCCTGGTATTGGAAAGGCCGAACACACGAAGCGCTGAACGACACGGCGAGCGCAGCCAAATCTTATCGCCAAGCCTTGCGCTTGCAGCCCGATGACGCGGACGCCAAAGCCAGATTGTTTCGCTGGGAAAACCTCCGCCATGCACAAGCTGCCATTGATTCGGCGAAGGCGCTATTGTCGCTGCGAAAATTTGACGAGGCGCTGTCGCAGTTGCAAAATGCGTTTTTGTTTGATGCCTCCCGCGCCGATGAAATTCAAAGTTTGGTCACGCAGATCGAAGCGGAAAAAGCGCGCGAAGCCAAGCCGGTTTCTGCGCCGGAAGTGGTCGTGGAGAATAAGGGCGAATCTATTCCACCTAAGATAGATTCGACGGCCCCGCCGGTGCGCAACCCCATCGCTGAGTCTTTGTCAACGAAACCTGATTCCGGCCTAAAGCGCGCCGAGAAGCCTAATAAAAAAGAATCTCCGCTGAATATCAACACGCTTGTAATTCTCATCGCGAGCGCGACGTTCATCCTAATAATCGTCGTATGGCGCATCAGAAAATCCCGCCAGCAGAAGTCTGTGCCGGAAGCCTCTGCGCCGGACGCGCACGTGAATGAAGACGAGCAGGTTTCCTTGTCGGGTCCGATGATTCTGCGCAACCCTTTCCCTCTCAATCAGCTTCGCGAAGTAGTACGCCAAGCATGGGAGGAAAAATCTCGGTCGTTGCAAAAGCCGGAGCGCGATCCGCTCGCCGGACATCCGCGTTATCGCATCGAGCTGGAATTGGGACGCGGCGGCATGAGCTGTGTTTATCGAGCTTTCGACAATTTTGTGGATAGAGACATCGCGCTCAAAGTGATCAAGCCGCAAAGCACCGTTAATCTCAAGATGTTGGTTCAGCATTTTTATCGCGAGATCGACATTACGGCGAAGTTGAAGCACAAGAATATCGTTCCGCTTTTTGATCGAGGCGAGTGGCAGGGCGAGCCGTTCTTCACAATGGAATACGAGGAAGGCCTCACTCTGAAAGAATTGTTGCGCGTGCATGATCGGCTCGCGCTTGCCGTCGCGCTTCATGTCGCGCGCGAAACCTGCTTGGCCCTGCGCGCTGCACATCAGCGGCGAATCATTCATCGCGACGTTTCGCCGACGAATATCATGTTGGATCTCGAAGGCGACGTGAAGGTGTTGGATTTCGGCATTGCGAAAATCGTGCAGGAAGAGGAGCAGGATGTGACTGGAACCCAATTTCGGCCCGGCAACCCCTACTATGCCTCTCCCGAGCAAAAGATAAGCAGCAAGAAGCTGGATGGCCGCTCGGATATTTTTTCCTTGGGCATGGTGTTCTACGAAATGCTGGCCGGCCAAAAACCTGAAGTTTGGCCGAATCGAATCCATCCGCCCTTGAACGAAATTCGTCCCGAGCTTCCGGCTCAAATCGTTGCCGTTATCACAAACCTATGACCCTCATAAACGCTACGCGCAAGTACACGAGCTGTTGAACGAAATAGGTGATTAGTGTATTGCTCTGGAAAAATTGTCACGACCGCGAAGATATTGTAGCGCAGGCATCCTGCCTGCTTGGTCCTTGTTGGGACTTTCGCTACTGCCTGTTGGGAAATAGGCAACGCCGCTCCTCGCATGCGCATCAAACGCGCGGCCTCTTCTCGCCGAATCCGATTTAACTTCTTGAAAGAACGCAAAGGCTCTCGCAATGTGTGCGGCTTTCATCTTGGGCATGGGATGTGTATGCACGATGAGCGTGGAGCAAATCATTCGTGAAAGGTAATGCCTCACTTACGGACGGAAAAACGCAGCGCAGTCATCCTGACTGCCTGCGCAAGAAATTTTTCCAGAAAGCTGCACATGTCCACACGAACCCGACAACATGAGAACGCCGCCCCCGCGCTCGCACAACAGCCGGCGCAACAATGCCGGCAAACGGCGCACAATCCATGGCCGCGCCGGGAAATTCCTTTGCGCGTTGCGAAAGAAAATTTTCATCTCAAGCACAACTCGCATTGCAAAACCAGCGTGCGGCCTGCACGCTCTACACGCGAAGACTTCGCCATCTGGAAGCACGGCCTGCTCGTCTACGCGCTCGTGAAGCTCATGGCCTTGTGCGAGAGCATTGCCGGCACGGTTGATTTCGCCGAGAAGGTCGGGCAGGGAGTTGATCTGTTGGTGAAATTGTTTTGAAGGCAGTTTTCTTTGGTCAGATTACCGCTCGTAGCCCGCTAAACACGCGAAATACACTAAAAGAACTTTTTGTGTGTTTCGAGGGCACAAGCTCAAAAATGACTACGTAAAAGTAGCAGGAGGAGCTCAAATGAAAAATACTACGAAACTCGTCGCAGTGTTTGCGCTCTGTTTTAATCTGGTGCGCGCCGCGGATTTCTACGTCGATGCCAAAAACGGCAACAATACCACCGGCGATGGCTCGAAAGAAAAGCCGTGGTTCACGATTTCTTTCGCGATGGCGAGGGTGACGGGATCAGGGCATACCATACACATTGCGCCGGGAACTTATGATACCGTTATGGACGGCGTCTTTCCTGAAGTTTTTCCTTTGTTGGTCCGCAGCGGCATTTCTTTGGTCGGGGCCGGAGCCGATAGCACGATCATCGATGCCAAGAGTTCCAACACGGTGATGCGATGTGAAAACATAACCGTCTCGCAAATCAAGATCGAAGGGTTCACGATTCGAAACGGTCGAGGCACGGACGTTGGCGGGCTTGCACTGGTGAATTCGAAAGTTCTTGTACAGAATAACGTTTTCGATCGCAATGTGGACGAATTCACGGGTTTGGATGGCGGCGCCATCCATGCTAATGGGACTATTACGATCCAAAGAAATTCCTTCACCAACAATCAAAGTGGTGGTTCAGGAGGCGCTATTGCAGTGGGCGGCGGCACCGTAACCATCGCTGAAAACGAGTTTATTGGGAACAGTGCCGGCTTTTCAGGAGGGGCTTTTTATATGAGGTTCGGCTCGAATCTCAATGTCGCCATCCTTGATAATGTTTTTCTGTCCAATAGAAGTTTTAACCCGGAAGATATGTTCATTGGCGCGGGGTCTCCCCTCATTGCTCGCAACCTCATCACCAGTGTGGTTAATTGCCTAAACTCCAAACCAATATTGTTGAACAACACTTTCGTTGGCTCGTCCAGCGAAAACGCAATCAGACTTGAAAACGCATCTCCCACCATTATCAACAACATCATTGCTGGCTGGAGCAATGGCATACTCGAAGTCAATGCGACCAGCGACCCGGATACCGTCGCGTTCAATTTATTTTTCAACAACGCCTGCTTGTATTACGACGAAAATATTCGTTGCTTCAACTCGCTCACTACGCTCGAACCCCTGCTTCCGGAGGTTGCGCACAATTTGGTTGGCAATCCGCAATTCGTTGATGCCGGCAATAACGATTATCATTTGTTGCTCGGTTCTCCGGCCATTGACGCCGGCGATCCCAATAGCCCGCTCGATCCGGACAGCACGCGCGCGGATGTTGGTGCGTTCTATTTTCACCAAGACAGCACGCTGTCGCCTCCTATACTTTTGTCTCCTGTGGATGGTGCAACGAACCAGCCCTTCACGCCTACGCTTTCATGGAACGCCTCGCCCGGTGCGAGTTCTTATCGTCTGCAAGTTTCCACCAGCAACACTTTTGCATCTCTCTTCTTTGATGATTCCACCCTCACGACAACTTCGCAGCAAGTCGGTCCTTTGGCAAACAATACGAATTACTTTTGGCGTGTGAAAGCCAAAGCCGGTAGCGTTCAAAGCACGTGGTCGAGCATCTTTCGTTTTACTACGATGGGCGCGCCTCCGGCTGCGCCGCAAAACTTGCGCGCCACTGCGAGCGATGGACAAGTGACTCTCACTTGGGATGCCAAGACCGAATCCGATTTTCTGCGTTATCGCATCTACGGCGGCACTGCCCCAAATCCCACTACGAAGATTGATTCGGTGGAGGGCGTGAGCAATACCACGAAAACCATTTCCGGCTTGACGAACGGCACGAGGTATTATTTCAGAATCACGGCAGTGAATAATGCGTTGGTGGAAAGTGGGTTTTCGAATGAGGCGAGCGCGACACCTGCGCAGGAGCTTTTCACCGACATTGGTGCTTTATTGGAAGGAGTGCGATTTAGTTCCGTCACTTGGGGAGATTATGACAACGATGGCGACTTGGATGTTGCATTGACGGGACGCGACGGCTCCGGGCGCGAAATATCCAGAATCTATAAAAACACCAATGGAAGTTTTGCAGACATTTCGGCGAACTTGACTGGAGTTCGTTTGGGCTCGGCAGGTTGGGGCGACTATGACAACGATGGCGATTTGGATATTTTGCTGACTGGAGAATATGCTGCGCAGAATACTTCTAAGCTCTATCGGAATGAAGAGGGAAATTTTGTAGAGACTTCTACAGCTTTGAGCGGAGTTCGCAATAGCTCAACGGCCTGGGGTGACTACGACAATGACGGAGACCTGGATATTCTCTTGACCGGACTCACCGGGATTCCACCGGAAAATATCTCCAAACTTTATTCGAATGATGAAGGAAGCTTTAGAGAGGTTCCTGCTCCATTCACACCGGTCAATTTCGGTTCGGTAGCTTGGGGCGACTACGATAACGATGGAGATTTGGATGCTCTGCTAACAGGCTCGGCCATTTCCAAAGTCTACAAGAATAATCATGGAAGTTTCGCGGAATTTGCCGCGCTGCAGAGAATTTTTTCAAGCTCCGTTGCGTGGGGCGATTATGATGGCGACGGCGATTTGGATATTTTATTAGCAGGCAATGAGGGCTCAAACGACAATCCGATTCCTGTCACCAAAGTGTATCGCAATAATGAAGAAAGCTTTGCAAATATTTCCGCCTCGCTTATTGGAGTTTATTCTGGCGCAGTAGCTTGGGGTGATTATGATAACGACGGTGATTTGGACATTCTTCTCACCGGCTGGACTGGCTCAATTGCAATTTCCAAAGTCTATCGAAATGACGCCGGCAGTTTTGTAGAGAGTAATGCGCTCTTAATCGGGGTTCAAACTAGTTCAGCCGCTTGGGGCGACTTCGACAACGATAGTGACTTGGATATTCTGCTCACGGGTTTATCCGATTCCGGGCCCGTTGCCAAGATCTATCGGAACAACATCCGAACGCAAAACTCCGTTCCAAGCAAGCCTATGAATCTCGTTTCATCCGTGCAGGCAGATTCAGTCGGGTTTGCATGGAACAAATCTTCCGACACCCAAACCCCGCAAAACACCCTCACCTACAACCTCCGCCTCGGCACCACGCCTGGCGGTGCGGAAATCGTTTCGCCCATGGCTGATACGAGTACGGGTTTTCGCAAGCTGCCACAATTGGGCAATGCGAATCACAACACGAACTGGACGATCAACAATCTCGAGCCGGGCTATTATTATTGGAGCGTGCAGGCTATCGACAATGCCTTTGCCGGCTCAGACTTCGCGGCAGAGCAAAGCTTTGAGATCAAAGAGTTGCTCGTTACTCCCGAAACGATCGACTTTGGCGAAGTAACCATCGGTGACACGGCATTCAAAACGCTTGAAGTCAAAAATCTTGGTGATACCCTCCTTCACGTTATGGGCATGTTCATTGTTGGGCCGGGAAGCACGGTCTTTGATTTGAATGACAAAAGCGGATTCGATCTGAATCCTGGTGAAAGCCGAAAAATCGAGGTATCGTTTTTCCCGAGCAGCGCCGTCCGAGTTCAAGCGGTATTAGTGATTCAAAAAACAGATTACATCTATCACGCGAATATTAGTTTGTTTGGGACTGGCGTCTCTCGTGCCGTGCCCGTTTTTCAACTGAGCACGAACGCGATCGATTTCGGCCAAGTGCAGGTCAGCAGCTCACGAGAAGACACTCTTACAATTTTCAATCCCGGTTCGGCGACGCTAAGTATCGCGAGTGTCTCGCTCTCTGGCGCTAATGCAGATGAATTCACTCTCATTTCACCTGCAAGCTTCGTCATCCCGCAGGATGACAGCGCAGAAGTCATTGTTCGTTTCAATCCAACTTCGATTGGAACCAAAGTCGCTACGCTCACCTTCGCCCACAATGCCTCCGGGAGTCCGAGCACAGTGAGCTTGTTCGGCAATGCCGTGACCCAACCCGTGCCGAGCATTCAACTCAGTACGACTTCGCTTGTATTCAATGCCGTGCTGGTTGGAAGTGCGAAGGTCGATACCTTGCGTCTCTCGAACCCCGGCACTGCCAATCTTGAGGTCACGGGCATAACGATTTCAGGAGCGCAGGCGGCTGAGTTTAGCGTGCTTTCAGCGACAAGCTTCAGCGTTGCGCCGAACCAGAGTGCCGAGACTTGGATTCGTTTTAATCCAACTTCCTCGGGAGATAAAACCGCGTCGCTGGCCATTTCACACAATGCCAGCGGCAGTCCGAGCACGGTTGCTCTTACCGGCACGGGCGTGACGCGCGCGATTGCCGTTCAACCCGACTCGCTTGCTTTCAGCGCGACCAACCTCGGCGAGTTTTCAGATAAGACTTTGACCATCTTCAATGCCGGCGCGATCGAGGTGGCGGTTCATAGGATTGCACTCACGGGCATTGATGCCGTCGCGTTCGCTTTGATTGACGCAAGTAGTTTTACACTACCTCCGCAACAACAACGTGACATCATCATTCGCCTTCGCCCGGCCCGGCTTGGAAACCTCTCTTCCGATCTCAAAATTTTCCACAATGCTCCCGGCGATTCCCTTGTCGTGCGTTTGAGCGGCACGGGCGTTGATTTCATCCCACCCACGATCTCGAATGTGAATGCCGCTGCCACTGTGGAGCTGGGCAATCCGGTTTTGGTGACGGCTCTCGTTTCCGATAACTATTTGCTCGACAAAGTGAATCTGCAATATCGGCAAGGAGGGCAGAGCATACCTATTCAACTCAGGATGGACTCTACTGAAGCCGGTTATAGCGCCACGATTCCCGGCGAGGTGGCGACTGCGCGCGGCGTGGAATTCAATCTCGAAGCGCTCGATCTCGCGCAGAATAAAAGTGCGGAGCGTGCTTGGCAATCCATTCGCGTGCGCTTGCCGGATAAACATCTCAGCTTCGCGCAACGCGGCAGCTCGCGTCCGCCGGCGCAGAGCGATTATCGTTTGATCTCCTTCCCACTGGACAGCGACGATCCTTCAATCGCGACGAGCTTGCTGGATGATTTGGGACCGGCCGATACTTTGAAATGGCGCTTGTGGGATATCGATCCGCAGCGCAGTGCCTCGCTCTTTCCCTATCGCGAATATCCGAACGTTGGCAATCTTGCGTCGGGTAAAGCGAAGTTTTTGATCACACGCGAAAATAAAACGCTGACGAGCGGAACCGGCTTGACCGTTGCGACGACGACGCCGTTTCAAATCCTCTTGCAGCCCGGTTGGAACATGATTGCAAGCCCCTTCAACTTCGACATTCCCGTTCAAAACGTTCAGCCCGAAAGCTTGCGCCAGCACTTGTATGCTTTTGACGGCACATGGCAATCACAACCGAGCCATTTGAGATCGTGGACCGGCTATATGATCAAAGCGAAAGAGCTATTCGTGCTGAGCATTCAGCCTTCGGAAACGGCGCAAGGTCTCATCGCCAAAACTATCGCCACACCGGATTGGCTCATTCGCATGGAAGCGGAGAGCGAAAACGCGCGCGACGTGGATAACTTCGTGGGCGTGATTACGGACGCGGACGAAGCGTGGGATCGCTACGAGCGTTTCGAGCCGCCGCCCATTGGCGCATTCGTGATGCTCGCGTTTCCGCAGCACGAATGGCAACGCTATCCCGACATTTACACCACGGACTTTCGCCCGGCCGCAACCGAAGGCCACGTGTGGAGCTTCACCCTCACCACCCACATGCCCGGCAAAGCCGCGACGCTGCGTTTCGAAAATCTCGACTCGGTGCCGGCGGAATTGGAGATTCGGCTGTTCGATATTGTGCTGAATCTCATTCAAGACGTGCGCCGCACGCGCGAATACGTTTGCCGTACCAATGCGAGCGCGACGAAAAGCTTTCTCCTGCTCGTGGGCCGCAAGGAATTTATTGCCGAGCACAGCGCCGGCCTCACGGAGCTGCCCTCGCGCTTCGAGTTGGCGCAGAATTTTCCGAACCCGTTTTCCCCGCCTGGGCCGGGAACCTTCGGCAATCCTTCCACGGCAATCAAAATCGGCATGCCGCAAAAAGCCCGGGTGACGTTGAAGATTTATGATCTGCTCGGCAAAGAGCTGGCAACGCTTTGGGACGAGGTCGAGAAAGAGGCGGGCTATCACGTAGCGATTTGGGAGGGCAAAGATCAACAAGGCAATTTCGTTCCCAGTGGCATCTATCTCTACCGGCTGCAAGTCGGGCAACAAGTTTGGGTGAAGAAAATGACTTTGCTCAAGTGACAAGGAGCCAAAGACGATAAAGAGCCAAGAAGCCAAAAAGATAGTGCCCCCAAAACGGAGGAATAGAACATGTCTCACTCAATAACAATGCGGTTTCTGAGCGCGCTTCTCACGTGCTCGTGTGCGGGAGGAAGTTGGATAAACGGCGCGCATGCGCAGGCCAAGCCGAAGGTCAAGCTTGCGGTGTTCCGAATCACCTTCATTGAGGTAGCGGAAACCGAGCAGGAAAGATTGCGCGCGACGTTGTACGAACATTTGCGGCAGGATCAACGCACGGAGTTGCGCACCGAAGCGGAATCCCGCGCACAGCTCGTCGCGCTCGGCAAGCGCCCGGAAGACATGAATCAAGATGCGGATTATCTCGAGGCCGCGCGCTATCTGCAAGTCGATTACATCCTGCTCGGCCACTTCGAAAAAATCGGCAACTTTGTGCGCACGAATTTTCGTATCTTCCCTCGGCCCACGGGCACGGATTCGACTTACGAGGGCGGCCAGCTCAACGACATGCTGGCGCAAGAAGAGATTCCCAAAATCCAACGGTTCATTCATGGCAGCGTGATACCGCCGATTGAGGAAGAGCCACTAGTTGAAAAAAATGAAAGGAAACGTAAGTGGCCGTGGTTAGTATTGGGCGGCGTGGGAGTCGGCGGCGGCGTGGCGTTGGCCGCGTTGTTGGGACCGGATAAAACTGAAAAAGAAGCGCCGTTGCCGCGACCGCCGATTGTGCCGTAGCAACGCTGTAAAAGCAAAACGATTTCTGGCAAAACTATTAAAAGAGTGAGCCTTATGCCCGAATCAAACTGGCTGCGACGTTTCCAACCTCTCCTTGCTACGAGCACGAGCGCAGAAGAAGTGCGGCTGGCGAAGACGGATTTGAAGCTGTTGGTGGATTCCGCGGCTAAACACGTCACGCTCTACGAAGTCGGCAAGCTCATCGCGTCGGAGCGCGAGCTTGAGGCGCTGTTGCGCTTGGCGATGGACAAAGTGATCGAGATGACCGGCGCACAGCGCGGCTTCATTGCGTTGGTGGATAAAAAGGGCGAGTTCGATTACAAAGCCGCGCGCCATTTTGAGAAAACGGATATCGAGAAACCAGAGACGGCGCTTTGTCGCACCATTCTTCGCAAAGTGTGCGAGCGCGGAGAGAAAATCTATTCTCGCGACGCTTTGGCGGATCCGCGCTTCGCAGACGTGCAAAGCATTCTCGGCTTGAAACTGCTTTCCGTGCTATGCGTGCCGATCCGTCACAAAGACCGCACGGCTGGCGTGATCTATCTGGATCATCTCAACCAGCCCGATATTTTTGACGCCGCTGTGGCAGAGCTGCTCGAGGCGTTCTCCGAGCAAATCGCCATCGCGCTCGACAACGCGCATGCCTTTGCCGATCTGCAACAATCCAATCGCGCGTTGGTCAACGCGTTGCGCGAAAAATTCAAAATCATCGGCTTCAGCCCGGCTATGGCAGAGATTCTCGAGACGGTGGATCAAATCGCGAATACCGAGGCAACCGTGCTCATTGAAGGCGAGAGCGGCACGGGTAAAGAGTTAATCGCCACTGCGCTTCATTATCATAACCGTGCGCGCTGCGAACGCCCCTTTGTTGTAAAAGATTGCGGCGCCTTCACTGAAACGCTCATCGAGTCGGAGCTTTTTGGGCATGTCAAAGGCGCTTTTACTGGTGCTCTGGAAGCTAGGAAGGGAATCTTCGAGTCGGCCGAGGGTGGGACGGTTTTTCTAGATGAAATTGGAAATATGTCCGTTGCCACGCAAGCAAAGCTCCTGCGCGTCTTGCAAAAGCGCGAGTTTTCGCCGGTGGGAAGCGCGGAAACGAAGCGCTGCAACGTGCGCGTGCTCGCCGCAACCAATCGCAATCTAAAGCAAATGGTCGAGAGCAAAGAGTTTCGCGAAGATCTTTATTATCGCCTCAATGTCATCCCGTTGAAGATTCCGCCTCTGCGCGAGCGCCGCGAAGATATTTTGCCCCTCATCGAGCATTTCCTCAATGTTTTTAGCAAAGACCTCCACCAAGAGCGCCCGCTCCTTTCGCCGGCCGCAAAGCAGCTATTGTTGCAGTATGATTACCCCGGCAACATTCGCGAGCTGAAGAATGCCATTGAACGCGCCGTGATTCTTTGCAAAGACAATCTCATCGACGTTGCGCTATTGCCTGAGGCCCTTGTCTCTGCGCAATTTTCCGGCGCCGAAAATTTGCCCGAGCTTTCTCCGCCCGAGCAGCAGGAGACGTTCAGCGCGCGCAAAAAGCGCGTCATTCAGCAATGGGAGACGCAAGAAATCATCACAGCCTTGATCAAAACCAAGGGCAGTCAAATTGAAGCCGCAGAACTGTTGGGCCTCGATCGCGGCGATTTGAATAGAAAGGTTCGCCAATACGGCATAAATGCGCAGCATTACGAAAACTGATTTGCTGTGGAAAACCGTTGACTCTGGCCGCACGTGAAGACGTGCTTCGGAGGGATCAATTCAGAACGCTAATGACGCGGAGAAATTCTTCGGGGGTGACAACGGGGAGTTCGTTTTGCACGAAGTCTTTTTTATTGCGGGTGATGAGGTAGTCAACCTGCATTGCTTTGGCGGAATAAAATTGAATGTTGTCTTCAAAATCTGGCAGCGGGGAATCAAAGGCAGCATCGATGATTTCGCGTGTGGCGGGGACGATCTCAAAATCTTTCGTTGCTTGTCTGGCCTCGACCCGTGCTCCCATCTCTCATAGATATTTCTCTTCGAGAATGTCGATGCGTTCTTCCTTATCTGAACAGGTGGGTGGCGTCATGCACCCCACCAACTTGAAAAACTCAGAATCGACTTCTATGTTCAGACCTCGTTAGAATCGAATCGAAAACTGCAGATTTTCTGGACAAACGGAAAATCGACTGCTGTTAAGGACAGCCTGAGTGATAGTCATGGCTGAAGAATAATGGCAGAAAAATCGTGCTTGGG